>Ga0116134_1000478_pt1 | contig 20921 bp, 20 predicted proteins | sample June2015DPH_19_5_FD_89737 | JGI IMG/M metagenome (GOLD analysis project Ga0116134, IMG submission 89737) | Peatland microbial communities from SPRUCE experiment site at the Marcell Experimental Forest, Minnesota, USA - June2015DPH_19_40 | ecosystem: Environmental > Terrestrial > Soil > Wetlands... | reverse complement strand
CCGCTACAACGTGCCCTTCCTGCTCCATCCCTTCGTCTCGCTCTACACCACGCGCGGATGCCCGGCGCAGTGCACCTTCTGCCTCTGGCCCCAAACGCTCAGCGGACACCCTTGGCGCAAACGCTCCACCGACGACGTAGCGCGCGAAATGGCCAAGGCGAAAGACTACTGGCCGTACGTGAAGGAATTTTTCTTCGACGACGATACCTTCAACCTGCAGGCAGCGCGCACCGAGGAATTGTGTGCCAAACTGAAGCCACTGGGGCTTACCTGGTCATGCACTTCTCGAGTCACCACGAGCTACCAGACCCTGAAAGCCATGAAAGAGGCGGGATGCCGGCTCCTGATTGTGGGCTACGAATCGGGCGATCAGCAGATTCTGAAGAATATCAAGAAAGGCGCGACCATCGAGCGCGCCCGCCAGTTCACCAAGGATTGCCACAAGCTGGGACTCGTGGTCCACGGTGATTTCATCCTCGGCCTGCCGGGAGAAAGCCGCGAGACCATCAAGAACACGATCAACTTCGCCAAGGAACTCGACGTGGAGACGATCCAGGTTTCGGTGGCGCATGCTTACCCCGGAACGGAACTGCATGAATTCGCAACCAAGAACGGCTTCATGACCAGCGAGTCAAAAATGGTCGACGACGGCGGCCATCAGATGGTGCAGATCGAATATCCGGGCCTGCCCGCCGCCGAACTTATGGAAGCAGTTCATCACTTTTACGATGCGTATTACTTCCGTCCCAAGGCCGCGTACCGCATTTTGAGGAAAGCGATGTTCGACAACTCCGAACGCAAGCGCCTGTACAAAGAAGCGCGAACCTTCCTCAAGCTGCGAGCGCAGCGCCACAAATGGGTCAAGGAAAACCGTAAGGAAGAAGCGCCTGCCCCGGCGCCGGCCAAAGCGTAGACTCCACTGCTGCTTTTTCTTCAACTCGTCGGTCCCTGAGCTCCCGAGCTCACCCCGCGTACTTCGGTTTTTCCGGCAACTTACGGACGTGGAGGTATGCGTCAGCTTCGGCCGCTATCTTAAGCCGGTCTCTCACCTTCATCGCCAGGTAACCTTTGTGTTTTAGCAAGTGATTGAACTCGTAAGACGTTCCATTCGTGACCAGTATGATGTGACCCGTGCTCCAGACGAGGTAGTAGCCGTCCGGATTTCCGGCGAAGAAGTCCATCACGTATTCGGGTTGGACTCCCTCCAGTGGGAGGTTGCAACCCGGGGACCCGGGGATGGGTACCAGGGGAGGTTCCCCGGGGAGGATTGGTTTCCGGGGAAGAAATTCCAGATTCTGGGGCACTTGCACAGATTGGCGTTCTGCCTTCAGAAAATTCGCCAAGGGCTCAGAGTCGAGTTTGCCCAGTTTTTTAAGGTCCGCAGATGTGAGTCCGCACGTCATCGCGACATAGCCGATGCAGGCAAACCCGCGATGCTCAGAATTTGTCTCGAATACTCCCCCATATGTAAAAAACTTCTCACCTTTGTGCTCCCACAGGGTCCGTCCGTACACGTTTGTCTCCGGGTGCTTCTTGTCTACGTGGTACACGTACTTGAGTGCAGGCTCGTTGTTCTCCAAGGGAAGAAGCGCCCCTACGTGTGGCTTAACCGGACAAGACATCGTCTTGGGTTTGTGCGATTGCGAGAAAACAGTCATCCCCGAATCCGTCACGAACAACTGCACAGCAATGTCCGTCCCCCACGCGTCCAACCTACGGATCATCCCCAGTAGCTGGTCTAGATTGTCTGAGTTGAAGACGTTCCAGTGTCGGCATCCTGTGATATCGACGCATCCCCAAGGGTCGGGTGAGACTCCGAACAACACCTTATAACCCGGCGGCGGTGCTGGGTTGTAGCTGAGGAGGTACCCCCCCCTGTCAACACTCTTTAACTCGAGCTTTTCAATGTTCAAGGAATTGCAGGGGCTCCCGATGCCGGACGAGTGTGGCGGATGGGAACACTGGCGGCCCAATGTACCACCGTCAATTGCCTCGGAACCTCGCTCAAGACAAGTTGTAGTCATCGGCAGCGCACCCATATAAACAAGAATCGAAGCAAAAATCAGTGACGAAGTTCACATCCCGAGGTGATAGGACGGTCAGGAAGCGCGATGTTTCCTCGCACATCATGACCGGAATCATCGGCTTGACATTTTCGACCGAACAGAACTGACGCGTCTCCAGTGGTGTGTCACTTCAGAACCTTCGGGACAGTGATGGGACGGTAAATCTAGATTTCGGAGCAAAACCTAAATCTGTAAACTAAAATAATGAGGTTACGTTGCACTGCAATCATAGTCAGTCGGAGAGCAATTGACCTTTCGAAAATACCTCGTACTGGTGGGAATCACCGTATTCAGCACTGCGGGCGATTCCCTGCTGGCTCGCGGCATGAAAGAGGCCGGCGGTGTTTCTCTGCACCACATTTCCGGTCTGCTGCTGGCTGTCCTCAATCCCTGGGTGGCTACGGGAATCCTTTTCCTACTCACCTTCTTCGCCTGCTACATGTCCGCGCTTTCGTGGGCCGACCTCACTTATGTGCTGCCAGCCACCTCTCTCGCATATGTGCTCGTCGCTTTGGTAGGCCACTTCCGTCTTCATGAAGTAATCTCGCCGACGCGCTGGCTTGGCATTACGCTAATCGCAGCGGGCGTGGGTTTCGTGGCTGGCGGCCCTTCGCTCACGCCCACTCACGATCATACGAACTCCGCGGAGCCCTCCCGCGATGCCGTTTCCCATGGATTGGAATCATGAATGACCTCCACGCCTGGGCCGCGATTGGGCTCATTATTCTCGCCTCGACTACCGGCGACGTGCTGCTTTCCTACTCCATGAAACGAGTTGGGGACGTCGAGGAACTATGGAAGCGCCGCGGACTGCTGGCAGTGCTTGGACGCGTGCTTACGACGCCCACGTTTCCTCTCGGCTTGATGGCGATGGGGGTCGCGTTCTACAGCCTGCTCTTTGGTCTTTCGTGGGGAAATCTCAGTTTGGTCGTGCCCGCTTCCGCCTCACTCACTTTTGTGGCCAACGCCGTAGCGGCACGCATATTCCTGCACGAACGCGTGGGGCGCCGGCGTTGGATTGCGGCCTTGCTGGTGGCGGCGGGCGTGGTTTTGATGGCGCTCTGAGTTACGCTACCCGAACAGATCGACGCTAATCAGGAGCGCTTGCGTTTCCGCGATCAGATCCTTGCCCGCGGATGTAACTTGTGGTTCGGAACTCTCTCCCGCACTCTCTGTCGTCAGAATTCTCCCCCGAAGACGAAGCCGTTTGCTCAACATCGCCGCTTGCTGCCTTCCATTTTCCAGCTGCCAGCGAAACGACTCCGGATCGATTTGGGGGCTGCCAGATTTGAGCTGGTTCATGACCGCCTGCAACCTCTCCAACTCCGCGATCAGGTCGGCGAGCATGTCTTTTCCGCCAGTGCTCAAGCGCACGAACTCGATGCAAGCCCCGGAGCGGCCCGGACTCGCTCTCACCTCACCCACCGCCCGGAACGAAGCCGCGTTAACGTGCGCAACGATCTCAGCCCGCACCCCGCAATCAATCGGAAAAATGGTATCGACACGGCATCCGCCAAGGCTCAGGTCGAGGATTCTCCCCGGAAGAAAGATGCCGCTGGATGGGAGGCGAGTGATCGTCGCATGGCCGCCGCAACTGAAGCGCGGACTGCGGCGGCGCTCTTCTTCTGCGGTAGTCCGCTCAGGCATGTGTATTAGATCGTGTGACGAGCGCGGATGCTTGAGAACGGCATCAGGGTAACCGAGGATTCGAAACCGAAGTAACTGAAGTTGTCGCGGAAAATCCTACCCAAACAGCCTCATCAAGCCGCTCGGTGCCAGATCGGGGACGAGAAAGCTGGCGCTTTTGCTGCCCGCGAACCGCGCTACTGCGTCCGCCGCCAGATATCCACTGCGAACGGCGCCCTCCATGGTGGCGGGCCAGCCAGTCGCGGTCCAATCGCCGGCCAGAAATACGCGCGGCCATGCCGTCGCCGGCTTCGGCCGGTACTGATCGATTCCCGGACGTGGCGAATACGTCGCGTGCACTTCTTTGATCACGGTCGATTTCAGAAGTACCGCGTCGGGCGCGCCGGGGAAAAATTCTTGCGCTTCTTTCATCGCCATCTCCACGATTTCCGCCTTCGACTTTTCCACCAGGCTTCGGGAGCAGCTCACCACCAGCTCAATGTAGCTGCCGCGGCCGTTGCCGTTATCCCGAGTTTCGTCCTCGCGAGCGGTGATGATCCGCGACTTGTGAAACATCCACTGAATTGTTCGGTCGAGCAGGACGGCGTGATCGAGATCGCTGATCTGGCGATCAAACCAAAGATGGATGCCGGTGATCGGCGACGTCGAGAACTGGCCGAGGGCGGCGACCAAAGGCGCAGCCGGCGGAGTATCGGGCAACATACGCCCCAGCACGTCAAAAGGAACAGCGAGAACCAGATAGTCGAATTTCTCTTCCTGGCCGTTCGTGGTCACGTTGACAGCAAACGGCACGGTCCGGAAAGACTCCACGCTGGCACGAAACTGAATCTCTCCACCACGGGCGCGGATGTAGTCTCCAGCTGTGCTGTAGAGGTCGGTGAGCGGCACGGTTGGAATCCCCATGCGTCCGGCAGCCGCCGATTTAAGAAACGACTCGCGCACCACCTGGGCCGCATAGGGGACAGAAACCTGATCGAGATCTTCGTTCAAGGCGCTGACCAGGATTGTCTTCCAGAAGCGCTCGATGGCTTGTGGGGTTTGTCCGTGGCCTTTCAGCCAGTCGAGGAACGACTCACCCCGATCCGCGGGAGTGGAGGGAGCGAGCGCAGCCATGGCGCGGCTGATGGCCATCTTGTCGCGAAAATTCAAACACTCAGCCCGAAGAAACGCCGGAGCGGTATGCAGCGGCGCCGGAAGCGCTGACGGCGAGATCACGGATGCGCGTCCTCCGGGCTCAAGAAACGTCAGCTTCTCATACCAGCGAATCTTGTCCTGAACTCCGGCGCGCCGGTAGAAATCAAGCAGATTGGTGCAGCAGCCGAGCAACACATGCTGGCAGTTGTCCACAATCTCGCCGGTGCCGGGATGCTGATATGAAGAAGCGCGCCCGCCGAGATAAGGGCGGCGTTCAAAGAGCGACACGCGAAACCCGGCCTCGGCCAAGGCGCATCCAGCGGCCAGACCTGCCAACCCGCCCCCCGCTACTGCCACTGTGGGAGGATGTGCCGCATCCGGATGGGCCGAATTAGGATCGATGGAGGGTGGCATCACAGCAGACGCTTGAGGATTCCTTTTCCGAGGACCGTGAGCTTTTCTCGAACCGTTAATCGCACGCGCTCACCGAAGACGTCGAACTGGTTCGCAGCAATCTTTTCGAGCAGGCGGCTATAGATGGTGATGAGAACCCACAACGCGGGCTGACTGTCTTCATTCATCAGCGGGATCAGCTCTTCTCCTGCTTGATAGAAGTCGCGAGCGCGATCGGCCTCCATCGCCAGCAGCGGACGGATGCGCGGAACATCAACTTGCGGCGCGGCCAGATCCGCGGCGGCAAGACCGAACTGTGCCAGATCCTCTTGCGGAAAATAAACCCGGCCCATAGCGGCGTCTTCTTTAACGTCGCGAATAATATTCGTGAGCTGAAATGCCAAGCCACAGCGCTCGGCAAGCGGCTCGGCGGCGGGATCGCGATATCCGAAGATCCTGATGCACACCAGGCCAACCACCGATGCCACACCGTAGCAATACTGGCGCAACTCTTCAAAAGTCTGGTAACGCGCCACCAGCGGCGAACCGGCGGAGAACTCTGGCTGTCGGTAACCAAGATCCGCAGCCGTACCGAAGGCGAGCTGGTCCAGCAGCCCAATCGGAATCTGGTAAGTGCGCTGCGCATCGGTCAGCGCCAGCAGCACCGGATCATCCGTTGGCATGGCCGCCATAGCGCGGTGGGCTTTGTCCAGCCATTCCGCCAGCTTATTGTGGCGATCGTCGGGGCTCAGCGCGTTGTCGTCCGCGATGTCGTCGCACCGCCGCATGAAGGCGTACACCGCACTCAACGCATTGCGTTTCCGCCGTGGAAGAACCACAATCCCGTAGTAGAAATTCTTGGCAGCGGAGCGGGCGATGTGCCGGCAGACGGAGTACGCCATTTCCAGTTGTGAAGCGGTAGGCGCAAACTGGGCGGGCGGATTTCCCACGACGGTGCTCATCTTTCCGTCTCCAGCGGCTTCCCCAGCAACTTCCCCATCGCCGCGCGAGCGACCAGGGCCAGCTTCCGCGCTTTGGAAATTGCCGGACGCCTGCCCAGCACCGCGAAGTGATGGCGCTCGATGGCGTTCAAAATTTCCTGCCCGCCGCGGCTGAAGAGTTCGATGTCGATGGCCAGTGCGCGGTCGACTTTCGCGATCAGGGGCAGGCCTTGCGTGAACCATTCCCGCGCGCGCTCCACTTCAAACTTGAGCATCTCGCGAAACGCGGCAGTGTTTTCGCCGTCACGGATTACTTCTTCGCTCACACCGAAACGGCGGAGATCTTCGAGTGGAAGGTAGATTCGTCCTTTGGCAAAATCGGCGCTCACGTCTTGCCAGAAGTTTGCGAGTTGCAGCGCGGTGCAGGTGTAATCGGAAAGCTGCTGCCGCTCGGAATCACGATATCCGCAGAGGTACAGCACCAGGTGGCCAACCGGATTCGCCGAATTCCGGCAGTAGCCCAGCAGATCGTTGAATGTTTCGTAGCGGCCGATACTTTGGTCCTGCCGGAAAGCGGTCAGTAAATCCGCGAATTCATGTTTCGGAATTTCAAACTTGCGCACGGTTTCGGTCAGCGCGACAAACACGGGATGCCTGGGTTGCCGATTATGATTACCCTCGTAGCAGGCGTTTAGCTCCGTTTCCCATTGCTCCAGCAACTGCAGAGAGACGGCGGTGTCGCCCACCTCGTCACCCAGATCGTCCGAGATGCGGCAATACGCATAGACATTGAAGAAGTCCTGACGCAGGTGCCGCGGAAGAAACCAGGACGCAACCGAAAAATTCTCGTAATGCGAGCGCGCCAGACGGCGGCAATAGTCGCGGGCTTCGGCCTCCGAAGGCGCCCGCTCAGGAATGGCGTACTCCGGCGGCAGCGCACTCCAACCGGAGGCGAGCGGCGCAGTCGGGGGATGGCTGGCAGCAATCATCAATAATTCTTAACCACAGAGGATACAGAGAGTCACAGGGTTACACCGTTCCAAGATAAATAACGGACGGCGCCGCTCTCACGCTAGTGACCTGGGATAATCGCAGTCTTGATATCCCCGTTGCGGTTCAGCATGTGGCGCAGCACATCGTGCAGACGCGAAAGCGGTGCTTCGCCGGTAATGTAGTCGGTGCCGAGAACTTTCTTCTCGGCAATCAGACCGAAGGCCCGGCGCACCGTCTCCGGAGTGTGATGAAAAGTCGCCTTCAAAGTGATTTCCGAGTAGTGCAGGCGATTGGTGTCTAACTGCACCTTGGTTCCCGAAGCGCATCCACCGAAGAAATTCACGGTGCCGCCCTTGCGAACCATCTGTACGGCCCACTCCCAGGCTTCCGGGCGGCCCACGGCTTCAATCGCCACGTCGGCGCCGCGCCTTTCCGGACTTAGCTGGCGCACCGCCTCAACCGGATCGTTCACCTTGGTAATCTGCACCACCTCGTGCGCACCCTTCTTGCGTGCCAATGCAACTTGCGAATCGCGCTTGACCACCGCAATCACATTGCAGCCGATTGCCTTGGCCACTTGCACAAACATCAGGCCGATCGGTCCGCCGCCGATGACCGCCACGGTGTCGCCGATCTCGACTCCAGTTTCGTGCAGGCCACGGAGAACGCAGGCCAGCGGCTCGGTCATCGCCGCATCCTCGAAGCTCACATTCGAAGGCACGACGAGCATATTGGCTTCGACAATGCGTCGCGGAATCCGGATGTACTCGGCATAGGCGCCGTTGTTGAACAGCAGATCTTCGCAGAGATTCAGCTGATGCTTGGAACAATAAAAACACATGCCGCAGGGAGCCGAGTTCAGCGCCACCACGCGCATGCCCTTGGTGAAGCCACGGACGCCCTCACCGACTTGCTCGACCGTGCCGGCCAGTTCATGTCCAAACAACGCTGGCGGCACAATCATGCGGGCGTGATAGCCCCGCTGATACACCTTCAAATCGGTGCCGCAAGTGAGCGCCACGTGGACCTTGACCAGAACTTCGCCTTCACCCACACGTGGAATCGGCACTCTTTCAATCTTGATATCTTCTTTGCCGTAGAGGACGGCAGCCGTCATCTTGCCAGTCACAGTTGATGTCCTTCCCGCACGCTGCCCGGCTGGATGACGATCTTCATCGAGTCCGGTTGAGGATGGGCAGCCAGATTCAGCGCTTCCACACCGCCTTGCAGCGGGAAACGGTGGCTGATAAGCCGTTCCAGATCCATTTCACGGTTCATGACGAACCGCACTGATTCCTCCTGCACTTCCACCGATGCACTGTAAGACCCGAGCAAAGCCTTTTCGTCCACGCACACTGCGGCCGGATCAATCGTCACCTCGCCTCGTACAGTCTGCGCAAACAGCAATACACGACCTCCTGGACGCGCGGCATCGATGGCTGGCCGGATCAGGCTATTCCCGCCGACTGCCAAAATCACAGCGTCAGCCCCGCGGCCTTCCGTCATTCCCCGCACCACTTCTCCGGCGTTAGCCTTGGAAGCGTCAATTGTCAGTTTCAGGTCGAAGCTACTTGCTATTGTAAGCCTCGCCGGATGCAAATCGGAAGTAATCACCCGAGCCCCCGCCCGCTTTGCCAAAGTCGCAAGTATCATGCCAATCGGACCCTGCCCGATCACCAGCACGCTCTCGCCCGCTTCCAGACGAAGGGTCTCAATACCTTTGATGCATGTATTCACCGGCTCGACAAAACATGCCTGCTCGAAACTGATGCCGTCCGGGATGTGCACCGTTCCTTTTTCGACAATCCAGTCCATCACCCGGACGTATTCCGCAAATCCTCCACCCGACGGCTCAAATCCAGCCGTGCATCCGACTTTCTTGTAAGTAGCACACTGGGCAAACGTCTTGTGGCGGCAGTAATAACATTCTCCACACGGGATGTGGTGAAACATAACAACACGTTCGCCGACGCCGAACTTGCATACCCCTTCCCCCACTTTCGCCACGACGCCCGCGGTTTCGTGGCCGAAAATACGGGGCGCCGAGTGGGAACCGGTAGCGATCTTCTTAAGATCGGTGCCACAGATCCCGCAGGTGTGGACTCGAACCAGAATCTCCCCGGGCCCAACCTCCGGCACCGGCACTTCTTCCATGCGCACATCGTTCACGCCGCGATACACAGCGGCCCGCATCGTGGAAGGAATCGTGTGCCTTTCGCTTGCAACGGCCAACGTCGATGTTCGAGCAATTCCCATAGCAGACTGATGTTTCCCTTATCGCTTCGATTCAGCCACCAACAACTTATCCGCGAGATTCTGACGAACGCGCTTTTCGCGATCGAGATAACTCACGAGCGCGCCGCAAAGAGCCCGGCTTGCCTTGGAACTGTTTCTCGCCAAGGCAATAGTAGTCCCCCACAGCCACGGCCGCGGAATTACATGACACGCAAACCTGACGGACTGAAAACTCCCGTCGTGCGCCACAAAGCGATCCAGCGCCGGCAGGCTAAAATCGGCGTTATCGGAGATGGCTTTCAAAGCGCCAAACTCGACTCCCCGCGCCTCGGCTCCTTGCGCCACGGCTGCCGCTTCCATGTCCACCGCGCTCGCTCCGTAAGCTTTGCTGAATCGACGTTTCTGCTCTTTGCCGGCCACGGCCACGGAACTTACCAGAATTCCCTCACCCGATCCGATTTCTGTGCGGACACCGTCGGCGGCATTGATCACCGTGCGCGGCTCAAGAACATCGCCGACCTGCAGGGAACGATCCCCATTCAGTGCGCCAGCGAAGCCCACCGAAATCACCCGCGCGGGGTTAACTTCCTGAATCACCGCTTGCGTAGCGCGACGCGCGGCTTCGGCTCCAATTCCGCTGCAGACCAGAGCGGCGTCCCCATTTTCAAAAAGGCGATATCGTCGCCCGTCGCGTTCGATCGTCCTGACCTTCCAACTTCGAATCAGCGGTCGAACTTCCCGCTCCATGGCCGCTATGATGGCAATCCTGATCATGCAATTCTAGACATATCCGTTGCCACGAAACCAGTCCACCGACCGGCGCAATGCCGCATCCACTGAAACGGTACGCCAGCCCAGTTCCCGTTCCGCTTTCGACGAACTCACAAACATCATCTTGCGTCCCATGCGCACCGCGTCAATCGTGGCGCGCGGCTCGCGGCCCAGAAGCCGGCCGGTCACCATTTCGTCCACGACCCCAGCGGCCAGCGCAAAAATGTAAGGCAGCTTCACGCCAGGCGACGGAAGGCCAGTGATCGCGGCCAGCCGGTCGAGAATCTGCTTCAGCGTCAGATTCTCACCACCGAGTATGTAGCGCTCGCCTGATCTTCCCTTCTCCAGCGCCTGGACATGACCGCGGGCGCACTCGGTCGCGTCCACTAGGTTCAATCCCATTTCCACGTACGCGGGGAATTTTCGCTTCAGGAAATCCACCACGATTCGCCCGGTCGGAGTCGGCTTAATATCGCGCTCGCCGATCGGCGTCGTGGGATTCACGATCACCACATCGACTCCCGATCTCGCGGCGTGGACCGCGACTTGCTCCGCCATGAACTTCGAACGCTTATAGTGCCCGATCATCTCTGCCAGCGACACTGGACTGTTCTCATCCGCCACGGTGCTCGTGTGGGGACGGGCGCCCTCGCCCGTCCAAGCCGAGCGCAGCTCGGCAGTGGCGTGCTGAGAGTTAAATCCCATGGTTGCCACACTCGACGTATACACCACCCGCCGTATGCCTTGTTTCCGCGCCGCTTCGAGCAACGAACGCGTGCCCTCGACATTCGAGCGATACATCTCGCCGGGATCGCGTACCCAGAGCCGATAGTCCGCCGCTACGTGAAACACAACGTCGCAGCCCGAAAGCGCCTTCTCGATCGAACCCGCGTCGCGCAGGTCGCCGACAACGCGTTCAGCGTTCAGGCCGTCAAGGTTGCGCAGGTCGCTCGTTGGCCGCACCAGCAGCCGCAACTCGGCTCCCTGTTCGGCAAGCACGCGCGCAACATGACTCCCCAGAAATCCCGTGGCGCCGGTAACAAAAGCTTTCAAAACCAGTTCTCAGTTCTCGGTTATCAGTTGTCAGTAACAACGGCAGTCTGTGCGCGGCAATCGACCTTGGTTTTACTGAAGACTGATAACTGATAACTGACAACTAGTTTCCACTCTTCTCCGCCATCACCTTCGAATACGTCGTGAGCGCGAGCAGCGGGAAATACTCGCGATAGAGGTGATACATCAGATAGAACACGCGCGGGAATCCGGTCCCGGTATAAAACCGCTCGTCCCAGGAACCATCTTTATTTTGCGTCCGCAGAAGATAGGCCATGCCGCGCGCCACGCATTCGCTGCGGGTGTCGCCGACCGCCAGCAATCCCATGATTGCCCACGCCGTCTGCGAAGCCGTGCTGTCGCCCTGCCCGCGAAGGTTCGGATCGTCATACGATCCCACCGTCTCTCCCCATCCCCCATCGGCATTCTGCACCGAGCGTAACCACTCCGCCGCCTGCTGGATCATGGGATCGTTACGGTCCACCGCCATCGCTTCCAGGCCGCGCAGCACCTGCATCGTGCCGTAGATGTAGTTCACACCCCAGCGTCCGAACCAGCTTCCGTCGGGCTCCTGCTCTTTACGAATAAACTTGAGAGCCCGCTGCACCGCAGGATGGTTCTGGTCGTAGCCATAGGTCGCCAGACACTCCAGAATTCGTCCCGTGATATCGACGGTCGCGGGATCCAGCATGGCGTTGTGATCGGCAAAGGGAACGTACTGGAACACCATTCGGTCGTTATCCTTGTCGAACGACGCCCAGCCTCCGTTCTTGCACTGCATCGACAATATCCAATCAATCGCCCGCTGCACCGACTCGCTCTGATAGCGCCCGTTCGGATGCTCCACCCGGCTCAGCGCCAGGCACACCATGGCACTGTCGTCCACGTCAGGATAGAACTCATTGTTGAACTCGAAATACCAACCGCCAGGCTCGCCTTTCGGATTCTTGACCTTCCAGTCTCCGGGCTTGCGCACCTGCTTCTGCAGAATCCACTCGGCAGATTTCACCAGCCGCGGGTCGCTCACCGGAATCCCCGCCTCGCCCAGCGCAAACAGCGCGTATGCCGTATCCCACACCGGAGACATGCAAGGCTGCATGCGGAAAGTGTCGACTTCTTCAATTCCCAACTTCTCGAACTCGTCCATGGCGCGGATTAATTGCGGGTCGTCCACCGAATACCCCAGGCAGCGCAGCGCGATGATCGCATTCATCATCGAGGGATAGATTGCTCCCAGACCATCGCTCATCTCGAAGCGCGCCAACATCCACTTCTCCGCGCGCCTCAGCGCCAGCGAACGCAGCGGACGGATATATAAGCGTTCCGCCCAGTGGGTAATGCGATCCAGCACCAAAAAGAAATTCCGCCACGAAATCCGCTGCTTCGCCCAGTGCAAATGCATGCGCGACTTGTCGCGTCCGCCGACAAAGAGTTCTTCCACTCCCATTTCATCGGGAATTTTCTTGAATGGCTTCTTCGCATAGCAGATCGAAAGCGGCACCAGGATGGCGCGCGACCACGAAGAAATTTCGTAGATATTGAACCAGAACCAGTTCGGAAAGAGCACAATCTCCGGCGGAACCGCCGGCACCGCATCGTAATCGTATTGTCCAAAGAAACAGAGATAGATCTTGGTGAATGTATTGACTTCGGTCACGCCGCCCATTTCAAGAATCTTCTTGCGGGCGCGCGTCAGCGCGGGATGATCCGCCGTGAATCCAGCCAGCTTCAATCCGAAGTAGGCTTTCACCGAAGCGCTGATGTTGGATGGTCCGCCGGCGTAGATGCTCCAGCCCCCGTCTTCGTTCTGGTGGTCCAGGATGTAACGAGCGGCCTTGTCAAAGCGTTCCTGGCTGCCGGTACCAAGCAGCGTATGCAGCAGGATGTAATCGGACTCGAGGCTGGTATCGGCTTCCAGTTCTCCGCACCAGTAGCCGTCCTCGTGTTGCTGAGAGAAAAGATAGTTGCGCGCCGCGTCGACCGCTACCGCGACCCGGCTCCCCAGGTCATCGATCTTTCCAAATCGCATCTGCGGCGCAGAGGCCGGACCACTATAGGGGGAGGATTCTTCCATTTAGGACTCCATGGCAGCGATGACCGGTGCTGCGGCAATCGTTTCCACGATCTCCGGCGGCAATCCAAACCGCACATTTTCCGGCATGATTTCCAATTCCTGCACGTCGCCAAAGCCCTTTCCCGCCAAGTACTGCACTACTTCCTGCACCAGATGTTCGGGAGCAGAGGCTCCCGCGGTTAGGGCCACCGTCTTCACGCCATTCAACCACTGCGGCCGAATGTCGCGGCAGTCATCAATTAGATGCGCCTCGGTGCCCAGACTGCGAGCCACTTCCACCAACCGTTTGGAATTTGAACTATTGTCCGAGCCAACCACCAGCAGTAAGTCGGCATCGGAGGCCACATGCTTCACCGCAACCTGCCTGTTTTCCGTGGCATAGCATATGTCTTGAGCGGCCGGACCCTTAATGTTAGGGAACCGCTTCCGCAGCGCGGCAATAATGTCGCGCGTCTCATCCAGGCTGAGCGTGGTCTGCGTCAGATACGCCACCCGGCTGGGGTCGGGCAACGTAACCGAAGCCACTTCCGCCGGCGATCCGACCACCTGAGTCACCGTGGGCGCCTCTCCGAGCGTGCCAATCACCTCGTCATGATCGCGATGGCCGATCAGAATCAGCGAATAGCCTTCCTTCGCAAACTTCACCGCCTCCACGTGCACCTTGGTGACCAGCGGACACGTCGCATCGATCACGCGCAGCTTGCGCACTTTGCTGGCTTCCCGTACTTCCGGAGAAACGCCATGGGCGCTGTAGATGACGCGTTCGCCCTCAGGCACTTCGTCCACGCTATCGACAAAAATTGCGCCCTTCTGCTGTAATTCCTCGACCACAAAACGATTGTGGACGATTTCCTTACGCACATAAATCGGCCGCCCAAACGCTTCCAGCGCAATCCGGACAATATCAATCGCCCGCACCACTCCCGCGCAGAATCCACGTGGCTTCAATAGCAATAACGTCTTCGTGTGTAAACTGGTCTCAGACAAATCGCATCCCCCACCCACTAGGGTACACTTTCTGATTGGAAAAGATGCTCTAAGGGTATCGAAAGATGCACCCTCAGGTCAATGTAAGCCTTTGAGCGTGTGGGGATTAGCAGCGGGCGGGGAAATAGGGCGGGTGAACGGGAGGAGCCGCTCATGATAGCCCGAGGCTCGGTTGGCAATCGTAGGATCGGGATTCGTATCAGGGCATCGCTTTAGCGATGCCGTTCCCCAGCTTTGAAAGGGTATCGCTTTAGCGATACCGGAAACTTCGAGATGAATGCGCCTTCAGGGGCTTCGGTGCCAATCTTACTGCTCGAACCCCATATCTTTCAGCTCTTGATCTGTCAGCGGTGCAAAAACGTCCGGCGGACAGAAAAGCTTGCCTTTCAAAGCCCCCGGTTTTCGATTGCCCTTCTCATCTCGAAGCGCAACCAGGCGCACGACCGACTTCTTCCCACGAGCGATAACGATCTCCTCGCCCCGGCAAGCCCTCGCAATCAGCCGTGAAAGATCGGCTTTTGCTCTGCGGATCGTGACTGTTTCCATCGTCTCATCCTACCGGTTTTCACTTCGGAAACACATGGGATAATTGGGCTATGAAACCGGATTCGGTTCGCACAACAGTTCACATCCCAGCCCCGCTATACCGGAAGGTGAAAGCACAAGCTGCCGCCAGCAAGCGATCTGTTCGCGAGTTGGTGCTGGTGAATCAGAAGCGTGCTCCTGCAAGGCCAGCGCCCGCGCCCTAAGAGAATCCAGTTTCCGCTGATCGTCTCCGACGGCCCAAAGGTCGACCTGACCAACAAACAAATCTATTAGGCGAGCGAACGGACGAACCGCGCCGCATTAGCCACGTGGCTTGCGGGCACCCACCTGGGAGCCGACCTCTGAATTCCGATCCGTCCGCCGAAATCACTAAAACATGTTTGCGCGTCTTCTGACAGCACCTTTAGCGGCTTTCCTGCCTTGTCTTTCCCCATCGCGCTAATTGGGACTGCTTTCTTTAGGAGTTTGCTGGACTGATCGCCTTGCACGAGCACCAACCGATTCCTCTGATCTTGGAGAGCATCTTTGTGCTTGACGTGAAAGTTATTGTGAAATCGCGCGTTGAGTTCTGTTTCGCTCAATTCGGTAGCCAGACCTGCCCAGCACACATTGAAATAGCCGACGATATAAAGATTCCTTTCTCCACGTTGCGGCCACGGCTCCAGTCCGGCATAAAAAACAAGGAGATCACCTTCGTCCAAGTTTCTCAGTCCGCGCTTGGCGCCCTTCGTCGGGTCGCCATACGTAAAAGTCTCAAATTCCGGGTCCGAATGAATCGGGGAGTTCTTGTAGTTGGCCCTCATCCCTTCAGGAAAATAGTCGACCAAGAACCGACCCGACCGGCATTTCGTGTTCCCATAAGTCTCTCGGTTCTCCCCCAGTTTGTGAAAGCCATCCGGAATAGGTACAAGTTCAAACGACCCGTCTTCGAAAAGCGGGCCCTGCATCTCGCCAGCGCCGGAATCAATTCCTATGCGCAGCAACACTACCCGCATTTCTTAGTCCTCATCCTCGGACGATCCGCCTTTAAGCGATTAAGTTCCCGGATGCACTTATCCCTTATATCCGGAGCGCGTCGAAGGTGGGCCAGGACCTTTTTCGCTTCCTCGACACTCAGTTTCCTAACCCTGATATGTCGGTTACTGGCAGAAGGAACCAGTCTTTCCAGCGGGTACGCATCCTGGAATGCAACTATCTTGGTCTTTCCCTGGACTGCGATAAATCCTCGCCGCGGCAGAAATCTATCCGCGCAAATGTACCCGACGATGTACCTTTCTCCGAAGTGCCGCTCCATGCGATCCTCTTTGCTCTTGCAGGTCGTGAAAAGGAAGAGGTACTTTTCGCGATTCTTGAGAAGTCCCTGGATATTTGCCTTCTGATAACACTCAGAAAAATAGTTCTCGGCATTCTGCTCCAGTTGAGGCTCGGTCTTATGGCCACTACCCTGTTCGTTGCATACATCCCGCACCGGGAGGGTGGATGAGGGCGAATGAAAAAAGAATTGTAGGCGCCCTGACGGTTTGAGGTCTCTCGGGTCAAAGTACTTCTTGATCATGTCCTCCGCATACGCTGCAGGCATGCTCGACTTGCAGCCCATCAATGCCCCCTCCGCCAAGGACCGTCCGTTGGTACCTTTTGCATCGTCTTACCCATTCGCCCGAATCATCTGCTCCGCATGCTTCCGAGAAGTCTCCGTAAGCTTCGCCCCCGACAGCATGCGCGCCACTTCTTCAGTCCGTTCTTCGCCGCTAATCTGCCGGACGGTAGTCTTGGCGCGGCCCGCAGTCTCGCGCTTTTCGATGACGTAGTGGTGGTCGGCAAAAGTTGCGATCTGCGGCAAGTGAGTTACGCAGAGCACCTGATTGCCTTTGGCAAGCGCCTTCAATTTCTTCCCCACGGCTTCGGCAGCGCGCCCTCCGATGCCGGTATCGATCTCGTCGAACACTAACGTGCGCTGCGCCGCCGCCGACTTCTTTTTCCCTGCCGGATTCGTCCCCGCCTCGACGCTCGCCTTCAACGCCAGCATCACGCGCGAAAGTTCGCCGCCCGAGGCGATCTGTTCCAGCGGGCGCATCGTTTCGCCCGCGTTGGTCGTAATCCGATAGATCACTTGGTTGATGCCAGACGGCGTCCAATGCGCTTCGCCTTCGTTTTCTTCGACAGCTTCCTCCACCACGATGCGAAAACTCGCGCGCATCGCGAGGTCGTTGATTTCAGCCTCGACCAACTTTTCTAGTTTCCTTCCCGCCTCCGACCGCTTGCGCGAGACGCTGCGAGCGGCTTTGCGATATTCCTCGGCCGCCACAGCCAGCATCGCCCGCAGTTCAAGTAATACCTGATCTTTATTCTCCATCTCCGAGAGCTTGCGCCGGATATCGTCGCCAAATACAATCGTCTGCTCCAGCGTCGGCCCGTATTTTCGTTTCAGACGATCCAGCAGCGCCAGCCGCTCTTCGATTTCGGCCAGACGCTCCGGCGAAGCCTGGATTCCTCCCGCATAATCGCGTAGCGTCGCGCCCACATCTTCGACGCTGATGCGCGCCGACTCGAGCGCCGCCAGCGCTTCCTGAAACTTGGGCTCATACCGAGCCAGTTCCTCGAGGTGCTTTTGCGCCGCGCACAGGCTCGACGAAGTGGATGCATTGCCCTCATACAGCAAGTCGAAGGCGTTGATGGCCGCGCCGTAAATTTTTTCGGCGTTGGCCAAGACGCGCTTCTCGGCTTCCAGTTGCTCATCTTCGTTTTTGCCTGCCAGCAGCCGCGCCTCTTCGATTTCCCGGCACTGAAAGTTCCACAGGTCGAGGAGCCGCATGCGATCTTGCTCGTCCTGTTCTAGTTCGGCGATACGTCCGCGAATCTGCTTCCAGTGTGCGAACGCGCCGGACACTTCCTTCAACTCGACTCCGGCGTACGCATCCAGCAGCTCCTGCCGCGCCGCGGCGTCGAAATGTACGATGGATTCGTTCTGCGCGTGGATCACCGCCAAGTGCGGCGCAATCTGTTTCAGCACCGCCACCGTCGCTGGCTGATTGTTGATGAAGACGCGTCCCTTGCCGCCGGGAGCAATCTCACGCCGCAAAATCAGCGAGCCATTCTCCGCGTCCAGACCGTTGGTCTCGAGGATCGCTTCGATGGAACGCGCCGCCGCTCCGTCGCTCTCAAACACGGCAGCAACCACGGCCCGCTCCGCGCCCGTACGGATGACATCCGGAGACGCTTTTTCTCCCAGCAGCAATCCCAGCGCGTCAATCAGAATGGACTTTCCCGCCCCGGTTTCGCCGGTCAAGAGATTTAGACCAGCCGCAAATTCGATCACGACATTGTCGATTACCGCGTAATTTTCAAGTCGAAGTTCAGCCAGCACAAGCGTCCCGTGATTTTCGTGTGGCGCGGACGCCCTCGTCCACGCCCTTTGAACTCCGCTTATGACTTCGCAAAGTTCTGCGTTCTTAGGTAGAGAAACCTGCCCAACAGCAGCGCCAAACCGGGAAAGATCGACCAGTTGAGCGCGCCGGCAACAACCAAAGGCCACTGGTGCGAGATATGCGAATATCTCGTGACAACAATGCCTGCTACCAATACCAACCACACCCCAAGCATCACGATCGAGGGAAACAGACTCGCAATGAGTTCGGTCAGACGTTCGCCTCCCGCGCGCCGCGACAGATAGGCGCCCGCGGCGCCAAACAAGGGTTGCGTAGTTAGCCAAACCAGATACGGCACGAACGCGAGCCCCGCGTGCAGCCAAGGTCCAGGCATCCCAGGCTTAAGGGTGATCCGCTGCAAGATCATCAGCCAACCCATGGAAGCGGTCAGGCCGATCAGACCCGGCAGCCACAGTGTCTTTGCCCGATGGTTCATAGTTGCCTCCCCACCCTTCTCCCGGCCCGTCCACGCCGGTTGCCGATCCGCAACTTGTAATTTTACGCGCAGCATAGCACAGACCATCCCATCGGACGGCGCGAAACCAGCCGCCCGTTCCAAATCGGTACAAAAGATTGTGACGAATGCACTTCCGAGTTTGGCGCGCAACCCGGCGCTTCGCGAAGATGATAGCTATGCGATCCTTCCCCCTAGTCGCTGGGCTGCTCTGTTGCCTGGCGTCTGCGCCCGTCTGGGCGCAGGAACTCCACTGCAAACCTTGCTGGCATAGTTTCGTTAAAGTCCAGATCGGCGATTCCAGTTCCTTTTCCATTCAACTCTCAAACACTGGGAGCAAAACGCTGCGGATCACTTCCAAATCGAAACTGGGGAGCGACTTCTCATTCGGCAAATTCCCTTTACCAGTGCAGATCGAACCCGGGGCGAGCGTCGAGTTGCCCGTTATTTTCAAACCAGTTGCCAGGGGGCAAGCCACCGGCGTCTTTACGCTCGTGAGTACTGCCTTGGATCCCCGCCTTACTATCAAACTCGATGGTACCGGCGTGTACCCGGAACTGGCAGTGACGCCGCCAACCCTCAATTTCGGCAACGTCACGGTGGGATCGACTCTCAAGCTGGAGGCCACGCTCACCGCCTCGAACGCTGCTGTAACTATTTCGTCGGACCCATCGACGAGCCCCGAGTTTACCCTCCTCGGGCTGGACCTGCCGGTGACGATTCCGGAGGGAGAGAGCCTCTCGGTCACGATTCAGTTCACGCCCAACGCCTCCGGCACGGCATCCGCTAAAGCGGGATTCATTAGCAATGCAGCGGACTCCCCAACCATCGAACAGCTGACCGGCACGGGCGTCGCTTCGGCTTCCCATAGCGTCGACCTTACCTGGGGTCCAGGCGCCGAAGGCATAGTTGGATACAACGTCTACCGCGGCACCGGTCAGGGTGGTCCCTACCAGCAAATCAACACCGCGCTGGACGCTTCGACCAACTATATGGACTCCATCATTGTCGGTGGCACGACCTACTACTACGTCATAACTGAAGTGAACTCGCAAGGTCAGGAAAGCGGGTATTCCAATGTGGCGAAGGCAGTGATTCCAAGTTCGTAGCCGCCGATCCTCCAACCAAACACCGCATTGACATTGACCGATGCGGTTGACCGATGCGATACCTTGCTGCGGAGCACGCCGCCAGCCTGGTCTATAATCTTAAACAGAGCTCTCTCTAAACCAATGCATTTTTCTCCCCTCCTCCTCTTGTTTGTCGGCGGCGAAATCGTTGATCTCGTCCTTCAGACTGGCCCGGTCGCAAAGACCGTGCTGCTCCTGCTCCTTGCGTTCAGTGTGCTCTCCTGGGCCGTGATTCTCGCCAAGTGGCGGCTGATCCGCCGGGCGCGTGGCCAGAGCGGCCGCTTCGTCCGCGCCTTTCGCAAGGCGCAGCGCATGCAGGATATCGCCTCGGTTGCCGAACAGTTCCGCCCCAGCCCTCTGGTGGGAGTGTTTGAAGGCGCAGTCGTGGAGTTCAAACGCCAGATGGGAACGACCGGCGGCATCCACAACCTCGTTTCCATTCAACGCGCCATGCAGATCGCATCTTCAGAAGAGATCACCCGCCTCGAACGCAATGTCCCGTGGCTGGCGATTACGGGCGCAGTCACGCCGTTTATTGGACTCTTCGGAACGGTTTGGGGAATCATCGACGCCTTTCACGGACTCGGCACAGCCGGTGCCGCCACTCTGCGCGCGGTCGCTCCCGGAATTTCCGAAGCTCTAATTACCACAGCCGCCGGTCTGGCCGCGGCCATCCCCGCCGTGATTGCCTACAACTTGATCATCGGTTCGATTCGTGAGATGGCAACGCGCAATGACGACTTCACCCTGGAGATGCTCAATCTTGTGGAGCGCCAGCAGGCGCCACCGGTCCCGGAGGCGCGGCGCTGATGGCCTTTACCTCCGCTAACGGACGCACCCAGACCGCTCTCTCCGACATCAACATCACGCCGCTGGTCGACGTCGTGCTCGTGCTGCTCATCATTTTCATGGTGACCGCGCCGATCCTGCAGTCCGGAATCGAAGTCAACGTGCCCCACACCCGCACCGTCAAAGAGATCACCGAAGAGCGTCTGGTAATCAGCATCGACAAATCGCAAAGAGTTTTTCTCGGCAACGATCCCATCAACATCAACCAGATCGGAGCGACCCT
>Ga0116134_1000477_pt1 | contig 20997 bp, 20 predicted proteins | sample June2015DPH_19_5_FD_89737 | JGI IMG/M metagenome (GOLD analysis project Ga0116134, IMG submission 89737) | Peatland microbial communities from SPRUCE experiment site at the Marcell Experimental Forest, Minnesota, USA - June2015DPH_19_40 | ecosystem: Environmental > Terrestrial > Soil > Wetlands... | reverse complement strand
GGGGACGGCACCGCGACGATCTCGGGAACACCGGCTGCGCGCACTGCCGGCCCGTACCTGCTCAAGATCACCGCCACGAACAGTGTCAGTCCTGGCGCCACCCAGTACTTCCTCCTCACCGTTTCTGTTCTTCAGGCGCCCACGATCACCAGCGCCAATAGCACCGGATGTATTGTCGGCCGGGCCTGTACCTTTACGGTCACGTCGGCCGGGGTGCCCAACGCCGCCTTGTCCGAGGCGGGCGCACTGCCGCCGGGAGTCACGTTCACGGACAACTTGGACGGCACGGCGACGCTTTCGGGAACAACGGCTGCGGGCTCCGGCGGCACGTATCCGCTCACGATCACCGCTACGAACACTCTCACTCCTGACGCCACCCAGGTCTTCACCCTCACCGTCGTCGTCGGCCCCCCGACCGCGCCGAGTGGCCTCACCGCCACGCGCACCGGGCAGACGGTGTCGCTGGCGTGGACGAACAACGCCATCCCCTCGTCGGCGGCGACGGTGATATGGATCCAGCGGTCGACCGACCGCGGGTTCACTACCGTTACCGACTTCCCCGTCGTCCCGCCCGCGACCAGTTACGCGGACACGACGGTGGTGGCGGGCACGAGATACTACTACCGGGTGCTGGCGGGGAACGTGGCCGGCTACTCTGCGTGGTCGAACGTGGCCTCGCCCGCTCACCAGTGAACATCGCGGACGACGATTATCGCCATCACGCCGGGATGAGCGGCATGCCGCGCGGCTCCGGGGACTGACCGGCGCACCGCCCGGACGGAGATCAATGCGATCCGCCCGGGCGGTGGTCCACCTGCCACAGCGACCCCAGGCCGACGGCCTGGGGTCGCTGTGCTGACCCGGGGGGCGACCCCCCGGACCCCCCGCATGCGCTCCGCGCCCCGCTGCGGTACCCGCCGACGCACCGGCCGCTCGCCGGGCCGGAGGCCGGACTCGCGCCAGTATGAACGCCTCGCCGTAACCCGCTGTGGCGTCGTTAGGGAGCGGCCGCCGCTAGATGGGGCTGAGCGGGAGGGAACGGCCCGCTAGGCTGCGGGCGCGGGTGGAGAGGCCGGCGGCGATCTTGGTTAGCTCGGCGGCGGCGGGGGAGGTCGGGTCGCTGAGGACCAGGGGGCGGCCCTGGTCGCTGCCTTCGCGCAGGCGGGTGTCGATGGGCACCTGGCCGAGCAGCGGGACCTGCGCCCCGGTGATCCGGGTCAGCGCCGCGGCGACCGTCTCGCCGCCGCCGGAACCGAAGATGTCGGTGTGCTCCCCGCAGTGCGGGCAGACCAGGTACGACATGTTCTCGATGACGCCGGCGATGCGCTGATGGGTCTGCGTGGCCAGGGCGCCGGCCCGCTCGGCGACCTCGGCCGCCGCGATCTGCGGAGTGGTGACCACGAGCAGCTCGGCGCTGGGCAGCAACTGGGCCACCGAGATGGCTATGTCCCCGGTGCCGGGCGGCAGGTCGAGCAGCAGGACGTCGAGGTCACCCCAGTACACGTCGGCCAGGAACTGCTGGAGCGCCCGGTGCAGCATGGGGCCGCGCCAGACCACCGGCGCGTTGCCCTTGGTGAACATCCCGATGGAGATGACCTTCACGCCGTGCGCCGACGGCGGCATGATCATCTTTTCTACCTGCGTCGGTGTCCCGGTGACCCCGAGCATCCGGGGCACCGAATGCCCGTAGATGTCGGCGTCCGCGATCCCGACCTTCGCCCCGGAGGCGGCCAGGGCCACGGCCAGGTTGACCGTCACCGACGACTTGCCGACGCCGCCCTTGCCGCTGGCCACCGCGAAGACCCGGGTCAGCGAGGTGGGCTGGGCGAACGGGATCTCCGGGGCCGCTTGGCCGCCGCGCAGCTGGGTCTGCAGCGCCCGGCGCTGCTCCTCGCTCATCACGTCGAGTTCCACCCGCACCCGCGACACGCCCTCGACGGCGCTGACCGCAGCGGTCACCTCGCGCGTGATCGTGTCCCGCAGCGGGCAGCCCGCGACCGTGAGCCAGACATCCACCCGGACGGAGCCGTCCGGCGCGATGTCTATGTTCTTGACCATGCCGAGTTCCGTGATGGGCCGGTGGATCTCCGGATCGTTCACGCCGGCGAGCGCGCGGGAGACCTGTTCGGCGGTGGGGGAGGACACGGTGGAGGACGTCATGCCCTCATGCTATGAACCCCGCCCGCACGGGCGAAACCGCAGAGCCGTAACGCACACACTGTCACATATAATGTACCGATTGCCACCAAATGTGTTGCTGCCGTTCGCCGGATCAGAGGCCCGCCGGACCAGACGGGACCGGCCTACAGCACGCCCCATGAGGCGAGCGCGGCGGCCAGGCCGGACGTCAGCGGCAGGCGCGTCATGTCCGCGGCGGCGACCCAGCGTGCGTCGGCGGCGTCATCCCCGGCGGCCAGGGTCCCGCCCGTCACGGCGGCCTCGTAGTCGCGGATGTCGATGACGCTGCCGCCCGGCCCGGGCCGTTCCACCGCGCCGAGCAGGGGCCCGGGGCGCACGGTCAGCCCGGTTTCCTCGCGCATCTCCCGTACCAGGGCCTCCGCGTCGGTCTCGCCGGGCTCGATCCGGCCGCCCGGCAGCGACCAGCGCCCGGCCTCGGGGTCATGCCCGCGCTTGATGAGCAGCAGCCGGCCGGCGCCGTCCCGGACAACGGCGCCGACGCAGGGAATGCGGGCGGCATTCACGACCGGGGACTCGCTGTTTTCATGCCGGCGCCTTTCTCTATTGTCCTTTTACGGCATATTTCCCGCATGTGTCCACAGCGTAACAACGGTCACTACGGCCGGCATTGCCGGGCGGAATGACGACCGGGCGAGGGGGCCAGAATATCTCGATTTCAGCTACTAAATGTAACCGCCTCATGGGAGGCGGCCTGGCAGTAACGCAGCGTATATATATGGCTTAAATCAGCAATTTTCCCAGGACAGCCAGGTCACAGTTCGGTTGCGGGGGTTGCCGCACCCGGCTATGCGGATACACTCAGTTAGCAATCAGATGCGGACAGTATAAAAATCTGATTACGGAGAGCCACAATTTATCCGTCCGCGTCAACCGTGTCACGCCTCCCTGCGTCCTGCTAATACGGGGTCTCGAAAAGCCCGTTAACGAAGGCAAATTGGCACGCGACGGCCGCCACAAAGGCGGCTCTGCCCGGTGACCGCAATTCACCGGGCAGAGCCTTGAATCTCGCCCTGCACAGGAGGGACGGAGACCAGTGTCTGATATTAGCCATGCCGCCTATGTCGCGGCTGCGGCTTTTGTACCGAAACCGCGTCGCTTGGGTAACGCCTCGCTGAGCTAGGGGCGGCCATGCCCCTTTTGCGGCCATCTGACCGCTGATCCGCAGCATTTCCGCCAGCCCGGAACCACTCACGAGCAGACGCCAGCACGCGCCGTAGTTATTCCTGTACGGATCGCTGATGCCTGCTGGGGGGTGGTCCCCCTTCATCCGTGCCCGGAGCACGGTCGTCGTTCCATTGGGAGGAACCCGAATGTCCTTCATGGCAAAGATCGCGGCCGGCGCCGCCACGTTCGCGCTGGCCAGCGGTGGCCTCGGCATGGCCGGCACGCTGAGTGCCAGCGCCGCGACCCCGTCGTGCGGTATCCACTGCGACAACTGGTACACGCAGAAGTTCGGCGAGCACTTCGTCCTGGACGACATCTACGGCCTGGCCTCGACCGGGAACGGGCTCATCCTCTACCAGGCCTCCAACAGCGACCCGGCCGAGGACTTCGTGAACCACGACCTCGGCCTCGTGAGCACCCTCCACAGCCGCCATCATGGCCTGTTCCCCCAGGGGTTCATCCACACGTACGGCACGGACAAGGCCATCGAGATCCAGTACGAGCCGCTGGGCCAGAACAGCAACCTCTGCGTCGGCACCTGGCCGGGCGAGGCCGCCCTGGCCGGCTTCAAGATCCGCCTGGAGGCCTGTGGCGACACCAACACCATCTTCGTCGTCGACGAGGCTGACGCCAGCGTCGGTCACACCCCGCAGGTCCCCAACCCCCCACCCTCCGGGAACCACCACCCCACCACCTACACTCCGCTGATCACCGGCACCGACACCAACTACATCGACCCGCTGGTGCTGAACTACCCGGAGGGCAACCCGACCGACCTGCCGCGCCCGTGGCTGGACGTCGAGCCGCTGAGCACCTTCAGCCACAGCAGCAACGGCTCGGTCTACGACAGCCAGCTCTGGGCGGACCAGCAGGGCGTCCTGCGCTAACGGACCGGACCTGACGGCATAGTCACCGGCCACCTGACGGGCGGCAGGCCCTGAGCCTGCCGCCCGTCAGTGCCGTCCTGAGTAGCCGCCGCGCTTGTACCGAAATCGCGTCGCTTGGGTAACGCCTTGCCGGGCGAGGCGGCCATGCCCCTTTTGCCGTCCGGCTGACTGCTGATCCTGATCCGCGGCATCTCCGCCGGACCGGGACTACTCACGAGCAGGCGCCAGCACGAACCGTAGTTATCTCTGTACGGATCGCTGATGTCTGCTGGGGGGTGGTCCCCCTCGATCCGTGCCCCGAGCACGGATGTCGTTCCATTAGGAGGAACCCGAAATGTCCTTCATGGCAAATATCGCGGCCGGTGCCGCTACGCTCGCGCTGGCCAGTGGTGGCCTCGGCATCGCCGGCACGCTGAGCGCCAGCGCCAGCGCCAGCGCCGAGACCTCATCGTGCCACCACTGCGACAACTGGTACACGCAGAAGTTCGGCCCGGCCTTCATCCTTGACGACCTGTACGGCCACGCCTCGGCCGGGAACGCGCTCATCCTCTACCAGGCCTCCGGCAGCGACCCGGCCGAAGACTTCGTGACCGACGACCTGGGCTCTGTGGGCAGCCTCTCCGGCCAGCACGGCCACCACGGTCACTACCAGTTCTCCCCCGGATTCGCCCAGGCGTACGGCTCGGACGACGCCATCGAGATCCGGTACGTGCCGCTGGGCCGGGACAGCAACTTCTGCATCGGCACCTGGCCGGGCGAGGTCGCCCAGGCCGGCTTCAAGATCCGCCTGGAGGCCTGTGGCGAGACCAACACCCTCTTCGTCAAGCCTGCGGCCCACGCCGGCCCCAATACCCCTCCGCCCCCCCCACCCGCCGGTTACACCTCGCTGATCACCGGCACCGACACCAGCTACACCGACCCGCTGGTGCTGAACTACCCGGCGGGCCGCCCGACCGACCTGCCGCGCCCGTGGCTGAACGTCGAGCCGCTGAGCACCGACAGCCAGCACCACGCGGCCCAGGACGGCCAGCTATGGAAGGACAAGATGGTCTACGGGTCCTAACCGACCGGACCTGACGGCATAGTCACCGGCCACCTGATGGGCGGCAGGCCCCGTGCCTGCCGCCCGTCAGTGCCTTTCCGGATAGCCGCCGTGCGCATCTCCGCCGGGCCGGGACCACTCACGAGCAGACGCCAGTACGCATCGTAGTTATTCCTGTACGGATCGCTGATGCCTGCTGGGGGGTGGTCCCCCTTGATCCGTGCCCGGAGCACGGTCGTCGTTCCATTGGGAGGAACCCGAATGTCTTTCATGGCAAAGATTGCGGCCGGTGCCGCCACGCTCGCGCTGGCCGGTAGTGGCCTCGGCATGGTCGGCACGCAGAGTGCCAGCGCCAAGACCCCGTCGTGCGGTGGCTGCACCAACTGGTACACGCAGAAGTTCGGCCCGGCCTTCGTCCTGGACGACCTGTACGGCCAGGTCTCGGCCGGGAACGCGGTGATCCTCTTCCAGGCCTCCAACAGCGACCCGGCCGAGGACTTCGTGACCGGCTACCTGGGCCCCGTGGACAGCTTCTACGACCACCACCACCACAACCACAACTACCTGATCTCCCCCGGGTTCGAGCAGGCGTACGGCCACGACGAGGCCATCGAGATCCGGTACGAGCCGCTGGGCGCGGACAGCGACCTCTGCATCGGCACGTGGCCGGGCGAGGTCGCCCAGGCCGGCTTCAAGATCCGCCTGGAGGCCTGTGGCCAGGCCAGCACCCTCTTCGCCATCGACCAGGCTGACGCCAGCGGCGGCTACACCCCGCTGATCACCGGCACCGACACCAACTACAGCAGCCCGCTGGTGCTGAACTACCCGGCGGGCCACCCGACCGACCTGCCGCGCCCGTGGCTGAACGTCGAGCCGCTGAACACCTTCAGCGACGGCACGGTCTTCGACAGCCAGCTGTGGGAAACCCCGCCCGTCGCGCCCTGAGAGGACCGGACCTGGCTGAGTAGCCACCGGCCACCCGGCGGGCGGCAGGCCTCGGGCCGGCCGCCCGCCAGGGTCTTCCCGGGTCACCGCTTTCCCGGGTCGCGCCCGGTCCTGCGTACCATGGGCCGGTGCGCATCGACCTGCACACCCATAGCAGCGCCTCCGACGGGACCGATCCGCCCGCCGAGGTGATGCGGCGCGCCCGGGAGCGCGGGGTCGACGTGGTGGCGCTGACCGACCACGACACGGTGGCCGGTCACGCCGGGGCTCGCGCCGCGCTCGCGGCCGAACCGGGCCCCGCTCTCGTCCCCGGCATGGAGCTGTCCTGCACCCTGGACGGGCGGAGCCTGCACCTGCTGGCCTACCTGTTCGACCCGGCTCACCCCGGCCTGGCCGGACAGGTCGCGAACATCCGCGGCGACCGGGTGCGCCGCGCTCGTGCCATGGTGGACAAGCTGGCCGCCCTCGGCGCCGGCGTGACCTGGGACCGGGTGGCCGCGATCGCCGGTGACGGCGTGGTGGGCCGTCCGCACATCGCGCGCGCGATGGCTGCCGCCGGCGTGATCAGCGACCCGGCCGAGGCGTTCACCGCGGAATGGATCGGTGACGGCGGCCGCGCGTACGAGCACAAGTACGCCCTCGACCCGGCGGAGGCGATCGCCCTGGTCGGCGACGCGGGCGGGGTCAGCGTCCTGGCGCACCCCGGCACCTCCGGTTACGAAGTGCCGGACGAGGTCATCGGCCGGCTGGCCGCCGCTGGCCTGGCCGGCGTCGAGGTCTGGCATCCCGAGCAGCCCCCGGCCGAACGGTCCCGGGCGCGAGCCCTCGCCGATGAACTGGGCCTGATCCCGACGGGCGGCAGCGACGACCACGGCGCGCTGACCGGATACCGGATCGGCTGCGAGACCACGCCCGCGGACTCCTGGGAGCGCCTGGCCGCCCGAGTGCCCGGCTAGACCGGCGGTGACCCGGACCTCGGCGGGGACCCGGACCCCGGCTGGGACACAGCCAGCCGGCGGCGGCATCCGCAGGGCTGAGTGCCGGGGCCGATATCGTGTCCGTGGCCACGTGGCCGGGGTGACACGGTTGAGAGGGCCAGTAAATGAAGTTCTTTTTCGGAGTCTTCGTCACGCTGCTGGTCATCATCGACCCGCCGGGGACGGTGCCGCTGTTCCTCGGCCTGACCCGGGGCCGGTCCATCCGGGCCCGGAATCGCCTGGCCTGGCAGGCCGCCGTGGTTGCGTTTGGTGTCATCGTGGCGTTCGCGCTGTTCGGCCGGACGATCCTCAGCTACCTCGGGGTCGGGCTGCCCGCACTGGAGGGCGCGGGCGGCCTGCTGCTGCTGCTCGTGTCCCTGGAACTGCTGACCGGCAAGTCGGACGAGCCGACCTCCGAGCAGCGGGCCCGCACCAACGTCGCCTTCGTCCCGCTGGGCACGCCGCTGCTGGCCGGCCCGGGCGCGATCGTCGCCACCATGCTGTACGTCCAGCGCGTGCACAGCCTGGCCAACGTGCTGGCCCTGGCGCTGGCCATCCTGGCCGTGATGGTCGTGGTGTGGCTGGCGATGCGGTTCTCCACCGTGATCCACCGCATCCTGACCGACAACGGTGTCGAATTGCTGACCCGGATCGCGGGGCTGCTGCTGTCGGCGATCGCGGTCCAGCTCGTCGCCACCGCGGTGCTGGCCTTCGCGCACCAGCACTGACCGTTGCAGCGCTGACCGTTGCAGCACTGACCGTTTTGACGGTCGTAGCTGATAGCTTTCGTGCGGTAGCAAGGAGGAGCGCATGGGCGCGACGGAGCAGCTCAGCTTCGGCGGGATGCCGCAGAGGCTTTACGCGTGCACGCCGACGCGGCTGACCTCCTGGCTGGACTGTCCCCGGCGGTACCGGATGACCTACCTGGACCGGCCGCCCCCGTCCAAGGGGGCGCCCTGGGCGCACAACAGCGTCGGTGCCAGCGTGCATAATGCGCTCGCGGCCTGGTGGCGCCTGCCGCTGTCCGGGCGGACCGTGGCCGCGGCCGGTGAGCTGCTGCAGGCCGGATGGATCACGCCGGGGTTCGCGGACGAGCGGCAGTCCGCGCGGCAGCGCTCGCGGGCCCGCGCGATGGTCGAGTCCTACGTGGCCACGCTGGACCCGGCCGATGAGCCGCTGGGCGTGGAGCGGACGGTCGCGACCCGAACCGACCGCATCGCCGTGTCCGGGCGTATCGACCGCCTGGACGAGCGCCCAGCCGAGGACTCAGCGGAGGACTCAGCGGAGGACTCCGCGGAGCAGGCTGAGAGCGAGCGCGGCACCGAGCTCGTCGTCGTGGACTACAAGACCGGGCGTCACCTGCTCAGTACGGATGACGCCCGCAGTTCGCTCGCGCTGGCCCTGTACGCGGTCGCGGCCGCGCGTTCGCTGCGCCGGGCCTGCTACCGGGTGGAGCTGCACCATCTGCCCAGCGGGAGCGTGCTCGGCTGGGAGCACACCGACGGCACGCTGGCCCGGCAGATGCGACGGGCCGAGGAGATCGCCGCCGAGGCCGCCGGGGCGGACGAGGCCTACCGGGGCGGCCTGGCGCCGGCGCGGTATGACGACGTGTTCCCGCCGCGGCCCGGGCCGCGCTGCGGCTGGTGTGACTACCGGCAGCACTGCGCCGAGGGGTCCGCGGCCAGCCCCGCCCACCTGCCCTGGGACGGCATTACGGACGACGAGACCGGCTGAACGGCCCGCGCGACCGCTAGTGATGGCGCTAGTGCTGGCGGGCCCGGGCTTCCCGGCCGGCCGCACGGTCCCGTTCGTCGGCCGCGGCCTCGGTTGCCTGCCAGAAGGAGTTGAGCGCACTGGCGGTGGTCTCGGGCGCGTCCACGGCGGGGGAGTGCGCCGCGGCCGGGATGCAGACCCGTTCGGCGGTCAGCCGCGCCGCCATCTCCTCCTGCGCGGCCGGCTCCCACTTGTCGTCATCCTCGCCGTACAGCACGAGGATGGGGGTCTCGGCCGACTCGGCCAGCTCGGCCGTCCGGTCGGGGGCCGTGAGCAGGTACTGGCCCATGACGCGCAGGCCGACGGCGGAGTTGCGCAGCATCCGGTCCCGCAGGAAGGCCACGATCGGGGCGTCGACGCCCGCGGCCGTGGCCTGGGGCGCCATGGTGGTCTCCCAGATGTGCCGGATCGTGCGCCGCATGACCTCGGGGCTGCCGCCGTCGAGGCTGGCGGTCAGCTGGGCCAGGTCGGCACCGGCCGCTCCGGTCAGGCGGCCCGGCCCGGAACTCATGAACGTGAGCGATCCGATGCCGGATGCGCCGGCCAGCACCGCTTCCCGTACCACCAGGCCACCGAAGGAGTGACCGGTCACGTGGACCAGCCCGCGGCACGCACTGTCGTACGGGCGCGCACTGTCGTACGGAGGCGCCGCGCGGGCGGCTACGGCGTCGATGACCGCGGCGATATCGAAACCGAGCTCGCCGATGGTGTAGGCCCGGGGATCGTCCGGGCCGGCCGTTTCGTACTGCCCGCGCATGTCGAGCGCGAGCACCCGGCGCCCGGCCGCGGCCAGCTGGTGCAGAATGCCCAGGAAATCTTCCTTGCTCCCGGTGTAGCCGGGCACGAGGATGGCGGGCTGCCGCTCACAGACTCCCGAGCCGGGGATGGCCTCGAGCGCCGCGAAAACTCCGCGGCTAGTCTCGATCGCCGTCCGCCGGACGCCGTCAGGCAGGATGAGGGACGTAGGTGTGCTCACCGTGAAAACCCTTACCGAGCACTCAGATGCCCTTGCTCATCGACGTACGGGGAACGTCGCTGCTGCCATTGAATCACGCGAATGAATCACGCGAACGGGACCGCGTCATACACGCGCCGTCTTCCTTACCCGGGTTCAGGATGCGGGCTGACCGCCGCGCGTCCGCCGCCGCCGCGGCCGGGACGCGCGCTCGCCGCCGTTCGCGGGCAAGGACGCGGACGGGTGCGCGGACAAGGACGCGGGCGGCTGGCTGGTGCCCTCCCGCGCTTCGTGCGGCCCCTGCGAGTCCGGGGTCCTGGCGTCGCGGCCGCTGCGGGTCCGCCGGCGCCGGGTGCGTTCCCGGGGTGCGCCAGTGCCGTCACTGCTGTCGCTGGCACTGCCGCCGCGGCCGCCGTCCGGCGTCCGGCCCTCTGGCGCCGCGGCTGCACCGCGCCGTCCGCGGCCGCCCCGGCCCGGGGAGTTCCGCGGGCCTTTCCCGCCCGCCGCCGCCAGCCGACCGGTCTCGCCGATGTCCTCGACGTCCTCGGCGTCCAGACCGGCCCGGCTGCGCATCGCCCTCGGCAGGGTGCCGGTCGCGGTCCGCGGGATGTTCAGCTCGGTGAAGAGGTGCTCCGACGTGGAGTACGTCTCGACCGGCTCGGCCCGGGCCAGGCCCAGGGCCTCGTCGATGAGCTTCCACCGGTGCATGTCCCGCCAGTCAACGAACGTCACCGCGACGCCGTCCCGTCCCGCGCGCCCGGTCCGCCCGATGCGGTGCAGGTAGGCCTTGTCGTCGTCGGGGCATTCGAAGTTCACGACGTGCGTGACGAGTTCGACGTCGAGCCCGCGCGCGGCTACCTCGGTGGCCACGAGCACGTCGACCTTGCCGCTGCGGAACGCGCGCAGTGCGCGCTCCCGCTGGCCCTGGCCCAGGTCGCCGTGGACGGTTGCGACCGCGAAGCCCCGGGTGGTCAGGGCGGTCGCGACCTGGTCGGCCGCGCGCTTGGTCTGGCAGAACACCATCGTCAGGCCCCGGCCCTCGGCCTGCAGGACCCGCGCCAGCACCTCGACCTTGTCCATGTGGTGGACGCGGAAGACGTGCTGCTGGGTGCTCGGGACCGGCGCGGGGGCGTCGATGGTCTCGGCGCGTATGTGGGTCGGCTGGTGCAGGTGCCGCCGCGCCAGCGTGACGACCTCACCGGGCATCGTGGCCGAGAACATCATGGTCTGCCGGCCATCGGGGGTGAGCTGCAGGATGCGCTCGACGTCCGGCAGGAAGCCGAGGTCGAGCATCTTGTCCGCCTCGTCCAGGACGAGGGTGCGGACGTCGCCCAGCCCCAGGTGCCGCTGCCCGACGAGGTCGAGCAGCCGCCCGGGGGTGCTGACGACGACGTCGACGCCCGCGCGGAGCGCCTCGATCTGCGGCTCATAGGCGCGGCCGCCGTAGAGCGTCAGCACGCGGGTGCCCAGGCCGGAGCCCGCCATCCGCAGGTCGTCGGCGACCTGGATCGCCAGTTCCCGGGTCGGCACGACCACGAGGGCGCGCGGCGCCTTCGGTTCGGTCGGCGGGCCGTCCTGCAGCCGCTGCAGCAGCGGGATGCCGAAGCCCAGCGTCTTGCCGGTCCCGGTGCGGGCCTGGCCGATAATGTCGTGGCCGCCCAGCGCGATTGGCAGGGTCAGGGCCTGAATCGGGAACGTCGTGAAGATTCCTGCGGCCTCGAGAGCCGCGCAGATCGTGTCAGAGACGCCGAATTCCCGGAACGGAACCGCGTGCGCGGCTTCCGTGCGGGCCGGCTTGTCAGTCAGCGCCGTCTCGTCGTTCAGCGCCGTCTCGTCATCCAGCACGATCTCGACGCCGGGCCCGGTCTCGCTACCGGCACTGTGCCCGGTCAAAGTTTCGCTGGTCAGGGGTTTCAGCCTCCATCAATAACCCCTTTGCCCGGCCATCCTCGGGGACGGCAGGGCCAAGGTCCGTCGTATACACCGCAGCGGTAACCGTGCGCGGTGCCTGTTCCGTTTACGGGGGCGTGTCCCACTGCCACCGCCACCTTCGGCGGGCTGCGGTCGCCGCATCCGTACCACGTACAACGCAAAGTGTAGCAGGAGGCTTCCCGGCCGGGTCAGACGTGGTAACGGGATCCCGCGCTCAGAGGTTGCCGAAGCCGATCGGCCGGTTCTCCGCGCCAATGAACTCGAGGTAGGCGATCTTGTCCGCCGGCACGAACACCTTGCCGCCCTTCTCCACGGCGAGCATGAAAACGCCGTTGCCGGACAGGGCGTCCGTCAGGTCCTGCTCAATCTGACCGGCCGGGGTGCTCGTCTCCACGGTCAGCTCACGCGGGGCGGACTGGACCCCAATACGTACTTCCACCTGGCTCCTTCGATCGGGATTAGCTGCTGAGAGGCCAGCCGCTGATCCCCCGCCAGGCCAGCCGGGCCATCAGCTGCTCGGCCTCCTCCTTGGGAATGCGGCCATCGCTGCCGAGCCAGTATCGCGCGCTGACCTGAGCCGTCCCCACCAGCCCCACGCTGAGCAGGTGCGCGGCGTCGTCCGGAATACGCGTATCTTCCTTGATGACCTGGCTGATCATCTGCGCGCACTCCTGGACCGACCGGTCGAGCCGGGCCCGCACGGCGGGCTCGTTGCCCAGATCGGACTCGAAGACCAGCCGGTACGCTCCGCCCTGGTTGGCCACGAAGCCGAAGTAGGCGCCGAACGTCGCGACGACCCGCTGTTTGTTGTCGTTCGTCGAGCTCAGCGCCTTGCGGACGGTGGCGATGAGCGCGTCCACGCTTTCGTCCAGCAGCGCGAGGTAGAGCTCAAGCTTGCTCGGGAAATGCTGGTAGAGCACGGGCTTGCTGATCCCGGCCCGATCCGCGATCTCGTCCATCGCCGCGGCGTGATAGCCCTGGGAGACAAACACCTCCTGAGCTGCGCCGAGCAGTTGGCGGCGGCGGGCCTGCCGTGGCAGCCGCGCCCCCCGTGGCCGTGCGTCGGACGTTGCCGTCACCAGAGTCTCCGGGATTCGTGAGCCGAGCGGAAGACGATTATCCGCGTTCCCGGCCATGTTAAGGCCTAGCTGGCCGACCAGCTAGTTTCCCCTGTCCGGGGGCCTGTCCGGGTACTTGCCCGGAGGGCCTGCTCAGCGGTAGTCGTCATCGTCGTTGCTGACCGTCCGCTCCTGCTCCATCACGTCGGCCTCGTTCGCGTCGAGCGGAATCTCCGGGCGTTCCGGCTCGTCGTCCTCGTCGGTCTCGACCAGCTCACGCTCCTGCTCGGAGGCGTCGTCCGCAGGCTTCTCGATATCCATCTCGCTCAATACGGGCAACTCCTCATGCGTTCGTTCGGCATCGGTGCGGGTGGCATTGCTGTGGGTTAGGGCAGCTGGCTGGCCAGGTCCTTGATGACCGGCTCGAGAGCCTCACTCCATGTGGGGAAAGCGTGCACCGTATCGGCCAGAATGGCCAGGGGGAGTTCGGCCCGGATGGCCACCGTCACCTCGCCCATCCAGTCCGGTGCGCTCGGCCCCACCGCCGCGGCCCCCAGCAGCAGCCCTGACTCCGGATGAGCGTACAGCTCGGCGCGCCCGGCGTCCTCCCCCGTTACGGTAGCCCGCGCCGTGCCCTGCAGGTCAGCCCCCGCCGTCAGCACGGATATCCCCGCTTCGGCGGCGCCCTGAGGGGAGACACCCACCGCGAACACCGCCGGCGTGGTGTAGACCGCGCGGGGGATGGCCCGGTAGTCAGCTTCCCGCCGCTGGCCCAGGATATTCGCGGCGACCACGCCGCCCTGGTACCTCGCCGTGTGCGTATGCGTCCCGAGCCCGGTGACGTCTCCCGCCGCCCACAGGCCCCTCGGCGGGTCGCCCGCCCCGTCGCCCGCCGCCGGGCCGGGCGTGACCACCCGGCAGGTGGCGTCGACCGGGATCGCCGCGCCGGGCTTGACGTCGACGCCCAGCTTGTCCAGCCCCAGGCCGCTGAGGCGGGGACGCCGGCCGGTCGCCAGCAGCACCCGGTCCGCCTCGATCCGTGTCCCGTCCTCCAGCGTCAGCGCCAGTCCGTCGTCCGTCCGCTCGGCTTTCGCCGCCGCGGACCCGAGGCGCACGTCCACGCCGGTCCGGCGCAGGGCCTCGGCCAGGATCTCCCCGGTGAAGGTGGCCTCGGCCGGCAGCAGGACGCTCTCCGTCTCCACCAGCGTCACCTGTGAGCCGAACGCCGCGTAGATCTGCGCCAGCTCACATCCGGCCGAGCCGCCGCCCAGGACGACCAACCGCCGCGGCAGATCCGGGCAGCTCAGGGCCTCGGCGCTGGTCCAGGCGGCAATGTCGGTCAGGCCCTCGATCGGGGGCGCGACCGGCTCGCTGCCGGTGGTGATGACGAGGTCGGTGTAGCTGACCGGCTCGTGTTCGGTGATCTCCACCGTGCCGGGCCGGGTCACCTTCCCGGTGCCGCGGAACAGCGTGACGCCCGCGTCGGCCAGGCGCGCGGCCGCTGCGGCGTCGTCCAGGTGGCTGGCGGCCTCGTCCCGCCGGGCGACCGCGTTTTCCCAGGCCTCACCGCGGCTGGCCGCCTCCAGCAGGGCCTTGGAGGGCAGGCACGCCAGGTAGGGCGACTCGCCCCCCACCAGTCCGGCCTCAGCCAGCGCCACTGACCGGCCTGCACGGGCCACCTCGGAGGCGACGTGCACGCCCGCGGTCCCGCCGCCTAGCACGACGACATCGAACTCGGGCACAAGATCACCTTCCATCCCCCCGGCCCCGGGACGACGCCCGGGATGCGCGGTCCGACCATCATCTCAGCCAGGGGGCGCCTTCGTTGGCTCTTTACGGCCCCCCCGGCTGGGTATTACCCGGGCCATGCGAAGCGTGTGGGCCGGTGCCATCTCGTTCGGCCTGGTCAATATCCCCGTCCGGCTCTACCCGGCGGCGCAGCAGCAGGACGTGGCGTTCCGTCAGGTCCACCGGGAGGACGGGGGGAAGATATCGTTCCGCCGGGTCTGCACCGCCTGCGCCCGGGATGTCCCCTACGCCGACGTGGCCAAGGGTTACGAGCGGCCCGGCGGCGACCTGGTCGTGCTGAACGACGAGGAGCTGGCCAGCCTCCCGCGGGAGCGCGCGCACCGCATTGACGTGCTCTCCTTCACCCGGCCGGGCCAGATCGATCCCATCCTGGCGGCGCGGAGTTACTACCTCGAGCCGGGGGAATCCGCGACCCGGGCGTACGCGGTGTTCCGCGAGGCGCTGCGGCGCACCGGGAAGGTCGCGGTCGTTACGGTGACCCTGCGGCAGCGGGAGTCGCTGGCCGTGCTGCGCGCCCGCGACGGTGTGCTCGTCCTGCAGACCCTGCTGCGGCCCGGCGAGGTCGCCGGCGCCGATTTCCCGGTCCGGCACTCCGGCGCCGGCCCCGGTGCGCCGGAACTGGCGACGGCGACGGCACTGATCGACGCGATGACAGAAGACTTCGACCCGGCCGAGCACCAAAACCGCTATCAACAAGAACTAGACGCTCTCATTGAGACAAAGATCTCAGGCGCACCGGACTCGGGCGCACCGGTCTCGGGTGCACCGCAACAGGTCATCGCGGACGGGGAGCCCGGCGATGCGCAGCCGGACCTCGCCGGTGCGCTGCAGTCCAGCCTGGCCGCGGCCAGGTCTCGCCAGGCCCCCGTCTGACCCCCACCCGGAACCCGAGAACGGGTGTTTTAGGTTAACGGATGGTTGATTAACCTGAAGTCTCAGTGAACGATGTGTTCACCGGGTGGGAGGCGGTCCATGGTACAGTTCATTCCGGCGTGGCCGGGGGAGTTCGTTGGTCTGGATGACGGTGACGTCTTCGTGCGTACCGCGTCGGCCGCGGACACCGGGTATCAGGCCGGCACCGGGGCCGAGGCGGCGCTGTTCGTACACGGTTTCGGCGGCTCGTCGACCAACTGGACCGACCTTATGCACCTGCTGAGCACGCCCGGCGACAGTGCCGGTCTCGTGTGCGACGCGCTCGACCTGCCCGGCTTCGGGCGCTCCCTGCCCACCGAGGCCAGCTGCTCGGTGAGCGGCCAGGCGGCCACGGTCGCCGGCCTCATCGAGCGGCGCGGGCGTGGCCCGGTCCACTTGTTCGGCAACTCCCTGGGCGGCGCCGTCTGCACCCGTGTCGCCGCGACCCGTCCCGAGCTGATCAAGACGCTCACCCTCATCGCCCCGGCCATGCCGGACCTGTGGCCGCGTCCGGCCACCGCGCGCTTTCCCGCCCTGTGCGTCCCCAAGTTCGGCAGCTGGGTGCTGAGCCGGGTGCAGAAGATGTCCCCGCAGGCCCGGGTCGAGGCGTCCATCGCCACGATCTACTTCGACGGCACATGCGTGCACCCGGACCGGATCGCCGCGGACATCGCCGAGATCGAGCGCCGGGACGAGCTCGGTTACGGCGGGGCGGTGCTGGTCCGCTGCGCACGGTCCATCGTCGCGGAGTACCTGCGCCGCGGCAGCACCTCCCTGTGGCGCGACGCCGCGCGGGTCAGTTCCCCCTCGCTGATTATCTACGGCAGCCACGACCGGATCGTCGATCCCCGGATGGCCGGCCGGGCGGCGCGCACGTTCCACCGGGCCCGCGTGGTCGTGCTGCCCCGGACCGGGCACGTGGCCCAGATGGAGCGGCCGGGCGCCGTCGCCGCCGAATTCGGCCGGATGCTCACCGGGAATGAGCCACTGTCCGTCCCAGTTGTGTAAGACAGCCCTCATACGAGTACACGAACCTGGAGAGCACTGTGTCGTTGCCACCATTGGTCTCACCGGCTGACGAGCTCTCCGTGGACGAGGTGAAGCGCTACTCGCGGCACCTCATCATCCCCGACGTGGGGATGACCGGGCAGAAGCGGCTGAAGAACGCCAAGGTGCTGGTCGTCGGCGCCGGTGGTCTCGGCTCACCCGCTCTGCTCTACCTGGCCGCCGCAGGCGTCGGGACGCTCGGCGTCGTTGATTTCGACGTCGTGGACGAGTCCAACCTGCAGCGCCAGATCATCCACGGAGTGTCGGACGTCGGCCGCCCCAAGGCGGAGTCCGCCCGTAACAGCATCCGTGAGATCAATCCCCACGTCGAAGTCGTCCTCCATACCGAACGCCTGGACTCGGATAACGCCCTGCAGATTTTCGCGCGCTACGACCTGATCGTGGACGGGACGGACAACTTCGCCACCCGGTACCTGGTCAACGACGCCGCGGTGCTGCTCGGCAAGCCCTACGTGTGGGGGTCGATCTACCGCTTCGACGGGCAGGCGAGCGTGTTCTGGGCCGAGCACGGCCCGTGCTACCGCTGCCTGTACCCCGAGCCGCCGCCGCCCGGGATGGTGCCGTCCTGCGCCGAGGGCGGCGTCCTCGGCGTGCTGTGCGCCTCGATCGGCTCCATCCAGGTCAACGAGGCCATCAAGGTCATCACCGGGATCGGCGATCCGCTCGTCGGCCGCCTGATGATCTACGACGCACTGGAGATGACCTACCGGTCGGTCCAGGTCCGCAAGGACCCGGAGTGCCCGGTGTGCGGGAAGAACCCGACCATCACCGAGCTCATCGACTACGAGGCGTTCTGCGGCGCGGTCTCCGAGGAAGCGCAGGAAGCGGCGCAGGGCTCGACGATCACCGCGCGTGACCTGAAGAACATGATGGACGCGGGCGAGAACATCTTCGTCGTGGACGTCCGCGAGCCGAACGAGTACGAGATCGTGTCGATCCCCGGCGCCACCCTGATCCCCAAGGGCGAGTTCGTCTCCGGTGCCGCCCTCGAGCGGCTGCCGCAGGACAAGCGGATCGTGCTGCACTGCAAGAGCGGTGCGCGCAGCGCCGAGGCCCTCGCGATCGTGAAGAACGCCGGTTTTTCTGACGCCGTGCATGTCGGTGGCGGTGTCCTGGCCTGGGTCAGCCAGATCGACCCAAACCTTCCCACGTACTGACCGCATATACCGCAATGGCCGCCGGGTGACTCGGCGGCCATTCGGCGTCTGCGGGCATGATCAGCCCGAAACGGGCGTCAGCCTGCCCAGACCAGGCCGTACCATTTCCCTTGTGCTGAACGAGCCGGATGCGCGGGGCGACGGGCCGCGCTCATCGCGGCCTGCCACCCCGGTCCGGACGGGCGCTGTCCGGACGGGCGCTGTCCGGACGGGCGCTGTCCGGACGGGCGCTGTCCGGACGGGCGCTGTCCGGCTGGGCGATCCGGCTCGCCGCCGGCCGCGGGGTGTCGGCGCCACCGCCGCCCTGGCCGCCGCCATCATCGGCGGCATCGGCCTGATCGTCTCGCTGACCGGGCTGGTCGTCCAGATATTGCCACGGCACTTCACCGCCGCTCAGCAGCGGCAGATCATGGCGTGGGAGGTCAGCAAGCGGTGGCGGTCCCGGCCGGCCGGAGAGATCTTTCCCGCCTCCGTCCCCTACCAGGTACCCGCCGCAACGCTCGCCGACCTGACCGGCGTGAGCCTTGAGGCGGCACGCGTCGGCATTGCCCGCCAGTCCACCTGCGCCGACGGGACCGATGCGGCTGCGGCGCGGCCGCTGACCGCCGGCGGCTGCCAGGCGCTGCTGCGCGCGACCTATACCGACGAGTCCGCCACCTACGTCATCACCGTGGGGGTGGCGGTGCTGCCCAGCGCCGCCCGGGCGGCGGCCACCCAGGCGGCGATCACGCGCGCGGGGGGCGGCCCGCTGGGCCCGGGAGTGCACGCGGTGGCGTTCGGCGGCACCCCGGCCGGCTCGTTCGGTGACGCGCAGCGCCAGATCTCCCGGAGTTTCGCGGCCGGCCCCTACATCGTCCTGTACACCGCCGGATACGCGGACGACCGCCCCCGGGTCCCGATCGGGAACGATCAGTACGCCGAGAGCGAGATGACCAGCGCCGCGCAGGGCGTGGCTCAGGAGGTCGCGAGCACCCTGGCCACCCCGCCCGCGCCGCCGTCCTGCCCCGGGGCCCCCGGATGCTGAGGCTCCGGGCGGCCACCCTGGCCACTGCGACCTGCGCGCTCAGCCTGGCCGCCACGTTCGCCGGGGCGCTGGGTGTCCTGGGTGCGACCGCGCCGCCGGCCGCGGCGGACAGCGTCCGCGACGGCGAGCAGGACGTTCTGTCCATGCTGGACGTGCCGGCCGCCTGGGGGGTCAGCCAGGGCCAGGGCGTCACCGTGGCCGTGCTGGACAGCGGCGTGCAGCCCACGGTCTCCGACCTGGCCGGCTCGGTGGTCGCCGGCCCCGACCTGACCGGGGTCAGCACGCCGCCGGGCAATGCCGACTGGGGCCAGCACGGCACCTGGATGGCGTCGATCATCGCCGGGCACGGCCATGGCTTCGATGGGCAGGATGGCATCGTCGGCATCGCGCCGAAGGCGCGGATCCTGTCCGTCCGGGTCATCCCGGACCGGGACGATCCGGGGTACAGCAGCTACGAGCGGGAGCCGGAGGACCGCGTCCAGGACTCGCTCGCGCAGGGCATCCGGTACGCCGTCGACCACGGCGCGGGTGTCATCAGCATGTCCATCGGCTACGGCTCGCCCAGCGCCAGCGTCCGTTCGGCTCTGCAGTACGCGTACGGGCACGGCGTCGCGGTGGTGGCTTCCTCCGGAAACTCGGGCGACACCCCGACCGCCAGCCGGAACGGCTACGCGCCGCTCAAGTTCCCCGCCGACTACCCCGGCGTGATCGGCGTCGCCGCGGTGAGCAACAACGGGAGCGTCGCCGGGTTCTCCAGCGACAACCTCTCCGTCGAGGTCGCCGCGCCGGGCGTCGGCATCTCGGCCCAGGGCCGGGATGGCCAGTACTGGCTGGTCACCGGGACCAGCCCGGCGTGCGCGCTGGTCGCGGGGGTCGCGGCCCTGATCAAGTCGAGATTCCCGGGGCTCGCGCCGAACCTGCTGGCCCGGGCGCTCAGCTCCACCACCCAGTTCCGGCCGCCGGGCGGTTACGACCAGCAGGTCGGGTTCGGCACGGTGAACGCGGCCGCCGCGCTGGGCGCGGCGGCCCAGTTGTCCACCCAGCGGGTCGCCGGCGTGGGCGCGACGTCGGCCATGGCCTTCGGCGGCGGCCCGGCCGCGGTTCCCCCCGCACCGGTCCGGCGGCGGGGCAGCGGGCAGCTCGTTCTGTTCGCCGTTCTGGCCGCGGGCGCGCTCGTGCTGGTCGTGGCGGCGGTCAGCCGGCTCGCCGTGCTGAGCCAGCTACGGCGCCGTCAGCAGCAGCAGCCGCCGCCACCACCGTCGGCCACCGCGCCGTTCACCGCGGCCAGTACGCCGGGCTCGTCGGGCTCGTCGGGCTCGTCGGGCTCGTCGGGCTCGTCGGGCTACCCAGTCCGGTATGACTGATGCCGCACCGCTCGACGACTTCGCCGGCGACGTCCTCGACACGGTGGAGGCGATCCCGGCTGGCCACGTGATGTCCTACGGCGACATCGCCGAATACCTGGGCCGCGGCGGCCCCCGCCAGGTCGGCCGGGTCCTGGCCACCAGCGGCGGCGCGGTTCCCTGGTGGCGCGTCGTGCACGCGGACGGTTCGCTGCTGGCCGGGCACGAGCATGCGGCCCTCGGTCACTACCGCGCCGAGGGCACCCCGCTCCGCACCCCCGCCGGTGGTGCGGCCGGTGGTGTGGCCAGTGGTACGCAGCGCGTGGACATGCGCCGGGCCCGATGGAACGGCCCTCTTCCGCAGGCGCGGCCCTGAGGGGTGTGCGATACAGCGAAATCCCGCAGAATGTCAGTGGGCTCTGCTGGAATGCCGTTGAGATGGAAAGTACCTCGCCCCCGGCACACACCGCAGCCCCGGCACACACCGCAGCCCCGGCACACACCGCGGCCCCGGCACACGCCGCGCCGCCGTACCGGCTGGTCCGCCGGCCGGCTGCGGCGGCCGCGCGGCTCAGCCTCGACGCCGCGCAGCAGCAGGTGGTGCGCCACTCCGGCGGCCCGCTGCTCGTGCTGGCCGGCCCGGGTACCGGCAAGACGGCCACCATCGTGGAGACGGTGGCACACCGGATCGAGGACCGCGGCCTCGACCCGGCCCGGGTCCTGGTGCTCACCTTCAGCCGCAAGGCGGCCGG
>Ga0116134_1000475_pt1 | contig 21010 bp, 15 predicted proteins | sample June2015DPH_19_5_FD_89737 | JGI IMG/M metagenome (GOLD analysis project Ga0116134, IMG submission 89737) | Peatland microbial communities from SPRUCE experiment site at the Marcell Experimental Forest, Minnesota, USA - June2015DPH_19_40 | ecosystem: Environmental > Terrestrial > Soil > Wetlands... | reverse complement strand
TCGCGGAAAGTGCCGCTCTGCCGGAGCATGGCGTCAACCAGCGTGGTCTTGCCGTGATCCACGTGGGCAATAATGGCGATGTTGCGAATACTTGGGTTCAGATCAAAAACTCCTCACTGGTTGCCGTTTCGGGCTTACTACTACTTTACTATGCCCGCGAGGTCGCGGGCGGGTTGCTACGTCTTATAGTTTGCCATCCTTATATGAATTGTCGTCCTGAGCGAAGCGAAGGACCCATGGATTTGCCCGCCAATTCACAATCATGTCGGGGAGCCAGGATTGCAGCGAAGCATGTAGACTTATGTGTGAGTCCCAAGAATACTTCGCGCCGCTGCCAATACTTCTTCCTTCTGTTCGTAAGCGTCGCATTCGTATCCTGTAATCTCTCTCTGGCGCAACAGCCCGATAAAGAGACTCCTCCGCCACCGGAAGCTGCGCAGCCGAACATCTCCGAGCCGAAGGGCTTCTTTGCCCGCTGGGCGGAGTTCTACCGCCAGGACTGGTCGCCACCAGCCACTTCAACGACGGCTTCCGCGCCCACTCCGGCGCGGCGCGGCCTTCCGTCGCCGCTCGATTCGCCGCCGTTCCCCAATTCAGATTGGTCCTACGGCGGTTCGCCCGTGATTGGCGAGCCCGACACGAACAGCTATCCGCTGATGACCGCCATCAACCAGGCCCGTAGCCGCACCAAGCTCTATGGATGGTTCGAGCCGACGCTGAACTTCAGCACCTCCGCAGATCGCAACGCGCCCGAGGCGAACGATCTCTACTCCAATCGTTTTGAGATGAATCAATTCGTCCTCTACGCCGAGCGCCTGCCCGATTCTGTGCAACGCGATCATGTCGACTGGGGTTTCCACCTCACCGCTCTCTACGGCACGGACTATCACTACACGACCGGAAAGGGCTACCTGAGCGGCCAACTGCTGAACGATCATCGCGAATATGGTTTCGATCCGACGCTCGAATATATCGACGTTTACGTTCCGCAGGTTGCGCAGGGCATGAATGTGAGGCTGGGCCGCTACCTCTCCGTGCCTGGCATCGAAGCCCAATTGGCGCCCAACAACTACATCTTCAGCCACTCGCTCCTGTATGTGATTGATCCGTTTACCGACACTGGCCTGATAGCGACGGTGAAGCTGAACGACCAGTGGATGGTGCAACTCGGCATTACCGACGGCCACGATGTTGCCCCGTGGACGCCGGATGCGAAACCCTCCGGCACACTCTGCGTGAGCTATACCACTAAGTCAGTAAACGACAATCTCTACGCCTGCGCCAACGGCATCAACAGCGCCAAGTACGCCTACAACAATCTGCAGCAGTATGACGCGACCTGGTATCACAGGTTCTCGAAGACCGTGCACATGGCAACCGAAACCTGGTACATGTATGAGCTCGATGTGCCTGCTCTCGGAGGCAAGATTCAGCCGGAAACCGGCGCCAACGCCGCGTACTGCCTGGCGGGAGAACAGCGTTGCACCGCTCCCGAATATGCCGTGGTCAATTTTCTGCAGAAGGAACTCTCAGCGCATAACTTCCTCTCGTTTCGCAGCGACTTTCTCGACGACAAAAAAGGGCAGCGCACAGGCTACGCGACCAAATACTCAGAGAACACGATCACGTGGTGTCATTGGATTGGCACGACCGTCCAGATACGTCCGGAATTGCGTTTCGAGCGCGCCTGGGACCAGAAGGCCTACGACAACGGCCGACGGCAGAATCAGCTCACCGCGGCGAGCGATCTGATCTTCCACTTCTGAGCTAGCATTTTTGAGCTTCAGGAGGGAGGCGGCATAGCGCTTTTCTTCTGACTTTTATTCTTATTGAGACTACCCAGATTTGTGGAGGCGAGTTGCATTGCGTAGAGCAGGATCCCAGCCTTTTTCGGGTCGAGCCGGCGATGCAACAAATGTTCGCAGACTTTACCGAGCCCTCGCTGGATCGAGTTGGCGTCTTCGAGGAGGGGCAGAAAGAACGGCGCGGGCGGGAACTTGGCGGAGCCGCTGGCATCTTGTATCAAGGGGCGGCAGCGATCGTGAAAGTAACAAAACTGCTGATTGCGAAGGGCGGGAGACCCGCACTGCGATCCGTCCTTTTTTATCTGTTGGCACTGGGGGACTGGATAAGTGGACATTATGATTGCTCCTGGGTCAGCTGTCAGTAAATGCGTTTAGCGCTCTTTGGGGGGTACCCCCCTCCCCCTATCTTTTTGGTCTTTTGGAATCAGTGGGTTAGGGGCAAAATCTTGGGATTAAGGGACTTATATGGATAATCTTCAGGAATAAGGACTTAGCCGCCTTTAGTTGTCAAAGAGCGCCGAAGATGTTCTTGCGAGGCTGTGAGTCCGCCTGTGGAGACGGGCACACTTCTTAATGCTGCACTCTCGGGAAATTTTCGCACCGATTATGGTGCACGTCTGTGATGAGCGTACGAGAAAAATGTGATGAAAGAAGGTGGAGCGTGGTAAAAGTTAAGAGGAAAGGAGGTTGGGAACATGGCAACTCTGGATTGGTCCCAGTGCCCTGCCGTGGAAAGTGTGCCGGGGCGGCTAGGCGGCGCCTGGGTATTTCGCGGCACGCGTATGCCCGTGTCCGCCGTGTTCGAGAACCTCGAAGCTGGAGCCACTGTAGATGAGATTGTGGACTGGTTCAGCATTTCCAAGGAGCAGGTAATCGAGGTCCTGGAGTTTGCGGCTCGCAGCCTTGCCGCTCCGATTCCGGTCGAGCCTGTACCTGCGTCCGCCCCCGATGCTCGTTCTTTTTGATCACAGCGTCCCGGCGCCGTTAGTTCCTTACCTGACCGGGCATTCCGTCACCGAGGCGAGAACTCGCGGATGGGATACGCTTTCGAACGGCGACTTGCTGGCCGAAGCGGAGCGGGCTGGGTTCGATGTGTTTGTTACCGCTGACAAGAACATCCAATACCAGAATCTTAGCGGGCGGAAAATCGCCGTGGTGGTACTGAGCACACCGCAATGGCCGCTGGTCCGATTGCACACAGATAAGATTGCGGCGGCGGTTAATGCGGCTGCGCCTGGCAGCTATGTTGAAGTTCAGATTCCGTAGAAGTCCTTATCGGCCTAGCTGTTCGGGAGGCCAGTTCTCGAGGAGCGCGAGTGGCGCAACCCCAGTTGTTTCGCTCGATGTTGAGAGGCAATCCCGCGTTGCTTAAAGTGACCCGCCCGCGCAAAATAGGAGGTCTGTTGAACGTGGATTCCGCTTAGAATCCTCTTGCGGCACTTTGACGCCGGGGGTCCCCTTTTGATCGAATTGGCTTCCCTGATCTCAAAGCGAAATCTGGAACTTGCATGGCATCGGATCGTTACTGGCCGAAATCTTCAGCACAAGCGGTTTTTTCGCCATCTTTATAGCGGATACGAGCTCGGTCTTAGAGAAAACATTAATCTCCTGCACGATCGACTGAGTGGAAATTGGCAAGCGACTCCGCCGACGCGCATCTACATCCCGAAATCATCGGGATTGTTGCGTCCAATCACGCTGCTGGCCATAGAAGACCAGGTAGTTCTTCAGGCAATTGCGAACAAGGTGGCACTCCATGTTCGTATAAGAAGACGCAAGGTTGAGTCGAAACAGGTATTTAGTAACTGTTTAGAACGACGCTCCAACTCAGTTTTCTTCCTGCAAGACTGGCGGCGATCGTACCAGGCCTTTCAGCGTCAGCTGCAAGCACACTTGGACTCCGGCCACACATGGATTGCCCATTTCGACTTGGCTGCCTTTTACGAAACCATCTCACATCGCGCCCTGCGTAGCATCATTGCGCCTCGGGGTGGGAGCCATGAGACCTGGATGCGCATAAACCAGTGGCTTTGCGTTTGGAGCGCGGGGAAGACGGGGATTCAGGTCGAACACGGAATCCCCCAGGGGCCGATTGCGTCTGATTTTCTTGCAGAAGTATTCTTGCTGCCCGTCGACGAGGTCATGAAGTGCGAGGACGTTAAGTACATCCGTTACGTGGATGACATCCGCGTGCTTGCCAAAACGGAGAAAGACGCTCGCCGGGCCGCAATCGCTCTCGAACTAGCGTGCCGCAAGTGGAGCCTGATACCACAGAGTTCGAAGTTCATTGTTGAACAGGCGAAATCTCTTGAGGATGCGCTTGGGACTCTACCGAGCATCGTTGAATCGACGGGCCGAGGTGATGATGAGCCCGAGCTGGATTCGTCCGATGCCGAGAGGATTATGCGGCAGGCTCTCAAGGGCAAACCGCTCAAGGTTGTCGATAAGACACGTCTTCGCTATGTGCTATATCGAGCCTCGCCTGCGAACAGTCTCTTGAGACGGTCGCTAGATCTCCTGCCACGCCACCCCGAGCACATCGATGCATTCATGGCATATCTTTCGAACTATTCTCATTCGAACTTCATCATGGACCGCGTCCGCAAGATCTTGAGGGAGGGAGTTCTTTACGACTACGTCGAAGGGGAGCTTTGGCAGTTGGTGGCTGCCATTGGAAAGCCGCGTGACCTCAGACAGCTGATGGGGCTTTTCAAGAAGCGAAGCAAGAAGAAGAGCCGATCAATGCCCCTGGAATGGGGGTTGCTCACATTCGCAGCGGCTGGCGCTCGTGCCAATGTCTGTTCCCGACTGTCGATGACGAACCGCGTTAGGGCCAGCGATCCATATCTGCAGTCCCTCGTGATTCGGTTCCTTGATGAGCGTGAGTTTCGCCGCCAAGGGGTGATCGGCAAGCTATTGCGACAGCCCTACGCTGAACCCGGACTCGCTATCGTAACGAGACTTGTAGAAAGAAATCTGACGCATCGATCGTTCGGGGTGCGGCCGGGCCAACTCGCACCGCAAGTTCGGAATGCCTTCCAGGGCATCGGGCTGCTGGCTCCGGGGCCGGCAGAGAAGTTTGACCAGATTGGGGACATTCTTACGATGTCGATTTGCAATTGACTATTGGCGCAAATGGCGGAATGTGTTTGGCTCGGAATACGCACACGCTCTGTCAATGCTACTTTCCGCGGACACGAAATACACCTCCGACCCATCGGAGTGGCTGTCATGGCAGGACTCCTTCAATGACGCTTTGTTTAAGGCTATGCAAGGCCATCTAGGCCGTCTTGGCTTACCGGGTGCCTGCCCGGTGACGAACAGGTTTGGAGAGCTGATCGACTACGGCGTCCTACTGGACCCTAACCAAGCATTTGCAACGGGCCATCCGCGTATCGCTACGCCGTTTCGCGCCGCGCATGCTAGACGCAATCGGCTTCCGACTAATCATCCTTATGAAAAGAAGACAGCTAAACAGACCAAGTATCTTAGGCCGAAGGAGCGCAACGACGTAGCTCGGGACCTCGCGACAGCCTACCGTGAGATCATAGCCTTACTCGATGGGCATCTCTGATCACTCGTTCCAGCAGAGCTATCACGTAGGCACGGCGCTAGCGGTCCGCCGTTTCGACCAACTCCGAGCCGATTTCCGGAGTCACTTCCGCCCGCGTTCGCAGGCGATACCAGAGGACGATCGCCATCAGCGAGAACACAAAGATGATGGTTGAGATGGCGTTGATTTCTGGGGTGATGCCGCGGCGGAGGCGTCCCCAGATTTCTAGCGGTAGGGTGTTGTCGCGGCCGATCAGGAAGAAGCTTACGGCGATTTCATCCATGGAAAGGGTGAAGATCAGGAGCGCGGCTCCGATGATGGAGAGCTTGAGGTTGGGAACGGTGATGCGCCAGAAGGTTTGCCAGTAAGTCGCGCCTAAGTCTAGCGAGGCTTCTTCCTGGGCGCGGTTTAGTTTCTGCAATCCGGCGAAGACTTCGGTGGTGGCTACGGAGATTAGCGCGGTGCCGTGTCCTAGGACTATGGTTACCAGGCTTAGTTTTACTTCGGCTACTCGGAAGAGCATCAAGAGCGAGAGGCCGGTGATGATGCCGGGCAGAATCAGCGGTAGAAGAACCAGGCGGCGGAACAGAGCCTTGCCGGGGAATTGGGCGCGATCCAAGGCTAGCGCGGCGGGGATTCCGAAGACTAGAGCTATTAGCATGGCCGCCAGGGCTACCAGCAAGCTGTTTAGGACCGAATCCCAGATGGGGCCGTCGTTGAATAGAATGCGATACCAGTTTAGGGTGAGGTCGCGCGGCGGGAAGCCTCCTACGCCCTGTCCGTTGAAGGAATAGAGGATGAGGATGGCAATGGGCAGGTAGAGAAACGCGAAGACGGCTAGGGCGTGAGCGGTTAGCCAGCGCGGATTGTGAGTCGGTTTCATTCCAGCGATCCTATGTACGGGGAGAGTGCCTGGACGCGATCGTGAAGGGGAAGAGTGGAGTAGGGGGCCTTCGACTCCGCAAGGACTTCACTTTGTGAAGTCCTTGCTCCGCTCAGGATGACAGGGGGCGAAGATTGTGAAGATTCTCCGGCGAAAGTCATGAAAAGCTCCATCTCTTCTCCAGTCGCTCAGAGAAGAAGAGCAGCGCTAGCACCAGCGCCAACATGCAGAGCGAGATGGCGGCGCCTAGCGGCCAGTTGTAGGCGGCTCCGAAGAGGCTAACTACTATGTTTGAGATCATGATGCCGCTGGGGCCACCTAGCAGCAGGGGCGCTAGAAAGTCTCCCAGGCTTAGGACGAAGGCGAAGGTTGCGCCGGCTAGAACTCCGGGAATGGAGAGCGGAAGGATCACGCGCCAGAAAGTTTGCGCGGGCGTAGCTCCGAGATCGTGCGAGGCTTCTACCAGGTTGCGCGGAATGTGCTCTAGCGACGCATAGATGGGCAGGAAGGTGAAGGGTGTATAGATGTGCGTCAATGTAAGCACTACGGCGAACGGGCTGTAGAGCAGGAAATCGAGCGGGTGACGGGTGAGGTGCACATATTGCAGCAGCGTGTTCAGGACGCCGTCGGTGCCTAGAATCGTCTTCCAGGCGTAAGCGCGCACCAGATAACTTACCCACAGTGGAATGATGACTAGCTGATAGTAGAGATCTTTTCTGCCGCCGGCGTGGAACGAGAGGAAGTAGGCCAGCGGGTAGCCTAGCAGCATGGAGAAGAACATCACGCGGGCGGCAATCCACATGGAGCGCAGAAGCGTTTGCCAGTAAACGGGCTTGGTGAGGAGTTCTTTGTAGTTTTCTAGGTTCCAGGAATGAACGATGGCTTGCGATTCGGAGACCGACCAGAAGCTATAGCAGAACATCAGCAGATAGGGCACGAGCAGAAACACGGCCACCCACGCCAGCGGCGGGACGGTGACGGCGGTGCGGTAGGCGCGGGAGAACATCAGGCGCGGTCCTCATTATTATTATTATTGCTGGAGGCGGAGGCGAGACTGGTCGCGCGGACGGGGATGGCGTCGGCGGCGGTGAATTCGAATTCGAGCGGATCGTCGATCGGGGTTTGGGAATTGGGCAGGTCGCGGCTGGCGGTGCGGATGGTCAGGATCAGCCCGTCATCGGATTCGACGCGTAGAAGGTCGGTCGGGCCGTGGAAAGCCTGGTCGCGAAGTTTGGCGGGGAAACGAACCGTCGCATGATTCGCTGCGGACGCAGCCGCCGCCGGGCGAATGCACTCTGGACGCAGCGAGAACAGGGCCTTGCCATCGGGCAGGGAAGTTGGCCACTGCAGTGCGGCGCATGTGGCCGTACCTTTGCGAACGTCGGCGTGCAATAAATTTGTGTGTCCGATGAATTGCGCGGTGTACGAGGTCGCGGGGCGGTTGTAAATTTCGCGCGGGCTGGCGACCTGCTCGAGTTCTCCGGAGCGCAACAACGCGATGCGATCGGACATCACCATGGCTTCTTCCTGGTCGTGGGTAACAAAAATAAAAGTGATGCCCACTTCGCGCTGCAGCGCTTTGAGTTCGACTTGCATCTGGCGGCGGAGGTTGGCGTCGAGCGCGGAGAGCGGCTCATCGAGCAGCAGAAGGCGCGGGCGATTCACCAGCGCGCGGGCGAGCGCGATGCGTTGCTGCTGTCCTCCGCTGATCTTCGAGGGCTTCGATTTGGCGTGGGCGGACATTTTGACTTTGGCCAGCGCTTCAGTCACGCGCGACTCAATTTCAGCGGCGGGACGTTTGGCGATGTGCAATCCGTAGCCGACGTTTTGTTCGACGGTCATGTGCGGGAAGAGCGCGTAACTCTGGAAGACGGTGTTCACGCGGCGGCGATAGGGAGGCTCGGTGTCGAGGCGTTGGCCCGACATCCAGACTTCTCCGGAGGTGGATTGCTCGAAGCCGGCGAGAATTCGCAGCAGCGTGGTTTTTCCTGAGCCGCTCTCGCCTAGGATGGTCAGGAATTCGCCTTCGGCGATTTCGAGCGAGACGTCGCGCAGCACGATGTTCTTGCCGAAGTGCTTGGCTACGGAGCGGATGGACACGAGCGAGGCGACGCTTGGATGATTGCTCGTGATTCCGGGTTCTGACGTCGTTACCATAGCTGTCGTTTTGGCGCTGCTTACATTTCGCGGACAGGAGTGTCCGCGCCACACGAGCTATTGCGTGGCTTTCACTTCGTTCCAGATTTCGTTGTACTTGGCGCGGCGCGGAACATTCTGCCAGAAATAAAGGCGCTTCTGGTAATTGTCCACGTCGTCGAGGTGCAGGTTCTTCACTTCTTCCGGCGTCATGTACTGCGCGGCGCGCGGATTGGCTGGCGTGTAGCCGGTCACGTCGGTGACTTTTTTCTGCGTTTGCGACTGGATCATGAACTCGAGAAACTTGTAGGCTAGATCTTTGTTTTCGCTGCCGGCGGTGATCATGAGGTGATCGATCCAGCCGGTGGTGTTTTCTTTCGGAATGGTCTCACCCACCGGGAAATTGCTTTTGCGCAACTGGTTGGTCATGAGCGGCCAGCCCATGGCGATCACAACTTCGTGGTTCTGAAATAGGTTGGTGAGTTCGCCGCCGGTGGACCACATCTTGCGAATGTTTGGTTTCAACTCCACCAGCTTTTTCTTGACGGCGTCGAGTTCCTGGTCGCTCAGATTATATAAATGAGCGGGATCGGGCTTGTCGTAGCCGAGCACCTGCGCCGCCATGTACACGGTGGAGAGATCGTCCCACACGGAAACTTTTCCTTTCAGCTTCGGGTCCCACATGACGTTCCAGCTTTCAGGAGGCTGGGGGAATGCGGTGGTGTCGTAAATCATCGGATCTGGCCCCCACATGAAGGGCACTCCGTAGACATCGCCCTTCACCCGGACCAGCGACAGCGAGGTGAGCTGCGGCGAAAGCTGGTTGTAACTGGGCAGTTTGCCAAGATCAAGCGGAGCCGCGAGACCGGAGGTCGCAATCATGGTGGCCACATCGCTCGAGGGAGAGATCACGTCATAGTTACCAGCGCTGCCACCGCGCAGCTTGGCGACGAGTTCGTCACTCGATCCCATGTAGGAAGCCGACACTTTGCAGTGGTTCTCGTCTTCGAAGGCCTTGAGGTATGAGGGATCGGCGTAGCCTTCCCACACCAGCAGGTTGAGCGTGGGAGTTTTCCGGGCGCAGGATCCGCAGCATGCGACCAGTAGGACGGCGAGCAGGGCGAATATTGATTTACGCAACATTACTTACTCTCCCTCATGATCGAAAACGGAGATGCCACGGAGGTCCGTCTCTCTGCAACATCCCCGCGATTAACCGCCTATGTGAGAACTCGGTCGTCCCTCCGGGACTTAGCTCATATCATCTACTTTTCCCAGCGCTGAAGCGCTGGGCTAAGTTGGGTCGCCCCTCCGGGGCTTCAGAACGTCGGCGGAGTATTGACCCACAACAGCCAGGTCTCGCTGCGGCCGGGATTCTTCCAGTGATGCGGCGTGGCGCTCTCAAAATAAAAGCTGTCGCCGCGCTTCAGATGGTACTCCTCGCTGGCCAGAGCGATCTTCAACTCTCCGCGCAGCACGAACAGGAACTCCTCGCCTTCGTGGGCGTACGACTCGCCGCTGCCGGCATGGGGCGCGATGCGGAACAGGTGCGGCTCCATCACTTTGTTGCCCCAGGCGAGCAGCTCCATGCGCACACCGGGACCGGCTTCGAGCACCTTGCGTTTGGGCGGGGGCACCAATCGGGTATTCAATTCCGTCGCATCGAAAAAATCAAGAATGTTGGTGCGGTAGTAGCGTGCTAGCCTGCGGAGTGTGCCGACAGAGGCGCTCATCTGCGAGCGCTCGAGGGCGCTGAGGAAGCCAATCGAAATTCCCGCCGCCGAGGCGACTTCGGCGAGACCGAGGCCGCGCTGGGTGCGCAAGCGGCGCAGTCGAGGGCCAATCGCGGGCTCGCCGCTTGTAGCCGCAGGTCGGATGGCGCCTTCGCGTTTTAGCGTCTGCACGATGGCGGCAGCGTTCAGGCCGCGGACCTGGCGCAGATAGCGCGCTTTTTTCAGCAGGCGCACGTCGTCGTTGGTGTAAAGGCGATACCGGCTCTGGCTGCGGCGGGGGCGGGTCAGGCCCACGGTTTCCCAGGCTCGGATCGCCGATGGAGAAATCCCCACCAGGCGCGCTACGTCGCCGATTTTGAGATAAACTTTGGCGTTGCTCGACATGATTTCCGAATGTGCCTGCTGGTCGCGCCGTGGGGATGCACTTTTCCGCTTGACAGAAAGCTGCGGAATCTCTAACCTTGCGCGATTATAGCAAGGTTTGTCTTGCGCGCAAGCCCGTAATCGGACCTAACAAAATTTGCCCCCGAGATTTGGAGGATCTGTTCCATGCTGTCGTCAAAACTGTCCCGGTTATCCTGCCGGCTCATTTCTTTGAGTTCGGCGCTGAGCCTGTGCCTGATCTGCTCCACGCTCCTGTCTGCCCAGGGTACCGGCGGGCGCATCCTCGGCCGCGCCTCGGATGCCAGCGGCGCCGTGCTGTCGGGAGTGAAAGTCACGGTCACCAACGAAGGGACCGGAGTCAGCCACGAGACCTTAACCAACGACAGTGGCGAGTACGGTTTCCCCCAAGTTCCGGTCGGCACCTATCGCATGGAATTCGATCTTGCCGGTTTCAAAAAGAGCGTGCAGCGCGGCGTGAACGTCGATCTCAACCAGATCGTAACCGTCAACTCGGTGTTGCAGATCGGCGGCACGAAAGAGACCGTCGAAGTGACCTCCGAAGCGCCGCTGGTCGATACCACCAGCACGCAGTTGGGCGCGGTCATGGACTCCCGGCAGGTCTCGAACTTACCACTCAACACTCGCGACACCTATCAACTCCTGCAACTGCAGCCGGGAGTGATGTCCACCGTCGGCTCCAGCAATACTATCGTTTACGGAAGCGACAACAGCGGTGCGGTCTCGGTGAATGGCGGCCGCGGGCGCTCCAACAATTTCAGCGTGAATGGCGGTGATGCCAACGACCTCTTCGCCAATCTTCCGACGGTGCAACCCTCGCCTGACAGCATTCAGGAATTCCGCGTTCTCACCAATACTTTCGACGCGGAATATGGGCGCAACTCGGGTTCGGTCGTCAATGTGGTGACCAAGTCAGGGACCAATGAACTGCATGGTAGTGCCTACGAGTTCTTCCGCAACAAGGTGCTCAATGCTAGCAACTACTGTCTTACTGGCGCAGAAGGTCTCCCTTGCGAGAAGCCCCAGTTCAACCAGAACCAGTTTGGCGGCACTCTTGGAGGGCCGATTAAGAAGGATCGAACATTCTTCTTTGCCTCCTACGAAGGACGCCGCATCCGTCAAGGCATCCCATCGCCGGCGGTCACCGTGCCCAGTTCCCAGGAGACCCCAACTCCCAGCAACATGGTGAACGGCTATATTGTGTCGGACTTCTCGGATGTGAATCCTTTAAGCTCACCGTTTACTGGGACGCTGACAAACTCGTCGGTTCTGACGAGCCGTCCGGGCTGCCAGACGGCCAACACTGCTATTGGCGGTGGAGTAATAGCAGATGGCAATACGTACCAAAGCATCTTTCCCAATAGCCAGATTCCTCTCGCTTGCATGGACCCCACTGCGGTGGATCTGCTGCAGTTTGTTCCCAGTGCGCCAAATGGCGGTTTTCTGATTAGCACCGTTCCTACCGAGGCCATACGCGGCGACCAGGTCACGGTCAAGGTTGACCACCGGCTGAATGACCAGCAGAACCTGAGCATCTATTACTATTTCAATGACGACCGCACGCATCAGCCCTTCTCCAATTTCGAGCTTGCGGGCGCCGATGTTCCCGGCTTCGGAAGCATTCTGGCGGAACGCTTCCAGCAGTGGAATATTACCCACACCTGGACGATCAGCAACAGCACGGTGAACGAGTTCCGTTTCAATTACAATCGCGAGGGCCAGGAGACATTCCAGCATCCGGCAAATACAGGGCTGGTGCAGAAGTCCTGCCCCACAGCTCCCTCCTGGCTTGCGACCCCGGTTTGTTTTTATGGCGACGGTTCCAGCGATGCGAATGGCAGTCTCTACGGCATACATCCGTTTCTTGGCGCCGGCCGCGAGGGCCTTCCCTTCATCTCCGTTTCGGGAGGATTCTCCCTGGGCAACGATTCGGAAGGCGAGCTTCCACAGGTGGGGAATTCTTTCCAGTGGGCAGACAGCCTGACCAAGATTTCGGGCAACCATACCCTTAAGTTTGGCGCGGACTTTCGTCGGCAGCAGTTCAACCAGTTTTATTATTACAACGTGAATGGAACCTTTGACTATTACGGTGGGGGACCGAACGACGTGGGAGCGGCTAATCTGTTTCCCAATTTCCTGTTGGGCCTTCCCGATGCATACTCACAAGGTTCGGCTCAAGTCGAATACGTGCGCAACATCGGACTCTATCTATACGCGCAGGATAGCTGGAAGATAAAGCCGAATCTCACTTTGAACTACGGGTTGCGATGGGAGTTAAACACCCCGTTGGCGGATAAGGCAGAGCACGTCGAGACTTTCCGCCCCGGCCAAGCGTCCACGGTCTACCCTTGTGGAGGCGCCACCGATTGCTCGTCGCAAGATGCGATCGGATTGGTGGTTCCGGGTGACCCCGGTGTTCCTGCGGGCATGACCCAAACCTATTACAAGGCCTTTGCTCCCCGCATCGGCATTGCCTGGAGTCCGGGTAACTCGGGCAAGACAAGCATTCGCGCCGGTTGGGGACTTTTCTATAACCCGATCGAACAACTTGTGCTGGCGCAATTCGGCGCTGAGCCTCCGTTTGGCGGGAGCACCACTGTCAATGAGACGCAGTTTGACCTGCCTTTTCTTCCGCAGAGCTGCACCGCGGCTGTCCCTCCCGTATGTTCCCCGCAAACACAGCCGTATCTGAATCCGTTTAACGGTGTCATTAGTCCTAAACGGGGAACCGCTCAGAATTGGGCGCAATTCGAGCCGATCGATCTGTTCGGCGATTTCCAGCCGCACATGCGTACGCAGTACTCCGCTCAGTACAACATGACTATCCAGCGTGAGTTAGCCAGAGACACGAAGCTGGAAATCGGCTACGTGGGCTCGCAAGGGCATCGCCTGCTGGCAACCCATGACATCAATTACTCGAACCCGCAGACCTGCCTCGACATCAACACCCTCGACGGCGCCGGCACCTGCACCCAATTTGGCGAGGACGGAGCTTTCTCGGTGACCGTGCCCTTGGGCTTCAACTTCCATATGCCCAATGGCTCTGTGGTCGCGGGGACAGGACAAACACTGAATTTTGTCGGTCTGCGTCCCTACTCGTCGCCCCAATGCAATCCAACGACTAATACCGGCTGTCCGGCCGTTCCGGTGTTTACCAGCATCTTCGCTCAGGACACGATTGCCAGCTCAGCCTATAACTCGCTGCAAGTCTCGTTGGAGAAACGATTTGCTCGCGGGCTCCAATTTACCGCAGCCTATACGTGGAGTAAGTCCATTGACGAGGCCTCCAGCTTCGAGGGGATACTGAATCCACTGCCTGGCGCCCGTGACTATGCACCGTCGCTCTTCGACGCACGGCACCGCTTTGTCATTAGTTATTACTGGGACGTGCCGGCAAGAAAGTACAACGGTGTTGCCGGGAAAGTTCTCGATGGCTGGGCAGTGTCGGGCATCACGACCTACCAAACCGGATTTCCGATCCGGATCACGTCATCCGCCGACAATGAGCTAATGAACAGTGCTGACTTTGAATACCCCGGCGAACCCGATCAGTTGGCGCCCTTCGGTTGGCAGAGTCCGCAGAAGAATGGCAACTATTACTTTAATCCTCAGCTTTTCACGGAGAATACTGGCGACCCGACCTGCGGCGGCAGCCCTTATCCCGGTTGCTACGATCCGAGCCTGCTTGGCCGCGTCGGCAACGCCCCCCGCACTATCTGCTGTGGGCCGGGAATCAGCGAGACCGATATTGCTGTCGTAAAGAACATTCCGGTCAACGAACGAACACACTTCGAATTTCGAGGAGAGTTGTTCAACGTCTTCAACCATACGCAGTTTTATAACCCAGACGGCAACAGCACCGACGGTTCTCAGTTCGGCCAGGTTACTCAGGTCAAAGACCCGCGTCTGGCGCAGTTTGCTTTGAAGTTCTACTTCTAACTTGAAAGAATAGGATAGAAAAGTATGATCCCGGGCGGTTCGGCCGTTCGGGTCTAATCTAATGGCCGATCCGGCCTGAGTCTTGATGGAGAACACGATGTACCCCGCACTGCAAAAAGAGCTCGACACGTTCGAGCGCCGTACTCCGAAGTCCGCCGATGCGCATAAGAAGAACCTGAAGCGCCTGCCCCTGGGCGTGGCCAGCAATTATCGCGCTTACGATCCTTATCCGATTTTTGTGTCAGAAGCGTCAGGCAGCAAATTCCGCGATCTCGACGGCAACGAATATATCGACCACAATCTATGTTTCGGCACGCTCATGGCGGGCCACTCGCATCCGGCGGTGATCAAGGCGGTGGAGGCGCGCCTGCACAAAGGCACCGCTTACGGCATGCCGCATAACATGGAGTGGGAACTGGCGGAAGAAATCTGCACGCGTTTTCCCGTGGAGATGTGCCGCTTCGGCAATAGCGGCACTGAAGCTACCATGCATACCATTCGTCTCGCCCGCGCCGCCACTGGGCGCGACAAGATCATCAAGTTTGAAGGCGGCTACCACGGCCTGCACGATGCGGCGCTGGTCAGCGTGAAGCCGCACCCGCCCGGCGACGATTTCGGAGATATCAAGAATCCGAAACCTGTGTCCGGTGGGGCAGGCGTGCCGAAGGCGAGTATTGCGAACGTACTGGTTGCAACGTTCAATGACCTGGAAACGGTGGAGCGCCGGTTCAAAGAGAATCCAAATGAGGTCGCGGCGGTGATTCTCGAGCCGATCATGATGAACGTTGGCCTCTGCATGCCGCAGAAGGGATTTCTGGAAGGCCTGCGGGCGCTCTGCGATAAGTACGGCGCGCTGTTGATCTTCGACGAAGTCAAGACGGGCGCGAAACTTTGCTGGGGCGGGGCTTCGGAGTACTTCGGCGTGGCTCCCGACATGATCTGCCTGGCGAAGTCGATTGGCGGCGGATTTCCGCTGGCGGCTTTTGGCGCGCACAAGCGGGTGATGAGTTTGATTTCGGACCACAAAGTTTTCCACGGCGGCACTTACAACACGAATCCAATTTCGATGGCTGCTGGCATTGCAACGTTCCGCGAGGTGCTTACTCGGGATAACTACACACTCATCGGGAAGCTCAGCAAGAAGCTGGCCGAGGGATACGAGAAAACCGTTGCTAAGGTGGGATTGCAAGGGTACATTGCGAGCGCTGGGGCGAACGGCGCGCTCATGTTGTATCCGAAAGAAATCCGTAACTACCGCGACTGGCTGCCGATTGACGTAGACCTGTGGCGGCATTACTGGTTCGGCATGGTGAATCGCGGCGTGATGGCTCAGCCTTATTGGTGGGACGAGCAGTGGACGATTTCCGTGCAGCACACCGAAGCGGACATCGACCAGCACCTGGCGGCATTTGCCGACATCGCCGAGTCGCTGGCCGCGGCGCAGCATGAGCGATTAGGAGCGGTTGCAACGCACTAAGTCAGATCGGGTTGTCTCACCATCGGGCCATCGGGCTATCTGCAACCGATCACCCGATGACCCGATCACCCGATCTTCATCTAATGTCGAATACCGACCCCAACCAGCCGCACTTAAAGCGCGTTCTCGGACGCTTTGACTTAGTGTTGCTGTTTGTTGTCGCGGTATTCAATCTCAACGTCGTCCCGAGCATTGCGGCCAATGGGGGCGTGACCGTCTGGCTTTGGATGATCTCGCTGCTTCTGTTTTTCTGGCCGCAGGGGATCGCGGTGATCGAACTCGCGCATCGTTATCCCGGTGAAGGCGGCGTGTACTTGTGGGCCAAGGAAGTGTTCGGCGACTTCCACGGATTTCTATCCGGCTGGTGTTACTGGACGAATAACATGCTGTATGTGCCGACGGTCATGCTGTATTTTGTGGGCGTATCGGTGTTTGCGATGGGCCCGGGCCACGCGGCGCTCGCTGACAACAAGAATTTCGCCATGGCAGCTTCGGTGGCGCTGCTGGCGGTGCTGACGGTTTTGAACATCGTTGGATTGGGAGTCGGGAAGTGGCTTAACAATCTGGGCGCCATTGGAACGTTTATAGCGGCGGCGGTTCTGATCGGCCTGGGATTTACGGTCTGGTCGCGGTTTGGCACGACCGTAACGGCGGCTGATTTTCGAATTCCGCCAGATCCCAGGTTTGTTCTGAATTCGTTCGGCGTGATTTGCTTCGGCTTGGTGGGGCTTGAACTTGCTTCGGTGATGGGCGACGAAATCCGGGATCCGCAGAAAACCTTGCCGGGTGCGGTGGCGTGGGGCGGCATGATTTCCGGGTTGCTCTATATCGGAGCGACGCTGACGCTGCTGGTTGCGGTCGGCAAGAACGACATCAGCGTGCTGCAGGGCATCGTGCAGGCGGTCAGCCATATGGCCGGCAAAGTTGGCGTGGCATGGATTATCACTCCGTTTGCGTTGATGCTGAGTCTCTCGATCGCGGGGATCGGCTCGGCGTGGATGGGCGGTTCGGCGAGAATTCCTTTTGTCGCCGGACTTGATTCCTACATGCCCGCCTGGCTCGGCAAAGTTCACCCCAAATATCGGACACCCTATGCGGCGCTGATTGTGCAGGCGGTCGTTTCGCTTGTATTGATCGTTATCAATTTCTATGCCTCGGGCGGCGTGCAGGAAGCTTTCCAGACCATGCTTTCGCTGGCGGTCGTTCTGCAACTGGTGCCGTTTCTATATGTGTTTGCCGCGCTGCTGAAGTTTGCTTTCGGCGACTTCTCCGGCGGTCGCTACAGTCGCGGTACGCTGATTGTTTCCGGATTTTGCGGCTTCGTGACCACGGCGTTGGGAATCGCGCTGGCGTTTTTTCCGGCCAAGCAGATTACCTCGGTCTGGAGGTATGAAGCGAAGATGTTCGGCTTCACGTTGTTTTTTCTGGTGTTGGCCGCGTTCTTCTTTTTTGTGTACGGGCGGCTGAAAGAGCCGCAGGCCGCGGTGGTTAAATAAAGAATGGTTCGTGGAGGACTTATGCCTGGTGGAGTTACAGCCGATGTTAAGACTTATTCGATGCTGATTAATGGTGAGTGGGTCGCAAGTAAGTCGGCGAAGACCTTCTCCGTATATGATCCGTCAACCGAGGAGGTGATCGCACAGGTTCCCGACGCGAACGCGGACGACGTGAACCGCGCAGTTGCGGCTGCCAAGGCCGCGTTTGAAGATGGCCCGTGGGCGACCACGACGGCGCAAGAGCGTGGCCGCGTTCTCTTCCGCCTGGCCGAGAAGGTACGCCAGAACCTTTCCATGCTGGCCGAACTCGAATGCCGTAACTCGGGCAAGCCGATTGTTGAGGCCGAGTTTGATATCACCGACGTGGCCACGTGCTTCGAATACTATGGCGGGCTGGCCACGAAAGTCGTCGGCTACGTGAATCCCGTTCCCGACAATGCTATGAGCCTCTCGCTGAAAGAACCGATGGGCGTTGCCGGGCAGATCATTCCCTGGAATTATCCTTTGATGATGGCGGCGTGGAAACTGGCTCCGGCACTGGCTGCGGGCTGCACCTGTGTGCTTAAGCCCGCCGAGCAAACGCCGCTCACCGCGCTTGAACTCGCGAAGTGGTTCGACGAGGTTGGATTGCCGAAGGGCGTGGTGAACGTCATTACTGGCTTTGGCGAAAGCTGCGGCTCGCCGCTGGTCAAGCACCCGGACGTGAACAAGATTGCTTTTACGGGCTCGGCCGCGGTCGGCAAGATCATCGTTAGAGAAGCCGCCGACACCGTGAAGCGTGTGACGCTCGAACTGGGCGGTAAGTCGCCTAACATCTTTTTCGCCGATGCCGACTTCGAAGCCGCCATCGATGGAGCGCTGTTTGGCGTCTTCATCAATCAGGGAGAAGTTTGCTCGGCTGGCAGCCGCGTCCTGGTGCAGAAATCGATTTACAACAAGTTTGTGGAAGCCATGGCCGAGAAAGCGAAGAAGATCAAGATCGGTCCGCCGCTCGAGCGCGAAACCAAGATGGGATCGCTGGTCTCGAAGGAGCAATACGACCGCGTCTGCTCGTATCTCGAGATTGGCAAGAAAGAAGCCAAAGTAGCCGCGGGCGGTGGACGCGCCGACAAGTTTGCGAAGGGTTACTATGTGCAGCCGACCATCTTCTATGATGTGGATAACAACGCCCGCATCGCGCGCGAGGAAATCTTCGGCCCGGTCGCGGCCGTGATTCCGTTCGACGATGAAAAGGACGCGCTGAAGATAGCGAACGACACGCCCTACGGACTGGCCGCTGCCGTCTGGACGCGCGATATTTTCAAAGCCATGCGCGCGGTGAAGGCGCTGCGCGCGGGCATCGTGTGGGTGAACCACATGCAGCCGACTTATGTGGAAGCGCCGTGGGGCGGCTACAAGCAGTCGGGCTTTGGCCGCGAACTCGGGCCGTGGGGTGTCGAAGAGTATCTTGAGACCAAGCAGGTGTATATCAATCTGAACGAAGCTCCGATCGGATGGTATTGAGAACAGTTGCCAGTTGCCAGTGGTCAGTTGCCAGTTGACCTTGGCGCGGGCGGGGATTAACTGAGAACTGAATTATGTCCACCATTCAACTGCGCACACCCATTCCCGGACCGCGCTCGCAGGGGCTCATGAAGCGGCGCAATGCTGCTGTCGTGCAGGCGGCTTATCATGCCACGCCGGTTTTCGTTGCCAGAGCGGAAGGCGCGGTCATCGAAGATGTTGACGGCAATCGCCTGATTGATTTTGCCGGCGGCATCGGCTGCCTTAATACCGGACATCGCGCGCCGGCCGTGGTTGATGCTGTGCGCTGCCAACTCGATCGCTTTTTGCACACCAGCTTTAACGTGCTGCCATATGAGAGTTACATTGCTGTCTGCGAAAAGCTAAACGAGTTAGTGCCGGGCAAGGGACCGAAGAAAACCATACTGGTGAACACGGGCGCGGAAGCCGTCGAGAATGCCATCAAGATCGCGCGCTGTTACACGAAGCGGCAGGCGATCATTTGTTTCGAAGACGCGTTCCATGGCCGCACTTATATGGCGATGGCCGCGACCAGTAAGACGCATCCCTACAAAGCGGGATTCGAGCCGTTCCCGAGCGAGGTGTATCGCATTCCGTATGCGTATTGTTTCCGCTGCTCGTATTCGATGAAGTATCCGTCTTGCGACGTGCACTGCGCACGGCATATCGAAGATACTTTCAAGCGTGTGGTGGCGGCCGAATCGGTGGCGGCAGTGATCATTGAACCGATCCTCGGTGAAGGCGGATTCGTTACTCCGCCAGCGGAATTCTATCCAACGCTGGGCGCGATCTGTCGTAAGTACGGCATTCTGCTGATCGCTGACGAAGTGCAGACTGGATTCGCACGCACGGGCGCGATGTTTGCCTGCGAGCGCCTGGGACTCGAACCCGACCTGGTCACAATGGCTAAGTCACTGACCGGCGGCTTGCCCATGGGCGCGGTTACGGGGCGCGCCGAAATCATGGATGCTCCGGGCGCCGGCCAGCTAGGCGGAACGTTCGCGGGCAATCCTGTGGCGTGCGAAGCGGCTTCGGCCGTACTCGACATCATTGAGAAGGAAAACCTCTGCGCGCGCGCCAACGTTCTGGGCGAACGTTTCCGCAAGCGTGCGGCGAAGTGGCAGGAGCAGTGGGAACTGGTCGGGGATGTGCGCGGACTTGGCGCCATGCAGGCGCTCGAACTGGTGCGCTCGAAGACGACACGCCAACCCGCTGACGAAGAGACCAAACAAGTCTCACAATACTGTTATGAGCACGGCTTGGTGACGATCACCGCCGGATCGTACAGCAATGTGATCCGCCTGCTGATGCCGTTGGTCATTACCGACGCGCAGATGGACGAAGCCATGGACGTGCTCGAAGCCGCGCTGGCTCACGTTGCGGAAAAGAAAGGCGCGTTGACGTCGCAGCTCAGCTAGGGGGCTGCGGAAAAGGTAAATTTCGCGGCCTCAGCCCCTAAGGGGGCGTCCGATTTCAAACGACTTACGGTATCGCTAAAGCGATACCCTGATACGAAACCGGAGTTTTTTCGCAACCTGCTAGAGTTAGCCGGGCTTTGCCCGGCTGGACAGCCGAGGGCGGCTGTCCCTACGCATTTCTAGTAAGTTCCGAGGAGGTCTGGACAATCTTATGACTACAGCAACTACGGTTCCTGCTATGACCGGCCAAGAGATGGTCGATCTTAGTAAGAAACACACACTGTATGAGTGGTCGGCGCAATCCAAGGTCGATCCCATTCCGGTGGCGCGGGCTAAGGGCATTTATTTCTGGACGCCGGAAGGGAAGCGCTTCATCGACTTCAACAGCCAGTTGATGTCGGTGAACATTGGACACGGCGATGAGCGCGTCATTCGGGCCATTACGGAGCAGGCATCGGCGCTGGCCTATGCCAATCCGTTCATGGCGACGGAAGCGCGGGCGCGGCTGGGGGCGAAGCTGGCGGAGATCGCTCCGGGCGATATTGACACCTTCTTTTTTACGAACGGCGGCGCTGAAGCGAACGAGAACGCCATCAAGATCGCGCGCTTTTTCACCGGTCGTCACAAGATCATCGCGCGTTATC
>Ga0116134_1000473_pt1 | contig 21026 bp, 20 predicted proteins | sample June2015DPH_19_5_FD_89737 | JGI IMG/M metagenome (GOLD analysis project Ga0116134, IMG submission 89737) | Peatland microbial communities from SPRUCE experiment site at the Marcell Experimental Forest, Minnesota, USA - June2015DPH_19_40 | ecosystem: Environmental > Terrestrial > Soil > Wetlands... | reverse complement strand
GTTGTTGATCTTGTCTCGGGAGGTGAGGGTGGCCTCCAGGTCCATGGAGCCGATCACGCTCCGCAGCATGGTAGCGGTGAGCTGCTCGATGGCCTGGATGTAGTTGACAATCTCGTAGTCGGCCGCGCGCGGGTCGGTGACCTGGAAAAAGAGCACCGTGTCGATGAGGACGACCAGATTGTCCTCGGTGATCACCGGCGCGCCCTTGAAGGAGACCACCTGCTCACGCAGATCGATGAGCGGCTTGACCCGGTCCACGAACGGGATGATGAAGTTCATTCCCGGCTGCAACGTCTTGCGGTAGCGTCCGAGGCGCTCAACGTTCCGGGCCCGCGCCTGGGGCACGACGCGCACCGAGCGGACCACCACCAGGATCAGCAGAAAGGCGACGATGAGGCCGATGAGGAGTTCCGCGAGTGCCATGATCACTCCCGTGGGTAGACGAGGGCGGTCGCGCCCTCGATCTGGATGACGTCGACGGTGGCTCCCACCGGGATCACGAGGGTCTCGTCGTAGGAGCGGGCGGACCACTCCTCGCCGCCGATTCGGACTCGCCCGCCGTGGCCGTTCACTTCCTGCTGGACCAGGGCACTGCGGCCGACAAGCGCGGCAGTGCCGGTGCGCAGCAGCGGCGGATGCTTGAGGTGGCGGACGGCGATGGGCCGGACCAGGCCAAGACCGGCCCCGGCGGCCATCACGAACGCCAGGATCTGGAACGGCACCGGAGCCCCCAGCCCCCCGACGACGGCCGCCACCGCAGCGGCCACCGCGATCAGCCCGAGGGTGAGCGTTATGGTGAGCAACTCGGCCACGCCGAGCACGGCCGCCAAGACCAGCCAGACGATCCAGCTCATGGCCGCTCCGCAAAGCTCCGCAGCATCGGCCGACGGCGCCGATCCGAGCCGTCGGCCAGGCGTGAGCATGACGCTCAGGCCTGGATTCGAGAGTAACCCCGCCGACTGCATACCGCACTTGTTACCCTACGCATGCTGCTACCCTCGGCGCTCCCTCCGGTGGCAGTGGAAACACACCTCCCGCAGCGAGGGAAGAGGGCTACACTCCCAACAGGAGGGCATAAGTCCCAATTCGGCACAAAAAGTAAATTATGCATTTCGCACCGATTGGGTATTCTGCCCGTCCTAGACTTTTTTCAGGATGGAATGCCGTAGTGAGCGGGCACGTCTGATTCGGAGTCTTCAGGAGGTGCCCGGTGGAACGTGGTGACGCCGAACCCGGCCGCGAGAGGTACCGGGTTGACGGCCGTCCCGCGCACCACCGGAATGCGCACCCCGTGGACCCGGAACCGGGCTACGACGATGAGCCGCAGCCGGGTGACTGGACCGGCCAGCGGCGCCCGCCCCGCCCGCAGCAGCCGAGCCGGGCCGACGCCCCGCAACGGGCCGGGGTCCCGCTCCGGGAGGTCTGGCCGGATCCGCACTGGTCGGACACGGAGTGGGCCGGCTCTCCGGCGGCCGCGCCGCCACGCGTCCCAGGCCGTGGCCCACGTCCGCCGCGTGCACCCGGGCCGGGCGATTACCCGGGCAACTACCCGGACCCCCGCGGGGGCCCGGCCCGGTCCCCCGGGACGGCAGCACCCGCATACCCGGGTGGACGACCGGTCCCGCCGGGAATGGCCAGACCGGGGCGTTCCGGCCCGGCTGGGCCCGGCGACCAGGGCGGCCGGCGCGAGCCGGGCGGCCCCGGTGTCCGCGACGGCCGCGACGGCCGCGACGGACCCGGCGACCAGGGCGGGCGCCGCGAGCCCAGCGACCCCGGCGGGCGTGGCGGCCCGGGCGGGCGCGATCCGGGCAGGCGCGGCGGCCCCGCCGGGCGTGGCGATCTCGACGGTCGCGGCAACCTCGACGGTCGCGGGGCATCGCCGGACGGGAACGGCCGTCCAGGCCCCCCCTACCCGCACACCATGACGGGCTCCCGCCGCCCGGCTCCCCCTTACCCGGATGGCCCTTACCCGGATGGCCCTTACCCGCCGGGCCCGCATCCGGATGAGCCGTACCGGGGGGGCCCGAATAGAGACGGTGGCCGCCCAGCCCCTCCGGAGCCACGGACGCGGATCCCGGGCCGTCCCGGCGCGCCCAGCGGTTACGGACCGGCGGCCATGCGCGGTCCGGGCGGCACACCCCGGCCGGGTGAGGCGTACGGGCCGGGACCGGGACAGGGGAACGGGCGCGGGCCCGCCGACGCGTACGGGCCGGGACCGGGGCCGGGACAGGGGAACGGGCGCGGGCCCGCCGACACGTACGGACCGAGGTCAGACCAGGGGAACGGGCGCGGGCCCGCCGACGCATACGGGCCGGGACCGGGACAGGCGACCGGGCGCGGGCACGCCGACGCGTACGGACCGGGGCCGGGCCAGGGGAACGGGCGCGGGCGCACCGGCACGTACCGGCCGGGACCGGGACAGGCGACCGGGCGCGGGCCCGCCGACGCGTACGGACCGGGACCGGGACAGGCGACCGGGCGCGGGCCCGCCGACGCGTACGGACCGAGGTCAGACCAGGAGAACGGGCGCGGGCCCGCCGACGCGTACGGACCGGGGCCGGGCCAGCGGAACGGGCGCGGGCCCGCGGACACGTACCGGCCGGGACCGGGACGGGCGAACGGGCGTGGCCACGCCGACGCGTACGGGCCGGGGCCGGACCAGCCCTATGGACCTGGGCCTGCGGACACATATGGGCCGGGGCCGGACCAGGCCTACAGTCGTCCGAGGGCTGCGGGGCCGGACCAGGGCTACGGGCCCGGGCCGGGCCGGGCCCACCGAAACGGCCAGGAATACGGGCCGGCGCAGGCCCCGCGTGCCCCAGGCGAGGCATACGGACCGGCACCCGTCGACGGCTACGGGTACGCGCCGGACGAGGGCTATGGGCCCGGGCCAGCGGACGGCTACGAGTACGCGCCGGACCAGGTCCACGGGTCCGCGGCGGAAGGTCCCTACGGACCAGGGCCCGCGGACGGTTACGAGTACGCACCGGACGCGGTCTACCGGCATGCACCTGCCTACGAGCCCACCTACGGATCGGACGCCGCGTACGGGCACGAAGACTCCTACGGTCCTCAGGGCGCCTACGGATCCGATGACGCCTACGGGCCTGGTAACGGCTACGGAGCCGACGGCACCCACGGGCCGGACGGTACGCAGGGCGGAGAAGGCTACCACCCGGCCGGCTACGGGCCCGGTGGCGCCTACCGTCCCGATGGCGCGTACGGCCCCGACGGCTCGCGGCCGGTTCTCCAGGCCCGCCCGATTCCGCCCGATCAGCTGGGCGCGCCCGGTAACCGGCCAGTCCCTCCTCGGGGCCGCCCGGCGGCACCGGACCAGACCGGCGAACCGTCCAAGCCGGGAACCGCGCTGGCGCTGCGGAACGAGCCGCCCGCCAAACCGCCGGCCACCGACTCGGAGACCGACCTGGCGGCCTTTGCGAAGGACCTACGGGAACTGCGCATCAGGGCGGGGCTCGGGTATCCGGAGATGGCCGAGCTTTCGCATTACACGATGAAGACGCTGGCCGCGGCGGCGGGCGGGCTGACCCTGCCCACCCTCCCGGTGACGGCCGCCTACGTGCGGGCCTGCGACGGCAACGTCGCCGAATGGGAAGACCGCTGGCACCGGCTCGCGGACGCCATCCAGCCGGCCAAGGGCAACGGCAACGGCAACGGCAAGGACACGACGGACCCGGGCCACGCGGCGGACGGGCCGGGGCGCGGGAACGCATCCGATGCCGCTGACGACGGCGCCCGGCGGGACACGGCGTCGCGGGAACCGGCGCGGGAACCGGTCGGCCAGCGGACGCCGCGCCCGTCCCAGGTGGCCTCACCGCGTCCGGCCCGGGAGGGGCCGTCCGCCCCGGATCCTGTCCCGCCGCCGCAACAGAGGCCGGACCAGGTCTACGTCATCACGTCCGCCGCACCCCGGCGCCCCCACCGGTGAAATCCGCCCACGGTCACCCTCTCGAGCCAGAGGAGATCAGACCGTCTGTGCCGCGACCGTGAACGTCACCTCCCTCGGATACCGCACGGATCTGATGATCCGCCGGATGGAGGGCAGCGAGATCACCGACTGCCGTGATCACATCGTCGTCCGGAGCCCGGAACACCCGGCGTACTGGTGGGGAAACTTCCTGCTCCTCGCGGCTGCCCCGAAGGCCCGGGAGACGGCGAAGTGGCTGGCGCGGTTCGCCGAGGTCTTCCCCGCCGCCGGTCACGTGGCGCTCGGCATCGACACCACCCAGCCGGACGCGGCCGACGTCTCCGGCCTGTACGAGGCCGGTCTCCGGATCGAGCGGGGCACGGTCATGACGGCCCCCGACCTGCGTGAGCCACCAAATCGGGACCTCCTCGCTGATTACCGGGCGCTGGCGGGCGGGGAGGACTGGCGGCAATCACTCGACCTCCGGCTCGCCGCCGACGAGGGCGGGGAATTCGACGTCACCCGCGCCTTCTACGAGCAGCGGACGGCTGACGCCCGCAGACTGGCCGAGAACGGCCATGGCGCATGGTTCGGCGCGTTCGCGGGCGGCCGGCTGGTCGCCCAGCTCGGCGTGTTCTCCGACGGCAGCGGCATCGCCCGCTACCAGAACGTCGAGACCCACCCGGCCTGGCGCCGGAGGGGGCTGGCCGGGACGCTGGTCTGGCACGCGGGCCGGTGGGCCTTCGATCACCTGGGCGCCCGGACGCTTGTCATCGTCGCGGATCCGGCCGCCGGGGCGATCCGCGTCTACCGGTCGGTCGGTTTCGCCGACGCGGAGACCCAGATCGGCTTCCAGCGCCCGCCGCCCGCCGCTGCCTGGGGAGCGGGCGTTACAGATCAGCGGAACGGGTGACGGGACCGGCCGATGTTACAGGTCGGCGCGGCCGGTCACGCCGGTCTTCGTTCCGCCGCCCACCCAGATCGTTCCGTCGGGGTCGCGGGTGATGTGCACCCGGCCCCGGCGGCCGAGCGCCGCGCCCTGGCTGGCCACATACGGCGCGGCGGCGTGCCCGGCCGCCAGCAGCCATCCCGCCAGCGACGCATTGAGGCTGCCGGTCACCGGATCCTCACCGACGCCGCCCAGGGCGGGGGTGAAGGCGCGAACCTCGAACGCCTCCGATGAACCCGCCGGGTAGGGCCCGGCCACCCCGATGTCGAGATCGGCCGGCCCGGGGCGGAGCGCGAGCACCGCGTCCGCGCTGTTCAGCAGCACCCCCACCCAGCCGGGGCCGTTATCCACCCACTGGGCGTCGACGATGTCGGCCCGGCCGATACCCAGCACGGACACGATCCGCCGCAGGGTCTCGTCGTCCACGGGCCCCGACCGCAGCAGCGGCGGTCCGGCGAAGGCGAGCGCGCCGCCGATCCGCCGCAGTTCGATCAGGCCCGCGTCGCACTCCTGGACCACCACGTCCGCGCGCTGCGGTGTCCCGCCGCCCGACAGCCAGGCGTGACAGGTGCCGAGCGTCGGATGACCGGCGAACGGGAGCTCACGGCTGGGCGTGAAGATCCGCACCCGGTAGTCGGCCCCGGCGGCCTGCGGCGGCAGGACGAACGTCGTCTCGGAAAGGTTTGTCCAGGACGCGAAGCGCTGCATTTCCGCGGTGTCCAGGCCCTTGGCGTCGAGCACGACGGCGACGGGATTGCCGAGGTACAGCTCGTCGGCGAACACATCGACCTGGCAGAACTGGCGTTCCATGGGATCGAGTCTGCCACCCGCAAGGTTCCGCGCAGCAGGAGAATTCCTGCCTATCTGCGCCGAATTCCTGCCCCGCGGGGTGGGACGGGCGCACGCGGAGGGCATCCGCTCAGGTCCGTTTCGGGAAAATCCGGTTGCCTCGGCCGTCCTCGTGATCCGGCGTCGCTGACCTGGGTGGGAGGCGGGGCGGATTCACGTTTGGCGCGCCGACGTGGGAGGATGGGCCCCGTGGTGCCGGCGGACAACCATGTTCACTCAGAGTGGTCGTACGACACCACCAATCAGGCGTCGATGACGGGGGCGTGCGAGCGCGCGCTGGACGTCGGCGTCCCGGCGGTCGCCTTCACCGAGCACCTCGACTTCACCCGCTGGGGGGTCAGCGACCCGGGGGCCGCGGCCGGCCTCGAGCCGCGCCGCAACACCCGGATCCGGCCGCTGGACGTGCCCGGGTACCTGGCGGCGGTCGAGGAATGCCGGCAGCGGTTTCCCGGCCTGCGCATTCTGTCCGGGGTCGAGGCGGGCGAGGCGCACCTGTTCGCGGCCAGCGCCGGCGCCGTCGTCGGCGGCCACCGCTTCGACCGCATCCTGGGCTCGCTGCACGCGGTGCCGCTGCGCGGGCGCCTCGTCGGACTGCCGGCGATGTACGGAATGTTCGGGCCGGACGAGGTGCTGCGCCGTTACTTCGCCGAACTGCTGCGGCTGGTCACAGGCAGCGACCTGTTCCAGGTCCTGGCGCACCTTGATTTCCCGCGCCGCTACTGGCCCGCGAGCTCCGGTCGCTACGAGGAAAAGGAGTTCGAGGAGGAGTACCGCACGGTGCTGCGCGCTCTGGCCCAGTCCGGCCGCGTGCTCGAGATGAATACGAAGAGCCCGATGGTCTCGGTGCAGCTGCTGGGGTGGTGGCGAGACGAAGGGGGGCGGGCGGTGTCGTTCGGCAGCGATTCCCACCAGGACTGGCGGATCGGCGATCGCTTCGACATCGCCGTCGACATCGCGGAGGCGGCGGGGTTCCGTCCCGGGCGGGACCGCTTCGACTTCTGGCGCCGCTGAGGCGAGGGGCGAGCGGAATGTCGGTGGGGCGCGGTACAACTCGGGCATCCAACCGCATACCTCCCGAGGAGACGCGCCATGAACACCTCTGCCGCTGACGCCGCCGAACGTGAACTCGCCGAGCTGTCCCAGCGCCTGACCGAACCCGGCAAGCGTGAGTGCCTGCGCTGCTATTTAATGCGGATGCTGAACGCGTTCGGCTGTGACAACACGCACCGCTGGGCCGCCCGGTGGCGCGACCTGCGCGCCCCACGTGCCACCGCGCTGCTGGACCGCCTCGCCGATTGCGGCGGCTTCTGCGACTGCGAGGTCCTGTTCAACGTGTATCCCGGCTACCCGGAGACGGACCGGATCCTCCCGTGCGCGGGTGTATCGCGCGCCGGTTCCACGCAGCCATGCACGCTCACGTAGGGAGGCCGCAGTCGCGCTGACTGTGCCGCGGTCGCGGCTCCGGAGGGCGGGTGCCCGGTCCGCCGGTCACTGACGCGGTCGCGGGCTGAGTTCGCCACCCTCTCCCCGCCGGTCCCCCGCCCGCGGGTGCCGGGTTCGCCGCCCTCCGGCCGGCGTGATCGGATGTAAGGGTGAAGGTACGGATTGGGATTGCCCTGGGTGGTTACGCGGACGCCGACGGGTTCACGGCGGCTGTCGACCGTCTCGAAGAGATGGGTGTGGACTCGCTATGGCTCCAGGAGATGGTGTTCGGCCCGCAGGTCGAGCCGTTCATCGGCATGGCACACGCACTGTCCCGCACCCGGCACCTCAAGGTGGGCACCGGGGTGGCGGTCCTTCCGGGGCGCCACCCGGTACTCGTCGCCAAGCAGCTCGCGTCGCTGGCCGCCCTCGCACCGGGCCGGGTACTCCCCGTGTTCGGCCTGAAGCCCGCGCGGGCGGACGAGCTGGCGATGTTCCCCGTCCCGGGGCCGCGCGGGGCCGTGTTCGACGAATCGCTTGAACTGGTGCGGTTGCTGCTCCGCGAGGAGAACGTGTCCGTCACGGGCCAGTACTTCACCGTCGACGGCGCGAGCGTGGGACCGCCGCCGGTCAAGCCGCTAGACATCTGGACGGGCGGCAGTGCTCCGGGCGCGTTCCGGCGCGCTGGGCGGCTCGCCGACGGATGGCTCGGCAGCTTTCTCACCCCGCCGGAGAGCCGCGCGGCCCGCGAAGCCATCCAGGCGGCCGCGGCGGAGGCCGGGCGGGAGGTGGAAACGGACCACTTCGGGATCAGCCTGGCCGTGGCGACGGACGGGATTCCGGATCAGCTGGCCGCCGCCGTGCGCCAGCGGCGCCCGGCGGCCGATCCGGCGGATCTGATCGCCGCTGGCTGGGCGGATGCGCGGCGGATGCTGGAGGAGTACGTGGCCGCCGGGCTGAGCAAGTTCGTCATCCGGCCAGCCGCGGTCTCACCGGCTCCCGCGGCGCTCGATGACTTCCTCGGCCGTTTCGCCGAAGAATTGATGCCGCTGCAGAACTGACCGGCTTTCCCGCAAACGAACTGACGGGGATCAGCCGGCCTGCCGGCGGCCGCTGGTACCAGACCGCGCGTGCGTAGCTGGAACCGAGGACGCCGCGGTACCGGCCCGCATTCGGCGGGCTGACAGCGTGGGCACGGCCTGGCGCCGATCGGAGATCCCGCATCGGCAGGCGGACGCGCTCTACTGCCGCGGCCTGCTGGACCATGATGGTCTCCGGCTGCTCGCGGCCGCGGAGCGTTATGACGACGCCGGCAGGCCCCTGCTGAGGGCGAAGGCGCTGGAGGCGGCCGTGGGAGAGTTCGTCCGCGACGGCGACCGGGACCAGGCACGGGCCGCCTTCGCCAGGGCCGTGGAGATCTACACCTGGCTCGGTGCCGCCGTGGATGCCGCCCGGCTGCAGGCCAGATTCTGAGCATCGACGAGCGGTCTCCCGAGCTGTGGACCGCAGTCTGCCAGCTCATCAAGCGGTGGCGGACAGCTGGCTGTTCTGGCTGGCGATCATTGACGGGCTGGCCGCGGTCTACATCCTGCCGACCGTGATCGGGATCGCCCGCCAGGTCGAGGGCCCCGGGTTGGTGAACACGATCCCGGTCGGATGGCCTGCGGCGCTGATCCTCGCCTGCCTGATGCCCCGCAGGGAAATCAGCCGAGCTCCTCAACGGCGGCGGCCACGCGGGCGGTAGCGGACGAGGGTGCGGCCACGCCGGCGAGGAAGCGGCGGACGGCACGGCGATTGCGGAGGACGACCACCTCGGCGTGCGCCGGGTGGCTCGCGATGAGCTGACGGACGCGCGGGACCTTCTGGATGATGGCGCGACATGGGAATCGGGTCTCGATCAGACGGTACCCAGAGATTGGGCGACTGGCTTAGCGATCGGCTCGTAGAAGGATATCGGATTGCGCGGCCCGTCGCAAAGGCTTTGATATATAGTGACTACATTCTGCCCGTTCTGGACGGCCTTGACGAGGCTGACGATCAGGCTAACGATAAGTTTTCAATTTCAAGGAAAATACTAGAGCAAATTAGATCATCGTCTGACGCTTCGGATATTGCTCACGGCGCCCTGGTGATGACATGCCGCTCAGACTTCTACGGCGAACTGCATGAGTCGGGAAATTCTCTCAGAAACGCAGTGGTTGTTGAGATGAAAGACCTGGAGCCAGAAGAAGTCAGGAGCTATCTGCGTTTGCGGTTCAAAGACGACCGGGCACATGATCCTTACCGCTCAGAATCCTTTGCGGCCGCGGCGCAGGACAACGACAGTTGTCTGATACGTGCGCTGAGCGTGCCCTTGATCCTGACTCTGGCAATACTGGTTCTCAAAGCAGAATATTCAACGGCACAACGGCTGGCGCGCTACAAGAGGGTGCCGTACCTAAGAAATCACTTGTTTCAATTGTTAATTCCGTCTATTGTGGAAGCTAACCCCAAAAGGCCGTTGCCCCGTATAACGGGCGGAGTCCGTAAGGAACGATTCATTTGGCGCCCTAACTTCTCATCCCGCTATGACCCCGATGACGTTCGAACCTGGCTAGTTAACATTGCAACTGAGCGACGTGACGGCCGACTGTGACCGATAAAAATCGATCCAGCTCGCCTATGGCGTCTAGCAGATGAGAATACCGTGAGGAAAGTCCATGTCGTAATTGGCCTGATATTTGGCCTGGCGACTGCGGGATTGGCCTCGGAGTTGTTGGCCGGCCGGGCTGGCTATCTCGCTACTGCGGTGACTGGTGCCGTGGCGGTGGCCTTTGCGCTCTGGGCCGGCTTGCTTCAGTATCCTAAACCTCGGCACCTGAGCCTCAAGCAATCTGCGACTCCCTCGGGTTTGCTTCGGGTTATTGCAATCGTGATTCTGGGCGGACTGTGTGCATTGGGCGGCGCCCTCGATGGCGGCTGGAAGACGGCGATTACGAGCGGAGTAGGCGGGACTATCGCGTTTACCGTGATTGTTGGTTTGATCGGAGGAATCCCGGAGGTGGTCGATCCGCGGTATATCTTGCGCGAGGATCTTCTTTTCGGGGCCTTGGCCGGTTTCGGCGTAGCCATCGCTGCCGGGTTGCCGGGAGGCTTCACTGGAGGAGTTGCGGCCAGCTTGAATCTGAATAGATACCTGACTGTTCAGGGTAGCGCATGTCTTGCGATAGCCATAGCAATTCCTGCTGGGATTACCCTCGGTTCACGATGCTGGACGCGGCATGCCCTTATGATTCTACTAGTCGCGCCGAAACGGAGAGTTCCCTGGCGAACCATGTATTTCATTAAGTGGTGCTACCTGGCTAATCTACTCAGGGTTTCTGGAACCGAATATGAACTTCGGCATCAAGAGATCATGCAGGGGCTTCATCTTCCCGAACCAGATAGCCAAGCTGGTGACATGTAGTGCAACCCAAGTAAATTTGCCTTCGAAGACCCTGAGGCCATCCAGCAGCACCCTCAAGTGGCCAGTCCCTTACGGACGAGGTGGCCGTAGTGGCCGGCGCCCGATCGGCTCGGTCCCGGACCGCAGTGGCTACACGGCAGTCTCGTGGACGCCGGGGGTTGCCTTTCCGTCGTTCCTCGATGTCGTGCGGTTGTGCAGGGCGGTGCGTATGCCATCGACGATCAGGTGCAGCCCGTACTCGAAGGTGCCCTCGCCGTTGGGTGATCCGATGTCGTGCATGGCGGCGTCCAGGTGCGGGGCGGGCTGTGGGGTGCGGGGTGCGGGGCGCTTGGTCCCTTGATGGGTCTGCGGCTCGGGTTGTTCCTGAGCGCGGTGCAGTTCGGCCTCCTCGTCGAGGACGAAGCCGCGGACGAACGTGATGAGCGTGGTCAGGCATTGCAGGGCCTGGCCGGGGCCGCAGCCGGTCGCCTGCTGGAAGGCGGCGATACAGCCATCCAGCAGCGGCAGGCTGTCCGGCAGCGGCCGCGTGCTGGCGACCAGCCGGGCGCCGTCGCGGTGGGACAAGAGCAGTGCCCGGTAGGTGCGCGCCACCTCTATGAGCCAGTCCTCCCACCGCCGGCCAGCGGCGGTCGTGCTGGTGATGTCCATCCACGGCTGCGTCATTACGTGCGCCATCTGATCAAGCAGCTGCTGCTTGTTCGCGAAGTGCCAGTACAGGGCTGGTGCCTGGACGTCCAGCTCAGCTGCCAGGCGTCGCAGCGTCAGCCCGTCCAGGCCGACCTCGTCGAGCAGGCGCAACGCGGCGCGGACCACCTGATCACGGTCGAGGCGGGGAACCCGGTTCAGCGAAGCGGCCACGGTTGACAGCTTAACAGCGTTCAAGTTACCTTTACAGCGGTAAGGGCTTAACAGTGGTAAGGGAGTGAGGGGGGATCATGAAGATCACCGCCATTACCAACGCGCGGGTCTTCGATGGCGAGCAGGTCATCGAGGCGCGAACGGTCGTGCTCGATGGCGCGGGCATCGGTGCGGTCGGGGGGCCGGTGCCGCCTGGTGCCACCGTCGTGGACGCTGGCGGAGGGACCTTCCTGCCGGGACTGATCGACTCTCATGTCCACACCGACCTGGACGGGCTGCGCCTGGCGCTGCGTTTTGGTGTCACCACCGAACTGGAGATGATGGGCCACTGGACGCCGGAGGAGCGCGCGGCTGTGGCGGGCGACGACGTCGCGGACCTGCGATCGGCCGGGATGGGGATTACCCCGCCGGGCGGGCACCCGAGTGAGTATGGGCCGCCGCCCGACGCCTTCCCGGACGGCCCGCCGCCCGGCTACGCCTTCCCGTTCTGCTCCACCCCGGCGGAAGCAGCGAAGATGATCGAGCAGCAGGTCGCCGAGGGCTACAACTACGTCAAGATCATGATCGAGGACGGTACCGTCGTGGGCCACCCCGGGCTGCCGGTCATCAGCGACGACGTCCTCGCCGCCGCCGTGCGGGAGGCACACCGGCACGGCAAGCTGGCCATCGCCCACGCCACCACCATCGACGGCGCGCGGCGGGCAGTGCGAGCCGGCATCGACGGCCTCGGGCACCTGTTCGCCGACGGCCCGGCCACCCCCGGCATCGTGGCGGACATCGCCGCGGCCGGCACGTTCGTCATCCCGACCCTGACCGTCCTGTCCTCCGCCGCCGGCCACGCCGGCGCCCGGTTCGCTGCCGACAAGCGAGTGAGTTCCAAGCTGAGCACGCAGTGGCTCGACGCGCTACGCGGCAGCATGAACGTCTACCCGCAAGGCGACCTGAACGATGCTCTGGGCGCGGTGGCGGCGCTGCACGCCGCGGGCGTGGACATCCTGACCGGAACCGACGTATCGGGACCTGACCCGGCCTTCGGCGGCATGGCCCACGGCGCCAGCGTGCACCACGAACTCCAGTTGCTGGTCACCGCAGGCCTCACGCCGGTAGAGGCCTTGCGGGCGGCCACCTCCACCCCGGCGCGCCGGTTCGGCCTGACCGACCGTGGCCGCATCACTGTCGGCGCCCGGGCCGACTTGCTCCTGGTCGACGGCGACCCCACCACCACCATCGCCGACACGCTGTCCATCCGCGCGGTCTGGCGCCGCGGCGTCCGCCAGACCCCGGCCTGAGATCAGGCAGTCCGGCACATGGCGAACGTCGGCTCCGACCCGTCGGCTGACAGTGCCGCAGATCCGGGAGCCACAGGCCCAGCGCGACAAGGAGCCTGGCCATCTCGGCGTAAGCCCGCTGGTCGTGGGACGGGACGGGACGACGATCATCTCAGTAGGCACGTCCGCGAACTCGCGCCGGCCTCCCTGTATCGCCACCGAACGCTCGGCGGGATGTCTGACGAGCGCCTGGGCGAGCCGTTACCCGGCGGTGGTCCATTCACGTCCATTCGCGGTCGTGATCCGCTGGAAATCCAGGCCCGGGAAGTGGGTCATGCCGACGGCCGCGTTGCGGCCCTGCACAGCCGTGAGGAGTTCCTCACGTGCCCGCAGCGCGCGTTCAGGCTCGGTCTCGGAAAGGAACGAGATGCCCTTGTCATTGAGCTGCAGCGGATGGTGGACAACGTCTCCGAGCAGGTAGGCCGTCTGACCGCGGGAAGACACGCTGACCACGTAGTGGCCGGGAGTGTGGCCGGGGCTGTGATGTGCGCTGACGCCGGGCGCGAGCTCGACGGTTGCCGCGTCGATGACCCTGAGCACACCCGCCGCCTCGGCGGCCGCCAGCCCCGTCCTGCCCTCGAGTTCGCCTGGCGCGGGGGCGACGGGCGGTGTCTGCCACTCGACGGCGCTGCACATGACCACCGCATTGGGAAAGAACAGGACACCATGGGGGGCGACCCACCCGATATGGTCGGCGTGCAGATGGGTGAGGAAGACGGTGATGATATCGGCCGGCGCGACACCGGCCCCGGCCAGCGCCCCGGGCAGCAGCCCTCCGGCGGCAATCGACTCCGGCGGATCCGTGAGCCCGGCCGCGGCGGCGATATCGCCGGGGAACGGGACGCTGGACGGCCCGAGGCCCGCATCCACCAGGACAGTCAGGCCCTCGGCCTGGATCAGGAAGCACCCCACGGGGATGTGGTACGTCCCATCGGCCGCCAAGAGCTCCGGGTGGGCGCCGAAGTCAAGGCCCGGGTAATACATGGGCGGCAGGTGGACCTCGCCGTCGTTCAGGGCACTGACCTTGATACCGCCAACGTCGATGACTGTGGACAACAGGTTTTCCTTCCGGGGCAGATGAGCTGCTGAGGTGCCGCAGGGCAGCTCGCGCAAGGTCATACCCCGCGCGGCTGGAATAGCGCTGGCCGGCCTCGCGTCCCTACATCCGGCCGGTGCGTTAGTGTCCCCCGGGCTCTAATTTCTGCCTTCATGGAATACCGTCCGGCTGGAGCCATGATGCGCCTTTCGCCGTGAAACGACCTGCGCACCGCCACGGCACGCCCTCGCGAGCACACACTCCCGGGGGCCCTGTCCTATCCGGGCGCAGCTGGCGGAACGTGTCCGGCGGCCACACCTGGGGCGCGCTGTGCTCCCATTTTCCTCGCACACGGTTGGCCGCACCCAGGCATGCGAAGCATGCTCAGCAAATGCAGACAGGTTTCGCAATCATCCTCGGGCCCACGGCAAGGACCCAGACGGCGGGCGAGGTCGTCGTACCAGCCGGTGGCCCATCCACGAAGGCTGACGATCGCCGGGTCATCCAGGCCGTATTCAGCGAAGTCTTCGTCCGCGAACACGCTGACACCTGCAAGGTGTTCCAGGATGGTTCCAAGGTCAAGGTCCGGATCGTGGCGGCGGGCGAGATTGTCTATATCGGCGTAGGAGAAAGCATCTGCGGCGGCATGCAGGTCGATGATGTCGCGGATAACGAACCGGTCATGCCAGGCCCGCGCCTTCAGGCCGACTGCATCATCCAGCGACAGAGCGCGCATGCTCGCTCCGGACGCCAGCTGGACCATTATCCAGTTGGCCCCAGCGCTTCCTTGAGCAGGTCCATCTCCAGTTCGTCATCCGAACCGGGAAGCCGCAGTATCAGGCGCGCGTACCGTCCCGTCGCCTCCACCATTCGCGCACCGTAACCGGCTGACGCGAAAGCCTGCCGCACGTGCTCGGCGATGTCCGGCCAGGGCTCGTGGTTCCCGGTGGCGAAGTCGAGATCCTGGGACGGGCGGTACAAGGATCTGATGGGCCCGGAATGCGTATCCCTCCGGCCAGCAGCAGCCCGTGCTGGTCGAAGATGCTGAGGCCATCGAGCAGCACCCTCAAGTGGCCAGCCGGAAGCCCGTCCAGGCTCACTGCTGGGGCGCCGGGATCAGCCCCTGTTCCCATGCTCGCCGCGCATGCGGGCCCAGTAGCCGCCGCAGCTGCGGCCACATGCTCACCAGCGACTCCCGGTGCAGGAACCGCTCAAGATCCTCGCGCTGGGCCTCGGCGAGCAGCAGCGCGTAAAGCATCAGACGCTGGCGCTCGTCACTGACGTCGTATGCGCGCCGGCCTGACCAGGCCACATGCAACGGCAGTACGACTGTGCCCGTGGCTGGCCCGCTCAGGTCTTTCAGCGAAGACGGCAGGCGACGCGCGTAGTCGCTACAGCGCGACGGCAGTTCGCGAGTCTCCATGACTCAATTATCGTCCTCACCGGCGCCACAGGAAGTGGGCACGCCGAGGTCCGGCAGCTCACTTTGGCTGGCCTGCCCGCCAAGGGGCACCCTGCGAGCGCATCCATATTGCATGGTGCGAGCGATAACGATACGGATCCAGGAACGGCAAGTGATTTGTTCTAGCTCCCAGCCGTCGTTGTTCGCTCACGACCGCAAGCGTACGGCGACCTGCCTTGAACTGCCGCTAATGCCCGGTAGGCGAGTCGGCATCGGTTCGCGCCAGGTCCGCGAGCGCGACCAGCGCAATGAGGCCGAGACGCAGTGCGTCCTCCGGTGCGGCATCCTTGGCCTGGACCAGGTCGACCAGCGGACTGCCGGAAGCGGTCCGGCCAAGACGCTCCAGCGTCCGGACATCGTGAGGCTCGGTGCACTGGTACTGACCGGCGAACGCGCGGATCAGCACCCCGGCAATCACCTTCCCGTCCGGCAATGCCGTGCCTTCCGTTCCGGCCAAGGCCTCGTCGATCCGGTACTGCATCAGGGCCAGCGCCTGATCCAGCGGGTCCAGCCCGACGATCGCCCAGGTCGCGTCGATGAGCGCGCACGTGCCCAGCAGGAACAGGGGACCGTGGGTGTCGGGGAAGTCCCTGTCCTCCCTAGCCTCCACGGCAAGCTCGTCACGGACGACGGGTGCGAGCAGATCCAGCACCTGCGCGACCGCAGGGTCATCCACCGGGACCCCGTCCAGCACGACGGCGCGGATCAGGACTGACACCGCGGTCGCCCAGTGCCCGGAGTGTTCAGCCATCTGCTGCGGACTGGGCAGCGTAGCGTCTGCGAGCCTCGGTGCGCCGATGGCGTCCGCGATGGTCTTTGCGGAAAAGAAGCGGTCGCCTACCGAATCCTCGCGCCACCGCGCAAGCGTGGCTCGCGGCGGCTCGGCGCCATCTGCCCAGGCGCGTCTCGCCTGCTGCTCGCGTTCCTTCTCTGCGTCGAACCTGTTGACCATCGTCTGCATGCCGGTCAGCAGCATCTGGTAGTCGCGTCGCTTCTCGAAATCCGCCCGCGACGACCCGATACCCCGGCGGCGCTGGCTCTTCCGCCTGCTCGTCTTGCCCACTGCTCAAACCTACGCGTCGCCCGGCCGATGTCACGGAGGCTTTGCCGGAAACTAAACGGCGCGCCGTGCCGCCGAGGGACGGCCCTGCTGCATCCCAATGGCTGTAGCCACTGACAAGCCCGGCGCAGCGCTTGAGACCTTAACCGCATCGGATGGACGGCCCGTCCCTTGGCGCGTGCATCGCGGAACGCGTACCACGCTGGCAGCAGGTCCGACCACGGCGGCCAGGCACCGCACCCGGCAGTGCGGGTGTCCTGAACACCCGTCTTCCGGTCCAGGTCGACGGCCAGTGTGAATGGCATCATTCTCCGCCGTGTCGCGATAACTACACAGGTTGCCCGCGCCGATGGGCCGGCGCGGTTTCGCCGACGGACTGGTCCACGTAGGTAACCGTCCGCGTGTCGTGATGATCTCGCGTTGCCGGCGTGTCCAGTAGTCGACGATCTGGGCGCGCGGGGCGGGCAGGGCGTCGTCGCGGTCGACGTCGTCGAAGTAGCCGAGTCCGAGCAGGATGTGGTTGATCGCCTGCTGGGGGTACTCGGGCCGGAAGCGCGCGACGAACAGCGCGAGGCCCTCGTCGGCCGTACGTCCGGTTCGCTGCTCGATGGTCATCAGGTCGAAGTAGTCGCGGAGCTCACCACGGTCGCCTACCACCTTGAGCTTCATGGCCATCAGGTCGCTGAGCCCTGCGACGCGCAGGCCGTCGACCTCCTGCGGGGGCTCGAGCCCGGTTTCACGTCGGCGCAGGCCGCGAAGACTACTGGGAGATAGGGCCAGAGGTGATCCGCGAGGCCGTCGTCAACGCGCTCATGCACCGGCTGGTCATAGCACGTTCGCCCAGATCCGCCGGTTCGCGGTCGTTCTGGCCGCGTCCTGCGGTCAGGCCAGCCGCGACCAGATCGATTCCCGCGCCTGGGGGATGTGATCTGCCAGGTCGGTGATGAGGGTCACCAGTTCGGCGTGGGAGACCGCGGCTAGCCGCCGGGTGAGTTCCTGGTCGTCGCCGAGGAAGGCCAGCCCGATTGCTGCCATGTGGGCGCATAGTCTCGTGGTCCCGCTGTCCCGGCATGACGGGCATTCCCCGGAGAGCGGCAGATCGCCGTGGTGGATCATCAGGTCTCCGGCGGCGATCCCTTCGCCGGGCAGGCTGCCCCAGATTGAGTGCTCGTCCCAGTCCAGGTCTTCGACGTCGGCCGCCAGTTCCTGGCCGCGTGCCAGTGCCTGTGGTGTCGCGGCGGTCCGCAGGTCGCGGCGGGTCAGGCTGGGCTGCACAGGCGCCCCTTTCGTGATGGTTCAGCGGGATCGTGGCGGGGCCAGCCGCGCGAGGGCTGCGGCGTAACTGTCGGCGTTCTGAGCGGCGGTCTTGTTCCAGGTTCCGGCGAGCCGGTCGAGAATAGCGTCGCGGGTTTGTCCGGCGGCCCACATCCGCTGGGCGGCGGCCCAGACCTCAGGCGGGTTGTCAGCCCAGATTTGCTCAGTTACCGCCGTGTAGGAGTCGAAGCGGTCCTGGGACAGGCCGCGGGCGCTCAGACCCAGGACCGTGATCAGCCTCCGATCGGTCTCATCGGCGGCGTCCAGTTCGCTGGCGTGCCGGGAATGGCTGCCGTCGCGTGCCTGGACCAGGTCGTCGTTCCGTTCCTCTGGCCGGGCGACGGCGAACGTGCGGCGCTTGAGGATGGGGACTATCAGCTCCCCGACGGTGGCGATCTCGTCTGGCTGGTCCTGTATGTAGCGGCGCAGCGGGTTGATGCTCTGGTCGGCCCATAGCTGCGCGAACCGGTTCAGCATGAATTCGAGCCGGACCATGAGCTGCCTGCGGTGGCGCTGGGGCAGGGCATGCCGGTCGGCGAGCCACCTGGTCCAGGCTCGCATGAACGGGGGGATCTCGGTGCCGTACCGGTCCGGTGCGGTCACGGTCACGGGGAGCACCCGCAGCAGGATCCGTTCGAGCAGGAGCGGGCCGGTCGCCAGAGGATCGCAGCCGAGCTGGCCAATGCAGGTCGCGATGAGCAGGAGGGGGAGCTTGCGGGCGGCTGGGCTTTGAAGCTCCCGGCCCTGGGGGGAGGCGAGGAATTCCTCAGTGACCCGCAGCCGGACGTCCTGCGGCCACAGGGCGGCCACGCCAATGGGCGCGGGCTGTGGGCCGGCGATGCCCGCCAGCGTGGCGGCGCGGTGCCGGGCAACGCTGAGAGCGGCGCAGAGATCACCGTAGGGGCCGTCTTTCTGGCCCGTTCCCGGTGGCGGGCCATGCCGCAAGAACGCGTCGATGCCTGCCTGTAGCCGCCGGCCGGCTTCGGGGGCCGGTATCTCGCGCACGCTGGTGCCGTCACGGTGGGCTTGCTTATCCAGCAACTGCCGTGCCTGGCCAGGCTCGTCGGCGATGGTGAGGGCGACTACGCTGCCGTGCCAGGTCGCGTCGAGCACCGCCCGCACCTGGTGGGCGCGGGCGCCGGCGGCGTAGGCGAACTCGAGCAGGAGGGTCTGCGTCTCGCCGTAAGCATCCGCTAGGACCACGCAGGCTCCCGGCGTGACCTGTCCCAGTTGCCCGGCCCACGCCGGGGCGCCGCCGACCCGCTCCGCGGCGGCGGCGATGCCCTCGGCCGCCCGCGCGGCCGTCCCGGAGATCTCGGGCGGCCCGACGACGGCGAGCGTCCGCAGGCCCAGGTAATCGTGCGTGAGGCCGCCGCGCGCCAGCTTGTCCACCACGTCGAGCAGGGCGCTGGTCAGCAAATCACCGTCCAGGCCGGCCTGGAACACCATGCCGACCAGGACGCTGACCATCATCTCGGCGCTGTACGCGTCGGGGACCTGAGCGGGATCGGTGAGGCTGGCCATCGGTTCGATGAAAGCGTCATGCGCGGCGCTGAGCCGCGGCACGCGGAGCTGACCGTGCCCCGCCGGATGACGAGAGCCCGCCGGGTTACGGCGCTGGCTGGTCTTCGTGGCCTTGCGCCCGCGGCTCTTGGGACTCACCCGACCAGAGCATGCCACAGCCTCCTTTAGCCAGGACCACGTTCTCGAAGAACGTTCCTTTTCGGGCGAGGCGTCACCTGCATGCCGCCGGGGAGGTCCCCGCCGAGTTCCTCGGCTCGGCGTGTTGCACTTCGGCCACGGTGCGCACGAATAGCCTGGCCCGGTGACTGCATTGAGCAAGGCGGAACTTGAGGCGATGGCGCAGGAGGCCACCGTCGACTGCTACGACGAGTCCGAGCAGGTGAGCGGCTTCTACACGATGATCGCGGACAACCTCGAAGTGCCGTTCGGAACGAAGGTGCTGGGCGTGGACGTCCTCGTCGAGGACATCGATCTGAAGGAGGACGGCGCCATCGTGGCAATCTGCGTCCGTGGCGGGTTCAGTCAGCCCATCCGGGTCTTGGATCTTCCGCTGCCGACGCCACCGCCGGCAGGCGCGGAGTGGATCGATGCCTACCATCACTGGCTGGGCTGAGACCCGTGGGGAAGACGCAGAAAGCGGTTTCGCCGCAGGCTCAGGCCTGGGTCGACGCGCGCAAGCGACATCATCTCTCGCACATGCATGTGCAGATGGCCCGCGAGCTCGGGCTGAACCCGAGAAAGCTCGGCAAGATCGACAATCATCGGCAGGAGCCGTGGAAGGCGCCGCTGCCTCAGTTCATCGAGCACCTTTACCTCAAGAGGTTCGGCCGGGAAAGGCCACTGCCAAGTGGGTCGCCGAGCCTGACCGCACGGCCGACGCCGTCGGCGTTGCCTGGGGCGGCCGGCGATCGGTCATTGCGGCGTGATGGCACGGGCAAGCCCGAGGTTAACGACCAAGGACAGCTTCACAGATAGTACTTAACGGATATGTTGCCGCGTCCTGCTCGATGAGCGCTTCGGTGTGGACCCGGCTCGACGACATGTGGTGCATGCTGACCTTCCGTGTCTTCCGCCAGTCGACGTTCACGGGATGCTTGTCTGAGACGGTGACCAGCCGATTAGAGATCGTCAGCGCCGCATCGAACCCTTGCTGGCGTGCCAGATCCAGGTAGGACTCGATCTGCGCGCCTCTCAGCTCATTGCGCCGTTGATGCCCGACACCGGGATCAGCCGTGCGCGTTCCCAGTTCTCCTCACCCATGCTGCCCCCAGGCACATAGGACCGAGGCCTTGCACTGATGCGAGTCACCTGATTTCATGATCGGACCTCCCCGAAGGGGAGGGCCGACAGGCTGAAGCCCGGCCACGGGATCACGGCAGGCAGGTCTGATGCATGAGCTTGTGCCCAGGCTCCTGACGGGACTACCTGGCGTCGCGCTTATCGCTGGGGGCGGTGCCCTGGCCATCGATCTCCGTGCCGTCAGCACCTGGCACGCGAAGAAGTCATCGAGTCCTTGGCGTGGCTGGAAGTACTGCTTCGCCGCATCCCGCCCTGGAAGTCACTACTCCGACGCCCCCTGGAGAACCGGGCCCGGAATCAGGTCATGCTGACCCGGTTTATCGGCGCGTCGTTCGCGGCGGTTGGAGTGATCATGCTCTTGCGGCCGCCATCGGTCACTTCGCAAAGTCGTCCTGACAGCGAACGGAGTCCGTACTGGCTGCCGCTATCCAGAACACCCGCATCTGCATGCTCAACGCCATAATCGGCATCGCGCCGATACCAGCGGTGGCCTGGCGTAGCTAAGCAGCGTCGCGAAGGATCAGCTCAAGGCCGGTGCGAGTGGTGCCATAGTCC
>Ga0116134_1000471_pt1 | contig 21029 bp, 17 predicted proteins | sample June2015DPH_19_5_FD_89737 | JGI IMG/M metagenome (GOLD analysis project Ga0116134, IMG submission 89737) | Peatland microbial communities from SPRUCE experiment site at the Marcell Experimental Forest, Minnesota, USA - June2015DPH_19_40 | ecosystem: Environmental > Terrestrial > Soil > Wetlands... | reverse complement strand
GTCGAAGCCAAGCAGAACGATTTGTTCGGGCTGTTCGTTACGAACCTGCGCAAGGACATGGAAAAGTCCCACCGGCTCAAAGTCAATCAGGAAGAGATGAAAAACCTGACACGCCAAGGGGCGCAAGAAGGTTCGTAGCAAAATGCAGCTCCCAGTTCTCAGTCGATGTGCGAACTGGTAACCACCTACTGAGAACTGCCAACTGACAACTGAGAACTGATTCTCCATGTCATTCCCGCGCGCCAGCGGAATTCTGCTTCATCCGACCTCGCTCGCTTCACGCGGCGGGGTCGGCGACTTTGGTCCGTCGGCGTACGCGTTCGCGGATTTTCTCGCAGCGGCGCGGCAGGGTCTGTGGCAGGTGTTGCCGCTGGGCCCGCTCGGTTACGGGAGCTCGCCCTATTCCTCCACTTCGGCCTTTGCCGGAAATCCACTGCTGATCAGCCTGGAGCGGCTCGCCGATCGCGGCTGGATTGACCGCTCTCAGGTCGACGCTCTAGCCGGCGGAGTCGAGGCCGTGGATTATACGGCGGTTTTCCACCAGAAGCTGCCCCTGCTGTTTGAAGCGGCGCACAATTTCCTGCGCTCCGCTCCACCGAAAGCCCGCTCGCGTTACGAGACCTTTTGCCGGCAAAACCAATGGTGGCTTGACGACTTCGTTCTCTTCGATGGTTTGCGCGCGCGTTTCAAGCTGGAAAGATGGAACCGCTGGCCGCGCAAACTGGCTCATCGCGATCCGGTGGCGATCGAGAACGCGCGTGCGGAAATGCTCGACGATCTCGAGGTTCGCCGCGCCGTGCAGTTTTTTTTCTTCGAACAATGGCAGGCGCTTCGAGCCTATTGCGCGCAACATTCGATTCGCGTCGTGGGCGACCTCGCGATTTTCGTAAACTTCGACAGCGCCGACGTCTGGACTCACCCCGATCTGTTTCGCCTGAACTCCGACCTCGATCCCGAAGTCGTCGCCGGCGTGCCGCCGGATTTTTTCAGCAAAGACGGCCAGCGCTGGGGCAATCCTCTTTATCGTTGGGACGTGATGAAGGAGCAGGGATATTCCTGGTGGATCGACCGGATGCGCTGGGTCACGCACAATTTCGACTACATTCGTCTCGATCATTTCCGCGGGTTTTCGCAGTTTTGGGAGATTCCGGCGAGCGAGCCCACCGCGATTCATGGCCGCTGGGTCGACGGCCCGAAAGATGATTTATTTCTGAAGCTGCGCGAGGCTCTGGGCGGGCTCCCATTTTTCGCCGAGGATCTCGGCTACATCACACCCGACGTAAATGCCCTGCGCGAACGCCTGAAGATTCCCGGCATGGCCGTGCTGCAATTTGGTTTCGGCGATGTCGGCGCACACGCCCATCTGCCGCACACTTTCACCACCGACAAGGTCGTATACACCGGCACGCACGACAACGACACTTTGCTCGGCTGGTGGGAATCGGGCGCAACCGATTACGAACGCCAGCAAGTGGAAGCGTACCTCGGTCGATGCGAAGATGGCGTCAACTGGGCGATGATTCGCGCTGCCTCCGATTCCGTCGCCAGCCTCTGCGTGGTGCCGCTGCAGGATCCGCTGGGTCTGGGAAGCGACGCGCGCATGAATGTGCCCAGCCGCCCGCAAGGGAACTGGCGCTGGCGTTTTGGCGCCGGGTTGCTGCGCCCCGAGTTGGCAAAAAAACTTGCCGCACTCGCCGCCATCTCCGACCGGCTTCCGCAGCCGTTGCCCGCGACCGCCATTGAAGAGTGGGCGGCCTGAGTAGTGTATTCTCGCTGTCGAAGCAAATTGAAAAAACCTTCTGGAGTACGATTCCGTGATCGAGCCCATCATTCGCGCCCAGGCTGTCGAAAAATTCTACGAGCAGCCGGATGGGAACCGCATTGAAGTCATTGCGCCCGTCGATCTGGATATAGAGCCGGGCAAAATTATTACGCTGCTCGGGCCTTCCGGATGCGGCAAGTCCACGTTGCTGCGGATTCTGACCGGACTCAGTAAGCCTTCGTCAGGCCAGGTTCTGTGGCATGGCCGGCCCATTACGTCGCAGAACGCCGGCGTGGCCATCGTCTTTCAGAGTTTTGCTTTGTTCCCCTGGCTGACCGTACTCGACAACGTCGAAGCTCCGCTCGAAGCTCGCGGAGTGCCCGCCATGGATCGTCACAAACGCGCATTGCGCATTCTCGATACCGTCGGCCTGGATGGCTTCGAGAGCGCTTACCCGAAGGAGCTTTCCGGAGGCATGAAACAGCGCGTCGGCTTCGCGCGAGCCCTGGTGGTGGAGCCCGAAGTCCTGTTCATGGATGAGCCGTTCTCGGCGCTCGACGTGCTCACCGCGGAAAACCTGCGCAATGAATTGCTCGAGCTCTGGCTCAGCAAGAAAATGCCGACCAGCGCCATTTTCATCGTCACGCACAATATCGAAGAGGCGGTGTTGCTGGCGGATCGCGTCATCGTGCTGGCAAGAAATCCGGCGTGGGTGCGCGCCGATTTTCCCATCGAACTCGCTCATCCGCGCGATCGCAAATCGCCGCGCTTTGTCGAGCTGGTGGACTACATCTACAAGATCATGACGCAGCCCGAACTCGCGCTGCCTGTGCCCGACGCCGGAGCGGCCGAGCAAAAGCCCGTTCGTCAGAAATATCAGATGATTCCGCACGCGCGCGTCGGAGGCATCGCCGGCCTGCTGGAACTGCTGCAGGACCGCGGCGGCAAGGAATATCTTCATCGCCTCGCCGAAGTCCTCATCATGGACGCAGAAGACCTGCTCCCGATCATCGAGGCTGCGGTGCTGCTCGGCTTCGCCACATTGGAAGAGGGCGATGTCCAAATCACCGCCGAGGGCACGCGCTTCGCGGAGGCCGACATCCTCACCCGCAAAATTCTTTTCCGCCAGGCTGCCCTTAACCACATTGTCATCCTGCAGCAGATCGACAGCATCCTGCACGCCAAGACGGATCACTCCATTTCGGAGGAATTCTTCTACGACATCCTCGACGAGCACTTTAGTCAGGATGAAGTGGAGCGGCAATTCGATACCGCCATGAACTGGGGCCGCTACGCTGAGATTTTCGACTTCGACCGCGAATCGCACCGGCTCGTTCTCGCCGAGCCCGTCGGAGAACCGCATCCGCCAACCACGACCCCGGTGCAGTCGTGAAGCGTCCGCAACGAATCGTTTTCCGGCCACTGGTTCGCATCTGGTCAGTGATGCCGCGTCCCAGCGCGGCGAACCTGCCCGACCTCATTATGTTTTCAGGCGGGCTGGCGCTCTTCTATGGCATCGTGCAAGTCGGACACAACTGGCTCGGCGCCTTCACTCCGCATGTCGAGATCAGCCGCCGCCTCGGCGCCCTCCCGATCTATGCCGGATACTCGCTGCTGCGCATCGCGCTGGCTTATGTGCTGAGCCTTCTCTTCGCCATCACCTACGGATACATCGCCGCCTACCGCCCGCGTGCTGAACGTTTCATGATTCCGCTGCTCGATGTTCTGCAGTCCATACCGGTACTGAGCTTTCTTCCCGGCGTGATGCTGGCCATGGCCGCGCTTTTTCCGGGACGTCAACTGGGCGTAGAGATGGGCGCCGTCCTGCTCATTTTTACCGGACAAGTCTGGAACATGGCCTTCAGTTTTTATGCCTCACTGAAAAGCATTCCGCGCGAGATGCGGGAAGCGGCGACGATCTATCGTTTCAACTGGTGGCAGCGCCTGCTTCAGATCGAACTGCCCTTTGCCACCATCGGCCTCGTGTGGAATTCCATGATGTCGGTCGCCGGGGCCTGGTTCTTCCTCATGGCGTGCGAGCAGTTTGGTGACTTCCGCCTGCCCGGCCTCGGCTCTTATCTTCAAGCCGCCGCCGACAACGGTGACACGCGCTCCATTTTACTGGGAGTTCTCACGATGGTGGCCGTGATTGTGCTGATCGACCAGTTGGTATGGCGTCCCGTGATCGCCTGGGCGGAAAAATTCAAGATGGAGCAAGTCGAGAGCGCGAGCGCCCCAACTTCATGGGTGCTCGATTTTCTCCGGCGTTCCCGTGGCATCGCGCTCTTCCGTAAGCGGGCAATTCGTCCGCTCCGCGAACAGATGGTTCGCTATTTCTCGCCCCGGCATCGGGCTCGCGCCGAATCAGCGATTGAGAACACGGCGGTTTTGTGGCTCTGGCGAGTGGTGGGAATCGCGGCCCTTGGTGTGATCGGCTACTCCGTGGTGCGCGTGGTCATGATCTTGACCGGCCTACCGGCCTCCGAATTCCACCAGATCGGCATCGGCCTCGCTGCGACCTTCCTGCGAGTGAATCTCACTCTTGCGCTCGGCGCACTCTGGACGATTCCGGCCGGCGTCGCCATCGGATTCAACCCGCGCCTGGCGCGCATCGCTCAACCGCTCGCGCAGATTGCCGCTTCGGTGCCGGCCACGGCGTTGTTTCCGGTTGTGCTGCTGGTCCTGATTCGCTTGGGCGGAGGTCTGGGATTCGGCTCGATCGTTCTGCTGCTGCTCGGCACGCAGTGGTACATTCTGTTCAACGTGATCGCCGGCGCCATCGCCATTCCCACCGACTTGAAAGAAGCCGCCAGCGTTTTCGGCATCCGCGGCTGGGAGCGTTGGCGCAAACTGATCCTGCCTGCGATCTTTCCTTTTCTCGTTACCGGGATGATCACGGCCTCCGGCGGCGCGTGGAACGTCAGCATCGTTGCCGAATATTGCCACCTCAAAGGCCAGGTCTATTCGACTGTCGGCATCGGCGCCATGATTTCTGCGGCCACCGATGCCAAGAATTTCAATCTCCTTCTCGCCAGCACCATCGCCTTGGCCGCCGTGGTCGTCACCACCAACCGCTTAGTCTGGCGGCGTCTTTATCGTCTCGCCGAAACGCGCTTCAAGCTCGATAGCTAGATCCCCGCCGCGCTTAGTTACATCTCGAGCAGATTGAAATCTCAGAACTGATTTCAGGAATAGGTTTTAGGAAGAGCGCGGCTTCTGGCTGGGCCGCTCGGTTCGTGCGTTGCAAAACGCTGGGAGCCCTTGTAATATGAAGCGCTCAAAGCCGCTTGAGTGAGGTGAAACAATGCGAAAGCTGGGTTTGACCGTAAGCGTTCTCTTCTTGTTCGCAGTTAGCTTGCAAGCGGGAAAGAGCCCGACCGACTATCCATTACAAATCCAGGTGATCGAATCTCATTGGCATTGGCACCGGTACCGGAACCAGGTCAGCGACTACGTGGATGGATGGGGGCGCGGAGACATCAGGGATGGCGATTCCGTTCGTGGCTTCGATTTTAGTTACACCTCGGCAGAGCCCTTCCATCGGACCATCGGAGATGCGCATTACCTCGCCAAGTGGAAAAAAGAATCGCTAAAGATGGAGATGCTGGTCGGGGAAATCGGAGCCCCTGATAAGTACCACACCTACGATCTCAAGACGAGTATAAGAGAGGACGTTTATGTGCCCGGACCCGACGGCGCGGTGGCGGTCTCTCAACAGGAGTACAAGGATAAATGGGCGAAGTGACTCTCCGCGCGGGCCGCATAGTTTTCTACCTGAGCCGAAGCTGCGCTCGTCTCCACACCAGATAAGCTGAAGCCGCTCAACATCCAGAAACCTTCGGTCCTTCGTCCCATCCGCGTACCTTCAGAGAGTTACTAAAGGAATACTCATTCACGAACCTTTAACCATCTCTTCATGAACGGGCAAAGAAGGCAAGGCAAGAATCAGCCATGCCTGAATTGCCAATTGCGGGTGACGAAGAACCAGGTGTACTGACCGAGCCGCCGCTTCTGGCGGGGCTTCCAGGATTCGCCGGAAAATTTATTCCCATGGACCAGGCGCGCGAACTGTATCAGCGTGTGCGCTTGGCGCCGCGGGGTTTTCGACTGGAAGCGTTGCTGGCGGAAATGAAGGTGAAGCTCGACGTCCAGCCCGCTGACCTCGAGCGTATTCCGATCAAAGGCCCTTTGGTAGCCGTGGCCAACCATCCTTTTGGGGTGCTCGACGGTGCGGCTCTGGCTGTGCTCCTGTTGCGCGTGCGCCCCGACGTCAAGATACTCACCAACTCGCTGCTTGAGGGCATCCCCGAACTCCACGAGCATTGCATCTTCGTGGATCCATTTCGCACGCCGTCTTCGGCGGACAGGAATGTGAAGCCCCTGAAGCAGGCGCTGGAATGGCTGCGCCGGGGCGGGGCGCTTGCCGTGTTTCCCGCCGGCGAAGTCTCGCAGTGGAATATCCGCGTGGCTCAGGTCACCGATCCCGCATGGAACACCGTGGCCGCTCGCCTGGTGCGTAAGACCGGAGCCAGCGCGCTCCCGGTATATTTCTGCGGCCGCAACAGCGTGACCTTTCAGTTGCTCGGACTGATCAATCCGCGGCTCCGAACGCTTTTTCTTTTGCAGGAGTTCTTGCAGCGGCGCGGGAAAGACGTGCAGGTTCGCATCGGCGGAGCGATCCCGTCTGAGTTGATCGCCAACCTCGACAATGACGAAGAAGCCACTGAGTATCTTCGCCTGCGGACTTACCTGTTGTCGTACCGCGGCAAGAAGGCGATTTCGCTGCCGACCAAGATGCGGTCCGCCTTTCCGCGCAAGCCGCAGGAGTCGATCGCTTCCGAGGTGCCATCGCGATTCGTCGTCAACGATATTGCGGCGTTACCCGCTGAGCGGCTGCTCGTCGAAAACGCGGAATTCGCCGTATACGCCGCACGCGCTTCTGAACTGCCCCACCTGCTCGATGAACTCGGACGCCTTCGTGAAGTCACTTTCCGCGCGGCTGGAGAAGGCACCGGACGCAGCGCCGACCTCGATCAGTTCGATGCCTATTACTGGCACTTGCTGCTCTGGAACAAAGAAAAACAGGAATTGGCGGGTGCTTACCGCGCCGGCAACACCGATGAGATCATCCGCGCCCACGGCATCAAGGGCCTCTACACGAACACCGTGTTCCGCTATGACGAACAACTGTTCTTGAAGATTGGCTCCGCTCTCGAACTGGGCCGTTCGTTTGTGCGTCCCGAGTATCAGCGTCAGTACGCGCCGCTGCTTTTGCTGTGGAAGGGGATCGCGCGTTTCGTGGCCGCTCATCCCGAGATTCCGGTGCTGTTCGGAGCAGTCAGCATCAGCAACGAGTACAGCAGTCTTTCGCGCGAGATGATTGTCCAATATTTTGAGCAGCGCAGAGCTAAAGATGAAGACGGCCGCGAGTTTGCCGACCTCATCCACGCGCGCACGCCCTTTCGCGCGCCCAAGCTGCGCCGCTGGGATTGCGGCGCTATCTGCGGTGCCTTGCGCGATCTCGATGAACTCGCTGAGCCGATTTCGGATGTAGAAGAAGATGGCAAAGGATTGCCCATCCTGCTCAAGCAGTATGCCAAGGTGGGAGGCAGGTTGGTGGGCTTCAATCTCGACCGAAAATTTTCCGACGTGGTCGATGGCCTGGTGATCGTCGACCTGCGTCAGACCGACCCCGCGGTCCTCGAGCGCTATATGGGCAAAGAAGGCTACGCCGGATTTCGCCAGTTCCACCAACTCGATTAAAGCGTCGTCCCACTGTGCACGTCCACTTGGTCGCTGACCCCCTTTGCCAAATCTGCTCGCCTGTTGAACAATGAATGGTTGACCCTGGAATGGTCGACGCTGGCCGAGGCGGATGCTTTCGATTCCGCTGGCGCGCCAGAAATAACGCAAGGAGCCTTCATGCCCGCAACTGGAGAACTTATCCGCCTCATGAATTACATCGACGACATCGCTACCACTCTGCGCCGCATCAGCGCCAGCATTCCGGCGATGACCAAGGAAGAGTGTGCCCGCCTTGGCGAATATATCCGCAAGTCTGAACCGAGCTATGAGAGCGTGGTTCAGCACCTTGAGCAAGCGGGCAAAGAGAAAGAGCAGGCGGGCAAAGAGTGACTGAAGTCCGCACGGTTGCTGTGATCGGCGCGGGCATCATGGGCAGGGGCATCGCGCACCTTGCCGCTCTCGGCGGTTATCGCACCATTCTCGAAGATCTGCTTCCGAATGCCCTGCGCAAGGCCGAGACGGAAATCCGCGCCAACCTCGACCAAGCCGTCGAGCTCGGCGCGGTCGATGCCGCTGACGCCGACGCGGCTTTTTCCCGGCTGGAGTATGCCGGTTCGGTCGATGAAGCAGCGCGCGAGGCCGATCTCGTCATCGAGGCCGTTCCCGACGAAATGGAATCGAAGCTCGAAATCTTCATCATGCTTGATAAGTTCTGCCGCCCCGCCACCATTCTCGCCGCAAATACGTCTCGGCTCAGCGTCACCGAAATTGCCAGCGCGACCTATCGCGCCAGGAAGTGTGTTGGCATGCGCTTTTTGAATCCCGTGCCCGAGATGAAGTTGCTCGAAATCGTGCGCGCGCTCGAAACCGATGACGACACGCTGGCCGCCGTGGTCGAAGTCGGCAAGCGCATGTGTAAGGAAGTTGTAGTGATCAAGGAGTCGGCTTCATCGCCAACCGCATTGACGCCATGAGCCCAAAAACGGGTGGTTTGTCCCACTTTTCTTGCTAGTAACTCCGAAGGTATTAACCCGTATTTACTACTACCCCCCTACTCCCCTCCTACTCGAATCAAGGGGTTACGGGTGGTGTTGCCGCCAAAATCTAGAGCCTGAAGGGTTTATTTTCAAAATATTCCGGAATAAGGACTTAGCTCGATTTTGCGCTTGATCCTCATTCCGCTCGGATCTCGGCAGCGAGCCGATTCCCACTTTCGCCTCAACCCCACTTTGTCAAAGAACGTTGAAAATCGGTTTGTGGCAGGTTCGAGGACCGTCTCGGAAGACGGGCACACCTATGCACAGCCCGATCAGATTTAATTGTCGCGCACTCTCGGATGGAGGTCTGTGATGCGCGGCCCGGCTGTTTGTGATGAAAAAGTTGTGAACGTCAATGCGAAAGCGAAACGAAGCTAGCAGACTCCTGGGCCGCCCGTCACGCGGCCCGAGTCTAAAACGGGTTTACTTAACAACTTGGTTGACCGTTTTTGTGCTGGCCGCGTAGGCGTTGTCTCCTGGATACGCAGCCTCTATGACGTGCTTGCCTACCGACAACGTTGAAGTCGTATAGGTGGCCACGCCGCCCGTGAGTTGCCCCGTTCCCATAAGATTGTTGCCGTCGTAGAACGTGACTGTTTCCCCATCTGGAATCGGACCATACTTGCTGGTTACCTCGGCGGTGAAAGTTACAGGCTGGCCTTGTTGTGAAGGAGAGCCCGAGGTTTTCAGCCCAGTTTTGGTGGCCGCGAGTGGCTGGGGGGAGACTTGCGCGTCCATAGTTTCGCCTGGCGTGGAGATCCTTTTCACGACCTTGCCGGTTTGGTTTGACCACACGACGACGTCGCCGTGTTTGGACGCGAGGTAGGCCACGCCTACCGGGGTAACGCTAAGACCGCTACTCGGCAATTTGATATTGACGCTGGTCACGGTTAGAGTCGATGTATCGACGATTGAAATGTAATCAGAGGTTTCGCTGCCAACGATTAGGGTTTTCCCATCCGCTGTGACCGCAATACCCCACGGGTCCGGGTTCACTGCCACAGTAGCTGTGACCGTGTTGCTGGATGTGTCAATCACGGAGATCGTCGAGCCATTTGTGACGTAGAGAGTAGAACCATCCGGCAGCTCCACAATTCGAAGCGGAAAGTTCCCGACCGGAATCGTTGTAACTACTACATCATTGACCAGGTCCAGCACCGAAACGGTGTTGATATATTGATTTGTAGCCCATCCGGTCGTTCCATCGGGGCTGATGACGATGTCATCGCTGCCGCTGCTTAGTTGTATCCAGCCAACGACCGTGTCGGTGGCTGTGCTAATAATCGCAATGTACGGATCGTCGGTATTGGTCACGTAAACCAATTGCCCATCGGGAGATACTGCAATGCCGTGGTTATCGCCGTTGGTTCCTACGGTCGTTAATATTGAACTCGACGCCACGTCGATTACGTAGACCGGGCCGCTCGATTCGTAGGTGGTGACGTAGGCCTTGGTTCCATCCGGAGTGAAGGCAATTAATTGAGGAGTGGAGATGCCGCTGATCGTGCCGACGACTTTGTTGGTTGAGGGATCGATAACATATAGGGCGTTGCCGCTCCGGTCGCATACATACACGGGGTGGGCTGGCGCCTGAGCAAGCACAAGGCTCGGGCAAGCAGCCACGATGGTTAGGCAAATTGCGACTCTGGACAATACTGCTGCCAGTCCGACGAACGCGATCTTGTTCTTCATTCGGATGCCTCCTTAAATCAGGATTTCAAGCGTCTCCTTATCCGGAATTACGATTCTTGCTTTGAGCCGTCCCTACTGTTGGGTTGAGTGTGAAAAGGTTCTCATCGGGAGCGCCCTGCCGGTGCGCCTCAGTTTTGTGAATTGCCGGGGCCGACGTTCGGCGCTTTCGCCTCAAGGGGTGTGCAGATCGTGCGGGGAAGTGCTCTTCGGGGAGGAGCAAGTAGCGCCATCAGTAATAACACACAAATGCAGGCATCCTGTCAGTGAACTGAGTCACATCCCGATGTGACTGGACGAGCTGGAGACCGCTGCGCAAAGCCCGGCCCGACCCTAACTGTTGCAACGTCCCGTTAGGCTCACGGCCGCGGAGGGCTGCAACAACCGCGAGAGCCGGGGGCATCTGGATTGCCGGGAGACTGTTCCCAGAATCTTTCTCTGGGAATAGGGGTAACCACTGTTTCAGCTACCCGGATGATCGGTGCACTCTATGAACGAGGACACTGCAGGCGGCGAGAAATCCCTCGCGGGAGACGACCGTGGAATCCCACCCTTCGAAAAACGAAGGGTGGAACTCCCTGCGGCTAAAGCCGCAGCTATTTTTTCGGCGACTTGCGGTATGCCTGAAGGCATACCCTGATACAGATCGTACTCGGACCACTGACCGCTAACGGCTCTCCACTCTTACTGATTGATGTCCTGTTTGGCCTCCAGCCGCTTCACCAAGCCATCCACATAGCTCTTCTGGTTATCTGGAGCTCCGGCGAGCGCCAGCTTCATTTCCTTGGCCGCGTCGTCAAACTTGCCCTGCGAGCAATAGATACGCGCCAGACCCGAATGCACGAACCACTGGTCGGGATGCTTCTTCGCGTTTTCGCGGAAGATCGCGAACGCTTCTTCGCTGCGCTTTTCAGCCTGCAACCCGCGGGCAAAGATATGGACCTGTAGCGGGCTGGCCATATCGAGCGCTTTCTTTTGCGCCGTTGCGGCTTCGTCCTTGCGATTGAGCGCGGTCAGAACTTTCGACTTGGTGATCTCGTTGTCATAGCGATCTTCATTTTCGATGGACTTGTTGGCATAGATCAGCGCGCCATCGAGAGCGACCTTTTCCGTGAGCAGGTAATTGGCGGCGTCGTCCCAGCTTATCCACGTGTACTGCGAAAGATTACGAAGCTGTTTCTTGAGGCTGGCCTCGACCACATCATGCACATCCACCGAGACCTTGAACGGGACCGCGATCTTCTCCCACTCCAGCTCAACCACGGCCGAATCCGGCTGCAGTTGGTCGAAGTCGTAGGTGAGCGCGTTGTGCATGTCGGCAGTTTTGGGCTTCACGGCCACGCGCAGCGCATCTTCCGCCTGGTCGTAGGTGAAGGCGCCCCAGGAAGTCGAGTTCTTCGAAAAGATGATTGTCCATTCATCGGCGTTCGGGATCATGTGCAACCCGTAAGTCCCCTTATCGAGCGCTTTGCCTTCGATCAGCACTGGATCGCTGAAGGTGATCGTGGTGTTCTCATTCGCTCCCGCGCGCCACACCTTGCCGTAGGGGACAAGGCCATCCCAGACCTTGCGGTCATTCACCAGCGGACGGTGATAGCTGATCGTGATATCGGTGATTCCGATGCGCTGTGAAACCTCGGCTCGCTGGCTCTGCCGGGGCAGATCGAGTACGAACGATTGCGCCGAACTTATACCCGAGATCGCGCCTGACAGGGTAGCCATCAGCAGGCAGAACAGGAATCCTCGTGAAGCTGCTCGAAACATTTCTCGAAACATTTCTCGAAACATGGGGAATGCCTCCTTCGATGTGCATGCATCGCAAATTTTGTTCAAACGGGCCACGGATCGCGGCCCCACCCCTGGTCGGCGGGTTAGACGTTTTCCAATCCTGGTGGTGAGCAACGGTATGGGGTTTAAATCGCGGCCGCCCTCGTCCCCCTTTCAGCTAACCCCGAGGGCGCTTCCAGCGTCTAAGTTCCAGGGTCGCAGTCTGCTTTTTTCGGGAACCGCGCCGCACCCAATTCCGTACTTAATAGCAGAGCGCAGGATCAGGTTTCACCTCCCAAGTAGGGCGGCCTGCCGTGGAGTAAATCATGCGGATGCTCATCGAGATCGTTCGCCAGTCGCTGGCCACGCTCTGGGCCCACAAGCTGCGCTCGTTTCTTACCATGTTCGGCATTGCCTGGGGGGTGGGATCGCTGCTCCTGCTGGTCGGCTTGGGCGAGGGCTTCCGCAGCGGCCAGGCGAAGCAACTGAAGAATCTTGGTCAGGACATCATGTTCACCTTCCCTGGCCGTATTCCCGCGGTCGAAGGCAGCACGCAGTCTGGACGCACCTACCATTTCACCTATCAGGATTACCTCGCCATTCGCAGCGAGGCTCGCTCGCTTAAGTATCTTTCGCCCGTACTCAACCGCGAGGACATTCGCGCGGTGAGCGATTATGGTTCCACCAACGGCCAAGTCTTCGGCATCGCGCCCGAGTACAACCAGATTCGCACTATCCCGGTTGGCCCCGGCCGCTGGTTCAACGACGAGGACAATACCGAAACGCGGCGCGTGGCCGTGGTCGGCTGGGAGTTATTGAAGAACATATTCCCGGGACGCCCGGCCGTGGGCTCACCCATTCTGCTCAACGGTATTCGCTTTGAAATTATCGGGGTGCTCAGCAAAGTCGGCCAGGACGGCAACAACGGCACCAATGGGCGCATCTTCATTCCCATCGAAACCATGCGCAACCTGTTCCGACTGAAGGAGCAGAACAGCGAAGATGCCATCTCGTTCCTGAACTACCGACCATTTGCGCCCGCCGATCATCTGACGGCGAAACAGGAAGTCCACGAGATTATTGCCCGCCGTCACGGCTTCGATCCCAAGCTCGAAGAATCGTTTGAAGACTGGGACACTATTGAGAACAACCAGCGCGTCGCCAGGATCTTCGACGGCATGGATTGGTTCCTGGGCGTGGTCGGCGTGATTACGCTCGCTCTCGGCGCCATCGGCATCATTAACATCATGCTTGTCTCGGTCACCGAACGCACTCGCGAGATCGGGCTGCGCAAGGCGCTTGGAGCGACTCATCGCGCGATCCTGACGCAGTTTTTTGTGGAAGGCGCGTTTCTGACCGCTTTTAGCGGAGGCATTGGGCTGGGAATCACCACGGCGTTGGTCGCGGTTCTCGCCGCTCTGCCGGCGCCGGAAGGATTCGACACGCCACGCATCGTTCCGTCGTCGGCGGCGATCGCGATTCTCTCACTCGCGTGCGCCGGCATCGCCGCAGGACTTTATCCGGCGCGCCAGGCCGCACTGCTGCAACCGGTGGAGGCGCTGCGCCAGGAGTAATTACCTATGATCCTCGAACTCGCCCGCCAGGCCTACAGCGCGCTCAAGCACAATCGCCGGCGCAGCATCCTCACTATGCTCGGCATGGCTTGGGGCATAGCGACCGTCGTGCTGCTGCTCGCTTACGGTTCCGGTTTCGAGCGCGGCCTCTGGGTCGCTTTCCGCTCCTGGGGCACGAACCTGGTCTTCATTTTCCCGGGGCGCACGTCGCTACAGGCGGGTGGCACCAAAGCCGGCAGCGAAATCAAACTTACGGTCAACGATCTCGATTACCTGCAGGCCGAGGTGCCTCTGCTCAAGCGCATCTCGCCCGAAGCCTTTAAGCAAAGCACCGTCGCTTATGGCACGCGCAGCGGCAGTTACGGGATCAGCGGAGTTTATCCGTACTATTCGCACATGCGCCGCATGGAGATCGAAGACGGAACTTTCTTCACCGATCTCGACGAAAACACGCATAGCCGCGTGGCCATCCTCGGCGCCGACGTCAAGAAAAAGTTGTTCTCGGGCGAGAACGCTCTCGGAGAAAAAGTGCGGGTCGACGGCATTTCGTACGAGGTTATCGGCGTGCTGAAACACGTCATTCAGGATGGCGACGACAACATGAACGGCAAAGTGTATATCCCGTTCAGCGCCATGAGCGACCTCACCAATACCTATTACCTCAACGCCATTGCCATGGAATATGAAGGCGACCACGAGAAAGTCGCCGAGGCGGTGCGCCGGTCGATGGCCTTTCACCACGAATTCGATCCTAAGGATAAGCGCGCCGTCTTTGTCTTCGACGTCTTTGCCGATCTGCTCGACCTTCGCGTGATCACCACCGGCATCAAGATTCTGCTCGGGTTCATCGGCCTGCTCACGCTTGGTATCGGCGGCGTGGGGCTGATGAACATCATGCTGGTCTCGGTTACCCAGCGCACGCGCGAGATCGGTGTCGAAAAGGCTCTCGGGGCGCGCGGTTGGCACATTCTGGTGCAGTTCCTCGCGGAAGCTCTTGCCATTACCCTTCTCGGCGGGATCGCCGGCATAATTCTCGCTTACATCGTTTCCTGGTCGGTCGGATCGCTCACCCTCTGGAGCGCCTTTATTGAAAACGGCAGCGAAGGCGACATCCATCTCACCATCGATTCCACTACTCTGCTGGCGTCCACCATGATCCTCGGATTCGTCGGCGTCGTCAGCGGGATGCTCCCCGCCATCAAAGCCTCGCGCCTGGATCCGATCGAAGCCCTCCGCTACGAATAGAGACTCGTGCAGCGACGGGGCCGCTGAAAGTCGGCAGCCGCCGTTGCTCCCTGTGTGGTATATTTCTGACCACATTGGCACAGGAGGATTTATGCGCCCACTTGGTGTCACTCTGGTCGGCTTCTATCAGATTCTGCGGGGTGTAGTCGCTCTGCTATTTGGACTCTCCATTCTGCTGTTCGCCGGTCTGGCCGCGAAACTCGCTTCCCTGGCCGCCGAAGGCAACGCCATCGAACGTCTTCTGCGCGACTTCGGCCACGTGACCGGCGTCATCATCATTGTGTTTGCGATTGTGCACATGGTCGCTGGTTATGGCGTCCTGCAGATGCAGAATTGGGGACGTCTGCTCACGCTCCTGTTTTCCGCGATTGGACTCGTGCTGGTTCTCCCCGGCCTCGTCCACGCGAATATTTCCTCCTGTCTCTTCGCAGTGATTGATGCAGCCTGCATCATTTATCTGGCCATGCCTCCGATCAAGCGCGCCTTCCAAGCCGAAGGCAACCCGCTGCGAATGGCGGCCTGAACCGCGGTTCTCAGTTCCCGGTTCTCAGTTCTCAGTACTCCGTTTCCAAATGAGAACTGAGAACTTGGGCACAGACGCGGCATGCCGCGTCTCGTCCTCCATATGAGTACAATGAACCCGTGTCCGAATCCGATTCCCTGAAGAAAGTTCTCGATCACCTGCAGCTCTACGATCATCCGCTGCTCGCATTTTCTGCGCGCGAAAATAACGGCGTGATTGAAGTTTTGATCGATCTGAAGAACTCGACCGTCCCGGTTCACACCTACGTTTTTCCTATTCATCCCCGCGACCTCGATCATCCCCAGTTCACCTGGCATCTTCAGCGCCAGCTCTACGACGCCCTGCACGACTATTTCATCGAAATGTTTACTCGCACCCCGCAGGATCGCGCCGTGCCCCGCGGCCCGATGCCTGCCGGAGAGGAAAGCAAGGGAAGCTAGCGCCGTGTCCGTTCGCGAACAAATCGAGCGCGAAATCCGCCAGCGCGGGCCCATCCCGTTTTCGCGCTACATGCAGATCTGCCTCTACGATCCTTCGCATGGTTACTATTCGGCGAACGCAGAACAATTCGGCAAAGCGGGAGACTTCTACACCTCGAGCGACGTGCACGCCGTCTTCGGACGTCTGCTGGCGCGGCAATTTGACGAGATATGGCAAGCGCTGGACCGCCCTGCTCAGATCGAAGTTCTCGAACTTGGCCCCGGCCGCGGCTTGTTCGCTCGCGATGTGCTCGATTGGTCCAACAAGAAATTCCGCGATTTCTTTGCCGCTGTCACTTACACGTTGCAAGAATCGTCGCCCGCGCTACGCGCGAAACTCCACGAAACCCTGCGCGAGCATCTTGATGCCGGCAGAGCCGCAGTGGCGGAGGGACGGTCCACCAGCCTGTGCCGTACTCTCGCACCAGAAACTCCCCTGATTGTTTTCGCCAATGAATTCTTCGATGCCCTGCCGGTGGAAATTCTCGGGACTGCCGGCAAACTCCACATCGCGCTCGAAGACAACCGCCTCTGCGAAGCTTGGCTTCCGCCGGTCGCCGAGGAACTGGAATTTCTCGACCGCTACAGTGTCCGTCCCGAACCCGGAGAGCGCATCGAAGTCCCCATCCTCGCGCAGAACTGGATTCAGGAAATCGCGCAATCGACGCCACGCGGCTCGCTGCTGGTCGTTGTTATTGACTACGGCTACACGCGTCACGAACAACTTGCGGGTCGTCACCACGGCACGCTCATGGCGTATCGCCATCACTCCGCCAGTTCCGATCCCTATCAGGCTCCCGGCGAGCAAGACCTTACCGCCCACGTCAATTTCACCGCGCTTGCCGCCCGGTGCGAACAAGCCGGTATGCAGTGCGAGAAACTCCTCACACAATCGCAATTTCTGATGGGCATTGGCGAAAGAAATCAGTTTGCCGATGCCTTCGAAGACTGCCGCATCCCGCAAGAACGGGCGAAAGTAACCCTCCAGCTCAAACATCTGGTTACGCCCGTCGGCATGGGAGAAAATTTTCAAGTGCTGATTGCCAGCCGAGCGGTTGACCCGAAGAGAATCGCCGCCCTGAGCGGACTGAGCTTCGGAGGCGGTTTTTAGTTCTCCGTTCCCAGTTCTCAGTTCTCAGTAAATCGCTGGCTTGCCTTGCACGGGAACGTTATACTTGTGCGCAAGTTCCTGGAGGGTCGTTATGAAGCGCTCACTCTTTGTTGCTGGCATGGTCTTCGTTCTTAGCTGGACTTGTATTGCTCAGACGAGCACCGACGACGCTCCGGCTACGAAAGCGGATGTCGAAAGATATTTTCAAGTCGCCAAATCTCACGACATGATAAAAAAATTGACGGCGACGATGAAGCAAAGTATGCACCAGTTGATGCACGAGCAATATCTGAAGCACCAGGACGAGCTACCCGCCGATTACGAATCAAAGATGACCGCGCGCATGGATGAGATGTACGACAATATGCCCTGGGATGAAATGATGCAGGCCATGGTTCCGGCCTATCAAAAGCATTTCACCAAGGGCGACATTGACAACCTGATTGCATTTTACTCATCGCCCACCGGGGCGAAGTTATTGCGAGACCTGCCCTCCATAATGGCGGAGTCGATGCAAGACATGATGCCGATCGTTTTGAAGTACGCGGACACTGTGAAACAAACGCTGCTCAAAGAGACTGACGTCATGATCGCCCAGTCCAAGAAACAGCCCAACGCTAATCCCCCCGCCACCCACAATTAAGCCTTAATTAAACCTCGAGCCACTGCCCGCCGGCCCCAAAGGACCGGGTACCAAAGGTATGCACCATTTTTGCTGCATTTAACATTCCTGAAATATCTCTGCAGTAAACTGTGATCGATGAGCTTGCCTCGCGCCTCTCGCTTTGCGCTGCCGCTGCAGGTCGCTGCCGTCTGTTACCGGCGGGTGAATTCGCATGCCGAGTTTCTGCTGGTCCATACCAACGGCGGCAGCAAGTGGACGTTCCCCAAGGGAGCCCCCGAACCGCGCCTCTCGCACAGCCAGGCCGCCGAACGCGAAGCCAAAGAAGAAGCGGGCGCCATCGGCATCATCGACCCCCGCCATTTCCACATTTACATTCACTCCAAGGGCGTCTTCTGGCAGGCCGGCGGCGTGCAGGAATACGTGGTCAAAGCCTTCTTGATGGACGTTCGCCAGACTCGCCGTCCCGAGGAAGACAACCGCAATCCCACCTGGTTCGATTCAGAAAAGGCGCGCGTCATCCTGGCCAAAGGCCGCGAAGTCAAATACGCCCACGAACTCCAGACGGTGATCGACCGCGCGCTGGAGCACCTCGGCGTGGCGCGCATGGCTGCGGCTCGCTGAAACACGCGCTCTCGTCCGCTATATTTAAATAGAGACAACCATGATCCAACTCTCCGGCGCCGGCAAGCGCTACGGCCACAAGCTTCTGTTCGAAAACGCCGACTGGCTGATCACGCCTGAATCTCGCATCGGCCTGGTCGGAGCGAACGGCACCGGCAAGTCCACCGTCATGAAAATTCTTGCCGGGAGCGAGTCGCTCGACTACGGCGCCATCTCGCGCGCCAAAGGCATCTCCATTGGATACCTGCCGCAGGACGGCCTCACCCTGACCGGCCGCACTATTTTTGCCGAGTGCCTGTACGTGTTTGCCGAACTCCATGCCATCGAAGAAGAAATGGAGGCGCTCACCCGCAGCATGTCGGAACTCGACCATGCGGGTCCGGAATACTCGAACGTCGCCGACCGTTACCAGAGGCTGGAACACGAATTCGTCGCCCGCGACGGCTATACGCTCGAAGCCCAGGTCGGCCAGGTCCTTACCGGTCTCGGTTTTCATCGTGACGACTGGACGCGCCTTACCGAAGAATTTTCCGGCGGCTGGCAGATGCGCATCGCGCTCGCCAAACTTCTGCTGCAGAAGCCCAACCTGCTGCTGCTCGACGAGCCTACCAACCATCTCGATCTCGAAGCGCGGAACTGGCTTGAAGAGTATCTCACCACCTATCCCCATGCTTTTGTCCTCATCTCGCACGATCGCTACTTCCTCGACATCACCGTCAAACGCATCGTGGAAATCTGGAACAAGCAGATGCACTTCTACGCCGGCAACTACGATCAATACCTCGCCGGCAAAACCGCGCGCAAGGAGCAGCTCGAATCCGCATACAAGACGCAGCGCGACCGCATCGAGCAGCTCGAAGTCTTTATCAACCGCTTTCGCTACACGGCCACCAAGGCCAAGCAGGTGCAGAGCCGCATTAAAGAACTCGAAAAGATGGAGCGGATCGAAATTCCGGAAGAAGAGAAGACCGTCCACTTTTCGTTCCCGCAGCCGAAGCCGAGCGGGCGCATCGTCGCCGAGTTTGCGAACGTCGCCAAGAGTTACGGTGAACACGGGATTAATGAACATAAGGTTTTTGAGAAAGTGAATTTCATGATCGAGCGCGGCGAGCGCGTCGCGTTAGTCGGAGTGAACGGTGCAGGGAAGTCTACGCTGATTAAACTGCTGGCCGGCCAGGAGCCGCTCACCGCCGGCGAATACAAGCTGGGCCACAACGTTGAGCCCGACTACTTCGCGCAGGACCAATATAAGGAGCTCGATCCGGAAGCTCGCATCCTCGACGACCTCGGCGAACTGTCGGCGGCCTCCACGCAAACCCAGCTGCGCAGCTTGCTCGGCTGTTTCCTTTTTTCAGGCGACGATGTGTTTAAGCGCATCGGCGTTCTCTCCGGAGGCGAGCGCAATCGTTACGCGCTGCTCAAAATGCTGCTGCATCCCGCCAACTTTCTGCTGCTCGATGAGCCCACCAACCATCTCGACCTGCGCGCCAAGGACGTGCTGCTCGAAGCCCTGATGAAGTACACGGGCACGGTCGTCTTCGTTTCGCACGACCGCTATTTCATCGACAAGCTGGCCACGCGAGTCTTCGAAATCGGCGACGGCAAAGTGGAAATCTACCCGGGAAATTACGAAGACTTTCTGTGGAGGAAGCAGGTGCCAGCTGCCAGTCGCCAGTTGCCAGTCAGTTCTCAGTTCCCGGTTCTCAGTTCGCAGTCCCAGCCCAACGCCCAAGGATCAGCGCAGCGCAGAAACGCGGATGGGAGCCATTCGAAGGACGCGGTGGCCATAGCATCGGCGGCTGTTCCGAATGGCGACGGAGTGGCCGCGGGTTTGCTTGCCGCCGAGTCCAAGGCGAAGCGCCTGAACCCCATCAAGCGCCAGCAGATGGAAGACCGTCTGCACGAAATCGAAGAAGAGATTGCTCGCGCCGAGGCCGCGATTGCCCTTTGTGAAGCCGAACTTCAGAGCTTCGTGAGCGCGGAAGAAACCCAGCGGCAGACACAGGAACTCGCCAATCACAAAACCGCGCTGCAGAACTTGATGAAGGAGTGGGAAGAGCTGTCAGGGACGCTGCAATAGAAACTACGGCGTCCGGAGTTGCTGTGAGCGCAGGCGTCTGCCGAGCTGCGGCTCGGCTTGGACGGGCGAGGACGCCCGTCGCTCCACGAGCAACGGCAGACGCGGCAAGCCGCGTCTCTACAGGAAGATTGTTTTTGGGGCTTTTACTGACGACTGAGAACTGACTCCTACTCTACCCGCCCTGCTTCAACTCGGTGAGCACTTGCCTGGCGATCTCCTTCAGTGTCTCGAACACGCCCACGCCTTGGAAGGCCACCGCCTCGATCACCGGCTCGTTTTTCTTGCGCAGTTCCTTGGAGAGAGCGTCCACCGGCAGTATGTTCGGCAGGTCGCGTTTGTTCAGTTGCAGCACGTAGGGAATCTTGTTGAAGTCGTAGCCGTGCTCTTTCAGGTTGGCCATCAGGTTGTCGAGCGCCTCGACGTTGGCATCCTGGCGCTCCTGCTGGGAATCGGCCACGAACACGATGCCGTCCACGCCGCGCAGAATCAGCTTGCGGCTGGCGTCATAAAAGACCTGTCCCGGAACCGTGTAGAGGTGAATGCGCGTCTTGAAGCCGCGCACCGTACCTAGATCCAGCGGCAGGAAATCAAAGAACAGGGTTCGATCGGTCTCGGTGGCGAGCGAGATCATCTTGCCCTTCTGTTGTTCTGCTGTTTTCTGGAAGATGAACTGCAGATTCGTCGTCTTGCCGCCCAACCCGGCGCCGTAGTAGACGATCTTGCAGTTGATCTCGCGTGCTGCGAAGTTGATGAAACTCAAAAGGTTTCCTC
>Ga0116134_1000470_pt1 | contig 21049 bp, 18 predicted proteins | sample June2015DPH_19_5_FD_89737 | JGI IMG/M metagenome (GOLD analysis project Ga0116134, IMG submission 89737) | Peatland microbial communities from SPRUCE experiment site at the Marcell Experimental Forest, Minnesota, USA - June2015DPH_19_40 | ecosystem: Environmental > Terrestrial > Soil > Wetlands... | reverse complement strand
CGATCTGCATGACTTCAACCTGCATCTCGCCGTCATCGATTTGCTTGACCGTTCGCAGCCAGTTAACGACGATTCCCTCCTGAAGCGCTTCCTCCAATTCGGAGCGGTGGGCCGGCATGTGAGCCTGGTCGCGGCGATAGATGATGATCGATTCGGCAGCGCCCAATCGCAGAGCGGTGCGGGCCGCGTCCATCGCCGTATTGCCGCCTCCGTAGACGGCGACGCGCCGTCCGACGCAGTACGTGGGCCTCTCCTCGGCGCTCGCCAGGAACTTCAGCGCGTCGAGGATTCGGCCGGCATCCACGCTCGGAACGTCCACGCGCTTGCTGAGTTGTGCGCCGATCGCCAGGCAGACGGCATCGAATTCACCGTTCTTCACAAAAGAGTCGAGATTTTCGGTCTTACAATTTGTTTTGAAGACGACGCCCATCCGAGCGATGCGGTTGATCTCCGCGTCGAGGACCGGGCGAGGAAGACGGTACTCCGGGATTCCATAGCGCATCATTCCGCCGAGTTTGGCGGCTGTCTCATGCACCGTGACGTGATGTCCCGCCATGGCCAGGTGATACGCGGCGGAAAGACCGCACGGGCCGGAACCGATGACCAGGACGCGCTTGCCGGTCGGCGCACCCGCTTTGAACGTCCAATCTTTGCTGATGGCCAGATCGCCCAAGAACCGCTCGACGGCGTGAATACTCACCGGCTGGTCCAGCCGCTTGCGATTGCAGCCGTTTTCGCAGGGATGATAGCAAACTCGCCCATGGATGGCCGGCAGCGGGTTGTTCCGCGTCAGCGCTCGCCACGCCTCTTCATAGCGGCGAGCCTGAGTGAGATAGAGCCATTCCTGAATGTTTTCCCCGGCCGGACAGGTGAGATTGCACGGCGGCAACCGATCCACAAAGACGGGGTGCTGGCTGCGCGCCGCCGCGGTGGAAACGCCCGAGTCCTGCTCCGCGGAAACGACCATCGAATCATCATCGCTCACGATGCACCTCTAAATTTCTTCGCTTTCACTCACCGGCGCTGACGCCATTCTCCCAGGCTTCGGCGTCGCCGGTGAAATACTGGATGCGAACCTTCTTGTATTCGTGGGTTGAATACAGCGCGGCGTACCGCTGGATGCCCGTCGCCGCGGCAATGTCCTTCAGGATGATTTCGCCCTCGGCCCGGCGGCGCGCGTGAATCATGGTGTAGATGTTGTAAGGCCACTCCGGATAGCTGGGGCGAAGGTAGCAGTGGCTGACCTGAGTAAAACCGGCCGCGACCGCCCCGAATGCATCCTGCCGCTGCGGAGGCACGATCCACACGCCCATGGCGTTGGCGTCGAAGCCGAGCTGGCGATGGCGAAGAACCGCGCTGAACCGCCGCATGATTCCGCGGATGCGAAACCGCTTGGCGGCGGCCAGAAGTTCATCGACGGTCACACCGACTTCCCGGGCCCATGCGTCAAACGGGCGCTGCACGATGGGAAGATCTCGCTGGAGCACGCGCACGAATTCGATGTCCCGTTGCGAGAGAGCAACGGCCGGATGATGCGCCATGGGCTTTGCGGGGATTTTCCCGCATGGCGATTGAAGCCGGTCCGATGCGCCGCCGCCCAGGTCCAGCTTCACGCCGATCTTGTACATCTTGAGCGTTGGCAGCAGCCGCGTTGCCACGGCGCCGGATCGCCGGTGAAGGATTTGTGCCGTTGCTTCAAGACCCAGGCGGCTGTCGGGAGCAACGGCCAGCGTGTACCACAAGTTGTATTCGTGATCTCGGCCATAATTGTGTGATACGCCGGGATGTTCGTCGATGACCGCTGCCGCGGCGGCGAGGCGATGTTCCGGCACTTTGGCGGCCACCAGAGTGCTTTGATATCCGAGGGAACCGCTGTCGAAAATCGCTCCGATCTGGCGGATCGCGCTGTGCGGGCCGGTCCTCAGCGCCCGGAGCCGATCCAGAACCAGCGATTCCGGCACCTCCAGGCTGCGGGCAATGTCCGCAAACGGACGAGGCGACAAAGGGACCTGCTCCTGCACGGCCGCAAGCAGTTGCCCATCGACATCATGCAATTGATCGACAGGATGCAACTGATCAGTGTACATAGTCGCTCGTGGGAGGTGAATCCCGATCCTCACGTCGGGGATTGGCGGCGTGCAGCGCGCCGGCGAGCGTCAGCATTGCCGGGGTCGGGCTCTGCCGCAGGCTGAACACGCAGGGATGCATGAACTTCCCGACGAGCCGGTCGATCCCTTGCGCGATCGCCTGTTTTTGAGCGTCGGACAGATCCGGGCACTTTCGCAGCAGCCGATCCAGTTCAACGTCGCGAACGCTTCTGGCGTCGCGATACATCTGCGCGATGATCGGGTTGAGGCGGACGTCGTTCAGCCATTGAATGAACGCCGTGACTTCTTCGTCCAGAATCCGTTCGCATTGCTCCAGCGCCGCGGCACGGTGATTCTGGTTCTCGGTGACGATCCGCCCAAGATCGTCGATGTCGTAGAGATACACGCCTTCCAACCGCGCAACCTCGGGATCGACATTGCGGGGCACGGCCAGGTCAACGATGTAGATCAGCCTGTTTTGTCGCTGCTTCTGTATCTCGCGCATGCGTTGCAGGGTGAGAACCGGTTGGGCACAGCCCATGGCCATGAGGACGATGTCCGCTTCGACCAATTGCCGCTCGAGCTGCTCGAACGGCGCGGCCACGGCCTGACAGGCCTCGGCGAGAGTGCGCGAGTTGCTCAGCGTTCGAGACATGACGACAAATCGGCGCGTCTGAACGCTGCCGGCCAGATGCTGGCAGACCAGCCGCGCCACCTCACCGGCGCCCACGACGAGCGTTTGCTTATCGGCGAAATCGGAAAAGATGCTCCGGGCGACGTCCACGGCCACCGAGGGGACCGAGAGCTTTCCTTCGGCTATGGCCGTTCCGGCCCGGGCGCGCTTCCCGACTTCAAAGGCATGATGAAACAGGCGATTGAGCACCCGCCCGGTCGTGCCTTGCTCACACGCCAGCGTATACGCCTGCTTGATCTGATTGACGATTTGACATTCTCCCAGAACCATCGAATCGAGCCCGCTGACGACGCGGAAGAAATGCCGGCACGCCTGCTCGTCGGAGAATTGATACAAATGGTGTTTGAACTGTGCGGCGGGAAGATCGCGGGCCTCGGCGAGGAAGCTGATGATGTCGGCGGCGGAAGGCCGCTCGCCATCGGTGGCGACGAGGATCTCAACGCGGTTGCAGGTGCTGAGAATTGCCGCTTCGCTGCCGGGGAATTGCTTGCGGAAGAACATCAGTGCGGTGGAGACGCCATCGCGGCTGAATGCCAACTGCTCTCGAATCTCCACCGGAGCCGTGCGGTGATTGAGGCCGACAAGAACGATGCTCACGGCCGGCCTCCATCGGTTTTGCGATCGTGCGATTGACGACGTTCGACGCGTACGCGGGCGCGGCTTTCGAGCCACATTGAAAGGGCATAGCCCCACAGGAGGAGCGATCCGATCGTATAGGCTGCAATTACATAATTGTTCATAACGCACCATTCGCCTGTCGGATCGCCTTGGGTCCATGAAGCGCGGCGCCGGTGACGAGCGGCGCTGTGCGGATGTCCCGTGGCTTGCTGGCCTGCACGGAATTCGCCGTCACGGAAGCAGTCCGGTTGAGAACAAATCGAGTCACGACCAAACCCACCGCCAGCAGCGTCACCGGCACGAATGACGCCAACAGAGTCATTTTCATGGCCGGTTCGAGTTGGACGGAGCCGGGGTGGATATCCGGAAGCAATCGAGCGGACAGCCAGACCAGTGGGACATCGAGGAAAGCGATGATCGCGTAGACCGAGCCGATGATGGCGCGGCGCTCGCGGCCTTCGACGGAAGATCGAATCACCAGATAAACGACGTAGAGAAGAAAGAGGATCAGGCTGAAGGTCAACCGGGGGCTCCAGGTCCACCACACGCCCCAGGCGGCGCGGCCCCAGATCATTCCGGTGGCCAGGACCACGGCGCACAATTGAACCGACACGCGAGCCGCGGCCGCCGCCAGGTCATCCCACCAACCCTCCCGATGCCAGAGATATGCGATGCTGGCCACGAAAGCGGTCAAGCAGGCGAGAAACGTGTTGATTGCGACCGGCAGATGCAGATAGAAAATCTTCTGGACTGCGCCCATCGTCTGTTCGTCCGGCGTGTAACGGATGATCAGGACCAGGTCGGCGGCGAAAAGCAGCGCGACCGCGATCCAGTAACTTCGAATCAGTCTGCCTTGAACGCTGCTCATGAGATCAACTCCATCACGTCAAGGTTCCAGGACCAGCTCGAACATTAGCCAACTGGCCGTCAGGAAAATCGCATCGAACGCAACCAGGACTCCCAGGCCCATTCCACCCACCGGCAAACCGTCGCGGAACTGGTGGATCAACAGTTGCGTGGAGGCGATTACCAGGGGCAGGGCGACGGGGAAAATCATCATCGCCAACAGCCCGCCTTGCAGCCTCGTCGAAGAGACCACGGCAGCGAACAACGTGCCGATGGCGGCGAAGCCGACGATTCCCAGGGCCATGACCGCCCCGAACGTTACCGGGGCCGCCGAAAGATCGAATGAAAAGAACAGAACTCCTGCTGGCGTAATGACTAGCGCGACGGCGGCCATCAGTGCAAGATTGCTCGTGAGCTTCGCCAGATAGAGGGTTCCGCGGCTGATGGGAGTGAGCATGAGGGCCGCCAGCGCACTTTCGGAACGCTCCACAGCCATGGTTTTCTCAAAACAGAGAACCCCACTGAAAAGGTAAGCAACCCAAAGCACGACCGTTGCGCCCAACCCCACCGCCGCCCCACCACCCAGACCCAGGCCCAGAACCACGACGATCAGCAATCCGAGCACAATCACCAGGCCGATGGTTTGGCGGCTGCGGGCCTCGATCTTGAGGTCCTTGCCGACCAGGAGAAGAAATTGCTGCGCCACTAGTGGCATTGACGCTCCCCCATCAGATCCAGGCGCCGATCGGTTCCAGCCAACTCGGCGAGAATGCCCGGTGCATCGGCGATCCGCGCCGGTTGATCTATCGCGATCGTGCCAGCGCTCAGGACAATGACGCGATCGGCCAGCCGCAGGCTTTGCAACACGTCGTGATTGACCATGACGATCGTCTTCCCGGCCGCGTGCAGGTCGCTCAGAAGCCGCTCCACCGCCGCGGCTCCGGGCACGTCCAATCCGGCGAAGGGTTCATCGGCCAGGACAAGGTCCGGCTCGTGCACCAATGCCCGTGCGATTGAGACGCGCTGGCACATTCCACGACTGAAGGTTTTGACCGCGTCATCCGCCCGTTCGATCATCCCGACGATCGACAGCAGTTCCTCGGCTCGGCGCCGAGGATTCTCGACGCCGTATAACCGGGCGAACAACTCGAGGTTTTCCCGCGCGGTCAGATCGCGATACAGCATGGATTGATGGCCGATCAAGCCCAGACGCGCCCGCGCCTGGGCGGCCTGCCGGGGAACGTCCAGGCCGAACAATTGCAGCCATCCCGCGGTTGGCGGCATCAGGGTCGCGAGGATTTTCAGCAAAGTCGTCTTGCCCGCCCCATTGGTCCCCAGGATCGCGACGAATTCCCCGGCCGCGATCGACAGGTCGATCGAAATCAACACCGATCGTTCGTCCATCATTTTGCCCAGGCCGGCGGCGCGCATCGCCAACGGCGCGGGATTTGTTCCGGTGAAGGAGGATGAAGGACGTGGAACGATCATAATTCACCCGAGCGCGCGCCGGCCGTGGTTCGCCTGGCTCATCTCCTCTTTTGCCCTTCCGCTGATTTGGGATTCTTCAAGAGAGTGATCATCGTCCCCACGAGCAGGATCGCGATCGCCCCGCCAACCGCAATCGCCTTTGACGCGATGGAATTGCCGCCGGCGGGTTTTGCCGTCTCGATGGAGGCGACGGGTTGCAGCGGTGCGGCGGCGGCCTTCAAACCGCTGACGGTCACCGTGGTCGTCTGTCCCTCGGTGAGGGAGATCGCGATATAGCAGCGAGTCTTCGGCCCTTTTTCATCCAGTTGCTGGGAGCCCATGGCTTGCAAGCCCGGCGCTTCGACGGTGGTTCCATCTTCCGGGACGAAAACCAGGAGATGTCCGACGCTGGCCGGCGCGGTGACCGACAAGACGGCCTTGTTGTCCACGGCGGGAATGCGATATTGAAGTTCGTATCGATCCTCGCCGGGAATCAGCGGCTGTTTGCTGCATAGTTTGCCATCGGCGACGAAGACTGCGGCGCCGTCCAGTGCCCCGCCGACTTTCAGGTCTTTGGCGTCCGCCGGCAGCTTCAGGGAGAAAGTGGTCCGCTGACCGCGTGCATCCGCGTTGCCGATCCAGGCGCGATCGCCGGTTGATTGAACCGAGAGCATTTCGGTGACGTCGATGCCGGTTGCCGAGGGATGGATGATGACGTGCCGCATCGTCACGGACCAATGCGGCATCCGATCGGTCGTTTCAAAAATCGGGACTTCCAGTTTCTGCGTGGAATGATCCGCGTCCATCACATCGCCGGCGGTGGTGAAAACGACGCCGGCATGAGTGATCCTGACGATGGGCTGGATTCCAAAGCGGACGGGAAGCCCGGTGATTTCCAGCGCGCCGGCCGCATTGAGATGCGTGTCCATGTGATCGAGCAGTTGGCCGCGGACGACAAATTCGACGTTCACGGGATCGCTGCCCGCGGCCGGTCCGCCGGGCGTGCACTGGATCGCGCGGATATTCAACGTTCCGAGTTCCGAAGGCTGAGTGCTGGCCGGGGCCGGCGGGCCGGCGGAATCCATCGCCGGATGCCCGGGCGGAAGGTTCGAAGCATCGCCCATCGGTGACGCCGGCGCTGCCGGCGAATCAATCGCCGGATGCCCCGCCGGAAGATTTGGCGTATCGCTCTTTGGTGACGCCGGCGAATCAATCGCCGGATGCCCAGGCGGAAGTTTCGACGCATCGTCGAGCGATGGCGCCGCCGGCGCGGCATCGGATGCGAAGATCGGGTGAATCCCTGTTCCTGGCTGATCGGCCGCGGCGCAACCGGCGAGCGCGCAAATACTCGCGACGACCGTGGCCGCCAAAGCTCTTTTGATCGATTTCATAATAGTCTCCATGTTCTGCTCATGATTTTTTCGCCTCGTTACCGAGCCGCCACCGCGGGTCCGGGGTTGCGCGATCGCCGCCCGCGCGGCGACGGGGCCTTCGCGGCCTCTTGCCGAACCGGGAATGTCCTCTGCGGGACCGCGGCTTTCTCAAACAAGCCCTCGATCCGAGGAATCAGGCAGATCAAGGCGCCGATCGCCAGCACCCATCCGCCCGCCCAGATCCAGTTCACGAGCGGATTCACGATGGCCTGGATCGCGACGTTCTGGCCGCCCTCGTCCCAGCCGGCGAGATTCAAATACAAATCCCGCTTCCAGTTCGATCCGATGGCCACGATGCTGCTGGTCTGTTCTTCCCATTTGTCATAAACCCGCCGCTCGGGCTTGAGGGTGATTGAGGAGCCGTCGGCATCGGTCGCCGTGACGTTGGCTTCGGTCCTCTCGTAATTCACGCCGCGCCCTTCGGCGATGGAATTCAGCGTCAGCTTGAAGCCGGCGAAGTTGGTGGAATGGCCGGGAGTCAGTTGCAGCGTCTGGTTGGTGTTGAACACGCTGGAGCCGGTCACGCCGATCACGATCGAAAGAATACCCATGTGGACGAGTTGCCCGCCATAGCGGCGATGATTGCCGTCGATCAATCGGAAGAGTGCCAGCAGCGGGTTTTCATCGCGGCTGCGGGCGATGAGCATGCGCGCGAAGTCAATCCCGGCGGCGGTGAGCGCGGCGGCGGCGATGGCGGCACAGGCGACGGCCCAGGCATTGTGAAACCCGCGGGCCCAAACGGCGACGCCCGCGACGATTGCCGCCAAGCCCGGGATGAGACTTCCACGGGCCAGCCGCCGGGCCGCTTCCTTGCCGTAGCTCAGCAGCGGCCCGATCGCCATCAGCGCCACCAGCAACAATCCCGCTGGAGCAACCACCTTGTTATAGAACGGAGGCCCGAGCGTGGTGCTGGTTCCGGTGAACGCGCGGCTGATAACGGGGAAAATCGTGCCGATCAGCACAACCAGCGTCATCGCGCCCAGCAGAACGTTGGTCGCCAGGAAAACGCCGTCGCGGCCGATCAGGCCTTCCAATTTGCGCTGCGACCGCAGGCTGCGCATCCTCCAGATGATTAAGCCAACGGAGAAGACAACCACAACCAGAAGGAAGGCCAGGAAGAAGGTGCCGATGAGAGATTCACCGAAACCGTGGACCGAATCCACGATCCCGCTGCGCGTGAGATACGTGCCGAAGATGCAAAGTACGAACGTGACGGCGAGCAATACGGCGTTCCAGATGCGGAACATGCCGCGGTGCTGCTGCACCATCAGCGAGTGAATGAACGCCGTGCCCGTCAGCCAGGGCAGGAGCGAAGCGTTTTCAACCGGGTCCCACGCCCAGTAACCTCCCCAGCCGAGTTCCACGTAGGCCCACTGCGCTCCCAGAACGATGCCGATGGTGAGGAAAAGCCAGGCGAACAGCGCCCACCGTCGCGTGGCATCGATCCAGCGGTCGTCCCGGCGCCCGGCGACCAGTGCGCCGACCATCAGTGCAAACGGAATCGTGAAGCCGGCATAGCCCAGGAATAGCAGCGGCGGATGCGCGATCATGGCGGAATCCTGAAGCATGGGATTCAGCCCGTTTCCATCGTTCGGAATGTCGGCGGAAGCGGCGAAAGGATTGGCCGCAAACAGGATCAGCAGCGCGAAGAACGCGCAGACAACCGAAAGGGTCGCGATCGTCGCGGCCGATTGCCCGATGGACTGCTGCCGGTTCAGGGTGAAGACCGCGATCGTGCTCAGCACGGCGAGGAGGACGGCCCACAACAACAAGCTGCCTTCCTGACCCGCCCAGAACGCCGCGAGTTTATATCCCGCCGGCAATGCCCGGTCGGTGAATCTTGCCACGTAGTCCAAAGAGAAATCACCACCGAGGAGGGCGATGATAAGTGCGACCGACGAGACGCACAGCATGACGGCCAGCGCCGCGACACACCAGCGCGCGGCGCTCAGGGCGCGGGCGGACTGGAAGCGGACTGAAATCATCGAAGCCCCGATGGCGACGGCCGACGCCAGCACGGCAAAGCTCAGGGCCATTTCACCCAGGGTGTTCATGACGCGCTCCCGAGTTTTACCGCAGCGTCCAGGGCGTCGGGCTTATCCGTGGGGGCGCGACCAGCCGATTCGTACTTGCTGGCGCATTTGGTCATCATCACGTCGGCCGCGAATACTCCCTGACCATTCAACTGACCCTCGATAACGACGTCGCGGCCGGCCTGAAACAGCCCCGGGATCACACCGTGGTACTGCACTGGCAATTCGACTCTTGTGCCCTTGAGAACAAAGCTGGCGGCCAGGGATGCGGGGCTGGAGGAGAAATGCTCGGTTTCGACCGTTCCGCAAAGGCGAACCCGTTGCGCGCGGTATTGACCGTCGGAGAGGAATTGATCGACGGTGAGATGATAAACGTGGGCTTGCCGTGCCCCTGCAAAGGCGAGGTAAGTGATTGCCGCCATAAAGACGCAGGCGCCGACGGCCAGCTTAATGCGCATTGAGTTCATTGACTTCCCGGTCAAAGACTGCCCGACGAGTCACAATCCCGGTGCCACGACGACCGGGAACCCATCTAAAGTGGCAGCGCATCCAAGAACTGTATTGGCAGCCAGTTACCGGGGGGAATGAAAGCGGTGCAATCCGGTAGGCGGCGGGCGGCTCTCAAAGTTGGGAGTCGGCGGAGCGCGCAAATCCACCGGGCGGGAAGAGAGGATGCCTGGATGGCTGGCGTTTCCCGCGTTTGCATCGCACCGGGCGCGATCGAGCGGCGATTCCAAGTTCGATCCGTGTGGTACGCAACTTGCCCCGATTAACCACGCGCAGAGTCTCGACCAGACGGGCGTGATCGGCGTGTGCCGATCGACATTTGACCATTTACCTGAAAAGGAGAACCCTTATGAGACATCCCAGGCTTTTGCTGGGGACTGTCGCATTAAGCCTGTGTTTCGCGGTGCAAACCATGGCACAGAGCATTGTGACAAGTCCCCACAATCTGAACACGATCCCCGATGCGGCGACCGGCGGCAACATTTCGGCCAACGGCCACTCGACCACCGGTGAAGTTTGCTTGCCGTGTCATACCCCTCACAGCGTGAAATTAAACGGCGGCGCTTTGTTGTGGAACCACACCGTGAACCTGAGCCAGACGTACACGATGTACACCGCCGTTCACGTGACGGCAAACAGCGGTCCGGGCGGCAGCAGTTCCAACCCAATGTTGGACACCACCAGCCGTCTGTGCCTTTCTTGCCATGATGGAGCGATCGCCATCGACAGCTATGGCGGCAAGACCAACGGCACCGTCTTCATGGGTGCCATCGCAAGCTGGGCCGCGATTGCTGGCCCGGCCGACAACGATCTGTCGGCCGACCATCCGCTGGGAGTCGGGTATCCCGGGCTGACGGCGACCGTCAGCGGCGGGTACATCACCGCCGAATCCTGGACCCCCGTCCTCGGATGGAATGATCCGACATCAAGCACTTTCACCGCGAACGGCGTGGATGGCCTGCCGGCGGTAAACCTGGTGCCGCTGCCCAACGGGCTGGTCGGCGTCGGGTGCAGCACCTGTCATGATCCGCACGACTACACGGCGGGCTTCGTGCGCATGAACAATTCCGGCAGCGTGTTGTGCCTGAAGTGCCACAACAAGTAGCGGAATCGCACAGCCACCTGGCGGGCCGGCCCGAAGGACCGGCCTCGCCAGGGGCCCAACAAACAGTCGGCTCGCTTCGCTTGCGTCCGTCTGGTCACTCTACGCGAATCGAACCGGCAATTGAACCGCCAAGGTGTGAAATGAAACCGACCCTCAACAACCCATTCCCCGCCGCCCGCGCATTCCTTGCGATTTCTTTCTTCGTCTTGATGGCGCTGGTCAATGGATGCTCTCAGCAGGTCAGCACACCGCAAAAGTCCTATTCATTCTGGCCGCCGTTTCCGCAGGAGCCGCGGGTTCTGTTCCTGGCCAGTTATACAGCGAGCACCGACGTCGAGCCGCCGAAGACGGGGCTGGATGAAATCATTTATGGAAAGGACCCGCAAAAGCAGGCGATGATCAGCAATCCCTATGGGGTGGCGATGTGGAACGGGCGAATCTACGTTTGTGATACCCGGAACCCCGCGATTGAGATCCTCGATCTGCGTAAACATCGGATGGAGCTGATGAGCGCTCCGGAAGAGGGCCAGCTGGGCAAACCGGTGGCGATCGCCATTGCCCCCGATGGCAACAAGTACGTCGCCGACGTCCAAATCGGCGACATCGCGGTTTTCGACGCTTCGGATCATTTAGTCCGGCAGATCGGTCACAAGGATTTCTATCCGGTGGGGGTCGCCGTACACGGCAACGAGTTGTACGTCACGGACCACAAGGCCAACCACATCGAGGTCTTCGACCGCTTCAGCGGCAAATCGTTGCGGACCATCGGCAGTTTCGGGCAGAAACCAGGCCAGATGGTTGGGCCGCTCGGCATTGCGACGGATGACCAGGGGAACATTTACGTTGACGACATCATCAATTGCCGGGTGCAGAAATTCGCCCCGGACGGAAAACTCCTGGGTATGTTCGGCTTTCTGGGGGATCACCCCGGCACGTTTACCCGCCCCAAACACATCGCGGTGGATCACGACGGCGTCATCTACGTCGTTGATGCCGCCTTCCAGAACGTGCAGATGTTCGACAGCCAGTTCAGGGCGCTGTTGTTTTTTGGCAACAACGGCGATTACCCCGGCTCGATGGACCTGCCGGCGGGCATTTGCCTCCACGATGGAGACCTGGACTTGTATGCGAATCAGATTCCCGACGCCTTTCAGGCCCAATACCTGATCCTGGTGACCAATCAGGCCAGCAATCACAAGGTCAGCGTCTACGCGATGGGCCATCTCAAGCAGGGTCGAACGATCAATGACATCGCCGGGAGTAACGGAGTGGTTTCCGAGGGGACGACGACCCAACCGACGACGGGCGTCGGCGCTCCGCTGCCGGACCGGAGGCAATAGGCGACGTCTTATGCCGAGCGATCCATGGCTGCCACGACGAGGCATTTTCGGTTTGGGCGGCGGCCGGTCCATGCGATGGGAATCTGCGTAATTCTGTCGATGCTGGCGCTGGGGTGCTCGGTTCGCAAAAACTACAAGACGCTCAGCTTCTTCTTCGACGGTGTTCCCGATCCGAATGCCCCGGTGAAGTCGCCGGCATTATTGAGCGCCGCGGCCGGACCAAATGGCGAGCCGGTGGCGGTGAAAATGTACCGGCACAAGCCCTATGCGGAGGGCAAATGCGGTGAATGCCACGCCGCCGACAAAAAACATCTGGTGACGGTAAAGGCGGAATTGTGCCTCAAATGCCACGCGCCGACGGTCAAGCAATATCCGGTGATGCACGCGCCGGTGGCGATTGGGCAATGCCTCTGGTGCCATGAGCCGCACGAATCCGATTCGCCGCGGCTGCTGAAGACGACCGCGCCGCAATTGTGCCTGCAATGCCACGATCCGGAACTGCTGCCCTCGGACATCAAACCGCATCAGTCGGATCAGGCGAACTGCCTTGCTTGCCACACGGGCCATGGCGGGGTCAAGCCGTCGTTGCTGCTGGTGGACAATCCGACGGTTTCGCCCATCACGGCGCGACTGAATCCGACGACGCAGTCGTCGCCGGGGGCGAGCGGCTCATCGCCGGTGGGAGGCCCGCCGTGACCGCCGGCGGTCGCACATGCCGGCTGGCCGCCATGACGCTCGCCGTCACGGTCCTTTGTTCCTCGGCCGGGGGCTTGGCGGACGATCAAGGCGGGCCGATCGTCGTCGGCGGCGCCGAATCACCGCCGCCGTTCCATGTGGACCTGCCCAGCGGGGACTTCAACTTCGATTACTTGTATGAGCACGATACCAATCAGCAGCAGGGAGTAACCACCGGAACCACCGACAACAGATTCCAGGAAACCATCAATCTGCTGACCAATGCGTATGTTCTGAGCCCGAATCTGGCCGACATCAAGCTCGGCGGCACCTTCGGACTCCAGCAGGAATCCTTCGAGGGGCCCGGCGGGAAACAATACACCAGCGGCGTGCTCGACGGCTGGGACGTTTCAAGCACCTTCTTCCGCAACGAAGGCGCTCCCCTGACGCTGTACACGCGAAGGACCGAGCAATTGATCACGCCGGACTTTTCGCCTTCGCTGGATTCCACCGAAACCACTTACGGAGGTTCCCTCGATATTCGCTCCAATTCGGTGCCGACGCAACTTCAGATCTATCAGGAGAACGACGCGCAAACTGAATTTGGCGGGTTGACCAACTACCAGTTGACCGAGGATGTCGCTCACTGGCACACGGACGTTGTCGATCTGAAAAATCAGACCCTGGCCTGGGACTACACTTATCAGAACACCAGCGAACAGGAGCAGGACTCCCCTGACATCCGATATCAAAATCACAGCGCCTCCCTGAACGACGTGCTCTATTTCGGACCGCAAAACGCCAGTTCGCTGACGTCCTCGGCGTCATTGACCGAGCAGACCGGCGATCTCGCCTTCGGTCAAATCCGCCTGGATGAAAACCTGCGCGAGCAGCACTCCAGCGACTTTCAGACTCATTACGACTACACGCTGCAACAAAGCAGCATCAGCGGCATCAATCAACTCACCAACCAACTCGACGTTGGATTCATTCATCACTTGTTCCAGAGCTTGACCACCACGGGCGACGTCGGCGGGTCGATCCTCAATGAAACCGGCGGGAGCGAGGTCGAGCAGCTTTTTGGCAGCATGAATTTCGACTATCGAAAAACGGTCCCTTACGGAATGCTGCTGGCGAATCTCAGTCTTGGATGGCAATGGCAATACTCGCCCCAAGGGACTTTGGAAACTCCCGTCATCAATCAGCCGGAGACTTTCAACAGCACGCAGCCGATCGTGCTGACCCAGTCGAACATCGACCCGGCCTCGATCGTCGTGTTGAGTTCGGCGGGCGTGCCGTATCTCAAGGGAACCGACTTCACCGTCAATACGGTCGGGAATCTGATTCAGATCCAGCGGATTCTCGGCGGCTTGATTCCCCCCGACGGCAGCGTGCTGCTTAATTATGACCTGCTTCCCCAGCAGGCCAACACGACCAATACCGGCAACTTCGGCATCGGCACCCGCTATGAGATCGAAAAAGGCCCGTTCAGCGGCCTTGCGCCGTATTTCCGCTACGGACTTCAGAGACAGACGATCGACTCGGAGGATTCCGCCCAGTTCACCCCCGACAGCTACCAGGATGTGGTGGTCGGCATGGATTACCGCATCTGGAAGTTCATGTTCAATGCCGAGCAACAGTGGCACGACAGCACGCTCGTCCCATACAACGCCTCCCGCGTCTCGGCGCGTTTTGACCAGCGCCTGGACCGCGACACCACCGCCACCGCCTCCGCCAGCTATGCCATGCTCGACTATTACGGCGAACAGGACTACGTCAACGACGCGTCGGTCAGCGCCGTCCTGGAGCGCAAGTTCAACTCCGAATGGTCGGTCGTGGCGCGAGCGATCTGGATGAACGACCAGGATGAACTGTTTGGCAATACCGAGGGATTGGAAGAGCAACTGGAGCTGCGATGGAGGCACAATCAGACCGACATCTATGGCCGGATTCGCAACGCCACGTTGAGGACCAGCGACGTGGAAAGCACTTTTCAGATTTTTGAAATCGGCCTGACCCGACGTTTTTAGCACAAAGGACGGAGCATTCGAATGCCAATGCGAAAACCTATTGTCCTGCGAGTTCGCGGAAGCACACTGCGTCGACGCTTTGCGCTGGCGGGCCTGATCTTGCTGGGCGGCTGCGGTCATGACGCGGGAGTGATCTTCCCGAGCCAGCAGAACGCTCCGCAATGGCCCGCCGCGCCGGCAGAGCCGCGGATTCGTTATGTCGGTCAGTTGACGGGAAGCAAAGACCTCAAGCCGGCCGAGTCCGCGTTCCAGGCGCTGGGCAGCGCGCTGTTTGGAGGATCGTCGTCGGCCCGTCTATTTCAAACTCCGATGGCGGTGTGCACCGACGGCGCGGATCGCGTTTTTGTCGCCGACTCCGCCGACCACGTCATCCACGTCCTGGATCTCAAGACCCGCGTGTACCAGCGCTGGACGCCAACCGGCCGGACATTATTGACGCCCGTCGGCTTGGCCTACGACGGCAGCGGCCGGCGTCTTCTGGTGTCGGACTCCGGCGCATCCGCCATCCTCGCTTTCTCGCTCGATGGCCAATTCATCGGGGAATTGGCGTCCGGACAAATAAAGCGGCCGTGCGGGTTGGCAGTTGATCCGCGCAACGGACGGATTTTCGTCGCCGATGTCGCCGCCCATCAGGTCGTCGTCCTGTCGCCCTCCGGAGGGGTGATCGAGCGCATCGGCGCCCGCGGCGACGCCCTCGGACAGTTCAATTATCCGACGAACGTCGCAATCGATTCGCGAGGCCGCCTCTACGTCAGCGATTCGCTGAACTTCCGAATCCAGCAATTCAGCGCCGATCTGGAACCGATTCGCCAGATGGGCCGTCAAGGCGACATGCCCGGTTATTTCGCCGAGCCCAAGGGTCTGGCGATCGACCCTGATGGACACGTCTATGTCGTCGATTCGCAGTTTGAGGCCGTGGAAATCTTCAACGATGCGGGAAATCTGCTGCTGGATTTCGGCGAGGAAGGCCGCGGGCCCGGCGAGTTCTGGCTCCCCTCGGGCATTTTCATTGACGGTCGCGGCCGCATCTGGGTCGCCGATTCTTACAACCATCGAGTGCAGGTATTCGATTACCTGCCGGAGCGAAAGCCATGAAACTCAAAATTCCAATGGCGATCTTGGCGATTCTAAGGCGGCGGCCATTCTCGAACTCCCCCATGCCGTTTAGCCGCGACCCGAAGGGGAGCGCGTTTATTGGATGTTCGAGAATCGCCGCGGCCTATTTAGCGCTGTCGATCACACTGCTGTACGCCCCATCTGCGCAAGCCCAGATCGGCCCCACCAGCATCGTCAACAGTCCGCACAATCTTTCCGCCTCCGGTCCCGGCAAGATCAAAGCGACCAGCGAACAGGAAGTTTGCATTTTTTGCCACACCCCTCACAACGCCGCTCCGGTTCAGCCCCTGTGGAACCGGGACCTTCCCGTCAACGCTTACAAGGTTTACTCCAGTTCATCACTGGTCTCGACTCCGGGCCAGCCAACCGGATCCAGCAAGCTGTGCCTCTCCTGTCATGACGGAACCATCGCGCTCGGCACCGTGCTATCCAGCAATCTACCCCTCACGATGGCCAACGGCGTGATCACGCTCCCGCCGGGGGCAACCAACCTCGGCACCGATCTCTCCGGAGATCACCCGATCTCCTTCACTTACGATTCCAACCTCGCGGTCAAGAACGGCAATCTGGTCGACCCAGGCGCGCTGCCGACGCAGGTGAAGCTGGAGAGCGGCCAGCTTCAATGCGCGAGTTGCCACAATCCCCACGACGACAGCCTCGGGAATTTTCTGGTGATGAGCAACACCAATTCGCAGTTGTGCAACAGTTGCCATCTGCTCTCCGGAGAGGCGACGGTGACTGGCCACAACCAATGCATCGACTGTCACCAGGAACACAATGCGCCGAGCGGGGCGCTGCTGCTGACTCAGGCGACGGTCACGGCGACATGCGCGGTTTGTCATGGAAATTCGATCCCCACGGCCTCGGCATCCGCCGCGACGCTCACCCCCGGCGCCACGCTGGTTTACGGCGGCAGCATGATCGACGGCCCCGACCCCAGCCTGCCCAGCCTGGCTCGCGCCGGCGTCAATGTGACCGCCGACTTGAACAAGATGAGCCGGCACAATGCCGACGTCCCCTCGGCACTGGGCAATCTGATGCCGAAGACGGCGATCCAAGGCCCGACCGATCTGGTCAACTGCGCCGACTGTCACGAACCGCATTCGATCAAAAGCGGCATAGCAATGCCGCCGAACATTGCGCCTGCCCTGGGCAAAGCCAGCGGCGTTACCATCGCCGGGGCCATCACGGTGCGGGCCAAATATGAGTATGAAGTCTGTTTCAAATGTCACGGCACCGAGAATTCCGACCGGCCGTTTCTCACGCGAAAGGCCGTCCAGACGAATATCCGCCTGGAATTCGCCCCCACGGCCGTGTCCTTCCATCCGGTCACGTCGCCCGGGCGCGGGAGGGATGTCCCCAGCCTGAATCCCGGGTTGACCACCGCCAGCGTCATTTACTGCACCGATTGCCATAATTCCGATACCGGACGCAAGTCCGGCGGGGCCGGGCCGGATGGGCCGCATGGCTCGAACATCCCGCCGCTGCTCATCGCCAACTACGACACGATAGACGGCGCCAGTGAAAGCTCCGTCGCCTACGCCCTGTGCTACCGTTGCCATCAGCGCGCCAGCATCCTGAACAATGAGTCCTTCAGCCTGCACCGCTCGCATATTGTCAACGACCGAACCCCCTGCTCGGCGTGCCACGACGCCCACGGCATCAGTTCGGCGCAAGGAACATTCACGGACAACGCTCACCTCATCAACTTCGATACCACTATCGTTTTCCCGGATCCCATTACCAAACGATTGGAGTATCGAACTTTCGGACCGCGCAGCGGGCAATGTACCCTGCTGTGCCACGGCAAGGACCATTCGGGGCTGAACTATCCATAAGGCAGGAACGTTATGTCCACCAACCAAGCAGACAAACCGGAACCCGCGGGGCTTTGGGCCAACCCGATCACCCTCATCGGCCTGTTGTTCGTAGCGGTCGGCCTGGTGACGTTGTTGAGCTTCTGGCTCTTGATGTTCGTCTCCTCCAGCGCCGAGAACAACCAGTACCTGGGCGTGATCGGATTCATGATTCTGCCGGGAATCCTGATCAACGGGCTGATTCTGTGCCCGGCGGGAATCCTGCTGCGCCGCCGCCGGCTGAGAAACCTGAGCCCGGTCTGGCAAATCTCAACCCGGCACGCCTGGCAGTTCCTGGCGATCACGTTTTTTCTGATTCTGCCAATCCTCGGCGTCGCGAGTTTTCGCGGATATGAATTCACCGACTCGGCGGAGTTTTGCGGAACTATCTGCCACAACATGGACCCCCAATACACCCGCTATCAGCAGTCCCCGCATGCGCGCGTGACCTGCGCGGGATGTCATATCGGTCCCGGCCCGGGCGCGTTCGTCAAGGCGAAAGTCTCCGGCCTACGACAGGTGGTCTACACCGTGCTCGACGCCTTTCCCAGGCCGATTCCACCGGCCATCACCGAACTTCGCCCGGCCCGCGAAACCTGCGAGCAATGCCACTGGCCCTCGCAATTCTTCGGCTCGCTCCTGCGAAGGACCGTTCACTTCGCTCCGGACGAAGCCAATACCCGTCATGAATACGAAATCCTGGTCAAGGTCGGCGGCTTGAACAACAGCCTCGGCGTTGCCGAAGGCATTCACATGCACATGCTCGATCGGGTCGAATATGTCGCGGACGATGCCAAGCTCGATCATATTCCCTGGGTGCGCTACACCTATCCCGACGGCAAAAGAATCGTCTTCCGCTCCGATGGCAAGATCAACGATGACGCTCCGCCGGCCGGAAAAAGACGCCTGCTCGACTGCATCGACTGCCACAACGTAGCCGGCCACAAGTTTCAGTCGCCGGAGCAGTCGGTGGACCACGCACTGGCCGTTGGACAGCTCGACGCATCGCTGCCGTTCATCAAGCGGCAGGCGGTCGCGGTCCTGTCACAGAACTACACCACCAAGCCGCAGGCGCTCGATGCGATCGAGCAAGGCCTGAACTCTTTCTACCAGACCACCTATCCCCAGACCTGGTCCACGCGCCGCAACACGGTGGATCGCGCCGTTTCGGTTGTGAAGGACATTTATCGAACCGAGTTCTTCCCCGAGTTGAAAGTGGATTGGCGCACCTATCCGAATCATCTCGGCCACATGGAATCCCCGGGGTGTTTCCGCTGCCACGACGGCTTGCACATCGCCTCCGGCGGCAAGCGGATTTCCTCCGATTGCCAGACCTGCCACACCTTTCAATATCGGCAGGCGGATCCGAAGGTGATCGTCGAGCGCACGTTCGATCATCCGCTGAAGATCAACGAGGCCTGGACGGGTCTCGGCCCGCACGAGGGAATGCTGTGCACCGATTGCCACGACGGCGGACTCGGCGCCATCGGATGGACGGACAATAAAGCGATCTATAAATGCGGCGATTGCCATCCGAGCGGCCGCTGGCTTGAAATCCAGCGGACGTTGCGAATCCGTCGAGCCGCTGCCACCCAGCCTTCGGGCGCGTCACCCATTGCCCGATAGCGATCGCTGCCGGTTTGTTGACGCTATGGGCATTGGGGCGGTGAGACAGAACAAGGCGATTTTGAAGAATAACTCAGCCTGCACGAATCGCCTGCCCTTCATGGGGCGGGAATATTTGGACCCGGCCACTTTTCTGACCCTGTTTCCGTCATAGACCGCCCTCCTCTGCGCCTCGCTTGGACGATGTTTTCGGAATAGAATCTGTTGGTGCAAAAAGCGTATCTTGAAACCAGCTTCTTCGAGCGCGACCATGAATGAAGCTCTATCCCCCAAGCACGAGCCGACCCCCGTCGATGGTGTCCGACGCGTCCGCGAGCGGCTGACCCGCGAGGCAGGCGGCGACATCGCCAAGCTGGCGGAACAGGCCAACCGGGTCGCGAAAAAGTTGCGTAAGAAGCTGGCGCTAAGGTCGTCGAGCCTCCGGTAAACTGAACGGGACATCTATCCCCGACGTTGGGAGAAATGAAATGAGCCAATACAAGCATGTGTGTTTTCAACCTTGGGAGGGAGAACACTATGATTGTTCCCCTTGGGGACTCCGTGCAATGTTGTTGGGGGAAAGTCATTACGACACGGAGGGAGCAAAGACAGCCGGCTTCACGAAGACGGTGGTAAGTAGGGTCGTCAAATGCCAAGACAAAGGCTACCGAAGTCGCCTTTTCTCGAAGACGGCGCGGTTATTCCTGAAGGCCGCAGAAGGCCGATGCGCTGATCGCTGTGATTGCCACGCCTTCTGGCAGAATGTCTTGTTTTACAATTTCATTCAGGAATACGTTGACGAAGACCCCAGAATCCGTCCAACGAAGGTGATGTGGGAGGATTCAAAAAACACGAATGCCTTTGATGAGGTTGTCTGCATTCATCGCCCCGACTTGATTCTCGTACTCGGAAAAGAACTATCGAGTTATGTTGAGAAGTGCGCCATAATGAAAAGCCCGCATATTGTTTCGGTTGCGATTCATCATCCGGCGTCGTGGGGGTGGAAATACGAGCGATGGACCCAATGTTTGAAGGATGCGTTTAAGGAGGCAAGGGGTCAGTGAGTTCGACCGGAGTAACGGAGTACACGACCCATCACACGGGAACCCGGGCTTTACAGACGAAGTGTCGTGTCCCGTCAGTTATTTCCATTTTTTCCCCGCGCCGATATAAAAACAGGCCCAAAACTTTCACGTCGCGGCCATATATATAGAGGGAGGTTCATTTTTTGCTGTCGATCCGGCCGTTATCCCGGCCCAGCTTGAATAGCGACAAAATGGCCGACCGATGCAGATTTCGCTCGCGACCCCCCGGTAACGGTAACGAAACCCCGCGCGGCGATATCAAAAACGGGGGTTTCGTCACCACCGCACCCTGGCCAATTCTGCAACCGTAGTTTTAGAATGCCCATTCAAGCGAGAAAATGCAGGCTCGCCGCGGATGACGCGGAGAAATACATGTTCGCCAGAGATGAAGACCGATGGACGCAGATGAAATGCGGAAAGTTCTCTCTCCCCTCCGCGTTCTCCGCGCCTCCGCGTGCGTGCTCTGGTTTTGGCTTCGTTCATGGGAGATTCGGGGGGGCTTGATTCACGCGGAGGCGCGGAGACGCGGAGGGGGAAAGATTGTTAACAATT
>Ga0116134_1000469_pt1 | contig 21056 bp, 21 predicted proteins | sample June2015DPH_19_5_FD_89737 | JGI IMG/M metagenome (GOLD analysis project Ga0116134, IMG submission 89737) | Peatland microbial communities from SPRUCE experiment site at the Marcell Experimental Forest, Minnesota, USA - June2015DPH_19_40 | ecosystem: Environmental > Terrestrial > Soil > Wetlands... | reverse complement strand
GAGTGTTCCGGTCCCGGAGCTGAGCCGCCAGCCGTTCTACGAGACGCGGGAGGCGCTGCTCCCGTTCGGCGTCTACGTCGTCTATCAACAGGACTACCAGACCGGCACCATCGATCTCGTGATGGTTCTACCTGCGAAGTAAATGGGTTTCCATCAGGAGCCGGTCCCAAGCGCCGAGTCCGATAATCCCGAGCCGGAACGGTCGTTCTCATCCCTACTGTCATCCCTACAACGGCCAGGGCAGGGGGCGATTCGAGTGGACGCGTGTGGACGAACGCCCTGATCAGGGAACCTGTGTGGACGACTATGGACCCCGAGTTTGATCACCCAGATCTACGAAGGCACGAACCAGATCCAGCGAGTCGTCATCTCGAAACGCGTGCTCCGGTAGGCACCCGCAGCGCTGCACGCCGGCGTGCCGGTCCAGCCCGCCGCCCCGTCCCGGCTCACTCTCGCTTGGCCTCGGAGGGCTCGGACACCCGCGCCGGCAGCCGTGTCGTCAAGGCGAGCCCGAGGCAGCCAGCGACCGCCAAGGCGAGTAACGCAACATCAGGCCTGCCCATGAGCGCCTGCGTCGTCAGAGCGAGGACGACTCCACCGAGGTTCCCGGCGAGCATGAGGAACCCGACGGCGCCCCCTTGGCGTTCAGGCCCGGCATGCAGCTCCGACCAGTCCAGCGTTACCGGCAAGCTCGTCATGAGGACGAAACCCTCGACGAACAGGAAGACGGCGATCCAGGCAAGCCCGTGGCGGGCGGCGATCACCAGGAAGCACAGCGCCGTCAAGCCGGTGGCGGCCGACAGCATCGCTCGGCGACGGTTCTTGGCGGCGATGACGGGCGGCAAGATGGCGGCGCCGAGGATGCCGGCGAAGGTCATGAGGGCCACGAGGTTGCCGGCAGAGGAACCCTCGTGGAAGTGGTTGAGGATCGTCTCGAGCCACGTGGCGACGGCGTTGTAGATACCCATGCCGACGAAGAGCAGGCCGGCGAGCACCCACATGAAGCGGTCCCGTCGCAACCACCCGAGCGCTATCGAAGTCGAGGGGTTGTCCGGATACGTCGCCGGCGTGCGGAGGGCCATGAGCATCCACACGGCGGCGATGACCGCGGGGACTGCCTGCACGGCGAGGAGAAGTCGCAGACCGCCGGCGTCGAAGAGCGGGCCGCCGGTGAGCATGGCGACGAGGATGCCCAGAAACAGCGACACGCTGCCGACCGAGATGGCCGTGGCCCGCTCACCCCTCGGGAAGTGTTGCCCGGCGACCTTCGTGATGGCGTTCAGCACGAGCGGTTGGCCGGCGGCGATGACGACCTGTCCAGACAGCTGCACGGCGAACGAGTCCGGCGCCGCCAAGCGGATGAGGGCCCCTGCGGCGGTGAGCAGGGCGCCGGTCGTGAGCGCCCGCTTGAAGCTGCCGTCCAGCCAGCGGCCGGTCGGCAGGCCGAGCACGATGTAGACGAACGGGAAGATGATGGCCAGGTCGCCCGTAGCCCCACTCGAGACGTGCATCACCCGAGCCGTCTGGGTCGTGATGGGGGCGAACGTCAGCCAGAGCAGTTGTGTGCTGGCGGCCAGCAGGCCGTAACCGGCCAGGATCATCCACCGGCTCATGCCAGGCAGTGGCCGGATCTGCGAGTCGGCCTCCGATCGGTCGGAGGACGACGGTGCCCGGCTCATGAGCGGACGCACCTGCAGCAGGCGGAAACCCTGCACTCGCCGCCATCAACACCCTCGGGCAGCAGCACCAGCTCGGAGAGAAGCTCAAGGTCGTCCATGACCCCTCCTAACGGCGTGCTGCTCGCATGCCAGGAATCGAGCCTACGGCTTGGGCCCTCAGGGCGTAAGAGACGAAAGTCGTCTCGATGAGAGTCGGATGGCCCTAGTTCAGGCCCCACCTGCCCCGGCGCCGAGCCGGCGACTCACTGCGGGAGCCTGCTCACCCCGATGTCGGCTCCGGCTCCGAGGATGACGTCGCGGATCTCGTCCCCGACGAGCTCGTTGCGCGCCAGCAGGGCATCGCGCAGCGCCTCCACGATGTGGCTCGTCCCCTTCAGCATGTCGGACGCATCGGCCTTCGCACGCCTGAGGAGCTCCTCCACCTCTCGGCGGCCCTCATCACTCGCCATCACCCTCGAGGCGACGCTGCCGCCTACAACGCTGGCCGAGGCGAGCGTGCTTCCCATCCCCAGGTTCCCGACCATGTGGCACGCAGCGTTGGTCGCCGCCTGGAGGTCGCCTGCCACGCCCGAGCTTGTCTCCCCGAAGAAGATCTCCTCGGCAACCATGCCCCCGAAGGAGATCTGAATGAGCGCCTGAAGCTCGGAGTGTGTCTGGGTGAAGCGCTCCTCGATGTCAGCGTGGGACAGCAGTCCGAGGGCGTCGCGCCGCTTCACGATCGAGAGCACCTCGAGGCGACGCCCCTTTCCGACCAGCCAGGCAACGGTGGCGTGACCGGCTTCGTGGGTGGCGATCGTGCGGCGCTCGGCTTCGGAGTACTCCACTGGTTGGGCGAGGCCGATCTCCGCTGTCATCTTGGCTTGTTGGATGTCGCTCCAATCCAGGCGATCGGCGCCCCGTCGCAGCGCCCACACGAGCGCTTCGTCGAGAAGGTGCTCGAGCATCACCGGCGAGTACCCCGTCGTGAGAGCGGCCAGGGCATCACGCTTGGCGGGGTCGTCGATCTCGGGCTCGTGGGCTTTCTTGTCGAGGTAGTAGTCGATGATCTCCCGCCGCCCGCTTCGCGAGGGCAGGTCGAAGTAGATGCTCCGGTCGAACCGTCCTGGTCTGAGCAGCGCCGGGTCGAGCTGCGACGCCCGGTTCGTTGCCCCGATGACCAAGATGTTGGCCGGGGGCGGCAGCGGCTTGCGCAGCTGTGCATGCGTGGGGAGCCAGGCGTTGACGAGATCCACGAGGGAGCGGGCGAAACGGGTGCCGGGCGACGGCTGGTCGAACGACTGCAGCTGGATCAACAGTTCGTTGACGACGCCGGCAATGCCGCCCTGGTGGCTTCCGAGACCCTCGCCCCCGCGGGAGCCTCCGATGGCGTCGATCTCCTCGATGAACCCGATGGCGCCCCCTTCTCGGCGGGCGTATCGTCGAAGAGCTCGGAAGTACGAGCGGATCTTCCGGTTCGTCTGCCCGTAGAACATCGACTGGAAGGCCGAGGACGAGACGAACAGGAACGGCACGCCCCCTTCGGCTGCCATCGCCTTGGCCATGTACGTCTTGCCCGTGCCAGGTGGCCCTTCGAAGAGGATCGCCCGCCGCGGGCTGCCGCCCATCTGCTCTGCAAACGTGCGATGGGCGAGGAAGAGGTTGAGCGTCTTGACCGCCTCCTCCACGACGACGGGGGCACCGCGTACGTCGTCGAAGCGGACGTCGATCTCACCGGGCCGGTAGAGCACGTGCGGCGAGCTGCCGGCGCCGAGCATAGGCCCGGTCATCACGAGGAGCAGGATGATGATGAGCACCATCGCCGGGAGGTAACGCGCCTCGGTGGAGGAGAGATGCGGCAGGGAGATCACCTGCGTCGGCCAGAGCAGCGCCCGCACGCTGACCCACACCGTCAGGGGCAGGAGGAGGAACAGCAGCCGCGTCAGGCGCCGCCTTCGGACGAGCTCCCGTGTCGCACCGACGTCAGCGCTCGCTGCCGAGATGACGTGGGTCTGGCGGAGGGCACCGAGCTCGAGTGCGCTCGTCGGGCGGGGCACCGCTGGCGGCGTGTCCGAAACGGGGGCGGGCTCGTGCGAGTGCTCCTCCCGACCGGTCGCTACGGCAGCGTCATTGGCGAAGCGCTGCCGTCTTTGCCCCGTTCTATGGTGCCTCGATGTCTGCACGAGTCACCCAGCCTTTCTTCGCAACCTTGGTTCCGGTTCTCGGCGTCAGATCGCAAGAAAATCCACCGCAATCATGCGCCGCTTGCCCGACCGGCGCAACCGCCGCCACGGTGCGTGAAAGCTCGTCACGCTGCGTGAACCCTTCGGTCTCTCAGGCCAGGATCTCCGGATGCTGCGGGACTTCGTCCCGCGGTTTGAGCTCGACTGCTCTCGGCTGCCGGCGATGCGACGAATCCGCCATGTTCTTGCCGGCCGGCATTGAACCAACACCTTTATGGACAATGCCGAGAGCAGGAGACCTCGGATTGAGAACGACGGCGAGCGCTGCATAGATCGGCCCGAGCGAGCAACGGCGGAGTGCTATAAGCCGTCCGGGGACTCCACTAGCGAGCCTCGAGCCGTCGGTTCCGCCTCGCCCGGCGTCGGCACGGTCCAACCGCTCTTCCATACTCGCTGGCCACGCCGCAGGCGATCAACACGGCCACCTGACGGCCATGCCCGCCGCTCAGTTGCTGTAGATGCGCGTCGGGGTGACGAGGACGACGGTGCGGCGCTGTTCGGCCATCTCGCGGTCGTAAGCATCCCAGTTGTCGTGCGTGCCCCCGGCGGCGGTGAACACCTCGCGCAGGAGCAGCCGCAGCCGCTCCGCATCCACCCCCGGCCTCGGGTCGTCCGGCCCGATCAGCTCGGCGAGGCCCTCGGTGGCCGCCCAAGCCCAACCGGAGCGGAACGTCACGGTGATCTGCGGCCGGGCCCGGAGGTTACGGAGCTTCGATCGTCCATAGGTCACGAAACCCACCACCTGCCCGTCGCCGAACGGGTGCTCCAGCACGCCGGCGTTCACCACCGACGATTGGATGCTCGAGTCGGCCCGCAACGTGGCCACGACGGCCAGGAACCTCTCCCGCCCGGCAAGCTCGGCCACCTCCTGCATTGTTGTCATCGATCTCTCCTTCCCTTCTGTGCGGCTCCCTCGCCCTTTGGGCCCCTCAGCTGGGATCGAGCACGCCGCTTCGAGCGAGCCACCGGCCGATCTCTTCGGAGACGTTCCGACCCGTGGCGATGGCGGGAGCACCATCGAACCTGCTGATCTTCTCATTGACCCGTTCGATGGCTTTGCGCGTGGAGTCGGTGGACCGACCGAGGCGACGGGCGGTTTCGTCGTGGGAGCGTGGTCCGAGCGTCGTCGGGCGCGGCAGGACGGCGAAGTCTGAGTAGTAGGCGAGCAAGACCTCGAGTTCGAGCGGGGTCAAGCTCAGCACGAGGACACCCTCCAGCCCGGCGGTCGGCTCCTCCTCGGCGGCCTCGCCGGCAGGCTGCCATGCGCCCCGGCTGCGACCGGCGATCCCTGCGGGACCAAGGTGGTCATCGGTCATGCAGACGACGTGAAAGCCATGGCCGGGGCGGCCGATGCTGTAGCTCCAGCGATGCCGCGCCGGCACCCAAGCTCGTCCCGACTCGAGCGGGACCTCCTCGTAGCCGGGTTCGTACACTTGCAGCAGACCCGGTTTGTCGCTGAGGTTCAGCGTGGTCCAGCGACTGCCGTCCCAGTGGATCTCGACGTGGGTCTTCGAAACGGTCCAGCGCCCTTGCACCCGCTCGTGCCCCACGCACACGTCGACCGAGCGCCCCCGTCCGAGCCGGACGGTCTGGTCGCGCCTGAAGCTCCTCGTCTCCTCGGCGGGCAGGACTCGAATCTGCAGCGTCATGGCGGACTGTGCCGCTCGAGCCGCGCAGCTCTAGGTGCCGGGCGCATCCCCCGAGGATGTCATGTGGCGAACGACAGCGGCGGTGACGTTGTCGACCGCCCCATGTCGAAGAGCGAGTTCGACGAGCGAGCGGGCCGCATCTGCCGGGCGGGCGGCGTCCGCCATCACTCGGCGGATGTCGTCGGTGGTGAGCACGTCGAGGCCATCAGAGGCGAGCAGCAAGGCATCGCCTGCGTGCAGCCACACTTCAGACGTCTCCGGCACGACTCGATCCTCAGGCCCGATGGCGCGTGTGATCCAGTGGCGCCCGGGGTGGGCGAGGGCTTCCTCCGGCGTGAGGGAGCCCGACCTGACGAGCTGGGCGGCGACGTTGTCGTCTTCTGTCAGCTGCGTGGCCGAGGTCGTGTTCACGAACCAGGCGCGTGAGTCTCCGATGTTGGCGACGAGCCATCTGCTCGCCACCTCCTCGACGGTCGTGGCAATGGCAACGGTCAGCGTGGCTGCCATGGCGGCGACGGTGGCGTCGGCTCGGCGCCGAGAACGGACTTGCCGGTTCGCGCGTGACGCCGCCTCCTCGAGGAGGCGAGCATCGAATGCCTTGGCGTCGGCGAAACAGGAGACGACGCTCTCCACCGTCAGCTCCGCCGCCAGTGCCCCACCTGCGTGCCCGCCTGCGCCATCGCTCAGCACGACCCAACGCGGGGAGATGGCGCAGCGGTCTTGATTGTCTGGCCGGGCACCGAGAGCCGTCGCGTAGGCGCACGCGATCAACGAGTCGCCACACGACTGATGCCCGTCGCCTCGGTCACGCTCCGGACGTGACCGGGACGGTCGCGCTCGTCGCCGCCCGAAGTGCATGTCATGAGATCTACATGGAGTCCCGCTCAAGTGAAAGGACCACTTCTGGCCCCCGGAGCACCCCCTACTGGCTCCGCGAGCACCTGACAGATGAGCGCGGGGGACTCGGCGACGCAGGCATAGCCTGCCATCACCGTTCGCGCCGTCCAGCTTGGCGCCCGCTGGGGACAGCGCACACCTTCGGCAACGCCGGTGAGGGCGAGGCCGCCTGTCGTGATCCATGCCCCTGCGGACGTTCTCCGCCGGCGGGTCGTCGATCGGCAATGCCCTCGAGGAAACAGCCGCGGGTACGGTGGCGGGGAGGATCGGAGGTCCGATGGCGACCGACTGGGCACGGCCAGTAGTGCACTTTGAGATCGGTGGGCGCGACCCCGATCGACTCCGGGAGTTCTACGCGGCGATGTTCAACTGGTCGATCGGCGACGGCCCGATCATGACGATCGCCGCCGGCGTCGGTGGTCCCGAACCTGGACCGGGAGGACACCTCCGCCAGACGGACCGGCCCGGAGTGTCCCTCTATGTCCAGGTACGAGACCTGCGTGACTCACTTCAAAAGGTCGTCGAGCTCGGCGGCGCGACGGTGACCCAGCCTTTTGACATTCCGAACGGCCCGACGTTGGCGGTCATCACCGACCCCGAGCACAACCAGCTCGTTCTCGTCCAGCAGTGAGGCGGGCTCAGCCGAGGCTGACGTAGCGCTTGGTCTCTTGGCCGGCGGCAGCTGCCATCTCCCCGAAAGCCCGCGCGGCGGGGTCTTCCATCGGTGTCTGCCGAGAGTGGTCGGCGTCGGCAGTCGCCTGCCAGAGGGTGATGACGAGCCAGCTGCGGCCATCACGTGCCGTCGTCCTCCGCAAGAAACCCTCCCTCGAGCTCAGCTCGGCCTGCACGGCCCGATCGGCCGCGAGCAACGCATCCTCGTCGGTTCCCTCCGCCAGCCGGAACGTCGTCACCTCGATCAGCATCGTGCGCCTCCCTGGCTCGTCCGCAAGCGCGAGTTTTGTGCACTAGACGTGCTCCGATTCGCGGGCGCGGGTTTCGCAGGAGTTCTCACGGTCGAAATCCTGCGTTCACAACTCGTGTCTACCCTGAACCCATGACGCGTTACGTGGTCGTCCGGGTGTGGCTCGCCGACCGCCCGGGGTCGTTGGGCCAACTCGCCAGCAAGATCGGTGCGGTCGGCGGCGACCTCGTGGGGATCGACATCCTCGAGCGTGACGGAGCCCGCGCCGTGGACGAACTGACGGTCGAGCTTCCGGACGGGTTCAGCCCGGAATCGTTGGCGGCTGCGCTCTCGGATCTCCCCGGCGTCGAGGTCGAGGACCTGCGGCATCTTGTCTCCCGGGTGCCGTATTCCGGGCGGGACCCACTCGACGCCGCCGTGCTCATGGCCGAGGCGATCGGCCCGGCTGAGCTCCTGAACGTCCTGGCGCAAGGGGTGTGCGTCGCCTTCGCGTGCGATTGGTCCACGGTCCTCGACATGGGCGAGAGCACTGCGACCGCTCTGGCCGCCGCAGGAGACCCGCCGAGTGCTGCCTGGCTGGGTGCTTTTGTGGCGGGAGCGAGAGCCGGCCTTTCGCGGTCGCCGTCGGAGGGCTTCGGCCTCGTCGGTCCCCGCGACGTAGCTTGGGCGCCGCTCGATTCGTCGGACCTGGTGGTGCTGGCAGGAAGAGACGGGCCGCCATTCCGCGGCAGGGAGCGTCGCCAGCTCCATCAGTTGTGCCGTATCGGACACGCAAGATGGCAGGACCTCATCCGCAATGTTGGCCGCGAGCCCGATTCCCCTCGGGCAGCGCAGTCCGGCAAGCCCTCCTTCATCGCTTCCTGACGTCCGCTTTCGGGACGGCGGACGCGCCGGGCGCAAGTGCCCGGCGGCTTCCTGAGCCGGCAAGCGGCTCGGTCCGGCGGCTCGTATGCGGCCATGGCTGCAGAGAGCTAGCGTTCGGCCAGGTCGAAAGGAGAGCTGCCGTGGGTTTCATGGACAAGGTGAAGGCGCAAGCGGACCAACTCGCTCAAAAGGCGCAAGAAGGAGCCAAGGCCGGGCAGGACAAGCTGTCTGGCTTGCAGGCCAAGCGCCACGCGGACGCGCTGCTGCAAGAGCTTGGCGGGATCGTCTACTGCCAGCGCGCCGGCCGCCCCGGGACGCCGGGCGACGATCGCGTAGCGGCGATCATGAGCCAGCTGCAAGCGTATGAGGCCGAACACGGCCAGATCACGCCCACGTCGGCCGACGCCCCGGCGGCTCCGGCGGGAGCTGCTGACGTCGGGTACGTCCCAGGCGCAGGAGGCAACGTCGGAAGCCCGCAAGGAGCACCTGCTTACGCGGGCGGCATCCCAGACTCCGGCAGCATCCCGCAGTCGGGTGGCATCCCACAGTCGGGTGGCATCCCGCAGTCGGGTGGCATCCCGCAAAGCGGTGGCATTCCACAAAGCGGTGGCATCCCACAGTCGGGTGGCATTCCGCAAAGCGGCGGCATCCCGCAGTCGGGTGGCATCCCGCAGTCGGGTGGCATCCCGCAGTCGGCCGCTGTCCCCGACGCCGGCGGCATCCCGCAGTCGGCCGCCGTCCCCGACGCCGGCGGCATCCCGCAGTCGGCCGCCGGCCCCGACGCCGGCGGCATCCCGCAGTCGAGCGGGATCCCCTCGTCTTCCCTCGCGTCCGAGGAGGGTTCCTCGGAGAGCTGATTCGGCTGCGAAGCGGCGCGCAGCATCGCCCCGGGGAGGCGGTGCCGCGTCGCCGCCTTTCGCAAGCTCCACGAGTCGAGCGTCGGCTCAGGGTTGTGGGCAACGGTGTAGATAACGTTCGCCCGCGTCGGTAGGTGCATCGGTAAGGGGTGGGCGCAAGCTGACCTCGTGGTTCGCCTCCGCTCCGTCGCCCCACTGGTTGCCGTCTTCCTTGCCCCCCGCCAGGCGCGGCACCTCGGGCGCACCCTGTTTCTCACGGCCGTCCTGGCCGCGGCAGGCTGCTCTTCGGCGGCGGCGCGGAGCGAGCCGTCCAATCTCGGCGACGAGCCATCGAGCTCTCTCGTCCCCACGTCGCTACACGCGGGCGCCACGACCGCGACTTCAACCGGCTCGACGTCGGTGTCGTCCCGCACGGCTGCAGCAATAGCCGTCGAGATGGCGTGGGCAGAATCGAAGGAGTCCTTCTACCAAGCGGCCCTCGTCGGCAACCCGCACGCTCCGTCTCTCCTCGCGACCCTTGTCCGGGGCGGTCCCGTATACGTGCACTCGATCGCTTACCTGAGCGCGCTGGCGAGCGCCGGCGTCCGTGGGCCGCCGAAATGGCGAATCGGCAACGAACACGTCGTCAGCATCAGCGCCACTCGTGCGCGCGTCGAAGGCTGCCTGTTCGACACCGGGAGTGTGTGGAAAGTCACGGGCGCGCCCGCGCCAGCATCGCTTGGCGGAGGGCCGGGTTTGACGGCCTCCGATGCGACCCTCCTGCTCGTGCGAGGCAGGTGGCTCGTCTTGGCCGATCACGTCAGCGCTGTCAGGTCTCCGAAGGAGCCCGGACCATGTCACGGTTTCTGAGCTGTCGTCCGGGCCGTAGGGTCCGCCTCGGTGCGCGGGCAGCCTTCGCCGTCGTGCTGGCCCTCGCGGTCGCGGCGGCGGCTACCGGCGTGGCCAGGCCGGGGCCCGGTCCTTACCGGCTCCTCAGCGTGGGTGGCGGCTCCGGCGGTGTCTCAGGGCAGGCCATTTGGGCGACAACCTGGTGGAACGGCACGCCCGAGGGCCCCGGCCCATGGGAGGGATCTCTCGAAGGCGGCGAGGCGATCTGCACCTGGCACGATCTCGGGCCGGGGCTTGCCAATCTCGACGGTGGCCTCAGCGAGGCGAGCCTGCCGCTGTCGTTTTGGGAAGAGCCCGACGGCGGTGGCCATCCGGGCATTTGGGGTGTGAACCAGTGGGCGAGCAGTCTGATGGGCCAATCGAACGCAGACGACCACTTCGACCTCGTCGCTTGTCCCTCGAGCAACCAGGTGCCGCCGACGAGTGCCGACGTGGAGGCCGACCTGCCCCTCGCCTATCCTCCGAGCAGTCCGCCGTTGCACGTGTGGCTGTTCTGGGACACCGTGCCGGATCCGCCGAGCGGCAGTCTGCCGGGAATCATCGGGGAGGCCTACAACGAGACGCACCTTCCCGCCCCGGTCATCGGCACGTCGCCATCCGATGTCGGCGGCGTCGCCGACTCCACCGTAGTGAACCTCGCCACCTGGATGTGGGTCGACCCTGCCCGGTGGCACGTCTACAGCGCCGTGGCGTCAGGCGGGGGCTACGTCGCCAGCGTGTGGGCGGTGCCGATCAGCGTGACATGGAAGGCCGCCTGGAATTTCCCGTCGCCAGCCGACGACCCCGAAGGCGGCACGACGTTCGGCCCCGAGGTGCTCGATCAGGTCTGCGCCGGCCCGGGCACCGTCTACAACCCTCGAATCCGAGGCCAGACGACCGCGTGCTCGTTCGACTTCACGCAGTCGAGCTTCGGGAGGAACGAGAATCTGCAGGCGTCAGTGAGCTGGGACGTCTCGTGGGCTTTGTCGGACGCAGCCGGTATCGTCGGCGGTGAAGGGAGCCTCGGCACGATCGCGACGACGGCGATCCGCTCCCTGCGGGTGTTGCAGGTCGAGTCGGTCATCAGCGATGGGTGAACGAGCGAGCTCAGGTGACGCGATGCAGCACCGAGCGCGTGTGAGGCGTGAGCTTCTCGTTGTTGACCGCTATCTCGACCTCGGCCACGAGGGAGCCGTCCTCGATCCGCAGCTGTCGCCGGCACGCCGTGACGTTGTCGGTCGTGGGTGTATGGCCGATCTCCACCGAGGTGAGGACGAGTCTGTCGACCTCCGGTCTGCCGATGAGCACTTCGGTGATGCCCGACGGCTCAGCGAGCGTCACGTGGACGTCGCCGTTGTCCTGGATGGCAAAGAAGCCGGTCTCAGCGTGCGACGGGCGCCCGTCGGGACCAACGGTCGTCTCGTCGTATCGCAGAAGCGGGCGCCCGTCGTGCGAGAACCGCATTGAATCTCGAAAAGAAAAGCCACCCGCCCAACAACCGTCCCCTCGGCCCTGCCATCCACCAACGAGGAACGCAAGAGGTTGCAGCAGCTCGTGAAGGTCTGGGGCATCGTCGCGCACGAAACGAGGGTACTCGGAGAGGGGGCCGCCACTGGGAGGCGCAAAATAGGAACACGTTCTAAAATCACCCAAGAGCCACTCACGACTACGCCCATTAAAGGGAGTTATCACCGTGCCCACGCCCGTCATCGTCGAGGCGGCCAGATCGCCCATCGGCAAGAGAAATGGTCTCCTGTCCGGCCTCCACCCCGCTGACCTCCTCGGGGTTGTTCAGCTGGAGACCGTCAAGCGTGCGGGGATCGACCCGGGTGACGTCGGGCTGGTCGTCGGCGGCTGTGTGACACAGGCGGGCGAACAGGCCTCCAACGTCGCCCGCAACGCCTGGCTGGCGGCCGGACTTCCCTATTCCGTCGGGGCGAGCACGGTCGACAACCAGTGCGGCTCATCGCAGCAGGCGAACCACTTCATCGCCGGGCTCATCGCCGCCGACGCCATCGACGTTGGCCTGGCGTGCGGGGTGGAGTCGATGAGCCGGATCGGCCTCGGCGAGAACGTGTACAACTCACCTGGCACGCCCAGACCACCGAGCTTCCCGTACGACATGCCCGATCAGTTCACGGCGGCCGAGCGCATCGCCACGCTCCGCGGTATCACCCGGTCAGACGTCGACGCCCTCGGGCTCGCCTCCCAGGAGAACGCCGCCAGGGCATGGGAGGAGGGGCGTTTCGATCGGGAGGTCATCGCCATCGAGGCTCCCGTCGTCGGTCGGGAGGGTCCGAGCGACGAGGTCCAGGTCGTGACTCGAGATCAAGGACTACGCCCGACGACGGCCGACGGTCTGACGGCCCTGAAACCGGTCCTCGAAGGTGGCATCCACACGCCAGGCAACTCGTCGCAAATTTCGGATGGAGCGGCCGCTGTGCTGTGGATGTCGGAGGAGCGTGCGAAGGCCGAAGGCCTCCGTCCCCGTGCCAAGATCCTCGCTCAGGTTCTCGTCGGCTCCGACCCCTGGTATCACCTCGACGGACCGGTCGACGCCATGACGGCCTTGCTCGACAAGACGGGCATGAGCGTCGCCGACATCGAGTTGTTCGAGGTCAACGAAGCCTTCGCCTCCGTCGTCCTCTCCTGGGCGAGCGTGCACAAGCCGGACATGGACCGGGTCAACGTGAACGGCGGTGCCATCGCTCTCGGGCACCCGGTCGGCTCGACTGGCAGCCGCCTCATCACGACCCTGTTGCACGAGCTCGAGCGGCGCGACGCCACCATCGGCTGTGTGCTCATGTGCTGCGGAGGCGCCCTCTCGACCGGGACCATCATCGAGCGGCTCTGATGCGGACTGCCGGGATACAGCCCACCGGAACCGAACACTGTGTCGTCGAGCGCCACGGGACGGATGGGAACGTCGTCGTCGTCACGCTGAACCGACCGGAGGCGAAGAACGCCCTCAGCCCGGCGATGCTCGTCGGCATGGCGGACGCCTGGCAGGAGATCGATGATGACGACGACGTCCGCTGCGCCATCTTGACGGGGGCAGGTGGCACGTTCTGTGCCGGCATGGACCTGAAGGCCTTTGCCGACCCGCGGGACAACCCGTACCAAGACCGCTACCGAGACGACCCTGACCTGCACTGGAAGGCGCTCCTGCGTCACTACCACCTGAAGAAGCCCCTCATCTGCGCAATCGAGGGCTATGCCGTCGCAGGCGGCACCGAGCTGCTGCAGGCGACCGACATCCGCGTGGCGGGCGAGAGCTCGACCATGGGGATCTTCGAGGCCCGCCGCGGCCTGTTCCCGCTCGGCGGTTCGACGGTGCGGCTCGCTCGCCAGATCCCGTTCACCGTCGCCATGGACCTCCTCCTGACCGCCCGCCCCGTGAGTGCGGAGGAGGCCTTGCGGATCGGGTTGATCGGCTACGTCGTGCCGGACGGAACCGCCCTCGACAAGGCGCTCGACATCGCCGAGCTCATCGGTGCCAACGGCCCGCTGGCGGTCGAGGCGATCAAGCGGTCGGTCCGCGCCGCCGATGGCCTTCCCGAGGACCAGGCGCTCAAGCTCGAGCTCGAGATCGGCCAGCCGATCTTCGCGACCGAGGATGCCAAGGAAGGTTCCCGGGCCTTTGCGGAGAAGCGCCCGGCCGACTTCAAGCGCCGCTGACCGACCATCCCGGGTCCTGACACAGCCGCCGCGTAGGGTGATAGCGATGGCTCGTAGCGCTCGTTCGGGTTTCGTGGCACAGGTCTTTCCGTCGCCGGAGGCGTCGTCAGGACGCGCTGTCGTCGTGGCGTCGTCTACGGAATCGGTGCGTGTCGGCTTGGCGCCAAGGCGGTCAGCCGCCACGGCAAAGAGCGAGGCGGCCAAATCTCTGCAGCGTTTCGTTCGCCAGGAGTACTGGAATGGGCTGGCGGCGGGCGACGTCGTCAGGGTCGCCGGTCACACGGCGAGGGGACGGCACTGGCGGTTCCGGGCCCACGTTACGAACACCAGCAACGGCGCCACCTGGGTCGAGGTCGCCCTCGTGGACGGGCCACCTCCCTCGCGGCGCCCGGTGCCGGAAGCCGACGGATCGACCGACGAAGCGGGCCGTGAGGGCGCCGGGGCCCCTGGGGTCGCTGGGCGCGTGGAGAAGGTCCGCTCGTTCGACCCGTCCCTCGTCACGCCACGGTGGCGGAGGAAGGGCCGGGTGGCGACGTTGCTGCGACCTTCTGCCCACGGCGGCGGGAGCGTCGCGGCTCCCGTGAGCGAGGACCAAGCCGCGCAGCCTGCCTTGTTCTGAGCCGTGCGCCTCCGGGCGGCTGGATCTGCCGGCCCGCTCTGCTCGCTCGCACCTCGCCAGCTCAACACCTGGACACCTCGACACCTCGACACCTCGGCACCTCGGCTCGCTCGTCACGTCGGCTTGGGTCCCCCGGGTGCCGGCGAGGCAACTGTGCGCCCAGAGCGATCGCACAGGCCGTTCATGGGTCACCCTAGGCACGATGTTCGATCGGGCTGTGGTGGCCCCGCCGGCCTGAAGGTGAATTGTGCGCCCAGGGCGACTAGACAGGCCGCCTTTGGTCGCTCTGGGCACGAGGTTCAGTTTGTAGCCGCCGGCCCCGCCGGCTCCGCCGCCCCGCCGCCCCGCCGGCGTAGCCCTCAGATGGCGCGCTCGTGCCCAGCCCAGTACGGGTCGCGCAGGCGGCGTTTCAAGAGCTTGCCGTTCGGATCGCGGGGGAGCTCGGCCACGAAATCGATCGACTTCGGAACCTTGAACTTCGCCAGCCGTTCACCTAGGTAGGCGATCAACTCCGCCTCGAGCTCGGGACCCGGAGCCGGCTCGACGTCGTCCACCGGTTCGACGACCGCCTTGATGATCTCGCCCCACTCCTCATCGGGAATGCCGAAGACGGCGGCGTCGATCACCTTCGGGTGGGAGACGAGCTCGCCCTCGATCTCGGCCGGATAGATGTTCGTGCCGCCCCAGATGATCATGTCGATCTTCCGGTCGCAGAGGAAGAGGTAGCCCTCGTCGTCGAGGTAGCCGAGGTCGCCGACGGTGAAGTACTTGCCGATCCGATTGGCAGCCGTCTTGGCGGGATCCTTGTGGTACTCGAAGTCCGCCCCCGGCATGGACATGTACACGGTCCCGATCTGACCCGCCTCGACGGCGTTTCCGTCGTCATCGAGGATCGAGACCTCCGAGATCGGCCATGCCTTTCCCACGGTGCCGGGTCGCTTCAGCCACTCCTCGGAGTTCACGACGGTCCCGCCACCTTCGCTGGCGGCGTAGTACTCGTCGACGACCGGACCCCACCATTCGATCATGCGTCGCTTGACGTCGATCGGGCAGGGAGCTGCTGCGTGAATCATGTGGCGCATCGACGACAGGTCATAGGCGTTGCGCTTTTCCTCCGGCAGGGCGAGCATCCGCCGGAACTGCGTCGGCACGAGATGGCTGTGGGTCACCTTGTACTTCTCGATGCGCTCGAGCATCCCCTCGGGCGTCCACTTGTCCATGAGGACGACGGTGTGCCCGAAGCTGAGGGCCGCCCCGGAGAACACGAGCACAGCCGTGTGGTAGAGGGGAGAGCCGACGAGGTGGACGTTGTCGTCGCGGGGTTGGATGCCGAAGAGCATGAGAATCCCCCCGAAACCCAACCCTGCCTGCTCCGGCGTGATGGGGTTGAGGGCGCGCCGGATGCCTTTGGGCCGCCCGGTCGTGCCGGAGGTGTAGTTCATGACGGTGCCGGCCATGCGGTCCGGTGGGGTGTCGGCGCTCTGACTGTCCAGCAGGTCCCCGAAGCTGCGAAACCCGGGGATCTGGCCGACGGCGAAGCACCGCTGCGGGTCGAGACCCGCCTCCTTGGCAGCCGTCACGGACATATCGGCGAAGCGCTCGTGGGCGACGAGAGCCTTCGCCTCGGAGTTCTCGAGGATGTAGGCGATCTCGGGGCCAACGAGGTGGTTGTTGATGGGAACGAGGTACCAGCCCGCCTGGGTGCAGGCAAGGTAGACCGTGTAGAACTCGGAGCAGTTCGGCAGCACCGTCGCCACCGCGTCGCCGTGGGCGAGTCCGAGCTCGCGGAGGCCGTGCACGAGTTGGTTGCAGCGCGCCAGCATCTCGCCGGCGGTGATCTCCGTGCCGTCCGGCTCGACGACTGCAACCAGGTGAGGCTGCTCGGTTGCCATTGCCCAGAAACCGAACTCCACGATTCCCCTCCCAGCGGGCGACTAATCGGCCCGACAAACTGAAACGTGTTCTCGTGCAGGGTACCTGGCGTTGACGGGATCTCGCATTCCGAATGACCCGCTGCCGGCAGGGGCCATACTGGGTCATGACCGGGGCGCCGCCACCGCGCGACAGCGACGTGCCGCACGTCCCCGAGCTGCCCGATGGCGCCGAGCAGGCAGCCGGTCCCGAGGCGCCGGCGACGCGGCCGGTGCAGCGGAACGACGACCCCCTCGTCCCGGAGGCGTTTCGCAACACGATCCCACCGCCGCCGCGTGGATGGTCGGAGGACGACTGGCGCAGGAGCTTTCTGGGCGACGAGCGACGACGCCCTCGTGGTCAGGGGCTCAACTTCGGCAAGGGCTGGCTGTTGGCCGTGCTGTTCGCCATCGTCGCCCTCGTCCTCGTCGTCCTCATCATCGTCGCCCGCTAGCAGGGGGCACCGAGCCTACGTAGGCGGCTCGCAGACGAAACCGCAACCGGTGGCCGTACTCCTCGATGGCGTGTGCCAGCCATCCTGCGGTGCGAGCGACGGCGAAGATCACCTCGGCAGCGCCCTCCACCATCGAAGCGCCGGCGACGAGTGCAGCCAGCATGAGGTCGACGTTCGGGAAGGTGTCGCCGTGGGCGGTCACGGCGGAGATGATCTCGCCAGTCGCCTCCATCACAGCGTTGCCGGGCCAGGCGTCCTGCAGGCGGGGCCAGAGGGCGGCGGCGCGTGGGTCCCGATCTGTGTACACGACGTGCCCGAAACCCCCCACCGGCTCTCCCAACCGCCACCTCGTGGCGATCGCCTCGGCTGCGCCGCGGGCGACTGCCTCGTGCAGCATCGGGACCAGTCGGTCGCCGACGCTGCCATGGAGTGGTCCGCCGAGGGCGGCGAGCCCGGCGGTCACAACGAGATAGGGATCCGCCCAGGTGGAGGCGGCCACGCGAGCGGTCAGTGTCGAGGTCGCCATCTCGTGGTCGGCGAGCAGGATGAGCGCTCCGTCGAGGACGGCGACCTGCTGAGGCGTGCCGGCGTGGACGCACAGCTGTGACCAGAGGCGCTCGGCGATCGAAGGGAGCGAGTCTGATCCGCCCGCGGCCGAGGCGGCGGCAGACGATCGCTTCTCTGCCGGGGCGGCGGTGGACGATCGCTTCTCGGCCGGAGGGAAGGCGTCGACCATTGTGGCGATGATCCGCCTGCCGGCAGCGGCGACGGCTTCCGGGCGGCGGTCGAAACGGAGCGGATCGGCCGTCGCCGCCGCCGGCACCGCCACGCGGAGCCGATCGATCGGCGGTGTCGGGGGCGCCAGCGTTCCTGCCGCCCGTCGAGCGACCGCCAGGACGTCCTTCGGTGCCTCGAACGGCGCGCGAGCCTGTGTCAACGGCGTCGAAGCACCCGCGTAGCCGGCACGCTCGGCGCCGATGTCCTCCCGCCGCGAGGCGCCCGTCCAGAGCCACTCCGCTACATCCTCGAAGCTCGCCTCCCGGCAGGCCGCCTCGGCGTCCCAACCGCGGTACCAGAGCTTGCCGGCGGGATCGAGCAGCGTGAGAGCCGAATCGATGACGATGTCGAGCCTGCCGGCGCGCCCCCCCGACCGTGTGCGTTCGGCCAAGCGGGCCACCTCCGCCGGATCGAAGCGGCTCTCCCGCCCGCTGGCCTGCCGCTCGCTCGTCAGCATCCCCCGTGAGACGTAGGCGTAGAGGGTCTCGCGCTTGATGCCGAGCCGACGGGCGGCTTCGGTGGCGGAGAGCCACCCGGCGTGGGGGGCGGGTTCCGGTCCGGTCGCCATAGTCCATCGTACATTGATGCGATCAATGTTGACAATATATGGAGGGAGGTCCATGATCGCGCCCATGGAGCACGCGAATCTGGCAGCCCCGAGCTTGCGCCGACCTTTGCCTGCGTCGGCCAAAACAGTGGCCGACCTCATGACGAGCCCTCCCGTGAGCGCCGGAGCCACCGAGACCCTCGAACAGGCGGGCGCCCGCATGAGCGACAGCAGGGTCGGTTCGGTGCTCGTCCTCGAGGGCAAGCGACTCGTCGGTATCCTCACGGAGCGGGATCTCGTTCGCGCCGCCGCCGCCGGCGCCGATCCCGCGGCTGCCACCGTGGGCGACTGGATGACCCCCGACCCCGACTCGGTCGGGCCCGACGTGGAGGTCGTGGATGCTTGGCGGAGCCTCGCCTCTCACGGCTATCGCCACATCCCCGTCGTGGACGGTGAGGACGTACGCGGCATCGTGTCGATCCGCGATCTCGTGCGGGTGGCGCAGCTTCGCCCCGTCGACGGCGTCTTCACGGACGTCCCCCGCGGGCTCGAGGGAGTCATGGCGGCCGAGACGTCCGTTGGCTCGGTGAGAGGGTTGGAGGGCTTTTACCACTACCGCCAGTACTCGGCCATCGACCTCGCCAGCAAGCGAAGCTTCGAGGACGTCTGGCGGCTCCTCTTCGACGGCGAGCTCCCGGACGCCGAGGAGTCGGTCCGTTTCACCGCCGAGGTCATGCCGCAGCGACGGCTGTCGGCGGACGTGAAGGAGCTGTTGCCGCGGCTCGTGGCCGCCGCCGATGGAGCACCCCCGCTCGACCAGCTGCGGACGGCTGTCTCGCTGCTCGGGACAGCCGAGGGCTTCCGGGCGACGCGGGACCTCGACCGGTCAGAGGTACGGGCGGACGCCATGCGGGTGTGCGCCGCCGTGCCGACCCTCGTGGCCGCACTCTGGCGGACCGGCCGTGGCGAGCAGGTGGTCGACCCGGCCGAAGGTCTCGGCTACGCCGCGAACTACCTCTACATGCTCTTCGGCGAGGAGCCCGAGCAACGCCATGTGCGGGCGATCGAGCGCTATCTGATCTCGACGATCGACCACGGACTGAACGCTTCGACATTCACGGCTCGAGTCGTGACTTCGACGGGGGCCGACGTGGCGGCCGCAGTGGTGGCAGGCATCGCCGCCCTCTCCGGGCCGCTGCACGGGGGGGCGCCCAGCCGGGCGCTCGACACCCTCGACGCCATCGGGACACCGGATCGCGCGGACGCCTTCATCCGGGAGGCGGTCGTGCGGGGCGACAGGATCATGGGTTTCGGCCATCGCGTCTACAAGACGCTCGATCCCCGCTCGGAGATGATGCGAGAGACCGCCGAGGAGCTCGGCGACCCCCTCGTGGACTTCGCTGAGCAGGTCGAGCAGACCGTTGTGCGGGTGCTCGACGAGCTAAAGCCCGGCCGCCAGCTCTACACCAATGTCGAGTTCTACGCGGGCGTCGTCATGGAGCTCTGCGGCATACCCCGTGAGCTGTTCACTCCGACGTTCGCCGTGAGCCGGACGGTTGGCTGGTGTGCCCATCTCCTCGAGCAGGCGAGCGACAACCGCATCATCCGGCCGAGCTCCCGTTACGTCGGTCCTCCTCCGCCTCAGCCGGTGCCCGAGGCGGGCGCAACCCTGTAGCAGCCGGACGGCCGCGGCCGGACAGTCGTCGGCCCGGCGGCGAGCCTGCCCTGTAGCGTCACCTGCGTGACAGGGGAGCCAGACGGCGAGGGCGGCGACCGCCGGACCGGCGATGACGCTGAGCCCGCCTCCGTCGCCGAGGTCGCCGAGCCGCCGCCCGCAGACGACGCCCTCGAGAACCGGTTGCAAGAGACCGGAAACAGTCATCCAAAGGTGGCTCCGCTACGGATTGCTGGTGACGTGAGAGCCGACCTGAAGGAAGCGAGCGACGAGCGGCTCGTTCTGGCAATCGCCCGCTGGCGCGACGATGCCCTCGCCGAGGCCTACCGCCGGCATGCCGGTCCTGCTTTCGCGCTCGCGAAGCGGCTGCTCTGGGACGGAGGAGTGGCCGAGGAGGTCGTGCAGGAGGTCTTCGTCAAGCTGTGGCACGATCCTGAGCGGTTCGACCCGGCGCGGGGCACGCTGCGCTCGTTCCTGTTGGCTCAGACGCACAGTCGGGCCGTGGATCTGCTCCGGTCGGAGACAGCCCGGCGTCGGCGGGAGGAGCGAGAGGCCCGCATGACGGCTGAGTCGGGCTACGACGTCGAACGCGAGGTGGGCGACCTCGTCCTCGCCGAGCACATTCGTGACGCCCTCAGCGAGATGCCCGACTCCGAGCGCCGACCCATCGAGCTCGCCTATTTCGGCGGGCACAGCTACCGCGAGGTGGCACAACTTCTCGGGGAACCAGAAGGTACCGTGAAAAGCAGGATTCGAGCAGGGCTGAAAAGGATGCACCGCATGCTATCGGCGGCGGGCGTGCTGGTAGGGGGCGAACTGTGACGCACGCCGAGATCGCCGAGCTGCTGGGCGCCTACGCCCTCGACGCCGTCAGCCCCGACGAGGCCGCCGAGATAGAAGAGCACCTCGCGGAGTGCCCCCGTTGCCGGGCGGAGGTTTCCGCTCACCGCGAGGTCGCCGGCGTGCTCGGCAACCTTTCTGGTACGGCACCGGCCGGGCTGTGGGGCCGCATCGCCGACGAGCTCGCCCTCTCCTCGGGAGGACCGTCGGTCGCCGGCAGCCAGGACATCCCCGCAATCGGTCGACCGGCGTTCGGCGATCTCAATCCTTCAGGTGACTCTGAGGCGGGGGAGGATCTCGATTCGCCCGAGGCGGTCGCCAAGGCTCCCGCTCCGGTCATCTCCATCGACAGCGTCAGGCCGCCCAGAGCTGGTCGCCCGGAGGGAGCCGACGGCTCCGGTCTGGCCATGACCGGGCGCCGGCGGAAGGTCCTGTTCAGCTCGGTGGCTGCCCTCGCCGCCGCCCTTGCCATCGTCCGCGCTGACCCGAAGGAATCGGCCGCCGAGCGCGTGTTGCTCGACGAACTGGCCCGAATGGACGCCCGTGCCCAGCCGGGCCACCCTTTCACCGGGAACTCAATCAACTCTATCTACGCGGTTGG
>Ga0116134_1000467_pt1 | contig 21101 bp, 18 predicted proteins | sample June2015DPH_19_5_FD_89737 | JGI IMG/M metagenome (GOLD analysis project Ga0116134, IMG submission 89737) | Peatland microbial communities from SPRUCE experiment site at the Marcell Experimental Forest, Minnesota, USA - June2015DPH_19_40 | ecosystem: Environmental > Terrestrial > Soil > Wetlands... | reverse complement strand
TTCCAGACTGTCGGCCGCGTTGTGCTCAGCCTTCGGTCTCAAGCAGGCCTTTGCGTTACGGTTCCCCGACGATGACGAACCAGCGTTGCGGCGCCGGCTGGGCGAAGCCGCCGGCGAGACGCTGATGGACCTGATCGCTCCCGGCGACATCCTCGGTATCTCCTGGTCCCGTGCGCTGAGCGGTCTCGCCGCCGCGCTGACCAGGCTGCCCCCCTGCCCCATCGTCCAGCTCACCGGGGCCGTGCCCCCGCCGGACGGCCAGGACCTGCTCGATGTCGTCCGCAGCGTGGCCCGCATCGGCGGTGGGCCGGCCCATGTCTTCTACGCGCCGATGATCCTGGACAGCGCCGAGACGGCTGATGCGATCCGCCGCCAGGCCGACGTCGCGGACGCGTTCGCCCTGCTGCCGTCCGTAACGATGGCGGTCGTGGCCATCGGCGCCTGGGGACCGGGCCTGTCCACGATCTACGACGCGATCACCCCGGCGGAACGCGACGCCATCGCGGGGCTGGGGGTCTGCGCCGAAATGGCCGGGGCCTTCCTCGGCGCGGACGGGCAGTCGGTGGAAACGGCCCTGGACAGCCGCATGATCGTGACGCCGGGGCCGGTGCTGGCGCGGATCCCGTCCATACTCGCCGTGGCCTACGGCGTCGAAAGGTGCCATGCGGTGCGCGCCGCGCTACGGGGAGGGGCCGTGAACGGTCTGGTCACTCACGCCAGCCTCGCCCAGCGCCTGCTCGATCTCGGCCCATAGCCCGATCGCGGCCCATAGCCCGATCCCGGCCCATAGGGTGCCGAGATTACCGATCGTCATCGCGGCGGTTGCCCAGCCTGATCCGGCGCTTGACACTGGTGCGCGGTTCGGCGAGCGCGACCCCGCCGGCCGGGAGGGTGGGCTTCGGGCGGCGCGGCTCGCGAACGCCGACCGATGGCGGTCGCCGGCGCCAGGCCCCCAGGTGATCGAGTACCCACCGCAGCCAGGCGGAACTGCCCCGGCGATCTGGGCTCCGGGGATCTGAATCTTGATGTTTTTGCGTCATATCTCGATTATGCGCTCCTGGCGGGCGTGAGTAGCGTGGGCAGGACGAGCTGGCACGAGGAGAGGAACTCTCATGGCCGCGACCACGCTTCCCGGCGGGACGTTCAGCATGGCCGGGGATCTGACGGTCACCCGGATGGGCTACGGCGCGATGCAGCTGGCTGGGCCCGGCGTCTTCGGGCCGCCCAAGGACCGCGACGCCGCGATCGCCGTCCTGCGCGAAGCCGTGGACATGGGTATCACGCACATCGACACCAGCGACTTCTACGGCCCGCACATCACCAACCAGATCATCAGGGAAGCCCTGCACCCCTATCCCGCCTCGCTGCACATCGTCACCAAGGTCGGAGCGCTCCGTGACGCCGAGGGCGGCTGGATCCCGGCGCACGCCCCCGAGCAGCTGCGCCAGGCCGTGCACGACAATCTCACGAACCTGGGCCTCGACGCCCTTGACGTCGTGAACCTGCGCGTCGGCGGCGGGGACGACGGGCACTCGCCCGTGCCGGGCACGATCGCCGAGCAGTTCGCCGTGCTCGCGCAGCTGCAGAAGGAGGGGCTGATCAGGCATCTCGGCGTCAGCACGGTCTCCGCCGAGCAGTTCGCCGAGGCGCAGTCCATCGCGCCGGTCGTGTGCGTGCAGAACTTCTACAATCTCGCCCGCCGGGACGACGACGACCTGATCGGCTCCCTCGCCGCGCAGGGCATCGCCTACGTGCCCTACTTCCCGCTCGGCGGCTTTTCCCCGCTGCAGTCCGGCGAGCTGGACGCGGTCGCCGCCCGCCTCGGCGCCGCACCGATGGGCGTCGCGCTGGCCTGGCTGCTGCAGCGCTCACCGAACATCCTGCTGATCCCGGGTACCTCGTCGGCCGCGCATCTGCGCGAGAACGTCGCCGGCGCCGCGCTGTCCCTGTCCCCGGAAGACCTGGCCGAACTGGACCGCATCGGCTCGTGAACGGGTCCGCTCGCCTCCGTCGTCAGGTTGATCGAATCCACTCCGGCCCTGCTTGCCGCGAACCTGCGCTACCTGCACGACTACGAGATCGTCGGGATCCTCGCCCGGCGTGAGGGAGTCGACCCGGCCGCCGACCGGCGTCCCCGGCTGCTGGCCGCGATGTTCGGGACGATCGCCTTCCTGGCCAGCCAGGAGTGGCGGGATAAGGGCTGCCCCGGCCCCGAGGTGCTCGCGGCCGCGTTCGACGCCTACGCCGACCAGATGACCGCCGCCCTGGCCGGCCACTGGAGCTAGGCACGAACTCCTGACGGAATTGAAACATGTTCTAGTTTTCCCATAGGCTGGGCCCTGCCGATCGCAGAAGGCAGGGCCCATGATCTTGGATCGCTTCCGGGTCACCGGCCGGGTGGCCGTGGTCACCGGCGCTGGCCGGGGAATAGGTGCGGCGACCGCGATCGCCCTGGCCGAGGCCGGGGCGGACGTGGTGCTGTCGGCGCGTACCGAGAGCCAGCTGGCTGCGGTCGCGCGTCAGGTCGAGGCGGCCGGCCGGCGCGCGGTAATAGTGCCTGCCGACCTGCGTGACCTCGACGCCGCAGCAGGATTGCCCGCCGCGGCGATCAGCGCCTTCGGCCGCCTCGACATCGTGGTCAACAACGTGGGCGGCGCCTTGCCCCGGCCATTCCTCGCGACCAAGCCGCGGCACCTGGCCGACGCGTTCCAGTTCAACGTGGCCGTCGCGCACGCCCTGACGCAGGCGGCGGTCCCCCATCTGCTCGCGGCGGACGGGCTCACCGCGGCGGTGATCAATATTTCCTCGGCCATGGGGCGGCTCGCGGGCCGTGGATATCTCGCGTACGGCACCGCCAAGGCGGCCCTGGCCCACTACACCCGGCTGGCCGCGGCCGACCTCGCGCCCCGGATCAGGGTCAACGCGATCGCGGTGGGCTCTGCGGCGACGTCGGCGCTCGACATCGTGCTGGGGGATGACGCGATGCGCCGCAAGATGGAGCAGGCCACGCCACTGGGCAGGATCGCCGATCCGGAGGATGTCGCGGCCGTGGTGCTGACGGACCCGTCGTTCTACCTGCCGCTGGCCCGCGCCGCCGAGGAGGCCGGGTACGACTCCATGGTGGTGCCGGACAGCATCTGCTATCCCGAGCACACCGGCTATCCCGGGGGCACTGGCGACCGGTACCCCTTCAATCCGGACGGCACCCGCGAGTTCCTGGAGGACAAGCCGTTTCTGGAGCCGTTCTCGCTCATCCCCGCCCTGGGAGCCGTCACCGAGCGCCTGCGGTTTGTCACCTTCGTGCTGAAGCTGCCGGTGCGCCACCCGGTGCTGGTCGCCAAGCAGGCGACGTCCACCGCGGTGCTCACCGGCAACCGGCTGCTGCTGGGCGTCGGGACCAGTCCGTGGCGTGCTGATTACGAGGTGCTCGGGGTGCCATGGCAGCAGCGCGGGCGGCGCATGGATGAGGAGATCGCGATCATCCGCGGCCTGTCCGCCGGGGGATATTTCTCCTACCACGGACAGATCTTCGACCTGCCGCCGGTGAAGATCGCCCCGGTACCCGACCGGCCCATCCCGGTGCTGATCGGCGGGCACGCGGACGCCGCCCTGCGCCGCGCCGCGCGGTCCGGGGACGGCTGGCTGCACGGCGGGGGAGACCCGGATCAGTTGCCCGGCCTGCTGGCCCGGCTCGCCGAGTTCCGCCGGCAGGAAGGCACCGAAGGCCGGCCCTTCGAGGTGCATGTGATCTCCATGGACGCCTACAGCGTGGACGGGATACGCCGGCTGGAGGATCTGGGGGTCACCGACGTGATCGTGGGCTTCCGCTGGCCGTACCACACCGGTCCGGACGCCGAGACGCTCGCCGGGAAGCTGGCCCAGCTCCGGGGGTATTCCGCCGAGGTCATCGCCAAGGTCAGCGGGTGACCCGGGTTGAGGGGATACCGGCCGCCGGGCACCCCGCGCTTTGTGATCGAGCAGAAAAACATATTCACCAGCTCCGCTGAGGACTATCTCCCAATAGTAGAACTTGTTATATTCCTGACTTCAGGAGCGGCATCGACGACGTCATAGAGGATTCTTGTCGCCGTTCCCGGGAGGAACAATGCGCCGTGCAATCGGGACCGTACTGGCCGGGCTGGGAGCCTTTCTTATCGCCGTGGCCGTTCTCGTCCGCTTCTACGTCGGCGATCAGGTGATCAAGTTTCCGCTGAAGGAGTCCCTGACCTTCACGCTGCAGGGGACCGGGTTCAGCTACTTCAGCCCCACCCTCGTAAGAGAGGTGACCGGCGCGATCGTGCGGACGATCAGCACGGTGACGGGTGATCCGGGCAGCGGGTCGTCGTCCAGGGGGGTGTGGGACGAGTTCACCGCCGTCGATGACGTGACGCGCGGCACGGCCTTCAACTACAACGCGCGCCGCTTCGCGTTCAATCGCCGCACCGCCGAGCTCATCGACTGCTGCGGGGCGAGCATCGACGGCAAGACGGGGATCCGCCAGTCCGGGCTGGTGGGATTCCTCTGGCCCTTCGGGACCCGGAAGAAGACCTACGAGGTGTTCGATCCCACGCTGAACGCGCCCCGCCCCGCGCGGTACGCGGGGACCTCGGTCATCGACGGGATCAGCGTCTACCGTTTCGTGGAGCACGTGCCGCCGACCCGGGACGGCAGCCAGTCGCTGCCGGCCTCCCTGGTCGGGATGCTGGGCACGTCGATGGTGACCCTTCCCGAGTACTACACCGGGACCAGCGTTTTCTGGGTGGACCCGCTGACCGGAGCGCAGCTGAACACGACCGAGGACGAGAAGGTGACCCTGGAGGATGCCACCGGCGCCCAGCGCCTGGTGCTGCTGGATGGCACCCTGCGGTACACGCCGCAGGGCGAGCGGACGGTGGTCGATAAGGACAACTCGGGGCGGAGCGAATACTCGCTGCTGATGACGGTCTTCCCGCTGTCAGCCGGGCTGGCCGGGCTGGCCGGGATCGTCGCCGGGCTAGTGCTGGCCAGGCCAGTGCTGGCCAGGCGGGGGCGCGATGAGCGGCCCGACCGTGACGACGCTACCGCGCCCGCACCGGTCCTTGACTCGGCGGCGCGGATGGGCCCCGGCCGGCCGTCACTGGAGCAGTAGCCGGGTGGCGAGTTCCAGGTGGTTGCTCACGTCGTCGGCTGAAGCGCGCCGGGTCACCCACGCGACCAGGTGGGACAGCCAGACATCGCCGATGATCCGGGCGATCGCGATTTCGTCGACCGACGGCTCTCCCTCGTGCATGGCCTTCGTGAGCATCTGCTCCATCAGCCGGGCCACGGCGTTGACCTCGGCGGCGGCGCTCGGGTCGGCGAACATGAACGCGCGGGTCATCGCCTCGGCCAGCATCGGCTCCCGCTGCATCGACCGGGTGATCCGGCCCAGCACGAACAGCGTCCGTTCGTAAGCGGTGTCCCCGGGGATCGGTGTCCGGTCCAGTTTCTCCTGCGCCCGCTCGAACTCCCGGGCCAGGCCGGACACGAGCAGGTGGATCTTGGACGGGAAGTACCGGTAGAGGGTGCCGAGAGCCACGTTGGCGTGTTCGGCTACGGTCCGCATCTGCACCGCGTCGTATCCGCCCTTCGACGCCAGCGCCAGGGTGACGTCGAGAATGCGCTTCCGGCGGTCCCGCTGGGCTGCCGAGCTGGGCTCGGGGTGACCGGGCGCGCCCGTAGCGGCGGTAGTACGTGTTCTCGGCGTTGCCATCCAGGTCTCCCCTTTTCCGCGGCGGCCGCCACTCGTCCGGCTCTGGCCGCACCATTTACCTGGCCTGCCAGGCTGCTGGCCCAGGCTGCTGGCAGGGTCCCCGCGGTAACTAGCTTAGCAACGGGGCGGCGCCGATGGCCGCGTGCGGCGGCTAGCCGTCCACTACTGAAACGTGTTCTAATTCTGTCAGCAGTCGCGAAGGAGGAGCGCAGGTGCCGATCGCCTTCACCGAGGAACAGCGCGCCATGCAGGCCTCGATCCGTGACTGGGCGGCCCGTGCCCGTCCGCTCGCGCTCGTTCGCCGGCTTGAGCCCGTTGCCCCCCTCGCTGGCCCGGCGGACGGGGCAGCCTGCGCACCGGAGAGCAGGAAGTGCTGGAGCGAGCTAGCTGCTCTCGGCGTCTTCTCCATCGCGCTGCCGGCGGAGGCGGGCGGCGCCGGTGGCACCGTGACGGACCTGGCCGCCGCGCTGGAGCAACTTACCTGCGCCATGGTGCCCGGGCCGGTCATGCCTACCCTGCTGGCAGGCCTGGTGCTGCGCGGCCATGCGGACGCGCCCGCGGCGCAGGCGCTGCTTCCGGCGCTGGCGGACGGCCGGTCATCGGTGGCCGTTGGCTTGTCGGCCGCCCCGGTGACCGGGACCTGGCGGGCCGACGGGACATTGCGGGTGAGCGGCGAGACGGGCCTGGTCCTCGGCGGGGGGACGACGTCGCACCTGCTGCTCGGTGCCGTTGCAGACCAGGGTGCCGTTGCCAACCAGGCTGCCGTTGCAGACCAGGGTGCCGTTACCAACCAGGGTGCCGCTACTGACCAGGGTGAGGTGTGGTTTCTGGCCGCGGCCGGCGATCCCGGTATCACCGTGGCGGGACGCGCGCCCGTCGGCTTTTCCCGGTCGCTGGCCACCGTCCGCCTCACTGACCTGGCGGTCGCCCCTGAGCAGGTCGTCCGCGGCGCGGGTACCGCCGCGATCCGGGACCTGGCGGCCACCCTTTACGCGGCTGAGGCGGCCGGGGTCGCCGGATGGACCTGTGCCACCGCCGCCGAGCACGCCCGGACCCGGCACCAGTTCGGCCGGCCCATCGGCTCGTTCCAGGCGATCAAGCACCTGTGCGCCGAGATGCTGTGCCGCGCCGAGCGGGCCGCAGCGGTGCGCGAACCCACCGACCCCATGCCGCTCCGCCCGGCGACCACGGCCCGCCTGGGCAACGGGTCCGGCAACGGGTCCGGTGTCGTGTCGGGGGTCAAGGTCGGCGTGACCTACGGCGCGACCGCGGACTGGATACTGGTGCCGGCCAGCGTGGCCTCCGGCGCCGGTGTTGCTTCAGGCGGCAGTGTTGCTTCAGGCGGCAGTGTTGCTTCAGGCGGCAGTGCGGTCGTGATCGTCGACCCGTCCGCCGCCGGGGTGTCCCTGCTGCCTGCCCGCAGCTCCGCCGGTGCCCCCGAATGCACACTGCGGCTCGACGAGGCGCCCGTCCGGTACGTGCTCGGCGACCGGGCCGATGGCCGCGCCGTGGCGGACCTGTACGGGCTCGCCGTGGCCGGAGCATGCTGCCTGGCCGATGGCGCGCTCGCCGCCGCGCTTGAGCTGACGACCGCACACGTGCGGTCGCGGTGCCAGTTCGGCCGGCCGCTCGCCACGTTCCAGGCGGTGGCCCAGCAGATCGCGGACATCTATATCGCGGGCCGTACCCTGCACCTGGCGGCCCTGTCGGCCTGCTGGCAACTGGCTACCGGGCGCCCGGCCGGCCGTGATCTCGATACGGCCGGGTACTGGCTGGCCGCCGAGGCCCCAGCGGCGCTGCGGGCCTGCCACCACCTGCATGGCGGGATCGGCATGGATGTCAGCTACCCGCTGCACCATTACTCCGCACTCGTGCGGGACCTGGTCCGGTTCGTCGGCGGTGGCGACTACCGCCTCGACCGGCTCGGTGCCTGGGCCTGCGACTGAGGGAGCGCCATGTTCCTCGACCTCACCGGCGAACAGCGCGCGCTGCGGGACGAGCTGCGCGAGTACTTCGCCGGGCTGCTGTCCGCCGAAGAGCACGCCGCGATGCTCACCGAACGGCACGGCGGCGTCTACCGCGACGTGGTGCGGCGGATGGGCCGCGACGGGTGGCTCGGCGTGGGCTGGCCGGCCGAGTACGGCGGGCGCGGGCTTGGCCAGGTGGAGCAGCAGATCTTCGCCAGCGAGGCGGCCCGCGCCGACGTGCCGCTGCCGGCCGTCACCCTGCAGACGGTCGGGCCGACCCTGCAGGCGCATGGGACCCGGGAGCAGAGGGACTTCTTCCTGCCCCGGATTCTGGCTGGTGAGGTGCATTTCGCGATCGGGTACACCGAGCCGGAAGCGGGCACCGACCTGGCCGCGCTCCGGACCAGGGCCGTCCGGGACGGTGACGGGTACGTGGTTGACGGGCAGAAGGTGTTCACCACGGGCGCTCACGAAGCCGACTACATCTGGCTGGCCTGCCGTACCGACCCGGACGCGCCCCGGCACCGGGGCATCTCCATCCCCATCGTGGATACCGCCGATCCCGGCTTCTCCTGGACCCCGATCATCACGCACGACGGGGCGCACCACGTCAACGCGACCTACTATTCCGGCGTGCGCGTTCCGGTCACGATGCGCGTCGGCGCCGAGAACGAGGGCTGGCGGCTGGTCACGGAGCAGCTCAACCACGAACGGGTCATGCTGGGCCCGGCGGGCCGCATCGCCGCCCTCCGGGAAAGGGTGCGGAGCTGGGCGGCGCGCCAGGCCGGCCCCGATGGCCGCCCGCTGCTGGAGCAGCCGGATGTGCGGCGGGCGCTGGCGCGCGCGTACGCCAGCGAGCGCGTCAACGAGCTGCTCAACTGGCAGGTCGCGGCCGCGGCCACGGTGGACATCGCCGACGCGTCCGCCACCAAGGTCTTCGGTTCGGAGCAGTGCCAGTGGCTGGGCCAGCAGCTCGAGGAAATCGTCGGGCGGCATGGTGACCCCGCCGATGCGGAGACTGCCGAACTGAGCAGGTGGCTCGATGTTCAGGCGAAACGCAACACGGTGCTGACGTTCGGCGGCGGGGTCAATGAGATCCAGCGGGAGCTCATCGCCACGGCGGGGCTCGGCCTGCCGCGGGTGCCCCGATGAATGGAGGAAAGCTGAACGGAGGAGAGTACAGGTGACGGCCATCGATGACGGGACACCCCTGCCCGCCGGCACGGAATCCGCGGGCACGGAATCCGCGATCATGGCGGCCGCCGCCCGGATCGCCGCGCTCGGCGAATGCGGGCCCCGGCTGGCCCGCGACCCGGTGAACCTGCCGATGATCCGCAACTGGGCCGAGGCGATAGGCGACGGCAACCCGGTCTACACCGACGCCGGGGTCGCCGCCGCGTCGGTGCACGGCGGTCTCGTGGCGCCCCCGGCGATGGCCCAGGTCTGGACGATGCGCGGCCAGCATCCGGCCGGCGATCCGGTCAGCGAGGCCGGCGATCCGCTCGGCCTGATGTCGCAGGTGCTCGATGACGCCGGGTTCACCTCGGTCGTGGCCACCAACTGCGAGCAGACCTATCACCGCTACCTGCGGCACGGTGAGCAGGTCAGCGTGCGGTCGAGCCTGGAGGACGTCACCGGGCCGAAGCGCACCGCCCTCGGCGAAGGCTGGTTCGTCACCACGCGGAGCACCTGGCTCGCCGGCCAGGAACCGGTCGCCACGATGCTGTTCCGGATCCTCAAGTACCGGCCCTCCGCGCCGGCCGTGCCCTCCGTGCCCTCCGCGCCCTCCGGTGTGCTCCGGCCGGTCGTCTCGCGTGACACGGAATTCCTCTGGGCCGGGACGGCCGCCGGCGAACTGCGGATCCAGCGATGCGGCGGATGCGGTGCCCTCCGCCACCCGCCCGGCCCGATGTGCCCGCGGTGCGGCACGGCCAGCCCCGGTTATCTGGTGGCCGCCGGGACCGGGGAGGTGTACAGCTATGTGGTGCACCACCACCCGCCGCTGCCGGGCCGGAGGCTGCCGATCGTGGTTGCGCTCGTCACCCTGACCGAAGGTGTCCGGATGGTGGGCGAGCTGCTGGGCGCGGGCCCGGACGACGTGCGCATCGGCCTGCCGGTCCGGGTGGCCTTCGTCCGGGTGGATGAGGACCTGACCCTGCCGGCCTGGAAGCCGGCCGGGAAGGAGGGCCGGCGATGACCGAGGTATCCGCGTACCGGGCGGGCCAGCCGCTGCCGGAACTGGTGATCGACGTCACCCCGACGTTTGTCGTCGCCGGCGCGATTGCGACCAGGGACTTCCAGGACGTTCATCATGACCGGGCCAGCGCGGTCCAGCGAGGGGGGAAGGACATCTTCGTGAACATCCTGACCACCACCGGCCTGGTGCAGCGGTACGTGACCGACTGGGCCGGCCCGGGGGCGCTGGTGCGCAAGATAGCGATCCGGCTCGGCGCGCCGTGCTACGCGGGTGACACGCTGACATTTTCCGGGCGGATAGCCGCCGGCGGCGGCCCGGAGGACACTGCCGCCGGCGGCGGCCCGGAGGACACTGCCGCCGGCGGCGGCCCGGGGCAGCTGGGCGGGCGGCTGCCGGTCAACCCGCATGGCGGCCAGCTCGGTGAGGCCTACATCCACGGCATGAACGGCATCGCCGAGGCCGTGCGCCAGGTCCGCGGTACCGCGGTCAGCCAGGTCCCCGGCGACGGCCCGGTGCTCGTCACCGCCGGGACCGGCGTGCCGACCAGCGGCCTGGTCCTCGGCCCCTGACGCGCTGTCCTTCAGCTTGTGCCGTCAGCTTGTGTCGTTCGGCCCTTCAGCTTGTGCCGTTCGGCCGTGCGGCCAGATCCAGGGCCGCTATGTAGCCGAACGTCATCGCGGGCGCGATGGTGGCGCCCGCGCCGGCGTAGCTGTGCCCCATCACGGCGGCGCTCGCATTGCCGGCCGCGTACAGGCCGGGTATCGGGGTACCGTCGTGGCGCAGCACCTGGGCCCGCTCGTCCGTGCGCAGGCCGCCCTTCGTGCCCAGGTCGCCGGGCACGATCTTGATCGCGTAGAACGGCGGGCGGCACACCGGCGCGAGGTTGGGATTGGGCCGCTGACGGGGGTCGCCGTAGTAGCGGTCGTACGCCGAGTCGCCGCGGCCGAAGTCCTCGTCCCGGCCGGCCTGGGCGAACTCGTTGAACCTGGCCACGGTCTTGGCCAGCGCCGCCGCGTCGATGCCGATCCGGGCGGCCAGCCCGGCCAGATCCGGGGCCCGGTGCACCGCGCCCGACTGGTACCAGCGGCGGGGCAGCGGCCTGCGCGGCGGCAGCCCGGCGAACACGTACCTGTCGCGGTACCGCTGGTCGGCGATCAGCCAGGCCGGGATGTGCGGAACCGAGGGGGAATGGCCCTCATACATCGCGTGCACGGCGTCCACGTACGGCGCCGACTCGTTGACGAAGCGCTGGCCGCCCCCGTTGACCAGGATGCAGCCGGGCAGGCTGCGTTCGGCCAGGCAGAAGAACGGGCCGCCGGGCAGCGGGATGGACGGGCCCCACCAGGCGTCGTCCATCAGGTCGAGCGCGGCCCCGGCGGCCTCGCCCGCGGCGATGGCGTCGCCGGTATTGCCGCCCGCGCCGGTTGTCCACTCCGTGCCGATGGGCTGACGCTGGTACCGCGCGCGCATCTGCTCGTTGCGCTCGAAACCGCCCGCCGCCAGCACGACGCCGCGGGACGCGCGGACCAGGACGGGCCGGCCGTCCCGGGTCACCTGGACGCCGGCCACCCGGCCGTCCTCGCGGTGCAGCCCGGTCATCGGAGTGCCCAGCCACACCGGCACGTCCTTCGCCATCAGGCCCGCCCGCAGGCCTGCCGCGAGGGCCTGGCCCATCGTGAGCGTGCGCCGGCGCAGCAGACGGGTACGCGCGAGCCGGGCGATTACCTGGGCGCTCGCGAGCACGGCCCGGGGATGCCGGGGGCCGAGGCTGATCCACCGGTATTCCGCCTGGGTGATCGTCACGCCGTTCGGCGCCGGCAGATAGGGCGGGCCGAGGTGCGCCAGTTCGCCGCCGAGTATCCGGCCGTCGAGCGGCAGCGGCTCGATGCTGCGTCCCTGGGCCAGCCCGCCAGGCGCCTCCGGGTAATAGTCCGAATAGTTCGGTACCCAGGCAAAGTCCACCGGCGTGCTGGCCCGTACCAGGGCGAGCATGGCCGGGCCGTGCTCCAGCAGCGCGTGCTGACGCTCCGCCGGGATGCCGTCGCCGGCTACGTACGCGAGGTAGGCGCGGGCCTGCTCGGGGGAGTCCCGGACGCCGGCCTGGCGCAGCACCTCGTTGCCCGGCACCCAGATCCCGCCGCCGGAGCGGGCGGTGGAGCCGCCGAACCAGTCCGCCTTTTCTGTGACGGCCACGCTCAGGCCACGGTGCGCGGCGGTGAGCGCGGCGGTCATCCCGGCGCCGCCGCTGCCCACCACCACGTCGAACCGGCCCAGGTCCGTTGTCATGGGCACCTCCTGCCCCCATACTAGAACATGTTCCAGTTTTAGCCGATCCCCGTCCCGTGGCCGAAGGCGTCTCACGTTCTGGCTCTCCCGGGCGTTTACCCGGTATGAGCATCCAGCGCCTCCGGCCGGCCCGTTCCGTGGTCCCCCCCGCGATCGCCATCGCCGGCACGGGCGCCGGCGTCGGCACCAGTGCCGGCCAGCGAGCGGCGGCGCATCCAGCCCGGGCGCTGACGGCACTGCTCGGCGCGATGTTCCTGGGCAACGTGGACGTCGCGATCGCGAACATCGCCGGCCCGTCGATCCGGGCCAGCCTGCATGCCAGCGGAGGCGAGCTGGAGCTGATCGTCTCCGGTTACACGCTGGCCTACGCGGTGCTGCTGGTGACCAGCGCCCGCCTGGGTCAGGCCCGCGGATACCGGCGGATGTTCCTGGCCGGCCTGGCCGGTTTCACCGTGGCGTCGCTGGCCTGCGGGCTCGCGCCCAGCGCGGTGGTGCTCGTCGCCGCCCGGATAGTGGCCGGCGCGGCCGCGGCGCTGATGGCGGCGCAGGTACTGACCGGGATCCAGCTCGGCCTCGGCGGCCGCGCGCGGGCCCGCGCGCTTGGCCTGTACTCGCTGGTGCTCTCGGCTGGCGCGGTGGCCGGGCAGAGCATGGGCGGGCTGCTGATCTCCGCCAACGTGCTCGGGGCCACGTGGCGCCCGGCGTTCCTGGTGAACGTGCCGATCGGCGTGGCGCTGGGCTGGCTCGCCTGGCGCTACCTGCCGGCTGGCCGCCGGCAGCCGCAGCGGCTGGACCTGCTCGGGGTGGCGCTGCTCTCGGCGGCGATGCTGCTGCTCGTGCTGCCGCTGGTGCTCGGTCAGAGTGCGGGCTGGCCCGCCTGGACCTGGGTGTGCCTGGCGGCGAGCGTCCCGGCCGGCGCGGCGCTGTGGACCGCGGAGCGCAGGGTATCGGCACGTGGCGGCCAGCCGCTCGTTGACCCCCGGCTCGTCGGCCGGCCCGAGATCGGCTGGGGGCTGGCTTCCCAGGCGGCCGCCACCGCGACCTATTTCGCGGTGCTGTTCACCCTCGCGCTGTACCTGCAGCAAGGGCTGGGCAAGAGCGCGGCCTACTCCGGGCTGGCGCTGGTGTCCTGGGTGGCCGCGTTCGGCGTCCCCGGCCCGGTCCTGGGCAGGTTCCCCGCCCGGGTGCGCGCGCTCGCGGCCCCGGCCGGGTCGGTGATCCTCGCCGCCGGATTCGCGGCCCTCGCGGCGAGCCTGTACGCCGGCGACACCGATCCGGTGCTGCTGATGATCCTGCTCGGGGTGGCCGGCCTGGGCCTGGGCACTGCGTTCACCGGCATGCTCAGCCACCTGACCGGCTCCGTGACCGGCGAGGACGCCGCCAGCATCAGCGGCCTGTTCAACACCACCACGAGGGCCGGCGGTGTGATAGGCACCGCCACCTTTGGCACCGCGTACCTCGCCCTGGTGCACAGCCAGCGCCAGGCCGTGCATGGCTTCGCCGTGATCAGCCTCGCGCTCGCGGTCACCGCGCTGGCCGCCGCCGCGCTGGCCGGGCTGTCGGTCCGCCGCCGGCCCGGCAATCCGATCCGATGAGAAAGGCACACTCCATGCCGATGCAGAATTCCATGCCGATCGAGAAGGCCATGCCGGTCGAAAATTCCATGCCGGTCGAGAATTCCACGCCGGTCAGCCACGCGCCCGGCCGTCATTACCGCGTACGGGGGCACCGGCTGTGGGTGGAGACCGAAGGCGACGGGGAGCCGCTGGTGCTGCTCGCCGGGCTCGGCCCGGCCGGGTCGCATGTGATCTTCCATCCGTTCTTCACCGGGCTCGCCGGCACCCACCGGCTGGTCTACGTTGACCTGCACGGGCGCGGCCGGTCCGACCAGCCCGCCGACCTGGCCGCCATCACGTTCGCCGGCGACGTAGCGGATACCGCGGAACTGATCAGCGAGCTGGGACTTGGCCCGGTGCATGTCTACGGGTTCTCCTACGGAGGGCTCCTCGGTCAGGCGCTCGCCCTCGATCACCCCGGGCTGCTGCGGTCGCTGATCATCGCCAACAGCCTGCACAGCCCGGAGATGTGGCAGGCTAACCACGCGAACATCAACGCCGAACTGGCCAGGCAGGACCCGCAGGCCTGGGACCAGATCACCGCGTTGCGTTCCCGGGGGCTGAGGTCCACCGACCAGGAGCTGGCCGGGCGGCTCGCCGCCGCGGCGCGGTTGGTCCGCTTCTACAATCCCGACCACGCCAGCCTGCTGGCCAGCGAGCCGGGCGCGCGGAATACCGAGCTGTACCCAGTGTTCGCGGGGGCCGACGTGGACTTCATCATCGGCGGCCAGGTCGCCCGGATTCCCGACTTCCGGCCCCGGCTGAAGGACATCACCATCCCGGTCATGGTGCTCGCCGGACGATACGACCGGGCGCTGTACCCCCGGCTGCAGCGGCAATTCACCGAGTACGCGCCGCGGATCCGGCTGGAGTTCCTGGAACGCAGCGGCTCCTTCTCCCACGTCGAGGAACCCGGCGCCGTGTTCGCGCTGGTCCGCGAGTTCACCCTCCGGGACCTTCACCTCCCAAGCCCGGGGACATCCGGGTGAGGAACCGTAACGGCGCCCCGGCCCGGATATCCCCCGGGGCGCCGGACGAAGGCGGTCACGGGTACGTGATGCTGACCGTGGCGGTGACCGGGACCGCCTGGCAGGCCAGGATGAGGCCCTCGGCGACGTCGGCGTCCTCGAGCACCTCGTTGTGCACCATCTCGATCTCCCCGCCGGTGAGCTGGCAGGCGCAGGCCCCGCAGATTCCCTGCCGGCAGGAGTAGGGCACATCCAGGCCCTCGCCGATGAGGAGATCGAGCATCCGCGTCCCGGGCGGCCACGGCAGCAGCCTGGTCTGGCCATCCAGGCTGACCTCCAGGGTGGCGGGCGGGCCCCCGCTGGCCGGGCCCCCGGCGGCCGGTGCGGCCTCGAACGGGTTTTCCGCCAGCGAGACAAACCGCTCCGTGTGCACGCGCCGCGAGGGCACGCCCAGATCGCCGAGAGCCTGCCGGACGACCGCCATGTAGGGATCGGGCCCGCAGAGGAACGTCTCGTGCCCGGCGTAGGGCCGGACCCGCGCGGCTATCGCGGCCGGCGTCGGTGGCCCCTGCAGGGAATCGAGCCAGTGCACCACCAGCAGCCGGGGCCCGGCCGCCGCCTCCAGCCGGCGCAGCTCGGGGCCGAAGATGACGGAACGCTCGTCGCGGTTGGCGTAACAGAGCACGATCCTGCCCTGCCCCTGGGCCAGCGCCGACTTGAGAATGGAGATCACCGGGGTGATCCCGCTGCCCGCCGCGAACAGCAGGAAGTCGCCGTCCAGGGACCGCGGCCAGAAGGTCCCCGCCGGTGGCAGCACCTCCAGCGTGCTGCCGGCCCGGACCCGGTCGGCGATCCAGTTGGACGCGTGCCCGCCGGTCGTCCGCTTGACCGTGATCGTCGGCGGATCGCCGGTGTGCGGTGAGCTCGACAGCGAGTAGCACCGGGCCGCCGAGCCGCCGTCGTCGTGCGGGATCCGCAGGGTGAGAAATTGGCCCGGCCGGTAGGCGAACGTGCCGGCCAGTTCCGGCGGGACGGTGAGGACCAGGGAGCAGGCGTCGTCGGTCTCCCTGACCACCTCCGCGACCCGCAGTTGATGGGTGGCGCGCGGCGGGTTCACGGCGGTGTCACGAACACCGGCTGCGGCACCAGGGCGGCCCCGGAGACCAGGCAGGCCAGGATGCCCGCCTTGTAGCCGAAGCTGTGGAAGAACGGGTTGACCACCAGGTAACGGTCCGCGGCGGTCAGCCCGCCGCATTCGGCCCAGGCCCGGGCCACGCCGAGTGCCTGGCGGTGCGTGCTCATCGCGCCCTTGCTGCGGCCCGTGGTGCCCGAGGTGAACAGGATGTCGCTGATGTCGTCCGGTGCCACCTTCGCGGCCTGGGCCGCCGCCTCCGCCGCAGGCACCCCGGCGGCGTGTCCCGCCATCTCGTCCCAGTCCAGCTCGGCGGCAGACCACCCGCCCGACTCCTCTCCGCCGTCCCTATCCGTCCTGGCAGACCCTCGGTCCCCGGAAGCCCTTCGGTCCCCGGCTGTCCCTCCGTTCCCGGCTGTCCATCCGTCCCCGGGGGGGCCGGGCCTCGACCGGAATCCGCACCACCAGGCGCAGTGCCCCCAGCGGCCCAGGGCTGATCTCTTCTTTGCCGGGAGCCGTGGCCGCCGTGGCCCGCAACCCGGCGAGCCGGTCCGTGCCCAGGAACCAGCCCGCCACGAACAGCACGCGGGCCCGGCTCCGGCTGATCACGTCGAGCGCCTCGGGGCCGGTGAACCGGGTACTGACTGGGACGATCGTGGCTCCCGCGGTCAGGGCGCCGAGCGCGGCGAGCACCCAGTGGCGGGTGTTCGGGGACCAGACGGCGACCCGGTCCCCGGTCCCTACCCCGCTGGCGATCAGCGCGCGGCTGACCAGGGCGGCTTGTCCGTGCAGGTCGCGGTAGCTGAGCCGGGGGCTGCCCGGTTCGGCTACGGCGAGCGCGTCGCCGTACGACTGGGCCGCCCGCGCCAGCGCCGCCGGGATGGTGGGCTCCATCGGGCTCCTCAATCAAGCAAATGCTTGGTAGGCTGAGCCTAAACCGCGCGGGCCGCCGCTGGCCAGCCGCCGGCCCAGCTGCGCTGGTTACGGCCGTGCTGGTTAGCCAGCGGACGGTCAGCGTGCGGGCGGGAGGAGGCGCGGGTGCCACCCGGTTCTGCGGACCAGGAATCCGGCTCGGACGAGGAGTTCCGCGCGGCCCTGGCGCAGTGGCTGGCGGAAAACCTGACCGGCCGTTTCGCCGGGCTGCGCCGTTTCGCCGGGCTGCGCAGTGCGGGCGGCCCGGGCCGCGAGCACGAGGCGCACGCCGAGCGGGTGGCCTGGAACCAGCATCTGGCCGCGGCCGGGTGGACGTGCCTGGGCTGGCCGGCCGAGCACGGCGGACGCGGTGCCACGCTGGCCCAGCAGGTGATCTTCCACGAGGAGTACGCCCGCAGCGGGGCACCCGCCCGGGTTGGGTACCTGGGAGAGGAACTGCTCGGCCCGACCCTGATCGCGTTCGGCACCCCCGAGCAGCAGCAGCGGTTCCTGCCCCCGATCGCGGCGGTGACCGAGCTGTGGTGCCAGGGCTATTCGGAACCAGGCGCCGGGTCGGACCTGGCCGCGGTGGCCACGACCGCGGCCCTCGACACCGGGGCCCTCGACGCTGCGACCCTCGACAGGGGCCAGTGGGTGATCAACGGCCAGAAGGTGTGGACGTCGCTGGCCGCCGAGGCCGACTGGTGCTTCGTGCTGGCCCGGACGGAGCCCGGCTCACAGCGCACGGCCGGGCTGTCGTACCTGCTGGTGCCCATGCGCCAGCCCGGCGTGACCGTCCGGCCGATCCGGCAGCTCACCGGGACGGCCGAGTTCAACGAGGTGTTCTTCGACGGCGCCCGCACCGGGCGCGCGAATGTGGTCGGCGAGGCCGGCGGGGGCTGGCGCATCGCCCAGGCCACGCTGGCCATCGAGCGCGGGGCGGCCACGCTCGGCCAGCAGGTCGGGTTCCAGCGAGATCCAGCGCAACATCATCGCCGGACGGGCGCTCGGCCTGCCGAGGCAGGCCCGCCCGTGACCCCCGGCCCGCCCGTGCCCCCTCCCGCCATGGTGCCGCCGGGACCCCCGCCCGGGCGTGCGCTGCTCGCCGGGAAGGTCGTGGTGATCACCGCGGCGGCCGGCACCGGCATCGGCTCCGCGGCCGCCCGGCGCTGCCTGGACGAGGGCGCTCAGGTCGTCGTCAGCGACCATCACGAGCGGCGGCTAGCGGCGGTCCGGGACGAGCTCGCGCAGGCGCACGGGGACCGGGTGTGCTCGCAGCGCTGCGATGTGACGGACCCCGGCGAGGTCGAGGGGCTGGTGGCGGCCGCGGTCCGCCATTTCGGCCGCATCGACGTATTCATCAACAACGCCGGGCTCGGCGGCACCGGCTCGGTGCTGGAGCTGACCGATGAGGACTGGCTCCGGGTACTGGATGTCACGCTCAACGGCACCTTCCGCTGCACCAGGGCCGCGCTGGGGCAGATGGTGCGGCAGGGGCACGGCGGAGCCGTGGTGAACAACGCGTCGGTGCTCGGCTGGCGGGCCCAGCCGGGCCAGGCTCACTACGCGGCGGCGAAAGCGGGGGTGATGGCGCTGACCCGGTGCGCGGCGCTCGACGTGGCCCGGTACGGCATCCGGGTCAACGCGGTAGCGCCGAGCCTGGCTACCCATCCGTTCCTGGCCAAGGTGACCAGCGAGGAACTGCTCGCCGAGCTGGCGAGGGGCGAGGCGTTCGGCCGTGCCGCCCGGCCCTGGGAGGTCGCCACCGTGATCGCCTTCCTGGCCAGCGACTACGCCTCGTACCTGACCGGCGAGGTGATCTCCGTCAGCAGCCAGCACCCCTGACATCGCCCTGCCGACGGAGGAACCTTGCCGACGGGGAAACCTTGGCTACGGGGAAACCTTGGCTACGGGGAAACCTTGCCTACTGGGAGTCTTTGGTTAGCAACTTAAAGTGACTTTTGTCCCTAGGGTTGGCCAGGGGGCGCTGGGATGGTACGGCCATGTTTATTGTTGAGGTGGTCACCGCCCGGGCGCGTTATGGCGAGGCAGTCGCGCGCCTGGCGAATGTGATCAATGAGGGGGCTCTGCGGAGCGCATCAGAGGCTGCCTACCAAGACGGGCGCGCCGAACTACTGCGGGCCGGTGCGCTCGGCCCGGCCCGGGAACTGCCCCATCTGGCTCTCGTGCGGCACCTGCAACCTATTCAGCGCAGCGCGGCGATGACCGCGCCGATCCGGTGGGAGGCGGCAGGACCCGGTGGTGAGCTGTTCCCGGTTCTGGACGCCGATCTGACGATGACCCCGGACGGCGACAGCCGGATCCGGCTGCGGCTGGCCGGCGCTTTCCGGCCGCTGTCGGGCTGGGGCAGCATCATGCTGCTGGGCGCGCCGATCAGCAGGCGTTTCGCGTCAGCGGCGATACGGTCACTGCTGCGCCGCATCACCGAGGCGGTCGAGGGCCCGGTGCCGCAGCGGGAACCGGAGGCGCCCGGTCTGGATGGGTGCCTCAGTAGACCTCAGTGAACGTACGTGACCGGCTCGCCGGAGCGGCGGCCGTTTCGGCACCGGCCCGGGTCGGGGCGTAGCAGGCCGGGCCCGGCGGGTGGATCAGGGCGAGAGATCGTGGACGGCCCGGGCGATGCGGCGGGCGGCCTCGCGGAGCTCGTCGGGGGTGTGCGCGGCGTAACCGAGGACGAGGCCGGGCGGGCCGGCGCGCTCGCGGTGCCAGGACAGGGCGTGAGCGAGCACCCCGGCCTGCTGTATCCGCCGGGCGAGGTCCGTGTCGTCGAGCCGGCCAGCCAGCCCCGGCAACGTGACCAGCAGATGGAGGCCGGCCGGGATGCCCTGGATACAAGCCCGGGGCAGGTGCTCGCGCAGCCCCGCGAGCAGGGCGTCACGACGGCGGCGCTGGCGGTTGCGGACCAGCCGGATGTGATGTTCGAGGTCGCCGGCCGCGATCAGGTGGGCGAGCACGAGCTGCGGCAGCGCGGGAGTGCCCAGGTCACTCGCGTGCTTCGCGGCGACGATGTCCGCGTGCAGCCACGGGGGAGGCACCAGCCAGCCCAGGCGCATGCCGGGAGCGAGCGTCTTGGAAACGCTGCCGGCGTAGGCGATCCGGCCGGGGGCGGAGGCGTGCAGGGCAGGGACCGGTGCCCGGTCGTAGCGGAACTCGGCGTCGTAGTCGTCCTCGATGACCAGGCCGCCGGCCGCGGCCCAGTTCAGCAGGTCGCGTCGGCGCTCCGGGCCCAGGACCACCCCCGTGGGAAACTGGTGCGCCGGCGTGAGGACTGCGGTCGGCACGCCGCTGCGTACCAGATCCGCGACGCGCAGGCCCTCGTCGTCGACGGGAACCGGCACCGGGTCCAGTCCCCAGTGGACGAGCTCTTCGTGGGCGCCCCGGGAGCCGGGGTCCTCCACGGCGATCCGGGTCTTGCCCCGGGCGCGCAGGACCTGCGCGAGCAGGGCGAGAGCCTGGGCCACGCCCGCGACCACAATGATCGTGTCCGCGCTGGTGCGCAGGCCGCGGGTGCGGGCCAGCCAGTCGGCCAGCTTGGTGCGCAGCTGCTCGCTGCCGCGGGGATCGCCGTAGCCGAGGTCGGCCGCGGTTGCCTGGGCGAGAACGGCCCGTTCGGCTCGCAGCCAGGCGGCACGGGGAAACGCCGACAGGTCCGGCACCCCGGGGGAGAGGTCGATCTCCGCGTGGGCGCGCCAGCGCCGTGGCAGCGTCAGGACACTTGCTGCGGGGCCGCCCGGACCTGGCTCACCGTCCGGGGTGCCAGCCAGTACGGTGCCAGCTAGTACGGTGCCCGGCGCGCCGCCCGGGAGAACCCTCGTGCCCGCGCCGGACCGCGCGCTGATCAGGCCTTCGTCCCTGAGCCGCTGGTAGGCCTCGACGATCACGCCGCGGGAGACCCCCAGGTCACCGGCGAGGACGCGGGTGGCAGGCAGCGCCGTGCCGGGCCGGAGGCGCCCATCGCGGATTCCGGCCCGCAGCATGCCGGCCAGCCAGGTCGTCAGCCCGCGCGCTGGTGCCGCCGACGGGTCGAGCTGGAGAAGGTCCGCCCCGCGCGGCGCCCGGCGGCTGCGTTGGCTGTCCACTGGCCCAATATAAAGACAGTTGGTCCAATATAAATGCCGGGTGATGGTCCTATTTAGATGGACCATTACGGCCTAACGTGGCGGTCGTGCCCGACGTCCGCGTCCCTCCGCCCCGCGTTGCCGCCGCCGTGCCGGGAGCCGGGGCACAGGCCCCCGGGGCCGCCGCCTGTGTGCTGGGGATGATCTGCGTCG
>Ga0116134_1000464_pt1 | contig 21211 bp, 15 predicted proteins | sample June2015DPH_19_5_FD_89737 | JGI IMG/M metagenome (GOLD analysis project Ga0116134, IMG submission 89737) | Peatland microbial communities from SPRUCE experiment site at the Marcell Experimental Forest, Minnesota, USA - June2015DPH_19_40 | ecosystem: Environmental > Terrestrial > Soil > Wetlands... | reverse complement strand
CTGATTTACAATGTTGCGGGGCTGGAACTCCGTGGGGTGAAGAACGCAGCATGGCTACGACCAAAGTCGATCCCAAGCTCAACGAAACGAAAGTTACGAAACCAGCCAAGACCTATCAGGGGTTGACCAGTCAGCAACTGATCGACTCGTATCGCATCATGTTCACGTCGCGGCGGCTGGACGACCGCGAAATCCTGCTCAAACGCCAGCAGAAGGTCTTCTTCCAGATCTCGGGCGCTGGCCACGAAGCAGTGGGAGTGGCCGCGGCATTAGCGTTGAAGCCTGCCTATGACTGGTTTTATCCCTACTACCGCGATCGCGCGCTCTGTCTAGCTTTGGGCGCAACTCCGTACGAAATGCTGCTCGGGGCCGTGGGTGCGGCCGACGACCCCGCTTCCGGCGGCCGTCAGATGCCCTCGCACTGGGGCTTCGAGCGCCTCAATGTCGTCACTCAGTCTTCTCCGACGGGAACCCAAATCCTGCAAGCGGTGGGGTGCGCCGAAGCGGGCCGTTATTTCTCCCAGCACCCGAATGCCGCTCGCAAGATCGAAGCTCAGGGCGATTCCCGCCAGGTCGATTATCGGCAGTTCAAGGATGTCCAATTTCAGGGTGACGAAATCACCTACGTTTCGCTCGGCGACGGGACCACCAGCGAAGGCGAATTCTGGGAGGCGCTGAACACTGCATCCAACCGCCGCCTGCCGGTGATTTTTTGCGTGCAAGATAACGGATATGCCATCTCCGTACCGGTCGAAGTGCAGACCGCGGGCGGCAACATTTCGCGCCTGGTCTCAGGTTTTCCCAACTTCCACTTCGAGGAGTTTGACGGCACCGACCCGATCGTCGCCTATGCCGCCTTTAAGCGGGCGTCAGATTATTGCCGCGCCAGCCATGGCCCCGCCTTGGTCCACGCCCATGTCATCCGTCCCTATTCCCACTCGCTATCTGACGACGAGCGTCTTTACCGCCCTGACGCCGAGCGCCAGGCCGATGCCGCGCGCGACCCGGTGCACTGCTTGCAAATGTTCCTGCTGCGCGAGGGAATCCTCGACGAAAAACAGATCAACAAAATCGAGCAGGAAATCGAAGAGCAGATCCAGGCCGATACCGATCGCGCCCTGGAAGCGGCGCTGCCGCGGCCGGAAACGATTTACAACTTCGTGTACTCGCCCAATCTCGATCCCACATCGGCGGAGTTCGAAACGCAGCCGGCAATCGCCGCGCCCGAGACGGCGGCGGATGGCAAAAGCCCCGACACACTGAACAAGTCGCCGAACAAGTCGTCGAACAAGACTATGGCAGACCTCATCACTACTACGCTGCGTGACGAGATGCGCCGGGATGAACGCATCGTCATCTTCGGCGAAGACGTTGCCGACTGCAGTCGCGAAGAGTATATAAAGCAGAAACTGGTGAAGGGCAAGGGCGGAGTTTTTAAATTGACGGCGGGCCTGCAGTCCCAGTTCGGCTCCGACCGGGTGTTTAATTCCCCGATCGCGGAGGCCAACATTGTGGGCCGCGCCACCGGCATGGCCACGCGCGGATTGAAGCCCGTGGTGGAAATCCAGTTCTTCGATTACATCTGGCCGGCGATGATGCAGCTGCGCGACGAACTCCCCACCATCCGGTGGCGTTCGAACAACGCCTTCTCGGCGCCGGTCGTCATCCGTGTAGCGATTGGCGGTTATCTGACGGGCGGAGCGATTTACCACTCGCAGTGCGGTGAGAGCATCTTTACCCACACTCCCGGCATGCGCGTCATCTTCCCTTCCAACGCACTCGATGCCGCGGGCCTGCTGCGCACCGCGATCCGTTGCGACGATCCGGTCTTGTTCCTCGAACACAAGCGGCTGTACCGCGAAACCTACGGACGCGCGCCCTATCCCGGCCCCGACTACATGGTCCCGTTCGGAAAAGCGAAAGTGGTGCAGCCTGGAACCGATCTCACGGTTATCACCTATGGCGCGGTAGTTCCACGCGCGCTGCAAGCCGCGCAAAAACTGGAGCGCGAGCATCGGGTCAGCGTCGAGCTGATTGACCTGCGGTCGTTAAACCCATTTGATTGGGATGCGATTGCCGCCTCGGTGAAGAAAACCAATCGCGCGCTAATTGCGTACGAAGACTCGCTAAGCTGGGGATACGGCGCCGAAATCGCCGCCCGCATCGCCGACCAACTCTTCCACCACCTTGATGCCCCGGTGAAGCGGGTGGCGGCGACCGATACTTTCGTCGCTTACCAGCCGATTCTTGAGGATGCGATTCTGCCGCAGGCCAGCGATTTGTTCCGGGCAATGAAGGAGCTGGCGGAGTTCTAGAGTGAGTGCCTCGGAAGCCTAACTGCTCAGAACGAGAACGCTTTTCGCTTTCCCGCCAAATGCCTGGTCAAACGTCACCAGCCTTAAACCGGATACGGCAGCAAACGCCAGCAGGTAGGCGTCGGCCCATTCCTTGGGGGCAGGGCTTCGGCGTCGTGAGTGAGAGCGGAACGCTTGTTCCAGTCCGGTTGGCTCGTCGAGGAAAACGATGCGTGGGTCGTCCAGCCACCGGTCATAGATCTGCCAGGCTCCTGGTTGAGTCATCACCTCTGTACCCATCACTGCTTGCGTTGTAAGCAGCCGCAGCACGCTGAGTTGAGTTATCCGGCAGAAGCAAAGACGCGAGTCCTCATCTAGACTCGCAAACCACCGCGCAGCGATGGCATGGTGGAGATGCCTCTCAGACGTGAGGGCGATCCAGACGTTCACATCAGGGAAAAGGAATGATCTCGAAGATTTTGGCATTGTCGAGCGCCATCGTCCCCGGCTGCTCGGACCGGACCAATGGCAACGTCACCGGGCGCCGGCGTCGCTTGGGCTTCAACTGCAGTTCGACTTCAACGCCGCGTAGAATCAATTCCTTTACGCTTCGTCCTTCTCCTGCAGCCTTGGCTTTCAGGTTACGATAGAGGGGATCGGGAATGTCCACGGTGGTCCGCATCGATTCCATTCTGCCATGTTTATGGCTAATTGACCAGCGGGGATCTGAACTACGCTTATGACACTTTCTTTGTTTTCCTGCCGCCTCCCCTCCCGCCAAATGTCGCTGCCCACGGGCCGCCGTCAAAACAAAGCAGCGCAAACGCCATCGCGGCCAGCGCCAGCGGAAATTCGTACCCGCCGTTGCCCATCAGCCCGTTTTTGAAACTCACCTTCCAGATGACCACGGCCATCTCGATCACGATGGCGAGCGAGAAAAAGCGGGTAAACAATCCCAGCACAATTCCGATGCCGCCGAAAAATTCCGTCCCCGCGGAAAGATAGGCCATCCAGCGCGGAAGGCCGAGCGAGCCTACGAACTCCATATGATGATGAAAACCGCCGAACACCTTGTGATAACCATGCGCAATCATGATCGCGCCCAAAACAAGCCGCATCACAAGCAGAGCCAAAGGCTGCAGCCGATTGAGAAAACCCACGTTTACCTCCAGAATCAGTTCTCAGTTCTCAGTTCTCAGTTCTCAGGTCTCAGGTCTCAGGTCTCAGGTCTCAGGTCTCAGAAAAGGCTGAACTCATGCAGATCGACGGTCAATAGCAGGCCAAGCGCCCCCCCAACGACCACGGAACTCAAAATGAAGAGATTTTACTGAGAACTGAGAACTGGGAACTGATTCACCACTCCGAGTACGCCTTACCGTTGCTGCCCACCTGAGTGGAACCACTGTGGACGCCAATAATTCCGCCATCGTCTTTTTGATCGAGTGACATGATCACGCCCTCTCCCGGCTCCGTCTCCCAGGTGTCGGGGTTGCCTGTGATGTCATTCGGAATGGTCTTCAGATACTTCGCCGACACCAAATCGCTGAGCGATTGCGGCGCCTTTTGCTTGTCTTGCGCATACTGGAAGATCGCCTGATTCAGCGTTTCCAGGTTGGCGCGCAGATTCTCCTCGCGCGCCCGCGTAAGGCTGTGGCTGAAGATGGGCATGGCCACTCCCAACAGGATCAGCATGATGCTGATCACCACCATCATCGAGATCAGCGTGAATCCGCGCTCCCGCCCTGTCGCTCTTCTGTTCATCTCCTGACCTAGTGTCCTGACCTAGTGCGTCCAACCCGAATAGGTAGTGCCGTCGAGCGCTGTCTCACTCGAACCGCTGTGCACGCTCCCGATGCCGGTGTTGTTCGGATCCCATGCGTTTTCGGGGTCTTCCGGATCCGTCTGCCAGGTGGTGTTGCTGCCAGTGATGTCGTCCGGAATGAACTTGATGTATCCGGCCGAAACCAAATCGTCCAGCGACTGGGGCGCGTGCTTCTTGTCGAGCGAATACTCCTGGATGACTTTATTGAGCGTCGTCAGATTCTGATGAAGTTTGGCTTCCTTGGCGAGAGCGACATTGTGGGTGTAATTCGGCACCGCGATCGCCAGCAACACCATGATGATGCTGATGACCACCAGCATCTCGATCAGGGTGAAACCCCGATTGCGCACTCGACCTGCGAGACTGCGCGCTTTGCCCTTGAATCTCATCTACCAGTCCTTATACTTGGTGCCGTCCAGCGCCGTCTGGTCCGACTTGGTGTAAACATCGAAAACGCTCTGCCCACCCCAGGAATCCGAGTCTTTATCATCCTGCATCGAGCGCATTCCCCAATCCTGCTTGGTCATGGGATCGACCGGGATGCGGCGGAGAAACTTCAGTTTCTTGCCGGCGACATCCTCACCTTTGACCAGCGTCTCGAGATCCGGAGGATATCCCTGGCTGTCTGCCTTGGTTCGAAACGCACCGCGATCGGCGGCATCTTTATAGCGATCGATCGCGTCGCGGATCATCCACAGGTCGGAGCGCAGTTCGTGCTCCTGCTCCCGCTTAACGGCGCTTTTTGCCATCGGAACCGCCATCCCCACCAGGATGGCCAGAATCGCGGTCGCAACGATCAACTCGATCAGGGTGAAGCCGCGCTGGTACCGGATAGCCACTGACTTTACTTCCCGCGTTTTGATGCGCCGTCTCATCGACAAGTTCTCAGTTCTCGGTTCTCAGTTCTCAGTGAACCCGATTTTCCTCTGAGAACCGGGAACTGAGAACTTCCTACTGAATCGTAATGGCCGCCTGCGCTCCGCTCATTGCAATCGGCTGCATCGCCGGATCTCGCGCCCCGCCCCGGGTGATGGTCAGCGCCGACTGGCCCGGCCCCTTCGCCATGAAGGTCAGCGTCACCACTGCGCCCTGTCCCGAGACGCCGCCGGCTCCCGGAGGCCGCGACGCCGTGATTTGCATCGTGCCCGTCGCTGGATCCTCGCGATGCGCTATGGTTACGATTTGCCCATCCTGCGACAGGAATCCCCCGTTCGAAACGTTGAGTACCTGCAACTGATCCGGATCGTAGTTGAGTTGTACCGGCACGGAGTACACGTTTTGCCCGCCGGAGACCATGACGTTCACCGTGAAGGTCGAGCCTTTGGCCTGATTCAAAGTGGGCGGATCAAACACAAACGTTCCTGCTCCGCTGCCAGCCTGATTTTGCGCGATCGGCCTCGGCGGAGTTTGATTTGACGGAGACTGGCCTTGCAAAATCAAGCTCTGAGAAGCCTGGCCCAGAAATGTTGATGGCTGCGGTGGAGCAACAGATGCGCCCTGGTTTCCCGGGGAAGAGGCTGGCGAAGCAGCCGGCGCGGCGGTCGGAGCCGCCGGCGTCGCCGCTTTGGTATTGTTCCGTCTCAGCGATAGCGCATTGGCCGTGCCCACGTCGAGCATATCGGAACTGCCATGCGAAGTATCCGGCCCGCGGATGATGTGCGGGATCAGGACAAATACGATTTCGTTGGTGGAGTGGTCCGAAGTATCCTGCGCAAAGAGATATTTCAGAATCGGAATCGAGGCCAGACCTGGGATCCCGGTCAGCGACTTCGTCCTCGAATCCTCCATCATGCCACCGAGCAGGCTGACTTCGCCATCCTTCAGGCGAATCTCGTGCTCGATCTTGCGCTGGCCGATTACCGGCTGGCTGATGCCGCCAATGCTCACATACGAGTCCACGTCCGAGACATCCATCGACATCTTCAGCGATATTTCCCGTCCCGCATGCACCCGCGGCGTGATGTCGATGTTCACACCCACATCGAGGTATTGAAATTGAGTATTCACCAGCGGGTTGATTCCAACTCCGCCAATTCCCGGCTGGAACGATCCCGTCGCCACCGGCACGCGATCGCCGATCTTCAACGTGGCCTTCTGCCCGTCCAAGGCGCGGATCTGCGGACTCTGGATCACTTTGGTATCGGTGTCGCTCATCAATGCTGTCGCCGTAGCCTGCGGAATCGTCACCTGGAAGTCGGTGGCATTCAGGTTGGCGAGAGTATTCAGATTAATGCCGCTCGGATTCGTAGAGGTCGACGTGGTCGTGGTGGTCGAGCTGCTCGTGGGGGTGGTGCTGATGTTGGGCTGCAGTTGCACTGAAACGCTGGTCGGGGGATTGATTCCAAGGGTGTGCGACTTGTCGCGGCTGACCTGCATGACTACGACTTCGATCAGCACCTCGGGTTTCGCCTTGTCGAGATCGTCCACCAGTTTCTGCGCCAGTGCCACCTGATCCGGCGTGCCCCGTACCACGATCGCTCCCTGCGAAGGCAACTGCTGAATCCGGCTCACTTCGAGAATGGTGCGCATCGCGTTCACTACATCCTGCAATTCGGTAGGCTGAGAAAGATTCGAAAGATAAAAGGTTTTGATGACGTTTTGTTCCAGCTCTTTCCGTTTCGCAGGATTGTCTTGCGCGACAAAAATCGTATTCGGCGTCACCGGACGCCAGAAGGTTTTGGTCTCAAATGAAATGATCTCCAGCGCTTCTTCCAGGGTCACGTTGTTCAGTTCGACGTGCACCTGTTTCGGAACATAATCGGGGTCGAAAAGCACGTTGATGCCGGCCAGTTTGCCCACCGTCTCGTAGATCACATTGGCTTTCTCCGTGACTTTCAGCGTGATGGGCACGTTCGAGATCGGAGCCATTTCTACCGGACCCTGCGCCGATTCCAGCCGCCGGCGCAAAGGGCTTGGAGCCGCCGCCTGCGGCGGCGGATTCTGCGCTTCCTTCATCATCTGCTCTGTCCGCTTTAGTTCCTGCAGCGCGATGAACGAAGACGGATCGGTCGCCATCGCCTTCTGGAACTGCGCCAGAGCCTCGTCGAGCTTGCCCGCATCGCGCAAACCCTGCCCACGATGCACCTCGGACGATGCCGCCAGGAAGCGGGTCCGCTCGTACGCAGTTCGGTATCGCAGGTCTTTCGGTTTGAGATTGTAGGCCTGGCTGAAATAGTCGAAGGCTTGTTCGTAGTTCTGCCGCGCCTCGGCGTCGCTGCCCTTCTCGTAAAGCGCCTTGGCAGAATCCTTAGCAATTCCGGGAAGCCTCAGACAGAGCAAAACTAGAACACACACAGCCGGACGGATCAGACGTCTCATCAAGCAATCCTCATAAAAATCTCTCTAGCCGCCCGGCGGCGCCGGCCAGACTCATCCAAAGCACCCCAAAGAAGCCAAGGGCCGCGCATCCCAAGGGCCATAACCCGCAAAAACTACCGGAAATTTGGATTATAGCATCGCATCAACGAGCACCCGAAGTGATTGGTAGGGCGATGTTTACACTCATTAGTACAGGCCCCTAAGGGCAGTTCCCAGTAGCCAGTTCTCAGTTCTCAGTTTGTTATTGCATTTACTGAGAACTGAGAACCGGGAACTGAGAACTCACCGCCCCGTTCGTGTTACTTTCTTTTCAGCTTCGTTACCGCAATATGGCCAAGCAGACCACCCACCAGACCCAGCCCAATCGGGAGAAAAATCCTCGCCGCCAGCCTACCGCTTCCGGCGAAAAAGATGCCGCCGTTAACAGGAACGCTAGCCACAACTATTTCTTGCTCGAAAAATTCGAAGCAGGAATCGTTCTAACCGGAACCGAGGTAAAATCCGTGCGCGCAGGCACGACCAATCTCAAGGACGCCTACGGCCTGATTAAGGACGGCGAGCTCTGGCTCCTCAACTGCCACATAGGACCCTATGATCACGGCAACTCCTCCAATCACGCCGCCCTCCGCACCCGCAAGCTCCTCGTTCACAAAGAAGAAATTCGCAAGCTCATCGGCAAGTCCCAGCAAAAGGGACTGACCCTGATCCCCACCCGCATGTATTTCAAGAACGGAAAAATCAAACTGGAACTAGCTCTGGCCAAAGGCAAACAGCTCTGGGACAAACGAGAAACCGAGCGCCGCCGCACCGCCGACAAAGAAGCCCGGGAAGCCATTTCGCGGGGAAGAAAAACGTAACAAGAGCCTAGTGTACAGCGGCGGTTGGGCCCACCCCTCCGCCGAAATGTCATCCTGAGCGGAGTAGCCGCTTCGCGAAGCGAAGCAGCTACGCAGTCGAAGGACCCCTACAAACTCCGACACTCCAACAAAGCGTCAGGGCGTTCTCCCCGTGCCCCGTGTGGAGCGGATACTCCTGTCCGCTGCCTTTGCTTTGCTTTTTCCGCTCCAAGCTTTCCTCAAGCCCCAGCCCAGAGAACGACAAATCCGCGCCCCACCCGCAGAAGGGCCCCGCCGCGTCGCCGCGAACATTCATTCATGCCGCAGCATCTGACGGGCGGCCCGTCCCATCGCGAAGCGAAGGGCGGGGCCTTTGACTTTTTTCATCACAAACGCCCAGTGCGCACCATCACAGACATCGATCCGCCCATCGTCGACAACACAGATCGACCTGTGGCAGGTCCGAGGTGTGTCCGTCCCTAATACACTCGAAACCTGTCCCAGCCCCACGAGTCGGCGCTCTTTGACAACACGGAGCTGAAACAGTCGGATTTGACGCCTTTTTGCCGAAAAGCCTTAGCGCGAACCCAACGGCTAACTCCTTATTCCGGAATATCTTACGAAAACAGAAAACGCTAAGTCTTTATTCCTGAATACTTTAGAGCTAAGTCCTTATCTTTTAATACTTTGCGCGAAAACAGGGGGGAGGGGGGCACCCCCCCCCAAAAAAGCGCATTCCCGGCCCAGATTTTCCCTGCCGAGTTGCGCGTTCCCCCTCTCACCGTGGATACTGAACATACTCCACATGAAAACAAACCTCTCTTCCTCCGCTCCGTCTGAACTGGAAACCGAATGCCTGGTCGCAGTGGTGCTCGATCGCAGCGAACTTGATCGAAGCGAACTTGATCGAAGCAAAAAAGATAAGGGCGAAAAGGATAAACCCGCCCCATCCGTCGAGAGCACCGACGCGGCCGTGCGCGAAGCCGCCAAAGACATAATCGTCAGCGGCGAAGTCACCGGCAAGAGCTTCGAAACCACGCTCCTGCATAACCCCGCCGGCCTGAAGGCGAAACGCCTGCTCTTGCTTGGCGGCGGCAAGTCCAAGAATTTTTCCGCCGCGGAGCTACGCAAGCTAGCCGGCGCAGCCGTGCGCACCCTGAAGGACAAAAACATCCGCAGCTTTGCCTTCACTCTACCTGAGAGCGGAGCACGACCCGACGAAGCCGTGCGCGCCGTCGTGGAAGGTGCCTTCGTAGGCAACTTCGATCCCGGCTACTACAAGACCGATCGCAAGAACAAGGATAAGAATAAAGATCAGAAGATCGACGCCGTCACCATCGTCGTGTCCGGCGATTCAAAAGCTCTCGAAGCCGCCCTGCAAAGCGGACGCATCGTAGCCGAGTCGCAAAACTTCACCCGCGACCTGGTCAACGAGCCTTCGAATCGCATGACGCCGACCATCCTGGCCGAGCGCGCCCAAAAAATGGCAAAGGAGGTCGGACTGAAGTGCGAAGTCCATGGCGGCGACGAGATCAGGCAACTAAAGATGGGCGCGTTCTGGGGAGTCGCCCAGGGCTCGGACGAACCTCCCGCGCTGATCGTGTTGCGCTACGATCCCTCCGGCGCAGCCAAAGATGTGCACCTCGGTCTGGTGGGCAAGGGAGTCACCTTCGACACCGGCGGCATTTCCATAAAACCAGCGGACGGTATGGAGAAAATGAAATACGACATGGCCGGAGCCGCCACCATGATCGGGGCCATGCGAGCCATCGCGCTGCTAAAGCCCAAGGTAAAGGTCACCGCCATTATCTGCGCCACCGAGAATATGCCCTCCGGTAAAGCGCAAAAACCGGGAGACGTGCAAATCGCCATGAACGGCAAGTCGATAGAAATTATTAACACCGACGCCGAAGGACGCCTGATCCTGGCCGACGGCCTCTCCTACGCCCGTCAATTAGGCTGCACCCACCTGGTCGACGCCGCGACGTTGACCGGCGCCGTAGTCGTGGCCCTCGGCTACGTGAACGCCGGAATCTTCGCCAGCGACGACCAGATGTACGAGCGCTTTGCAAAAGCTAACCAACACGCGGGCGAAAAAATGTGGCGCCTCCCATTAGACGACGAATACAAAGAGAATCTCAAATCCAACATCGCCGATATGGTCAATGCCGGAAGCCGCTGGGGAGGCGCCATCTTCGCCGCCATGTTCCTGAAAGAGTTCGCCGAAGACACTCCCTGGATCCACCTCGACATAGCCGGCACCGCCTGGATGGAAGAGAGCAAACCGTGGATCGCCAAAGGCCCCTCCGGAATCGCCCTGCGCAGCCTGGTGGAGTTCGTAAAGGGATGGAGCGCGTAAGACGCTGTGAATCCTTTGCGTCTCAGGCCCTATCATAGATTTGTAGGGCAATGACCTGTAACGCAATGGATCTCCCCGAGAAAATCCGCACCATCCCCACCTCCCCCGGCGTCTACCTCTACAAGAACGCCGAAGACGAAGTCATCTACGTAGGCAAAGCGAAAAACCTGCGCTCCCGCGTCTCTTCCTACTTCCACGAAGGCCGTTGGGAAGACGCAAAAACCGGTACGTTAGTTCGCGAAGCCGTCGACGTCGACTACATCGTCGTAGCTAATAACAAAGAAGCGTTGGCGCTGGAGAATCACCTGATCAAGCAGAAGAAGCCGCGCTTCAACATCCTGCTGCGCGACGATAAAACCTACCCCTACGTAAAGCTGTCCCTGGGCGAGCGCTACCCGAGAGTCTTCGTAACCCGCCGTCTGCGCAAGGACGGCAGCGCCTATTACGGCCCGTACTTCCCCGCCAATCTCGCCTATCGCATCGTCGACCTTATTCACCGTCACTTCATGGTCCCTTCCTGCAAGGTGGATCTGACCCGCAACCATCCCCGCCCCTGCCTCCAGTTTTATATAAAGCGTTGTCTCGGTCCGTGCGTAAGGGATCTGACCACACCCGAGATCTACGCCGAGGCAGTTCGCGACGTAAAGCTCTTCTTGGAAGGCCGTCAAACCGACTTAGTCAAATCCCTGCGCGAGCGCATGTCCGAAGCCGCCGAGTCGCAGGAGTTCGAACGAGCCGCCCGCTATCGCGACCTGATCTCAACCGTAGAGCAGCTACAAGAGAAGCAGCGCATCGCCGCCGTAGAAGGCGACGACGCCGACGTCTTCGGTTATCACTACGAAAATCAAATGCTAGCCGTAAACCTCTTCCATATGCGAGGAGGAAAAGTCCTGGACCGTAGAGAATTTTTCTGGGAAGACTTGCCCGAGTTCGTGTGGGCCCGGGTCTCTGACCCGGGCGTGACGGGGTCCTTCGACTCCGCTCAGGACAAGCTCCGCCCCGCCGACACACAGGAATTTCATCCCGGAGAATTCTTCTCCGCCCTGCTCAAGCAACTCTATCTAGCCCAGCCCTACGTCCCCAGAAACATCTACATCCCCGTAGACTTCGAGGACCGGGAAGAACTGGAAGAAGCCTTAAGCGAGCAGCTAGCCGGCGAAGGAGGAAGAGCAACTAGAGTGCACATCACCGTCCCGCAGCGAGGAGAAAAGCGCGAACTGATCGATCTCTCCGGCACCAACGCCAAGCAGTCCTACGATCAGCGTTTCCGAGTGCTGAAACCAAACGCCCGCGCCATTCAGGAAGCCTTGCAAGACGCGCTAGCCCTCCCCGAACTCCCCAAGCGCATCGAGTGTTTCGACATCTCTCACATTCAGGGAGCGGAAACCGTGGCCTCGATGGTAGTCTGGGAGGATGGCAGGATGAAAAAATCCGACTACCGCAAGTTCATCATCAAAACCGTAGCCGGTGTGGACGACTTCGCCTCCATGCGAGAGGTAGTGACGCGCCGTTACCAGCGCCTTGGTGAGGAAATAAAGCGGGCAGAGAATAAGGGCGTAGAAAAAAACGCGATGCCCAGTCTGGTCCTGATCGACGGAGGCCTCGGCCAACTGCACGCCGCCGCCCAAGCGCTCGAAGCTCTGGAAATCATCAATCAGCCGCTCGCTGCTATCGCAAAAAGAGAAGAAATCATCTACGTCTACGGACAGGAAGACGACCCCGTAGTTCTGGATCACCATTCTCCCGTCTTACATCTGGTGCAGCAGATCCGCGACGAAGCCCATCGCTTCGCTGTAACCTTCCATCGCAAGCGCCGCCAGATCAGAGATCGAGCCACCGAGTTAAGAGAAATCCCCGGAGTAGGAGAATCCACCACCCGCCGTCTGCTGGAACATTTCGGCAGCCTGCAAGCTGTAAAGCAAGCCGACGTAGCCGCCCTGTCGGCAGTAGTAACCAAATCCCAGGCCGAAGCCATCCTCGAACATTTTCGGAGGACGGCTCTTAGCTCTTAGCTCTTAGCTCTCAGTACCCCACGCCCTTGTCATCCTGAGCGAAGCGAAGGACCTGTTTTCAGCGCACTCAACCGCCGACGCGCTCCGTTCATTGAAGGCCACCCTTCGCTCGCAGACAAGCAGCGGCTGTCGGCGTACAATTCCAACCGTAGCTCGTGTTCGCAATCGAGCGGGAGGCCCCGATGCCCGTGTACGACTACGTCTGCAACGATTGTCACAAAACCTTCGAATTGATTCTCACCCTGAAAGAACACGAAGTGGACGCGAAATGCCCCAAGTGCGGCAGCAAGAACGTGGAGCAGGAAGCAACCGCTTTTTATGCCGTGACCGGGAAGAAGAGTTAGTCGAAAAGTCAGACCGCGACTAACCAAGCGATGCCGTGGCGAAGTTGGGAGGCTTTGTGCGCCCCAAGAATTCCGCAAAACCCACGCTGTTTGTGCTTCCTTTCCGCCAAAAGTACACGACTGAACCCAGACTCTACCGTGCCGGATCAGCTATCTGGCGTATTGAAACAACAAGTTGCGCGGTTGATGCCGAGGGCCACTTGAATGCAAGAGTTGGATGGAGTGAGCAATCTTCTCCTTTTTCAGGTTTCCTGAAACTAAGTCAGCCCATCTGAAGTTCTCTCCTCTTAGCGACTACAACCTTAGGAGGTTGATATGTTTGCACGCAATGTAACTTTTCATCTGAAATCGAACATGCTTTCTGACTATACCCGCACCCTGGAGAACGAAATTCTGCCTTTACTGCGCAAGCAGAAGGGCTTTAAAGAAGAAATCACTTTGTCAAACCCTGGCAGCACGGATGCGATTTCGATCAGCCTGTGGGAGAACAAAGCCAATGCCGATGCTTACAACACCAGTCTTTACCCGGAAGTGTTGAGAACATTTGCAAAACTGATCGATGGCACACCCAAGGTTCAGACGTTTGAAGCCGTCACCTCGACTTTCCATAACTCCCTCGTAGAAGTGTAAGGAAGATCGTCGCGAAGGAAAATCGTCAGCCACACCGGACGGCCTTGTGAGGGGCCGCCCTTTTTTTGCAGCGGCCTAACGCCCATCCAAAATCTTCGTCGCCCGAAACGACTTGACCACGATCTGATTGGGTTGCATGCCGACGGGAATGATGGTCAGCAAGGAATATTCCGAGGGCTCAAATTTCTTCTTTGGCGTGCGTTTCTGAATTACTGCCAGATCTCCGGAACCGGAGTCGACGACCAGCAGATAGTTTTGATTCTGCGAGAGCGCCAGCGCGTCGGGATGCGTCCCCACAGGAAGATAGGCGATGACCTTTCCGAGGTCGATGTCGTAGACCGCTATGTTATTCGATCCGAAGTTCGAGACATACAAGCGCGAGTTATCGAGCGAAACGACTCCACGCGTAGGCTGCGCGCCAATGAGATAACTGCCTGATACTTCGTTGGTCGTAGTCTCGATGATGGAGATACTGCCGGCGTCAAAATTGAAAGCGACCAGTTCCCCACCGTCCGGTTTCAGCGCCAGGCTCACCGGAGATTTTCCGACATCGAGAAGGGTGAGCAACTTATCGTTCTGAGTTTCACTCTCCTGTTGGGTTTCGTGTTCCTTTTGGGTTTCGTGTTCCTTTTGGGTTTCATGTTCCTTTTGGGTTTCGTGCTTAAGAGCGATGCTCGCCACCTGCCCCGACTCGGAACAGGAAACGAAGGCCTTGCTGGAATCAGGCAGGATGGCAATGTCTTCAGGATGAATGCAGATGTTGATGGCGGAGCGCACGGCGAGTCGGGCGGCGTCGATGATGGAGACGGAATTGCCGGCGCGATTGCTGACGACCACGGTAGATCCGTCGGGCGAAACGCGCGCTAGCCCGGGACTTCCGCCAACATGAAGCGTAGCCGTAACGGTGCGCCGGTCGAGATCAAGAACGGAAACATTGTCGGACCCGGAATTGGCGACGTAAGCGCGGTGGCCATCGGGAGAAACGTCGATGAAGTAGGGGCGTCCGTAGACGCCGACGGTAGCAACAATTTTATTCTGTTCGGCGTCGATTACGCTGACGTTCGAAGATCCGCTGTTGACAACGTAAACTTCATTCCGCTTAGGATTGGCCGCAACTCCAGTAGGGTCGATGCCCGCTTGCAAAGTGCGAATCGGGCGAAAGCTGCTCAGGTCAATCACGGTGACCGTGTTGCTTTTGCCGTTCGAGATGTAAGCGTACTCGCGGTAGAGCGGGCCGTAGCCGGGGAGAGCGCGCTGGTGGAAGTAGTACCAGCCGGCGGCGAGAACGAGCGGAACCGAAACGGCAAGGAGTAGAAATTTTCTCAAGGACGACTGGGCCTCGTTAGAAGGAGAAGAATATCAGGGACGATTCATCTTCAGTAAAGTGCGAAGGTGACTTCTACACTGATTTGGACCGCGACTGGCTTACAGTCCTTGGTGGCGGGATCGAATTTCCACGTGTTGACTGCTTCCACTGCCTTTTTGTCCAGGCCAGGCCCCAGGCTTTTCGTAACCTTGATTTCTTTGGGTTTTCCTTCAGGGGAAACGATCAGTGAGAGTACAGCCACTCTTTTGTCCCCATCTTTATCGTTCTTCTTCTCTTCTTCGGTCAACTTTGGGGCTGGCGCGAGAATGATCCGCGGTGGTTTGACGCCATCTCCGTCCTTACACGCGGTGGGCTCTCCGGAAGGTGCCGCTTGTGATTGCGGCGCAGGCGACGAAGCGGGTTTATCCTGGGCGGTAGAGAATCCCGAGAAGATCAACACTGCGGCTAAGCCAACAACCGTTCTCATAGCATCTCCTGTTCAGGAAGCAGGTCTTGGCTCGCCCGCCAAAACGGCTGCCGCTGTGACGCTTGGAATCGTCCTTTCCAGCACCGCCGCGATCTGCCGCACCTGCACCATCAGCGCGTCGAACTGATCGGGGAATAGCGATTGCATGCCATCTGAGAGCGCACGATCGGGATCGTGGTGGACTTCTACGATCAGGCCGTCTGCTCCCACGGCGACGGCGGCGCGCGAGAGTGGCGTCACTTTGTTGCGCTTGCCGGTGCCGTGGCTGGGATCGACGATGATGGGCAAGTGGCTCAGGCGCTGGACGGCGGGGACGATGCTGAGGTCGAGCGTGTTGCGGGTGTGATCGGCGAAAGTACGCACTCCGCGCTCGCAGAGGACGATGTTGTAGTTCCCCTCGCTCATGATGTACTCGGCAGCCATAAGAAATTCTTCGAGCGTCGCCGAGATGCCGCGCTTCAAGAGGACAGGTTTATGAGCGCGTCCGGCACGCTTTAGCAGCGAGAAGTTCTGCATGTTGCGGGCCCCGATCTGGATCACGTCGGCATATTGGTCGACCAGGTCGAGCGATTCGTAATCCACCGCTTCGGTCACGATGAGCAGGCCGAAGCGGTCGCGGATTTCGGCCATGATCTTCAGACCTTCTTCGCCGAGCCCCTGAAAAGAATAAGGAGAGGTGCGAGGTTTGTACGCTCCACCGCGAAAGAACTGGGCTCCGGCACGGGCTACGCGCTCGGCGATCGTGAACGCCTGGTCGCGGGTCTCGATGCCGCAGGGGCCGGCGATGATGGCGAGGCCGGTGCCTCCGATCGTAACGGACGAATTGGGAAACTTGATGACTGTGTTGTCGGGCTTGGTGTCGCGGCTTACCAATTTGTAAGGCTTCGTGACGTGGATGACTTCCTGCACCCCGGGCATTTCTTCGAGCGAGCCGGCTTCAACTTCGCCTTTGTTGCCGGTGATGCCGATGGCGGTGCGTTGCGCTCCGGGCATGGAGTGGGCGCGGTATCCGAGCGCTTCGATTTTCTGGCAAACGGCGCGGACCTGCTCTTCGGTGGCCTGCGCCTGCATGACTACGAGCATAGGGGTTACCCCGAGTTATTTAGTTTAGCGTCCGGTGTGGAACTGGGCAAACGGTGGGTGTAAAAGAAGCGGGCTTGCTCGCTTGCTGCCTTGAGTGGCCGTCCAGCGGCGAGACTCAACTGGAATGCCTATCCAAAAGATTCATGCATTCCACTCACACATTTCATACGTATTCCTTACGGATTTCTTATGCACTTCACTCTACATTTCGGGTTGAGCAGTCCAAGACCGGCTCTGCTCGCCGGAGGTATTACGTGCCCAGGCTGTACACGACCGTAACATTGTTGTTAACATGCGTGGTTCTTTTCTCCGCTGCCCAAGCCCAATCCACTTTCGGAAGTATTCGCGGTACCGTGCAGGATGCTTCGGGCGCTGTAATTCCTGGCGCTGTGGTAACCATTCATTCACTCGACGAGAATTTTGAGCGGCAAGCCACGACCGACGACTCCGGCGACTTCGTCGTCGAAAATCTGAAGGCTGGCCGCTATAAGTTGACGGTGCACCGGGATGGACTGGCCGATGCCGTCGTCAGTTTGGCCACGCTCGCGGCGCGCCAGGATCTCCGCATTCCAATCACGCTCGCCATTGCAACCGCGTCCACGGTCGTGGAGGTGAGTGACTCGGCGGTGGTGATCGACACCGAAGACGGAACGGTCAGCGATTCCAGAGACAATCAGCAGATCACCGAACTTCCTCTGAACAATCGGGCTACCACGACCAGCCCTTTGGGAGCGTTGGCGCTTTCGCCAAACGTGCAGCAGGACAGCTCCGGAAACATCGCGCTCGGCGGCGCGAGTTCGGCGATGGTCAACTTTTCTGTCGACGGCATCTCCACCGCGAACGTGCGGCAGAATGGTGCGCTGCAGGATGCTTATCCGTCGCAGGAGGGGATCTCTGCGGTGAAAGTAACATCCTTCAACAACAGCGCGGAATTTTCCCAGGTGGGCGACGTCACCTTCACCACCAAAAGCGGCACGAGTCAGTATCACGGCAGCCTGTTTGAGTATCTGCAGAACGACGCGCTCGATGCGGACCCCTATGGCTTCAGCGGTAAGGCGCCAAAACATTTCAACACTTTTGGTGGATCGCTCGGCGGCCCGTTGAGTATTCCGCATCTCTATAACGGCAAGGACAAAACTTTCTTCTTCCTCGATTACGAAGGCAACCGCCGCTCGACTGCAGTTGCCGAGCAGTTCCTTGTTCCTACGCAGGCAGAGCGCAACGGTAACCTTAGCGCGCTATGCCCAACCTGCTCCGCGATTCCGACTGGCAGCATCAATCCCACCGCGACGGCGCTGTTGAACTACTATCCGCTTCCCAACGTCACCGGCCAGTCCAACTATAACTACGAAAACTTCCAATCCACGCCCGCACGTACCGACGGAGCCGATCTCCGTATCGACCAGACCATCACTTCCAAGCAATCGGTGTACGCGCGCTTCAGCCGCAAGAACATCACGGAAGACTACGCCAACCCCCTCTTGCCCGACGACTCAGACAGCGTGCACAATCGCAGCCTGCTTGTGTCGCATACGTGGGTGCTCACGCCGCAGCTCGTTAACGAGTTCCGATTCGGTTTTACCAATGCAACGACTAGCGTAGGGTTCCCCATCGAAGGCGCAGACGCGCTCGCGCAACTCGACCTGACCGGGGTAAACATCAGCCAGCACCCTACCACGCACGCTTTCCCTACCTTCAATTTCAGCGCCGGAACCGGGTTCACTCCCATTGGCCGCGACAAGACCGGCGTTACCCAGTCGAAGACGACCCAGTTCACGAACAATCTGAGCTGGACGCGGGGCAAGCACACCTTCAAGACTGGTATTGACGCGCGCAGGGTACGCTATGCCGACATCGAGACCTTCCTGCCTTCCGATGACTTCGGGCAATTTACCTTCCAGCCCACTTTCACCGGGAACGCTTTCGGCGACTTCCTGGTAGGGGAGCCCACAACTATTTTCTTCGCGGTTTCCAGCCCTGACGTAGCCGGAACCGCTTGGCAGTACAGCCTCTTCGGCCAGGATGAATACCAGCTCAACAGCCGGCTCACGCTCAGCTACGGCCTGCGCTGGCAGATCCTCCCAGGTTTCATCGAAGACGGCGGCAACCTGGCAAACTTCGATCAGAGAACCAACTCCATCGTGGTACCGGACAATCTCGCCGGCTATCTGGCGCAGCAGCACATCCAGGCCTCGAACCTCGGCTTCCAGCAGTCGTTTAACGCTTGCAACCTCGCCTATACGGCGTTGCCCTGCACCAACTACGTCACCGCCAGCCAGGATCACTTGCCGGAGTCGCTGCGCAATACCTATAAACGCAATTTCCAGCCGCGGTTCGCCCTCGCCTACCGCCCCTTCAACGATACGAAGACGGTCATTCGCGCCGGCTTCGGGATCTTTACGGTAACCAATCTCGGCCCGCTGTCCTTCAACAATAGCGGTAATCCAACCTCCGCTCTGCATACTTATACCAACAGCGGCACCGTAACAGCGCCTCTCATTCAGTTCCCCAACACCGCGCCACCCACGGTGGGCGCGCAATACGGCGGCGGCGGCCTCGATCAGGGTGTCGATCCCAATTACCGAGACCCGCAAGCCAATCAGTGGAACCTCACCGTGGAGCGCCAGCTCACCAATAGCGACAGCCTGCGGGTCAGCTACGTCGGCATGCACACCTACCGCCTGAACATCACCGAGGATCTCAACCAGATTCCCGCGAGCACGACTCCATACACCGTGCCGGCGGGAATGTTCGTCGATCCGCGCGCGCCTTATCAGAACTGGTTCACGCTCTACAGCACCTTCAACGCGGGCGAGGCCAACTACAACGCACTTGAGGTTCACGAGAGCCATAAGATGTCACACGGCCTCTACTTCGACGCCAACTACACGCTGGCGAAGAACCTGGCCGACAATCAGGGCGATAACCCTACGGCCTTCGCCGGTGAAGTCAACTATGGCGTCCCCATTGCCGACCGTTTCCATATCCACAATGATTACGGCAACGTCGAGGGAACGCGCCGACAGCGTTTTCTTCTTACGGGTCTCTACCAGTTGCCCTTCGGGCAGGGCCGCACTTTCCTGAATACCGGCGGCTGGAAGAACGCCGTGCTGGGCGGTTGGGAGATGACCAATGTGACTCTGGTTGAAACCGGCCCGTGGCTTACGCCAAGCATCAGCACCGGAGGCTGCGAGGTGCAACTCCTGCCCAACGGCACCTGCCCTTCCCTGCCGGACGGCCAGCCGCAAACCAACGACGAGTCCAATACCAATGTCGGTCCGCGAGGCGCTTACCTGCGTCCCGACCAAGTCTCGACGAATCTCTATCAGGGTCAGTCACACGCGCACTATTTCAACCTGGCAGCGTTTTCGGCAACTCCCATAGGCGCTGGCCGCTTCGGCAATGCCGGAGTCGGCATCCTCCAGGGACCAGGCACAGTTACGGCCAGCCTCGGTCTTGCCAAAGTCTTCAACGTTACAGAGCGAGTAAGAGTGCGTTTTGAGTCCACATTTACCAATGTGCTCAACCACACTAACTTCGCTCCTCCGGCAACGCAGATCGATAACCCGACCTTCGGTGTCCTCAGCGCTCCGCAAACGGCAGAGAACGCGGGCAACCGCACCGGCCAACTTGCCCTGCGCGTCGAGTTCTGAGATCACAGGGACGAGCGCCGCATCGATCATGTGGAACTATCGTACCCTTGCTTGGTTGAAGGCACTTTCTTCTCGAGTTTGCACACGCTGCGTCCGCAGATCCATTGTTGTCGGCCAATCACAGGCACACCCTCGGTCGGGCATTGTAAAATTAACGATTGCTCTTTACTGAACGATCCTTACCTATATCTATGCCACCGAAAGACAAACCGATCACCAGCGTCCACGAAGAGCGTAGCGAGGGGCGTTACGACGCGCAGCGCATTGAGCGCAAATGGACGGAGCGCTGGCTGAGCGATCCGTCGCTTTATGCTGCTGAGGCCCATCCGACCAAACCGAAATATTACGTTTTAGAGATGCTTCCCTACCCTTCGGGCGCGCTGCACATGGGGCACGTCCGCAATTATGCGATTGGCGATGCACTGGCTCGCTACATGTGGATGAACGGCTACAACGTGCTTCATCCCATGGGCTGGGATTCGTTCGGGCTGCCGGCGGAGAATGCGGCGATTAAGAACAACACTCCGCCGAAGGAGTGGACGCTCGCGAATATCGCGGCCATGAAGGCGCAGATGAAGCGTCTGGGCTTCGCCTATGACTGGTCGCGCGAGGTTACTACCTGCCTGCCCGATTACTACCGCTGGAACCAGTGGTTTTTTCTTAAGCTCTACGAGGCGGGACTGGCGTATCGCAAGAAAAGCAAGGTGAACTGGTGTCCGGAGTGCTGCACCGTGCTGGCGAACGAGCAGGTTGTGGGCGGGATGTGTTGGCGGCATGAAAACACTCCGGTGGAGCAGCGGGAATTGGAACAGTGGTTTTTGCGGATCACGAAGTACGCGGACGAGTTGCTGCGCGATCTTGATAAGTTGCAAGGCTGGCCGGAAAAAGTCCGCATCATGCAGCAGAACTGGATCGGACGCAGCGAAGGCACGCTGGTGGACTTCGATCTCGGCGGAACGGTGGGGCCGGCGGGATCGACGATCACGGTGTTCACGACGCGCGTGGACACGATCTATGGCGCGACTTCGGTGCAGTTGGCGCCCGAGCATCCGATTGTGAGCGACATG
>Ga0116134_1000463_pt1 | contig 21218 bp, 20 predicted proteins | sample June2015DPH_19_5_FD_89737 | JGI IMG/M metagenome (GOLD analysis project Ga0116134, IMG submission 89737) | Peatland microbial communities from SPRUCE experiment site at the Marcell Experimental Forest, Minnesota, USA - June2015DPH_19_40 | ecosystem: Environmental > Terrestrial > Soil > Wetlands... | reverse complement strand
CTGCCACGGGCAGGACAGCACGTATGTGTACAGCAATCCGCTGCCGTACCAATCCGCCTTGGCCGCCTGCAAATCGAAATCCCATTGTCCAATGCGATTGGTGGCCCCCAGGGCCGGATCGAACAGCTCGACATGAAACGCCCCCGCCGCTTTGATCTGGTCTCCCTGGCCGTCGATCGGAACGACGTAAACCTTCAGCATGGTGTCACCCGGCTGATTGGGATCGGGATGAAATCCGCCGGTCAGACGACCGAATTGCAATCCGGCCGTCGTGAACAATTCGTCCAATTCGTCTTCCGGTAGAATGGGCACGGTGGTGGCGCGACTTTGCAGACCCCGGATCGCCGCCTCGTCGGCATCGTGGCGAAGCTGGAGTTCGTCGATTCTCGCCGAAAGCTGCTGGTTCTGCTTTCGCAGTTCGATGTTCACCTTGCTGGGACCATTGCAACCCGCCGCCAGCAAGAGACCCCCGCCGAGCAGGGCGGCCAAAATGGCGGGCCCGCTGAATCCGCGATTCCCGAAAATCAAAAAACGCGCTCCCCTTTGGGTCGCGGCTACACGGCACTGGAGCGTTCGAGATGCGCGCGCCTCCATTTAGTCCTTGTCTTGATCCGAATCCTCGTCACGGTTGGCGGCGACCACGATCTCCGGAACCCGGTCCCATACCCGATCGGCGCAGCCGTATTCCACCGCTTCTTCGGCGAACAACCATTTGTTCCGGTCGAAGTCGCGGTGAATCTGCTCCTGCGTCTTTCCGGTGTACTGGGCCATCAGCTTGTACAGCCGATCGCGCAATCGCAGCATGTGTTGCGCTTCGATGCCCAGGTCCGTCGCCGGTCCCTGCAAGACCCCGCCGATCAGCGGCTGATGGAGCATGATCTGGCTGTTCGCCAGGACGGCGCGTTTCCCGCGCGTGCCGGCCGCCAGCAGGCAGGCGCCCATGCTCGCCGCCATGCCGATGCACGTCGTCGCCACGTCGCACCGCAGGAAGCGCATCGTGTCGATGATGCCCAATCCCGCCGAGACGCTCCCGCCCGGCGAGTTGATGTAAAGCTGAATGTCCGTCTTCGGATCGTCGTTGGACAGAAACAATAGCTGGGCGATGATCGAGTTGGCCACTTCATCCGTTACCGCGCCGCCGATTATGATGATCCGGTCCTTCAGCAGCCTGGAATAGATGTCGTAGGCCCGTTCGCCGCGCCCCGATTTCTCGATGACAATGGGGATCAAGGTGTTTTCACTCATCTCGATTTCTCGTTTCTCTGCACAATTTGAAGCTCGTTGCCCTCGGGGTCTCGGAAGGAGACGCATCGGCCACCGCCCAGCGCCTGTACCGGCTCGAACAAAAACTTCACCCCGAGATTGTTCAATCGCCGATACGCCTCCTCAAAATCGCTCACTCGCAGGGCCAGATGGCGCAATCCCGGCTGAAACCTCGGCGTTTGAGCGGGCGACGGCCCGGTATCCTTTACCGGCATCACTTCGATCATCGCCCCGCCTTCCTCGAAGCCGAGCAAAACGCTCGGCGGGGTTTTGTCGTTGCTGGCGATCTGCTTGAATCCCAGATGCCGGCAATACCACTGAACCTGCCCATTCACGTCATGGCAGCAAATCGCCGGATGATCGATGCCAAGATAAAGCATGGATTCCACTATAACTTCGGCTTGTTGCCATCGCTGGCAGCCACGGCGGCGGGAGAATCCTCTCCCAGGACCTCGTCGCAGATGCCGTACTTGACCGCCTGCTGGGCGTCGAAGAACCGGTCGCGCTCGCTGTCCTCGCGGATGCGCTCGATCGTCTGGCCCGTGCAACGCGCCATGATGGAAATCAACGTCTCCTTGGTCTTGAGGATTTCATCGGCCTGAATCTGAATGTCCGCCGCCTGCCCGTACACCCCGCCAAACGGCTGGTGGATCATGACCTTGGCATTCGGCAAAATAAACCGCTTGCTCTTCTTTCCGGCCATGAAAACAATCGCGCCGCCGCTTTCCGCCCGGCCGATGCAGTACGTCGCGACCTCGCAGGTGAGGAATTTCATGATGTCATAAATCGCCAGCGTGTCGTCCACCACGCCGCCGGGGCTGTTGATGTACAAATTGATGTCCTGATCGCGTTTGACGCTCTGAAGGTAGAGCATCTGCATCATGATTCTGCTGGCGCTGACGTGATTGATCTCGCCGACGAGGAACAGCACCCGGTTTTCCAGGAGCATCTCCTCCAGCGTCATCTCGCGATATCGGTTGTATCCGCCCTGCGCGCCGGGCATGGCAACGGGCATGGACACCGGAATGGCGCGGGGATCGGAGCCAAGATATTTCGCGGCCCGATCCAAAAGACGCCCATCCAAATTTTTCGGGTCAATATTCGCCATTCGTCTCCTCAAATCTTGCAAGCGCTGGCGATGGTATGCAGTCGGCGCGGCAGCGTCAATCGACGTCCTTTCGATTGCCGGTTGTCGGCGCGAGCGGAATTCCTGCGGCGAAAGACCGGCTGGAGGACCGGCCGGCTCAATTTCGAAAATGAGCCGGCCGGTCCTCCGGCCGGTCTTGGGCGCGAAAGTTGCCCCCTTATGAGCACGATAACCCGCGATCAGCGCCCCTCGCGGAATCGGCAGACCACGTCATAGAGCTTTCCGCCATGCCGGCCCGCGACGGCCGTGTCCTTGATCATCGCGAAATTCACGGCGTCACAGGAGAATTCCGCGTCGAGGTTGCTTTCAACACCACGGCCCATTCCCTCCAGGATAACCAGGTCCGCATCGGCAGCGGCCAAGTTCAACTCCGGGCTGATCGCGCCCAGGTCGATCAGCGGCTCGCCGGTCCCGGTGCTGATCAGATCGATCGGCAGGTCGGCGAGGGTGGGTTCGGCGTGGAGAATCTTCGGCCACCAGGCGCGAACCTCGGCGAGGGTCATGTCGTTGAGCGTGGGCCGTTCGTTGGCCGCCAGCACCACGCGCGTGCCACGCTGGGCCAACCAGCGGATCATCGGCACAACGCCAAGCACAAAATCGCTCCCGGCGTTGTCCACGAAGAACACCGCTTTGCGATGGATCGGCCCGTCGAGCAGGCGCCGCGCCAGCCGATCGTAATCGTCGATAAGCCAGGGCCGCGGGACGATTTTAGATCGCGTGTCGAAAAAATCGGGACTGGAGTTGAGAAACGTCTTGGCGGTGGCATCGGCGCCCATGTCAAAGATGTTTCCCGCGAATAGGCCGAGAACCAGCGTCTGGAGTTGTCCGGCCGGCGGAAGCAAATCGATCTGCCGGCAAATTCCCGGCAGCAGCGGCAGCATTTTTTCGTTCTCGCGGTTTTTCAAATCGGCGAACGGATCGAAAAACCCCCATCGCCGAAGAAATTCATCCCGCCAGGTGTCGAGCGTCAGGATCGTGACCCGACCAAACCGCGGCGGGTCGGCCGCGAAGGCGTCAAACCTCGCGAAAAATTCCCGGCGGCAATTCTCCGCCCGCTGGAGCGCGGTGGTTTCGGTCTGCCCGCTTTTGGCGGCCGATTCGACGCCCAGCTTGAGGACCGTATTCAAATGCCGCTTGAAAAATTCCACCCAATGGCGCCGCCCCGCCTCGTCGCTTGTCAAATCCCATGAGCACGCGACATATTTCGCCGCGTCGGCCAACTTGCAAAATGGGACGGCCGGGGAATCGAAGGCGCCGGATTTCGACGAGCTGGAGTTGGACATGCTACGGCTGCCGCGCTTTACCACGCATACGCTTCGGGGGCTTCGCCGCCGGGGCCGGGCCAGATTTCGTCCAGCCGGCGACGGACTTCCTCGTCGATCTCGATCTCCAGCGCCGCCAGGGAACCGGTCAATTGATCCATCGTTCGCGGGCCGATGATCGGCGCGGTCACGGCCGGGTTCGCCAGCAGCCAGGCCAGCGCCAAGTCCGCCGGCTTCTGTTTGATTTCCCTGCAGAAATCCTCCCAGGATTCCAATTGCGGCCGCATCTTGTCGATCCGCTTCTGGACCTGATCGCCCGCGCGACGGCCATGTTCGGTCTTCTGCAACACTCCGCCGAGCATCCCGCCGTCCAGCGGACTCCAGGGGATCACGCCCAGGCCATAGGCCCGGCAGGCGGGCAGAACTTCCATCTCGACGGTTCTTGCCGCCAGGCTGTACTTGCTCTGTTCGGAAACCAGCCCCAAAAGACCGCGCCGGCTTGCCGCTTCACACCCCTGGGCGATATGCCAGCCCGCGAAATTGCTGCTGCCCACGTAGAGGATTTTGCCCTGCTGCACGAGGACATTCATCGCCTGCCAGATTTCATCCCACGGCGTCTCGCGGGAAATGTGGTGCATCTGATAGAGATCGATGTAGTCGGTTTTCAATCTCCGCAGGCTGCTGTCGCAGGCGCGGCGAATCTTCACGGCGCTGAGCCCGCGCTTCATGGTCAGGTCCTTGGGGTCGCCATCCATGTCTCCGAAAACCTTCGTGGCCAGGATGGTCTTTTCGCGCCGCCCGCCTCCCTGGGCGAACCACGCGCCGATGATTTTTTCGGTGACCCCTTCCCCCTTCTTCCAGCCATACACGTCCGCCGTGTCGAAAAAGTTAATCCCCAAATCCAGAGCCTTGTCCATGACGGCATGGCTCTCGGCCTCCGGCGTTTGCGGGCCGAAGTTCATCGTCCCCAGACAAAGGCGGGAAACTTTCAGACCGGTTCGACCCAGCGTTGTGTATTGCATGTGTAATCTCGGGAAAAAATGTCAGTGGTCAGTGGTCATTCGCATATGTTGTAGTGCGAACTGTCGTTTTCGACAAATAACTCCGGACAAGTGACCACAATAAAAACAGCGGCTGGCCACCCCTCCGGCAGCCGCCGCTGTTAAACAGTAACTTTTTTGGACAACATCCACTTTGACCGCGATCACGGCGACCACGATAGCGGAAACCGCATTCCAACGATCGCCAGTTGCACCGCGATCTGCACCGAGCATGCCTCCGGAATTGATTGATCTTCGCGCCGCGTGGAAGGGACGCCGAACGCGACGTTCATCGACAATTCGAAGCCGCGAGTCTAGCGGCATCGACCCGGCATGTCGAGAACTATTTTCGTCTACATCAGGAAAAGACGAAAAATAATCGAGTCTTATCGCTCCTTGCCGTCGGCAGACATTGCTTGCGGGAATCTGGTCTTGAAAAGATCCGCATCGCGAGGACTGCGGTCAGTTCAGACGAAGCGGTCTGAACCCCAAGTTTGCCGCTCAATGGCTCGATTTGATCCGTTTTTCGGTTTCATGCTCGCCAGCGCACCGTTGTTCGGGGGTGTGGAGATCAGATCCCGGTTGGATCCTCGACCCGGCCGAGGAATAACACCGCTCCGCTGGCTCGATCGCGAACGATGAATAGAAATGGGTGATCGGCCGTGAAGGTCATCCGCGGCAATATTACGGCGGTTGGCGCCATGGTGATCCCGGTTGCCGCCGCCGCTTCGGTTCCCTGCTCGTCCACTGAAACATATGCCTTGTGCTGAACATTCGAGATGAACAAATCCGCCGTTCCGTCGATCCCCGAAAAATCCGCCTGGTTTGGTGTGAACGCCGCAGCCATCCCCATCTCCTTCAGCTTCGGAGCAAGACCGAACTGAGCGGAGAATTTGAATTTGGGAATCGCCACCTCAACGGGCCCATGGTCCAGCCCACCAACCACCTCGGCCAGGAAATCCGCAGAAAGACCCGTCTCCAGTTTGCCCAAACCGCCAACCGAACGCGGCAGCAGAATCAGCATTGCGATCTTCTCGCCCTTGTATGGCAATTCGATCGCCTGGAACTGATCGTTCTGCGCAAAACCGAAAAATCCTCTCTCCCGCATCATCAGCCTGGGCTGCGGATTGGCCTGACCAGCCACATGGAAATCGGCCTGGCGCGTGAAGCTCGGCAAAAATGGGGACCGCCAATCGGCCTTGAAATAGATCGCGTTGGCCAGCACCAACCGTGTGTCCGTATGTAAAGACCCCGGCGAAAAGAGGTCGGAAATCTTCCCGGCGGTTTGGTGGGCGACCCAGTCATTGATGACTCCGCCGGCGCGTTGCGGATCGCGGAAATCAATTCCCGAGACAACCGTGCGATAATCGCCCAGCAGCAGGTTCTGGAATGCCGGCAGGCATTGGGTTCCCTCCCGCGCCCACAACGCGCTGGCGATGCGAAGCTGAAAATCCTGATCCGAGTTCTGAAGCGGCCCCAGCAAAAGCGCTTCGGCCGCGTGAGCCTCCGGGGACGAAACATCCGCCACGCCCAAGACGGCGGACATCTGTCTGGCGGTTTGGCCGCGGGCCCCGGCGGCGGTCATCATCAGCGCCGAATGGACGCTCAGCGGGGAATAGACCAGATTCCCCCCTCCGGCGGAGAGCCGCCCATACAAATCCGTCGCAAAGCGATCCACCGCCTCGGCCGCGGCGGACGGCCGCGTCGCCGCCAGATTCTCCGCCAGCACCAATGACCCGCCATTCACCAGAGCAAAAACCCCGGCCAGCAACACCATCGCCCGCATGATTCTCATGTTTTGCCCTGTCGCGACATTACCTTGGACGCGCCGGCGGTCAAATTGGACGAGGAAAAATCCCGCTTTTCAGTTTCTCCCGCCCCCGAAGCGGCTATAAGATATGGATTGAGTCTGATTGGAGGCGTCTTATGCGCATGGCCGTGGGCTTGGGGGGGTTGCTGGTGACCATCGGGGTGATCGCCTGGATCATGGGCAAGGTCATTCTTCCCTACGATCAGGCTTCGACCCACGCATACCAGCAAGCGCAGGTGACCCTCAACCAAATTTCGGGACGGGACGAAAACGGCGCCAACATCGAGACCACCTATTCGGTCTTTGCCGATACGCGCAACGACGGGAAACTGCAGGATCTCCAGGTAACACAACTGGCCGCGAACAGCCCGCTGGCCCATTTTTTCGGTCTCCAAAAGGATGACGTGATTAGCGCCTGCATCGACGGCCACACCGTCCGAACGGAGATCAATGGACTGACCGATGAACGGGCCGGGAAGGACGCCATCTGGGACGCCTACACAACGCAGGGTCAATTGGTCGTCCAGCGTGGAGATCAGCAACTCACGCTTCCAATTGCCAAAACCCAGCCTACCCCCAATCGGCCGGCGCCGTCGCCGACCGCCGCCGCCGCTCAGAATCAGAACGCGCAGCGGACGGAGCAACAGCAAGAGGGAAAATCCAACAACGGCAGCGAGAGCGGCTCCATGGACGAAATCCGGCAGCGGCTCCACGCCTTGCCGACCTATTGAAATCTTTGACGGCTCGTTCCCATCTTCATGAGCCAGGCAACTCGCTCCAATAGTCCAACCCCGGCTCAAGCGGCGAATCGGCCGAGGCGCATTTTCCCGCTCGTCGTCTGTATGTTGTTGCTCGGCGGCTTCGCAGCCACGGCCTGGCTGGCATCCCTGCACGAGTCCGCCACGACCGATGAGCCGGTCTCCTTGTTCAGCGCCTGGGCTTGCACTCAACTTCACGACTTCCGCTGTGATCCGGAGAATCCGCCGCTGTGGAAATACTACGTCGGCATCGGAATGCGCGACGATGACTGGAAAACCCAGCTTCAATCGCCGCGGTGGCGGCAAATGCTGGAGGATTCGCACGCCCAGGGGCCGCTGGCTTCGGAAGCGCTCTATTCCACGCCGGGGGTCGATGCCGACACGCTGCTCCGCGGCGGACGTGCCAGGATGATTCTCCTCGGCGTCGTTCTGGGGGCGATGATCGGCTGGTGGGCCTGGCGCGTCGCCGGGCCCTTGGCGGCCATGGTCGCGACGGCGTTTTTCTGTCTCGATCCCAATTTCCTGGCGCACACCCCTCTGATCAAGAACGACGTCGCCGTCACCCTCGCGTTCCTCTGGCTGATGGCGATGGCATGGCTGGTGGGCGAGCGAGCGACATTTTTTCGTCTGGCCTTGTTGGCGCTGGCATTGGCCGCAACGGTAATGACGAAATTCTCAGGCGTGCTCGCCATCCCGATTTTGGGCGTGCTCCTTTTGCTTCGATCAGTTCTTCCCGCGCCGTGGTCCATCGGGCCGTGTAACGCCCGGACGCGCCGGGGTCGCATGGCGGCGGCAGCAACCATTTTTCTTTGCTCGCTGCTGGTCACCTGGGGACTCACCTGGGCGTGCTATGATTTCCGCTTCGCTCCGACCAACGACCCGCGTGAATCGTTCGATCTTCATCGGCAGCTCGAAACCTGTGCGGCGCACGAACGCCTCGCCCAAAGCGACGACCCTTTCAACGTTCCCAGCCAGGTCGTTCAGGAATTCGTCAGGGACTGGAAACCGCCGGCTTCCGTCCGACTTCTGCTCGCGGCCAATTCCCATCGGCTGCTGCCGCAGAGTTGCGTCAGCGGCTTGCTCGGAGTATTCGCCTGGTCACGCGGAAGGGTGGCGTTTTTGTGCGGAGAATCTTCCGTTGTCGGGTGGTGGCGCTACTTTCCCCTGGCCATGACGTTCAAAACGCCGCTGGCCACTCTCCTCGGAGTTGCGATCTCGCTGATTCTTTTCGCCGTTCAAAAGCCCCTGCTCAACTCCGCAGGCGGCTGGACGCTGGCGGTCGCCGCCATCCCACCGCTGCTTTATTTTTCCTACGCGATGAGTTCCAGGGTCGATGTCGGCATTCGCCACATTTTCCCCGTCTATCCTTTTCTTTTCATCCTTCTCGGCGCGGCCGCATCGCTGGCGCATGCGCGTTTCGGCAAGTCAGCCGCCGTGATCGCTGCCGTGCTGGTGCTCGCCCTGGCAATCGAGACTTACAGTGCGTTCCCGAATTACATTCCATTTTTCAATTTCGCGGCGGGCGGCTCGCGGGGCGGCCTGCGGCTGCTCAGCGAATCCAACATCGATTGGGGCCAGGACCTTCCGGACCTTGCCCGGTGGCAACGGCAAAACCCCGACCGTCAGATCTATCTCTGTTATTGGGGGAGCGCCGACCCGCGCTACTACGGCATCCATTACATGAACCTGCAGGCCAGCGACGCCCCAACCGACCAGGTCGTCCCGAGGCGCCCGTCCCCGGTGTACGTTTTCAGCGCGGTCGCATTAACCCAGCCCGGATTCCGCAAACTCTACAAGCCGCTTCTCGACTCTTTTCAGAATCACCAGCCTGTAAGCATTCTCGATGGATCGCTCTATATCTATTCGCAAGGACAATAAAGCCCAGGGATGGCCATCCCTGGGCTTTTTTGGGGAGCGGGCGACGTCGATCACTCCGCCGCCTTGAATTCCAGGTTGTCCATCACGGCGCTGGCGCTGAAGCGAACTTGGGTGATCGGCGTTCCCGCCGGCACCTCGAACGCCAACCACACGTCCACCGGTCGTCCTTTGCCCGCCTCGATGGATTGCAGGTGATTCCTGTCGTCGAAATTCATCTGGTAATTGCAAACGAAGTAATGATCCGCGCGCACCTGCACTCTCGCCCAGGCGCCGACGCATGGGTAGGTGTGCCCCGTCGCATCCGCCAGGGCGAAATCCGACAACCGCCGGCTCCATGCCCACATCTCGCTTGCCGGTCCCGCCGTCGGCGCCGTGCAATGCACCTGCACCAGGACGTTGTTCGGATCCACCGCCAACTCCTGGATATTGTCATCGATCGGCGTTCCGAGTTGCTTGATCGGCGTGTCGCTGGTGACGCTGATCTTGTGCCATTGCCGATGCAGCAATTCCCCGGCCACGCCGCTGGATAGTTCGACCGTCCCGCTGTCGTTGCCGGTGTGGGCACTGATCGGCGCGGCCAGCTTGTTGGAGGATTTCATTTCCACAAAGCTCAACCCCGAGTCGCCCATGATCTGCCCGCCGGCGGCGCCCCCATTTTCACCCGACGACGGATTCCGCGGACTCTCGCCTGCGGGCGCGGGGATTTCAGCCGCTGCGCCGCTCCAAATCCCCGCAGTCTTGTCCAGCGCGGCCTTCACCAGGGCCTTGCGAAGCACGGGGGCCTTGTCCGGACTGGGCGGAGGGCCGAATTCAACCGTCATGCCGGACAGATCAATGATGCTGTATCGCTTGAATTCGACGAAAGATCCCTGGGGCAGGTGGAACGGCGGCTTGGATTCCTCGCCGCTCATCACGTGATCGCGATCGACCACGAAAACAAAATCGAGGGTGTGCGTCCCCACGGCCATATCGGTGATGAGAAAATCATCCGGCCTGCACGCCACCGCCACGCCCTTCCCGTCCAGCGTCGCCACCGGATAGTAATTCTTGAACGAGATGCCGCTATCCGGCTCGCCGGCGACCAGGCGCACCGCGCCCGCCGAGAATCGCAGAAGGTGGTCGGCCTCGTCGGCCAAATCTCTGCCGGACACCGTCATCCGCACAACCAGCACGATTTGATCCGGGTCGGTCTTGACGGTTGGATCAATCGCCTGCACGTCGCCGCGCATCTCCTGAGACTCGCCGTCGATCTGCGGCAGGGCCCGAAGAGGCATATAAATGCCGCTGACATTCACGGCGTGATTCTGCTCCGTAGTCAAAGCGGTATGCCGCGCGCCCGTCTGAATTCCCAGCCGCTGGCCGTACAACTCATCCAGCAAATCCGGATGCACCGCGGTGAACGACTGATCCGTCCCCAGAGAGCCCTGGCCCGTCACCTTGCTTTCAAGGCCCACGACCAGATCGTCCTGTCTGAACCACAGATGGTCGGCATTATCGGGGTCCAGTTTATCGACGGTGACAACATCGAGGAGGTCGATGTCCTGCATCTGGCCGGTGCGGCCCATGAACTGGCCCCTTTTGTCTGCGGTGTCAAACCGGGAATACATGCCGATCGTGGTCCCAAACGGCAAAGCCCCCGCCGCGATCGCCACAACGCCCGTGCTCAGGAGCCCGGCGATAATCCCCATCGCCGCCGCCCCGACTTTTTCCACAATGAACGGCACGCGAACGTTGCCGGGAATGAATGAATCGCAGATCAGCCGCGGCACGAAATAGGTCACGGCGAAAAGCACGACCATCGAGATCGACGCGGCCTGATCGTAAAACTTGATATTGAACAGGAGCGGAGCGACCTGCTCGTACCACCCCAGGGCCACGACCGCGGCGATGGCGGCGAGGATCGCGGAAATCGTGGCGCTGAAGAAACCCTGCACGTATTGGAAGAACGCCACGATCAGGCAAAGGGCGAAAAGGATTAGGCTGAAAACCATAACTTAACTCGCTGAACGTCGTTTTGGCCGGGCACGCAGAGGGTCCGCGGCGATTCAAGGTCCGGCGGGCCGAGGCTGCGGCGAGCGCCCGCGCGCCGGAGGGCCACCGCCGCGGGGCGGCGCGGCGCCCCGCGGAGGCGAACCGCCGGGCGGCACGGGCGGAGACCCGCCACGAGACCGATGCCCCGATCCCCCCGATTCCGAATCGGACTTCAGCACCCGCAGCACTTCCTCCACGCTCGTCTCCCCCGCCTGTACCTGCGCCAGCGCCATTTCCTGCAGCAGCCGGCCCCGCTGCTTTCGCTGCGCCTGCTTGATCTGGTTGTCCGCTCCACCGGCTTTGATCACGCTGCGAATCTCGTCGTCGATGGTCATCACCTCATAAATCCCGAACCGACCCCGGAACGCCAGATCGTTGCAGAACGTGCAGGGGACCAGGTTGCCTTTGGCGTCGCGCATCGGCTCCTTTCGGGCCTGATACAGCTTGCCCACCACGTCCGGGTTCATGTTGAGCTTCTTCAGGGTGTTGGGATCGGGCGTGTATCCAACTTTGCAAGCCGAGCAAAGCCGCCGCACCAGCCGCCCCACAACGATCATCTTCAGGTTCTTCATCGCCAGGGCATCGTCGCCGACGAGCTTGCGCCACTGCTTCAGGGCATCCAGGGTGCTGCCGGCCCGCAATCCGACGTAAACCCGGCGCGGTTCGGCGGAGAATTTCGCCAGGTCCACGGCGCTGCGCGACTCTTCAAGCGAACTCACCATGAGCACGTCCGGTTCCTGGCTGACGACCCAGTTGACGAGCTTGGCCTCCTCGGCGGGCGAGGCATTGGCGGCCAGCGGGTTCTGGGTGACGCCCTCCATATCAAATTCCGGCGCGCGCTCGATGGTGTGGACATGAAACAGAAATGCATCGTGGTTCCGGACCATGGCATAGCACAGGCTCGTCAGCCCCTGCCCGCGCGGGGCGCCGAGCAAAATCAGCCCGCCCCCCTCCCGATTGGCGCCAATCGTCGCAAGCTGTTCCTGGCTGAACCCCATCGTCTCCAGCTTGAAATCCTGCCGCTCCTTCGGATTGGTGATCAGCTTCAGGGATTCCCCCGCCGCACTGCCCAGCGAGGTGATCTGAATCGTATATTTCTTCCCGTCCATCAGGGCTCGAAACGTGCCCGTCTGCGGCTTGCGACGCTCGTTCATATCAAGCCGCGCCATGTGCTTCAGGTGCTGAACCGCCGCCCCCGCGTGATTCCGGTCCATCGACTCGCCGTTATATTTCACGCCATCCACGTAATAGCTGACGACCGGCGGCTCCCCGGCGATCAGATCCAGATGCTCCGCGCCAACCCGCAGCGGCTTGGTCAGAAAAAGCTGTGCCGATTCGTATTGAAGATACTCGGGCGTATCGGCGGGCGGCGGCGGCTCGGCCACGCCGTCCTTGTCCATGATCAGCACCTGGCCCAGGACGGCTTTGACCTGCTTCTTCTTCCCCGTTTTTGTCAGTCCGCTCCACCAATCGGTGAACTGTGTTGTCAAATCGCCAAGCCCGATCGTGCGCGACCGCATCGCCAGATAGGCGCCGATGTCCGCCGCAAACAGCCCGCCCAGGACGCCCATCGCCAGTCCAAAACCCGGCAATAAAAAGAAAAAGAGGTAACCCCCGATAAACCCCGCCATCATAATGCTGTTGACCAGCTCGCGCGGCAGGCGCGCCCCCACCGTGTCCTTGTCAATCCAGGTCAGCAGCTTCGCCCAGACGATCAGGAGAAGCAGGATGATCCCGACCTTCCACGGGTTGACGTATCCCCCGGTTTGAATCGCGGCCAGAGCGGCTTGCGGCATCGACATTCCTCGCACCAATGTATTCATCTCGCGACACCGGCTCCGCCCGGGACGCTCACAGGCCAATGATTGTACGGCCAGAGGACGTTCAGTTCCAAACCCTCGCGCTATCGTGCCATTCGGTCGAAGACCGGCCGGAGGACCGGCCGGCTCATTTTCGAAATTGAGCCGGCTGGTCCTCCAGCAGATCCCTCTTGCCCGCATTTTTGGGGCGCACAGTCCTAGTCCAACGGCAGCGGCCCGGCGGCGTCCGGCTTGGCGGGGGCCGGCTTGGCGGGGGCCGGCGGCGAACCCGGTGATTTACCCGCCGGATCATCTATCGTGAAAACCGTCGGCTCCTTCTCATCGCGATCCGCACGGCGCTGGGCAGCCGCCTGGGCCGCATGAATTTTCTGCTTCGCCTCGTCGCTCAGGGGAATGATGATTTCCTTTTCCGTTTCGCCGCGGCGAAGGACCTCGATCACGTCGCCGCCCAGTTCGCGAAGCGTCAATCCGCCCGTGGCAAGGATCAACATGACGATCGCGACGATCTGGGTAAAAGCCGTCAGCACATAAAAGACGGCCCTGGGAGCGGGCGCGGTCTCCGGGAACATATGCGCCACCGCGTCGAAAAAAATAATCGCCACCGTCGAGATCACCGCGGCGTAATACTGGTTCTTGTTTCTAACGAGCGAGGGAATCGCCAGACAAACGAAGATAAACGCCACGACCGCGGTGGTAACACCCTGCATGGATGGAAAGATATCATTTCCCGTCGATCGCAACCACCTCGAAAGCCTTGTCCGCCCAACTGATCGGCGTGGCCGAGGGATCGAGCACATCCATCGGATTGAGGACGCGAACAAAAGTCCCGGCATTCAATCCCGCCGGCGTCTCCATGCCTCGCGGCAAAAGAACCATTTGCCAGCGAAACAGATTCACCGGCGGCAGGCAATAGGGCGCCGGCTCATTTGCGAGGTAAAGGCCGGGCGACTCCCGCGAATCCACCAGCCGCGCGGCGATCGCCGCGCCGCAGCGCATTCGCGAGTTATCCGGCAAGGAGTCTCGCCAAAACCCGCGCTCGTAGGCGAATGAATATGCGCCAGCGCAAGCCACAAGCAGCGCCCCCACAACCGCCCGGCCGGCGACGGGCCGTATTCGACCCGCAGCCAGAAAGGCTGCGATCATGAGAGCCGCATCCGTGAATAATGCGAAGCGCGCATACTCTCCCGGCTTGGTCCAGGCATACAACGCAAACTGCACGAACACCAGCACCCCCATTGCAGCGATCAACCAACCGTTCCGCCGCCAGATAAATGGCACGCCAATCACGCCGACAATCGCCAGCGGCCACGACATTCCCAGCGCGACGAGGCGCGCGGCGTTGAAAAGGCTCGGCCCTATCGGCCCGGTCGTGTATATCGCGCGGGTGTTGGCAAAATTCGATTCCAGCACCTCTCGATGGTGAGCCAAATGAATCGCGACGTACGGATTGGAGGCAAAATACACGCCGGCGGCGATGACAATCCCCACGAAGCAAACGGCCGCGAGCCGCCCCGCACGATCGCGCCGCCCCAGCGACATCAAGGGCAGAACCGCCAGACCCACGATGCCCGACAGGACCATCCCGGCAGCGGCCCCGCAGGCGATGGCCGTCCAGACGATCCATTTCCACCGCCCGGTCTCGACGTACCTCCCCGCCGCCAGCACCGCCAGCAGCAAAATGGCCGTCCCGGCCAAATGCGGCTTGGCCTCATGAGCCAGGTCCACCACCACCGGCATGGAGACGAAGCAGATTGCCGCCGCGGCCGGAAGGAGCCATCCTCCCGCTCCCCGCCGAACGAGGGCGAAGACCGTCAGCATCGCCACCAATCCCCACGCCGCCGAATACGCCCGCGCCAGAATGTAAAACCGTCCGAAAGCCTCCGGCGCATCCAGGTAATACGCCCGGTCGCCGCTGATCGTCACACAGTTGACGAGAGAAGCGGCCTTGAGGATCGCCCCGACCGGATAGATCCACAGCCCGCCGTATTGATACAACTTTGGATCAAAATCCATTTTCCCCGGATGCATCATCGCCAAGGCGCGGAAAGTGATCATTTCATCCGGCTGGTAGCTGTACAGCCGATACCGCCGCAAAATCCTGGCGCGGCTCACGGCATCGCGCTGCGTCGCATCGGCCAGGCCCGGGAAATGCGCTTCGTTGTAGGCATTGAGATATTCGTTGACGGCCCGCTGGGCATTGACGGCCCGGTTGCTCGCAGCGTCTATCCTGGCATCGTCCTCGTTCGCCTGGCGGGCCTCGGCAAACTGGCGATCGGCCGCGTCGGCCGCCGTCACCAACGCGGCCAATTGCCCATCCCCTTGCTTTATCAGTTCTTCAACCGTTGCGCCGTGGAGGTTCTCGAGGAGCGTCACGGGCCGCGAGCGGTCGCTGATGGGGTGGAGCGCCACGTCCGCGGCGAGATTGCCGCTTTCGTCCCAATCCCCGGCCAGCCGGTCGATGCCGGCGCCCCTCAGCCGGTACGCGTCCAACGAATTGGTCTCCGATTCGGCTCCGGAGCCAAAGAGGATGGGATCAATCTGATGCGATGGCAAGCCCCAATTGATCCCCAACCCGAAAACCCCAATCGACAACACGAGCAACCCCCCGACGACCAATCTCCGCGCGGTGGATTCGTCCATGTCGGTCAGAGTGTAGGGAAAAAAGGCTGCTTGACCAATTTCCGTCGCTTCACTACGTTACCGCCCGTTTTTGGGCTGCGCCGACTTGCGGGCGAATTGGCCTTGTGCAGAATATCACGAAGTCTCCCGCGGAGCGTTTGATGGCCAAGCCGGATGATAGTGGCTGGGGCAAAATGGCCTCGGCTGGAATGGAAGTGGCTGTCGGTGTGGGCCTGGGAGTAGCGGTCGGATATTGGATTGACCGGCGATGTCATTCCGATCCCTGGGGCATCTTGATTGGAGCCGCCCTCGGATTCGCGGCAGGCATGTACATGCTGTTCAAGGACGCGATTAGAGCGAACAAAGACTGACTTGGGCCTACGAAAAGTAGGAAGAAAAGCGTGAAATCATTGGTGGTCATGTGGCTGAACATCGCGGGCGTTATTGGCCTGATGTGCGCGGTCCTCGTCGCAGCGCACATTCACGTGAATCCCGTCGAACCCGTTGCCGCCGCATTCATCGGCGCCGCCTCCGGCACAATCGCCTTGTTACCCCTATTGCGAGGGCGGCATCGCGACATGGTCTCGGTCCTTCAACTGGCGATCGTCGGGACGGTTTTGCATCTGGCGACGCAAGTGGCGCTGGCGGCGGGGATGTTCCTATCGCACACCGTCAGCCCTCGAGGCCCGTTTCTCATGTGGCTCCTCGCGGAGTATTGGACTTCGCTGATTTGCCTGATCTGGCAATTGCGCCGGATCATTCTGTCCATCACCCCCGTGTCGAAGGCGGGCGAATAACATGCTTTCAATGCTCGCCGCCGCGGATCCGATGGAGCATGTGCTCCCCCACTCCGTCTTTGGAGAGCATTTGACCTGGTTCACGAACCAGAGCCTGATGGCGTTGGTAGCGGCGGGACTTATGCTGCTGATTTTTCCGCGACTTTTTTCCCGGCCGGACAGCTCGGCCCCAACCGGAGCCAAGAATTTCTTCGAATCGATCCTGGAATTCCTCCGGATCGAAGTCTTCCGCCCGGCCCTGAAGGAGAACACGGATAAATTCGTCCCGTTTCTCTGGACCGTCTTTTTCTTCATCGGATTCTGCAACATATTGGGATGCATTCCGTTTACCGAGTTCTTCGAGGTGCTCACCCTGGGCCACGTTCGTCATCTGGGGGGTACGGCCACCGGCTCCATCAACACCACCGCCACGCTGGCGATATGCGCGTTCTTCTTCATTCACTTTAACGGGCTGGATACGATCGCCCGATCGCTCATGGATGGGACGTATGGGCAAGGCCATCACCAGGAACACACCAGCGACGGTTCTCGCCCCCACGAAGCGGCCCATGACCTGGACCACATGCGGGCCGAAGGCCTTCCGGCGGACGTCCCGGGCAATCCCGACGCGCTGCGCGATCCAACATCACATTATCACGACGATGAATATTATCGCGGCCAGCATGAACGAGCCGCGGTGGAATATTACGAACGCCAGCGGGCGAAGATGACGCCGGCCATGGCGCTGCTCCTGGCCGTGCCTCTGTATCTATGGAACTTCGCGCCTCATCCGTTCCGGCCGCAGAAAGGGGAATCCCAGGCCAAATGGTTTCTCGACGTTCCCTTCTTCCTTTTTTTGCTGGTTCTGGAACTCATTGGAGCGGCGATCAAGCCTTTTGCGCTGTGCATGCGTTTGTTCGCGAACATGGTCGCCGGTCACGTTGTGCTCTCCGTGCTGATCAGCCTGATCGTGGCCGCTCCATCGCTGATCGGCCAATTGGCCGTCGGCGTGCCCCTGGGACTGTTGCATCTTTCGATCCAGTTTTTGGAACTCTTCGTGGCGGTGCTGCAGGCTTATATTTTTACGTTTTTGACGACGCTGTTCATCGCCAGCGCGGTAGCGCCTGAACATTAGAAATTTGAAATCTTAAATTTGAAATTTGAAATCTCAGATTTGAAATTTTCTAGCGGACCTCCCCGGTTTAGCCGACGACCGGGCCTTCCCAAACAAAACGTCGGCAAAACATGGGTCCGGGCATAGCCCGGAAGGAGATTGGAATGACAGGTTTACTTGATGTGGTTGCGCAAGTGGCGCCGCTGATCTCGGACAAGGGATTGGGCATTGGCGGCGCGGCCATTGGAATGGGTCTGGCCGTCATCGGCGCCGGTCGCGGCATCGGCCAGATCGGCGGTCAGGCATGCGAAGGCATCGCCCGTCAGCCGGAAGCAGCCGGACGCATCGGCACGAACATGCTGATCGCCGCCGCACTCGTCGAAGGCGTCGCTTTTGCCGCCGTCGTCTTCTCGCTTGTGCTTGCCTTTAGATTGTAGTCCACGTCCGGGGCTCGTCGCCCCGGCGGCTATTTGCGAAAAGAGGCGTTGTGCTCACCCCAATTCCCCTTGCTGAAGGACAATTGCTCGACTTTGATCTGGGTTCGGCGCTCTGGGTGCTGGCGATCTTTTTGGTCGTGGTCATCATTCTGTACCGGACGGCGTGGAAGAACGTGCTCGCCGGTCTCAAGGCTCGCGAGGAACGCATCCGCAAGGACATCGCCGATGCCGAATCGGCCCGCGTCAAGGCGGAAGCCACGCTCCGCCAATATGACGCCCGGCTCGGCGAGGCCGAGCAGAAGGTCCGCGGCATCCTGAATCAAGCCGCTACCGACGCGGAAAAGATCGCCACCGGCATCCGCATGAAGGCCCAGCAGGATGTCGAGGAGGCCAAGGAACTCGCCACCAAGGAAATCGAGGCGGCCAAGCACACGGCGCTGACCGAAATCTATGAGCAGACGGCGAACCTCGCCACCAGCATCGCCGAGAAGATCATTCGCCGGAATCTCAATCCCGACGATCAACGCGAGCTGGTCAAGCAGAGTCTTGAGCAGCTTCAGAACGTGGATCGAAACTGATGGGCAATGAGAACCACCATTCTCCGCTGGCCATCGCGTATGCCCAGGCGCTGCTCGAGTTGGCCAACGAATCGAACAGCACGGCGGCGGTCGGCGAGGAGCTGCGCGCCCTGCGGGAGCTGATCGCCGCGAACCCGTCGTTCGCGCAGGTGCTGTCCGATCCGTCGATCAGCACCGAAGAGCGCGGCGGGCTTCTGCACCGAGTGTTCGACGGCCACGGGTCCACGCTCATTTTGCATTTTCTGGGCCTGGTCAATGAAAAAGGCCGGCTCAATCTGCTTCCCGCCATCGCCGGGGCGTTCGACGAGCTGTTCGACCTGCAGCAGGGCAAGGTGGAGGTGGACGCGACCGTGGCCCAGGCGCTCGGCGACGAGCAGTTGGAGGCGGTTCGTCAAAGGATCAGTCAGGCCCTGAAGCGCAACGCCGTGGTGCATCAGTATGTCGATCCGCAGATCATCGGGGGACTTGTGCTGCGCGTGCGGGACCAACTCATCGACGGCAGCGTCCGTGCCCAATTGGCCGCCATGCGGCAAAGGCTCCTGGAAGCGCGTCCGGTTTAGAAAGAGAGCAAATTGAAATGGCCATCAACGTCGCGGAAATCACCAGCATCCTCAAGAAGGAAATCGCCGGCTTTGAACAGCGGCTGCAGATCAATGATGTCGGCACGGTCATCGAAGTCGGCGACGGCATCGCGCGCATCTACGGCCTGCGCAACGCGATGGCCGGCGAATTGCTCGAATTCCAGAACGGAGCCATGGGCCAGGTGTTCAACCTCGAAGAGGATTCCATCGGCTCGGTGGTATTCGGCGATTACCTCGGCATCCGCGAGGGCTATTCGGTCAAGAGCACCGGGCGATTGCTGGAAGTCCCCGTCGGCGACGCGGTGGTCGGCCGCGTGGTCAACCCGCTGGGCCAGGCGCTGGACGGCGGGGCGCCGATCGTCTCCAGTGAATCCCGCAAGGTGGACATCGTCGCCCCCGGCATCGCCGAGCGCCAGCCGGTCAAGGAGCCGCTGCAAACCGGCATCAAGGCGATCGACAGCATGATCCCCATCGGCCGCGGCCAGCGCGAACTCATCATCGGCGACCGCAAAACCGGCAAAACCGCCATCGCCCTGGACACGATCATCAATCAAAGAGGCGCCGGCGTGAAATGCTTCTACGTCGCGATCGGCCAGAAGGAATCCTCCGTCGCCCAGGTGGTGGATGTGCTCAAGGCCCACGGGGCGATGGAATATACGACCGTTGTCGTCGCCGGCGCCGCCGACCCCGCGCCCCTGCAATACATCGCCCCCTACGCCGGCTGTGCCATGGCCGAGTATTTCATGTGGAAAGGCCAGGCCACGTTGTGTGTTTACGACGACCTGACGAAACAGGCGGCGGCGTATCGGCAGCTTTCGCTGCTCTTGCGCCGGCCCCCCGGCCGCGAGGCGTACCCCGGCGACGTCTTCTACCTCCACAGCCGGTTGCCGGAACGCGCCGTGAAGCTCAGCGCCGATAAAGGGGGCGGAAGCCTCACCGCCCTGCCCATCATCGAAACCCAGGAAGGCGAGGTTTCCGCCTACATTCCCACCAACGTCATCAGCATCACCGACGGGCAGATTTATCTGGAGCCCGATCTGTTTTTCGCCGGCGTTCGCCCCGCCATCAACGTCGGCATCAGCGTCTCGCGCGTCGGCGGAAACGCCCAGACCAAGGCCATGAAAAAGATCGCCGGCTCGCTGCGGCTGGACCTGGCGGCCTACCGCGAGTTGGAGGCGTTTTCACAGCTCGGAACGGAACTGGACAAGGCCACGCAGGCCCAGTTGGACCGCGGCTCGCGCCTGGTCGAGATCCTCAAGCAGCCGCAATACAAGCCCTTCCCCCTGGAGAAGGAGGTCATGGTCATCTACGCCGGCACGCAGGGATTCCTTGACGACGTTCCCATCGGGCGAATTCAGGATTTCCAAATCGCCTTCCTTGACTATGTCGATTCCAGTGCCGTGGACTTGCGCAACCAGCTTGCCGACAAAAAGGATTTGACCGGCGACCTCGAGGCCAGGCTGAAGCAAACCCTCGGCGATTTCAAATCGAAAATATGGAAGAAATAGCCGAAGCAGGCGAGCGGGACGTTAACGCCGGTTGCCTTGTAATCGAGCGTCGTCAACCCTGTCTGTGTCTGCTATAATCCCCGGTATGACAGTTCAAACCTTTCGTGAGATTCTCGGCCGTCGTCCTTTTCAGCCAGTGAAGGTTACGCTGTCCAGCGGAGACTCTTACGAAATCCGCCATCCCGAGATGGCGCTGCTCACCCGCACGAGCCTTCTGGTCGGCGTGGAACTCTCGCCCGACGGGGTGCCTGCGGAATTCAAAATCCTCTCGCTGCTCCATGTGACGGCCATCGAGCCGGTTTCGGGAAAGGCGGCATAGACTCGCATCCAATCCCAAGCCAAGGTCAAGCAACCGCTCGGCGATTTCAAATCGAAAATATGGAAGAAATCGGGCCCTCGGATAGGGGTTGCCGTCAGGGCCTATAATGCCTTGGGGACCTACCCCGATAGTACGGAATTCGGGTATGCCGCGAAGAGTCTGCCCGGTTTCAATTGATTAACACGGTTTTATCGACTGAAATGCGGAAAATGGAGAATAACGCCGCTGTTTTAGCGTATAGAGAGTTAAGGAGGACTTCGTGTCCATGTCCAGGAAT
>Ga0116134_1000462_pt1 | contig 21232 bp, 16 predicted proteins | sample June2015DPH_19_5_FD_89737 | JGI IMG/M metagenome (GOLD analysis project Ga0116134, IMG submission 89737) | Peatland microbial communities from SPRUCE experiment site at the Marcell Experimental Forest, Minnesota, USA - June2015DPH_19_40 | ecosystem: Environmental > Terrestrial > Soil > Wetlands... | reverse complement strand
GTTGATATTTCCCACGTCGCCGACAAGACGTTCTACGACGCGATCGCGGTCAGCAAAGCGCCCGTCATCGCCTCGCACTCTTCCGCGCGTGCCCTCAGCAATCATCCCCGTAACATGACCGACGACATGCTTCGCGCCGTCGCCAAGAACGGCGGCGTCGTCCAGGTTAATTTCTATAACGCCTTTATCGACGAAAACTACCGCAAGGCTGAAGACGCACAAAAGAAAGACCGCGACGCCGCCATCAAGGCCTACACCGACCAACTCAAGGCTGCCGGAAAAACCGGCAGCGATCTCAGCACCGATCGTCTTGAGCGCGAATGGGCTGCCAAAATTCCGCGTCCTCCCTTAAGCTCGTTGATCGATCACATCGACCATATCGCCAAAGTTGCGGGCATCGATCACGTCGGCCTGGGCTCGGATTTTGACGGCGTAAGCGGCGCCACTCCCGCGGGCATCGACTCCGCCGCCGACCTGCCAAAGATCACGCAGGCCTTACTCGACCGCGGCTACAGCGCCGACGACATCCGCAAGATTCTGGGTGGCAACATTCTCCGAGTCTTCCGCGAAGCCGAACGCGTCGGCCGCGAGATGCAGGCCGGCAAATAAACAGCGGAGCGACAAGCGTCTCGCGAGCCTCCCTCTTTCGCCGAAGCCCGGGCAAAGCCGAAGGGTCGTGCGTGCGCCTGCAGCAGCGTCGCGGCCAAACGGGGACACCCGGCGCTCCACCGACAACCTAGGATTGACTGTCGTACAATTAACGTTTGCCAAAATACCTACAGGAGCCCCCATGCGAACTCTAATCCTCACGCTTGTCCTGATCATCTCCACGTCCCTGTTCGGTGTCGCACAGGCAGCCGCTGCTGCCGCGGAGCCTACAGCCATCATCCACACCTCCGCCGGTGACCTGCACTGCACTCTTTTTCCGAAGGTAGCCCCACTCGGAGTCGAGAATTTCATCGGCCTGGCCAATGGCACCAAGGATTGGACCAGCCCCGTCTCGCACGCCAAGAAGCACGGCGTTCCACTTTATGACGGCACCATCTTTCACCGCGTGATTCCTGAATTCATGATTCAAGGTGGAGATCCGAAGGGCGATGGCACGGGCGATCCCGGCTACGCATTCAAGAATGAGACTTCGCCCGCTGTCAGGTTCGATAAGCCCGGGCGACTCGCCTACGCCAACGCTGGACCCAACACTAACGGTTCACAGTTCTTCATCACCGAAGTTCCCTCCCCCAGCCTCAACGGCGGCTATACCATCTTCGGCCAGTGTGATGACGCTGCGGTCGAACTGGTTAAGAAAATCGCTCGCATGGCCACGAGAGGCGAAACCCCGGTCCATCCTGTGAAGATCACACATATAGAGATCCATGGCGCCGGTGCATCGACCGCCAAGACCGAGCCCAAGCCATCGGCGGGTGTAAAGAGGCCGATGTAGCAGAGACTAGGCAAGTCTCGTATCAACTAGAGTAAGAAGATCAATTCAGGAATTCGAGGAGATTATGACCCGCACACCCGGAACCTACGCCGTGTTCGAAACCAGCGAGGGCACCATCGTTTGCCGCTTGTTTGAGAAGGACGCACCCAAGACCGTTGCCAACTTTGTCGAATTGAGCGAAGGCAAGCGCGAGTGGACGCATCCCACCACGCGAAAAAAAACCACCGATCCCCTCTACCACGGGACCATTTTTCATCGGGTGATTCCCGACTTCATGATCCAGGGCGGTGACCCGATGGGCACCGGTTTCGGCGGTCCCGGCTACCAGTTCGAGGATGAAACCAAAGGTTCGCCTCATCGTTTCGACAAGGCAGGAAAACTGGCCATGGCCAACGCCGGCCCCAACACCAACGGATCGCAGTTCTTTATCACCGTTGCCAACACCGACTGGCTCACCGGAAAACACACAATCTTCGGCGAGGTGGTCGAAGGCTACGAGGTTGTGGAAAAAATCTCGAAAGCCGCCAAGAACCGCCAGGACCGTCCCGCCAAAGACGTGGTGGTGAAGTCAGTGAAAATCGAACGCTAGGCGCACTTCGGTGGAGAGACGAGCGTCCCTTCGGCAAGCTCTCGCCCGTCCAGCGGCCGCTTGCCCCTGATGTAGTTGCGTGCACGACCCTCACTGTGAGGTTCGTCACATCTTCGTGTGATCGCCAACCTAGCATCCCTCCTATAAATATTCCGTATAATGATCGGGTTCCTTCCCAGCCTTCTGGAGGCAAGTCCCATGGCATCGTTCAACGGAGTCTCCGTCCCATCCAACGGACAAAAGATCGAATATAGCAACGGCAAATACCGCGTTCCCGATCGCCCCATCATCCCTTTTATTGAAGGCGACGGCACCGGTCGCGATATCTGGAAAGCCTCCGTCCGCGTCTTCGACGCCGCTGTCGAAAAAGCGTACCAAGGCACGCGCTCTGTGGCCTGGTACGAAGTGTTTGCGGGCGAGAAGGCCAAGGCTCGCTTTCAGAACTGGCTCCCCGATGACACGGTCAATGCCATCCGCGAATTTCGCGTCGCCATCAAAGGTCCGCTGACCACGCCCGTCGGAGGCGGCATCCGCTCCCTCAACGTCGCCTTGCGCCAGACCCTCGATCTCTACGGCTGCATACGTCCGGTGAAGTACTACGCCGGTGTGCCGTCGCCCGTGAAGCATCCCGAGCGCATGAACATTGTCATTTTCCGCGAAAACACGGAAGACGTTTACATTGGCATCGAATGGGAACAGGGCACCGCTGATTGCGCCCGACTGATCGAATTCCTCAACAAGGACATGTTGAAAGGTGGCAAGAAGCAGATTCGTCTCGACTCCGGCGTCGGCATCAAACCCATTTCCGTGACCGGCACCAAACGCCTGGTGCGCATGGCGATCCAGCACGCTCTCACAAACAAAAACAAAGCGGTCACTCTCGTCCACAAAGGCAACATCCAGAAGTTCACCGAAGGCGCGTTCCGCAAGTGGGGATACGAACTTGCCACCGAGGAGTTCCGCGACAAGGTCGTAACCGAGCGCGAGAGCTGGATCATCGACAACAAGGATAAGAACCCCAATATCACCATCGAAGAGAACGCGAACCTCACCGAACCCGGCCTCGAGTTCGCCCAGGAAGACTTCCGCCAGACGATCTACAAAGAAGTAAAAGACTGTCTCGATTCCATCTACGCCACGCACGGCAAAGGCGCGTGGAAGAAGAAGTTGATGATCAACGACCGCATCGCCGACTCCATCTTCCAGCAGGTGGTAACCCGGGCCGATGAATACAGCGTTCTGGCCACTCCCAACCTGAACGGCGACTACATCTCGGATGCGTGCGCCGCGCAGGTGGGCGGCCTCGGCATCGCTCCCGGAGCGAACGTCGGCGACGGCTACGCCATTTTCGAAGCCACCCACGGCACCGCTCCCAAGTACGCTGACAAAGACGTCATCAATCCCGGCTCCGTTATTTTGTCGGGCGTTATGATGTTCCGCTTCCTCGGATGGACTGAAGCCGCCGATCTGATCGAGCAGAGCTTGGAACGCACTATCGAACAGAAAAAAGTGACCTACGATTTCGAGCGCCTGATGGAAGGCGCCACCAAGGTGAAAACCAGCGAGTTTGCCACCTGCATGATCGAAAACATGAACGTAGCAGTCGCCGCCGACTGAAGCACCAACGCTTTAGTGTAGAGATGGGGCTTTCCCCGTCTCCCTGGGACGCGGCGGGAGACGGGGCAAGCCCCGTCTCTACGGGAATTTGGATTTCGTCATTGAGAAAGGAAACTTCATGCGCAATAAAGTAACGATAGTCTGTTCCGGAAACGTAGGCGCCACCGCCGCTCATTGGATCGCATCCAAAGAACTCGCCGATGTCGTCCTCATTGACATAATCGAAGGCGTTCCCCAAGGCAAAGGTCTCGACCTGCTCGAAGCCATGCCGATCGAGAAGCGCGACTCCGCAATTCTCGGGACGAACGACTACGCCGATACAGCCAACTCGGACATTGTTGTGATCACCGCCGGAATTCCGCGCAAGCCCGGCATGAGCCGCGACGATCTTCTGAACACAAACTACAAAATCATGAGCGACGTTGTCGGCAAAGTCGTGCACCACTCGCCGAACTGTATCCTCATTGTCGTCTCCAACCCGCTCGACGCCATGGCGCAGGCCGCTTATAAACTTAGCGGCTTTCCCCGTGAGCGCGTCATCGGCATGGCCGGCATACTCGATTCTGCCCGCTTCCGCGCCTTTATCGCGCTGGAACTCAAGGTCAGCGTCGAGAACGTAACCGCTTTCGTTCTCGGCGGACACGGCGACACCATGGTTCCGCTTCCCCGCTATTCCACCGTCGCCGGCATTCCCATCACCGAACTGCTGGACAAAGCCACTCTCGATCGCATCGTCCAGCGCACCCGCGACGGCGGCGCCGAAATCGTCAAATACCTTAAGACTGGATCCGCGTACTACGCCCCGTCGGCCGCCACTACCGAGATGGTCGAGGCCATCCTCAAAGACAAGAAGAAGATTCTCCCGTGCGCCGCCTACCTTAACGGAGAATATGGCATCCACGGGCTTTTCGTCGGCGTCCCGGTGAAACTCGGCGCCAAGGGGATCGAGCAGATCATCGAGATCAAACTCACCGCGGAAGAGAAAACGGCCCTCGATAAGAGCGCAGCAGCCGTAAAAGAACTCATTGCGGTGATCAACGTCTAGCAGTTTGCGGAAAAACTCGACTTCGCACTTGATTTTGGGTCGCGTAGCGGTTCGCCCATTTTGCACTTGAATTTGGGCTGGCGCAGCGCCGGGTTCCCCAGCACGCCCGGTTTTGGCATGATGGGGCGGAGCGGTTTACGGCTGCGATAACTGCATTGCTTTGAATGAGGCTTTAGCCGCTGAGGTCGCAGTTTTTGCCCGGGAACCGTTCGTTAGCCGATCGCCGCCGGTTGCTCCAAAAGCTTTGGACTTGGACCGTATTTATTCGGCCCCGGCTCGCTGTCGGTCGCCAAAAACACGATCAGGATGATCCCCCCGACGAGGGGAACAAGACTTATCAGCAGCCACCAACCGCTTTTCCCGATGTCGTGAAGCCGGCGTACTGCGCATGACAAGGACGGAACGAAGCAGGCCAGGCTCCAGACGACACACAGCCCCATCACGAGCATGCCGATCCCGCCCTGATTCTCCCGAAGCGCCAAGCCGACGACATACAGCGGCACGTAGATCAAGAGAAAGATGAGTTGAAAGGACCAATACTCCTTACGACGCGAACGGCCCGTAAACTCGCCGAATCGCTTCCATGCCAGTAGATACCACTCCATAGTTTTCCTCCAATAGTTGGCTTCGTGCCGAATCCCGTCCGCACCGGGGTAGTCGCGGCGTTGGTTTGAGTTGGGAGCCGAGCCCTTCCGGTTCGGTCTTTTGGCCGCGGCAAGCATACACCATTCTTCTCCTTGGCCAGCAACAAGATGCACCCGCAATCCAACGAGCTCACCCCCCTCTTCGCGAACTGCCCAAATCGTGAGGTTAAACCGCGCCAACTATGCGTCGCAAGAATTCATCGACGCCCTGATTCCCCAACCCCGTCGCAGCGTTGTTGAATCATCGACCCTGCCCCGCTATAGTGTGAGCGACCGACCCCATGGACTTTGATCAGCTCGAAATCTTCCTGGAAGTGGCGCGGCTCTCCAGCTTCTCGCGCGCGGCGGAAAAGCGTTTTCGCACCCAACCCGCCATCTCATCCCAGATTCGGGCTCTGGAAGAAGAAGTGGGCGCTCGCCTGCTCGACCGCTCCGGAGGCCGCGTCTCGCTCACTGCATCCGGCAAACTATTTTTCAAGTATGCCGAAGAGACTCTGGAGCGGCGCAAGACGATCCTCACCGAGATCGCCGAGACCGAGCGCGTGCCCCGCGGCGAAATTGTTGTGGGCGCCAATGAAGGCACTTGCCTGCACATCCTGCCGGAGGTGTTCGCGCAATTTAAGCGCGACTATCCAAACGTCTCCGTGAGCATCAAGCGGTCCGACTACGCCCGGATTCTCGATTCGATCATCGAAAACGTGGTCGACTTTGGAATCGTCTCGCTGCCCGTGACTGACAACCGGCTCGAAGCACAGATGATTCATCGTGACGAACTTGTTGTGATCACGGCCTCGGGTCATCCGCTGGCGGCGAAGAAGAGCGTTACCGTGGCCGAGGTCTCGGCCTATCCGCTCGTACTGCCGAAATTGGGTCACACCCGCGACGCACTCGACGCACTGTTCTATGACCATCACCTGAAGCCGAATCTGGCCATGGAACTCGATTCGAGCGAACTGCTGAAGCGTTTTGTCGCGGCCGGTGTCGGGGTGGGCTTTATCGCGCGTTCCAATATCGAGGAGGATATCCGGGCGAAGGCGCTGGTTGCGATCACGCTCGCCGATGCGCAAATCCGACGCGACCTTGCGATCGTGTTCCGCAAAGACAAATCGCTCAGCCGCGCCGCCAAAGCCTTCATGGAAATCGCGGTGCAGCAAAAGAATTTCTCGACGTCCGTAGCCGGAGCTGGGAAGCGACCCAAATGAACCGGGTTACGTGTTTCGCCCTCTTCTTGTCTTTGCTCGCATCCGCTGCCGCAGCCCAGAAACAGTCCACCAACAAAGCGCCCTCGGTCCCTGCCTCCAAGCTCATCGCCTTGAAAGTCACGGGAACAACGCGCTACAGCGACAAAGAAATTCTTGCCGCGAGCGGCTTGCAAATCGGCCAGAATGCCGCCGACGGCGATTTCAAAGAGGCAGTGCAGCGCCTGGGCGAGTCCGGCCTGTTCGGCGAACTGTCCTACTCGTATTCCACATCGGCCTCTGGCGTAAAACTTGAATTGCAGCTCGCCGATACCGATAAGAGCAAGCTGGTTCCAGCGCATTTCGAGAATTTCGTCTGGTTCACGGACGACGAACTCCTCACCGCCGTGCAAAGCCGCGTTCCGCTGTTCAAGCAGTTGCTGCCGATTTCCGGCAATCTTCCCGACCATGTGTCCGAAGCGCTGCAAGCCATCCTCACCGAAAAACACTTTCCGGGCCGAGTAGATTACCTGCGCGAGGGACAGGGCGAAGATGGAGGCTCCCTGATCGCCATCGCATACAGGGTCGAGGAAGTCAGCATATTGATTCACGGCTTCGAATTCCCAGGAGCTTCGCCGGAGCAGTCGACTCTGCTAACCACCGCGGCGCGACGCGCTCTAGGAGGAAGCTACGTCCGCAGTGGTCTCGCCGCCGTCGCCAAGTTCGACCTGCTGCCCGTATATCTGCAGCGCGGATATCTGAAAGCTTGGTTCGGGCCGTCTGACGCGCGCGTGGTGCCTCAACCCGCTCAAGCGTCCGATGCGCAAGCTTCCGCCGAGCTTCAGGGGGACGAGATTCAGGTGGACGCCATCATCCCCGTAACACCCGGCAAGGTATATTCAACGTCGGGCGTCGACTGGAAAGGCAACGCGGCAATCCTCAGCGGCGAACTCGCCCCCCTGCTCCATTTGCCACCCGGCCAGCCCGCCGATGCCGTGCGTCTTCTCGATGATGTCAAAGCCATCGGCAAGCTTTATCGCAGCCGCGGCTACATGGTGGCTCAGATCAAGCCCAACGTGCAGTTCGATGACCAGAAAAGCACCGTGCATTACGACATAGGCGTCGTCGAGGGCGATCTCTATAAGATGGGGGAACTGGAGATCGTGGGACTCGACACCCAGGCCACGGCTCGGATGCGGGCAGCGTGGACGTTGCGGGAAGGTCAGACTTACAACGCTGACTATCTCAAGACGTTTCTGGCCGATACCGGACAGCTCCTTCCCCACGGCGTGCACTGGGCCGTGAGCTTTCATGAAACGCCGGATGCGAAGGACAAGACCGTGGAAGTGGAGATCCGTTTCAAGCAGCAATAGCGCTCCAGACTGCGGTTTGTCGGAGACCAATATTTTTTGCAACGCGGAGCTTGCGCAAGAATCCCTATATTGACATGATGATAGTGAGATTGTGACAGTCCACTTTTGAACTTTGAACCACACCCCGTTTCACAGGAGACGAAGATTACATGAAAGCAAATCGAATTGCGGCTGCGATTCTTGGGATACAGATGCTGGTTGGGTTGGCAGCGGTTCCGGCGCTGGCTGCCGGCAAGAGCCAGACCTTGACCGGCGTGGTAAGCGATGCCATGTGCGGGGCGAAACATGAAGAAATGCCCAGCAAGCCCGCGGAATGCACGCGCGCCTGCGTGAAGCATGGTGCAAACTATGCGCTCGTGGTCGGGGACAAGGTCTACACCCTCGAGACCTCGGACAAGGCTGCGCTCGATAAGCTGAACGATCTGGCCGGAGCGAAAGCCAAGGTGACCGGAGAAGTGGACGGCACCACGATCACGGTGAAGTCGGTGGCGGCAGGATCGTAACCGCTACTATGGAGTGGCGGGCACCTCGCAAGCTTGCTCTGAGCAAAGTCGAAGGGTCCAGCCGGGCGGGGCCGCCCGGCTCTCCATGAGCACGGGTAACAACAGAAAACCGGCGGTCAGGCCGCCGGTTCTTCTTTTCTTCGCAATTGCCTCTACTGCTGTTGTTGTTGAGTCTGGTCTGGACTATCGTCCCGGCGCTTGAGCGTCGGGCGATCGTCGTCGCCGCTGCTGCTGCCCGTGCTGCTGGTCTTGTCAGTGGTCGAAGCGCGGCGCAGGCTGGGCTTGCTCCCATCCTTCTCTTCGATCACCTTGTGCCGGTTCTGGATGGTGGCCAGCCGCGCTTTCACGTCGTCAAACTCTGACGTGGAAACGATGTATTGCGGGCGGGCCGGAAGAATGGTCGCAATCTCTTTTTGCGACGCCTCAATACGGTCGGGCGTCTGCGGATGCGAAGCGAAGGCCTTGGCGACTGCGCCCGGCTTTTTCTTCTCTTTCGCCTGAATTTTTTCAAAGAAGCTGATGAACGCCTGCGGATCGTATCCCGTCTTATACATATACTGCAGGCCGAGGTAGTCCGCTTCCGCTTCAAAATTGCGCTGGAACTTCATAAACGTGAGCGGCAAGCCCAAGCCGGCTGCTTCGTAGATCCCATAACCTATGCCACCCCCGACGAAGATCAGAGGAAGGGTACCGATTTGCGCCCACTGCGCCCGCGTCAGCTGGCGCATCCCGTGGCGGGCGCAAACGTGCGAAATTTCATGCGCCATCACGCCGGCTAGTTCCGCTTCTTCGTCCGCCGCCAGAATCAAGCCGGAGTTCACGTAGAAGAATCCACCGGGTAGCGCGAACGCATTGATTTCGTCGGAGTCAATAACCTTGATCGTGAACGGCACCTGCGCGTCGGAATTCCGTACCAGATTCTGGCCGATACGATTGACGTACTCGTTGACCACCGGATCCTGCACCAGCTTCACGCTGCTCTCGACCTGCATCGCGTATTGCTTGCCCATTCTGATTTCACTCTCGAGCGAGTACCAGTCGCCCAAGCCGCGCTTGCCGATGCCGCGGTTGCCAATGGCGTCCACATCGTCTTCGCCGCCGGTGTGCTTGACCTTGCTTTCGTCGGGCTCCTGGATGGGAGGCGGTCCGCTAGGCGCCGTGTCGCTGCCGGTGCTACTGCTGCTCTCGCTGGAAGAAGAATCCGCGGGCGGAGCCGGAGTCGACCCCGTGCTTGCCGGGGGATTCTGCGGTGGAGCAGGCGTTGGTGCGGTCGTCGACGCAGGCGTTGATCCGGTAGCCGGCTGCGTGCTCTGAGTCGGCGCCGTCTGATCTTTTGATGGCGTCTGTGGCTGCGTGGCTTGTGGTTGCGCGCTGGGAGTCTGGGGAGGTTGGTCCTGCGCCAGCGCCGGCATTGCCATTAACGCCAGCAAACTCAGGGAGATCAGCAATTTAGGGAAAGACATGGGCCACCCCGCGAAAACCTGGTCGGTTAAGGTGATTATACCCCCGATAGCAAGTCGGGACCGGCAGAGTTTTCCATCTAATTGGACGCCGACTCGCGCCGGAAAGTTACCCGTTATTTTCACCGAATGCGCCCAACCGAGGTTCTTTTGAGAGCCGCCTGCTCCCCGCTCCCGGCACGAGCACCCCTTTCCGTTTTCCCAGCCGCCGGTATACTATGGCGCGTTTTAGAGAATGAGAAAAGAGACCCCACATGCTGAACCGTCGCAACTTTCTATCGTCGTCTTTCGCTTCCTCCTTAGCGGTGGGCACTGGACTGGCCTGGCGCGGAAGTCAAGATCTGTGGGCGCAGCTTGAAGCGCTGCCTTCAATGCTCCCCGACCGCTCCCTTTTCGACCAGAACGAAGACGCCTACTGGCGCGAACTGCGCCAGCAGTTCCTGATTCCAGCGGACGAGATCTACCTGAATAACGGCACCGTGGGATCGAGCCCTGCACCGGTCCTCCGTGCCGTGTTTGAGGGCTATGAGAAATGCGAAAAGCTCAACGAGACCGATCCCGAAGACTATCCCATCTGGGGATACGCGGCGTGGAACGAGTTTCGCGATCCGCTGGCCGCATTCGTTGGTTGCGACCGTAACGAGATCGCGCTTCTCAGAAACGCCACCGAGGCCAATAGCTACATTGCGAACGGCCTCGATCTGAGGCCTGGCGACGAAGTGCTCATGACCGACCAGGAACATCCCGGAGGCGAGCACCCCTGGAATTTGCGCGCCAAGCGCTACGGAATCGTGGTGAAAAAGATCACGTTGCCAAGGCCGGTCATAAATCCCGAGCAAGTGTTGAATCTCCTCAACGCCTACATCACCCCGCGCACTCGAGTCTTGTTCTTCAGCCACATCACCACGTTTTCCGGAGTCGTGCTGCCCGCCAAGGAACTCTGCAAGCTGGCGCGGGACCGCGGAGTCATTTCCGCGGTCGATGGCGCGCATGTTCCAGGAATGATGCGCTTGAACCTGCACGATCTGGGCTGCGATCTGTATTCGGCAAGCCCGCACAAATGGCTGCAGGCGCCCAAGGGCACGGGATTCCTTTATGTACGCGACGAAATGATCGACCGCATGTGGAACACGATCGCCACCGAAGGCTGGGACGACGTAAAGCTCCGCGCCGAACGATTCCAGCGCATCGGCAGTTCAAACGTTCCCGCCCTGTGGGGACTGCGCGCCTCGCTTCAGCTGGCCAGCGACATCGGCATGGACCGCATCGAACACCGTCACCGCCAGCTCTGCGACTACATTCTGAACGCCATGGTAAGGCGCGGTGGGACCTCGTGGACGTCCCCGGATCCATCGATGCGTTGCGCGATTGCGACCGTGAATGTGCCGCCGATCGTTCGCATGGACCTAGAAAACTGGATGTGGAAAGAAAAGAAAATTCGCATCCGCGGAGCCGACCCAAATAAGCTGCGGCTGTCCACTCCTTACTACTTATCGAAGCAAGACATTGACCGATTCCTGGATGCGTTCGACGAGTACAAGAAGTTAAAAGCGTAGCTCCGCTCAGCTACGGAACTTTGTCCGAGCTGGTTCGTACCAATCGACATGAGGTAATCATGGAAACTCCCGCTCTGGTTCAGCCCACCTCCGACCGCTATCCCCGAGTCGCTAGCCCGCTCCACACGATTTTGGTGCTCGCCGCGTTGGGCGGTTGGGCGTTCTTGACGAAGATTTTTACAGATCGGCTAGGTGCCGCGGCTAATCCGAACCGCGTGCACGCCTATTTGATCACTATCTTCTTGGAATGGTTCTTGTTCGTGCTTGTAGTGGCTGGTGTGCGGCGGAGCGGCGCGTCTGTCCTCCTCGTTCTCGGAGATCACTGGCAATCCGCCCGCCAAGTGCTGCGCGATATTGGGATTGGCGCTGGGTTCTGGGTCGTTGCGGTGATGCTACTTTGGATATTCGGCAAGCTCCTGCGCATCACCGCGATGGCGCACAATATGCAGTTCATACTCCCGCAAGGGGCCGCTGAACTAACCCTATGGCTGGCGCTTTCGGTTACCGCAGGCATCTGCGAGGAGACAATCTTTCGAGGTTACCTGCAACGGCAATTCATGGCTCTGACTAAGAGCGCTCCCGCCGGCATCGTCATTTCTGCTGCCGCATTCGGCGCGGCTCACGTGTACCAGGGCATCCGGTACGCAATTTTGATCAGCCTTTTCGGAGCGATGTTCGGGATTCTGGCCTATTGGCGCGGAAGCGTTCGCCCTGGAATGATCGTCCATGCGTGGCAGGATTCATTGGGCGGAGTGGTTAGCAGTTTAGCCAGGCACTAGAGTCTGTGTGGGGTCTGAGGCGAGCGCTCAGAAGGCCTTCGTCGCGCAAGCCTTGACCCGAGCGGGTTCTGGCCACGGTCCCAGTTGACACCGGAAAATCAGGAGCGTATCTTCCCTATTAAATGGTTTTAATGTAGGTCGTCCCCCGCCCAGGAGAAGACGATGGCACCCTCTGGCTCCCGCTTTTATCCCAGCCCGCGACTCGTTTTGATTGCTTCCGTTTTTCTTGCACTGCTGGCCTGTACACCGCGTCTGTTGGCGGAGTCCGCGTACGTGCGCGTCAGTCAGGCCGGCTATGAAGTTGGCAACGCGCCTTTTCGCGCCTACCTGATGGCCCAGTCCGCGGCAACGGGCGCAACCTTCCAGGTGGTCAATTCGAAGGGCATCACCGCGTATTCAGACCGCATTGGAACGGGCGCCTTCCTCGGCACGTGGGGCCATAGCAAGACGGTGACCTACAACGTGTACGCCGTCGACTTCAACGTTCCCCGCGGAGACCTCTACTCCATCAGGGTAGCGGGGCCGGTGAAGGCAACTTCGCCGGCTTTCGCGGTGGACACTCCAGAGGCACTGTATTCCGGATTGCTGCTGAACACTTTGTTTTTTTATCAAACCGAACGCGACGGGGAGCATTTCATCCCCAACGCGCTGCGCACGGCGCCCGGACACCTGAAGGACGCGAACGCGCACGTTTACAACACGCCTCCCCTCGACAGCAACGACTTTATCGACAACGTGCCGCCGACGCCGGCGCTGGTATCGGCGGGTCTCCCGAACATCGATGCCGAGGGCGGCTGGTGGGACGCGGGCGACTATGAAAAATACGTTGAAACGGTCAGCTATACAGCAGCGCTGATGCAGATCGGGATTCGCGACTTCCCCAATCAAATGGGCGCGGGCGCTCCAGTGAATCCTCCCGTGCCGCCCGGTTCGATTTCGTATGCCGGAAGCAGCGGAGGCGGCGCGCCTGCGTCGTCCGACTTTACCGGCGAAGCCAGGTTTGGCGTCGACTGGCTGATGAAAATGTGGGATGACGACACTAAGACGCTCTACTACCAGGTGGACAATACGCAAGACTGGGATTATTACGGCGAGGGCGATCCCACTTCTGCCGCTCCCAACTGCGGTGGCACGTATGCGACTCCTTACTGCCTGATCACCGAATACGACATCTGGACGCTGCCGCAGGCAGCCGATCACTTCCAGCAACCTGGCGATCCGCGCGCGTGCGATCCGCTGAGTACTTACTACATCTGCCATCGTCCGGTGTATGTGGCGGGGCCCGCGGGGTCGCCGATCAGCCCGAATCTGGCGGGCCGCTTGGCCGCGGACTTTGCACTGTGCTACCAACTGCAACGCGCTTCCCATCCTGCGCTGGCGAATCAATGCCTCCAGGATGCGGAAGACGTCTTCGCTCTGGCGGACACTTCTTATGCGGACCCATCTCCGGCCGAATATGGGGGCACGTGCAGTAGCTGTCTGCTCACCATTGCTCCGTTCGACGGCTATCCCGAGAATGTCTGGGACGACGACATGGAGTTGGGCGCAACCGAGCTGTATTTTGCATTGCAATCCGCGGGCGGGGCGAGGAATCTTCCAGCGGGATTGCCGCACACCAATGCGATGGATTATCTGGCGCAGGCGGCTACGTTCGCCCACAATTACATCACGCGAATCTATGACAACGGGTTCACCGACACTTTGAACCTGTATGACGTCAGCGGACTGGCGCATTTTGAACTGTATCGGGCGTTGGATATGGCGGGAAATCCGCAGGGGCTAGCGGTTTCTCGGTCCGGCATTCGGACACAACTGTTGCGGCAAGTCGCTGACGCAATTACCCAAGCGGGCTCGGATGCCTGGGGCTTCGGGTATGTGTGGAGCTTCGGCGACGCCACGTCGCACGGCGCGGGCCTTTCGGTAATGGCCAGCGAGGCCGCCTACTTGTCTAATACCGATGCTGCGGCCAAGCGCTACGATACCTATGCCCAGAGATGGCTGGCTAACGTCCTGGGCGCGAATGCCTGGGGATCGTCGTTCATTGTGGGCGATGGCAGCACATTTCCGAATTGTATCCAGCACCAGGTCGCGAACCTGGCGGGCGCGCTGGATGGGACTTCGGGAGGCACGCCGGTACTTTGGGGCGCAGCGGTCGAGGGCCCAGCTGGTTATGCTTCTTCAGGCGTTGTCGATGGCATGATTCTGTGTCCGGCAAATGGCGTGGACACATTCAGGAAATTCAATGGCAACGATGGCGCGTTTGATGCCTCGCAAGTTGCTGTGTATCGAGACAACATGCAGTCTTACAGCACAACCGAACCGGCCATTGACCTCACTTCGACATCCTTCCTTATGTGGTCGTGGAGGCTGGCGGGGAAGCCGAGCTTCTGACGCAGCGCTCAATGCTGGCTTACGTCCAGCGAAACCAGCGCAGCGCCAGGATGAACGAAACCCCACCCCAGATTGCCAGGACTAGCACGCGTCCGGATTGAGACGCTAGCGGGGCGCCCTCGATGATCGTGGCCCGCAGCGCGTCGTTGAGCGCGGTGAGCGGCAGAGCTTTGATGAAGGGGTGGGCAATGGCGGGAAATCTCTCGTAAGAAAAGAAGACGCCGGAAAAGATCCACATCGGCATCATGACCAGGTTGATGAGGCCGGAAACGCTTTCGATTTTCTGTGCGCGGCAAGCGGTTAGCAGGCCGACGCCGCCGAAGGCTACCGCTCCGAGCGACCCGAGCAGGATGACCGAGAGGATCGATCCCTGCACTCGCATGTGAAAGACGAGCACGCCGAAGCCTAAGAGTAGTCCTACCTCAATCACCATCAGAACCAGACGGCTGCTGGTCAGGGCCAGAAGGAAATCGCTGCGCCGCATGGGCGTGGCGACAAAGCGTTTCAGCAATTTGCGCTGCCGCATTTCTACCAGCGCGAAGCCTACCCCCCACATACCGGAGTTCATGAGGTTCATGCCCAGCAGTCCGGGGATGAGGAAGTCGATGTAGCGGCATCCGGGTTCGCTCGAGGATTGCGAAGAAGTGGCGATCGCATCTTTGCGTCCAGCGGCGGATTGAAGCGCGGCGTCAATTTCGGCGCGGGAGAGCACGCTCTCCGGGCGCGCAGGGTCGTAATAGTACATGTAGCTGCCGTCGGGATTAGCCTCGATCGCCAAATCGAACTTACCGAAGTGGAAGCCCTTGAGCGCGGCATCGCGATCGAGGATGACGGCTCGGACAGCGGAACCTTTATTGGACGAGCCTTTATCCGAACTCTGCAGCATGGCTAGCGTCTTCTCGGCGCCAGCGCCATCGATCACGACGACGGACGTGATGTCCGCCGGCTTGTTGCGGAAGGCGATGCCCAAGCCTGCCGCCAACAGCAGCGGAAAGATGAAGACCCAGAATACGACTTCAGGCTCGCGCTTCAGTTCAAGTATGCGCGCCCAGAGCAGATGACGGTATCCGGACCAGCGGCGGTTGCGGCGCGCGGGCTGGATGGGCTGTGGCAATCGATGCTTATCAGCATTGAGTTGGGGCGCGTTGGTTTCCGTGGTTGCCATTCAATTTTCTCGCAGGTGGCGTCCGGTGAGTTTCACAAAGACATCTTCAAGGCTGGCCTGACGCGTGCTCAGGTGTTCGAGTTGACGGCCGTCGTTGGTTACCGCATCCAGCAGAGCCGGAATCGTGAGATGCGGCTCGCGGACACTCAGGCAGACGGTCGAATCCTCGCGGCGGACGGACTCCACGCTGGGCAGGGATCGCCAGCGGTCGAGGTTGTCGTTGTCGCTTTCGTTGCCATTCTTATTCACCTGGAATTCGACCACGTGATGGCCGCCGAGGCGCTCGATCAGGTCGGAGGGAGTTCCTTCGGCGATGATCACGCCGTGATCGACGATGGCCAGCCGGTCGCAGAGGCGTTCAGCCTCGTCCATGTAGTGCGTGGTGAGGAGGACGGTGCCACCTTTTTTCTGAAAAGCGCGAATTATGTCCCAGAGCTGGCGGCGGCTTTGGGGATCAAGTCCGGTGGTGGGCTCGTCGAGGAAAAGGATTCGGGGATTGCCGACCAGCGCAGTGGCAACGGCGAGGCGCTGCTTCTGTCCGCCGGAAAGTTTGCCGACCCAGGCGTCGGCTTTCTCGGTAAGTTGAAGTTCTTCGAGAATGTCGGCGGCTGGCCGCGGTTCACTGTAGAAGCTAGCAAAGAGTTCGATGGTTTCGCGGACGTTCAGTTTTTCCGACAGACGCGTTTCCTGCAGCGAGATGCCGATCCACTCGCGCAGTTGGCGCTCGTTTTCGGCCCACGTATAGCCGAAGATACGGACTTCGCCTGAAGTGGGCACGAGCAAGCCTTCGAGGATTTCGATGGTAGTGGTCTTCCCTGCTCCGTTCGGGCCGAGCAGTCCGAAGCACTCGCCGGCCTCAATGTGCAGGCTAAGGCCGCGGACGGCCTCGACTTTGCCGTCGTAGGTCTTGCGCAGGTTGGTGCATTCGACTGTTGTCTCTATGGTCGGACCCACCAAGGCATTCTAGCGCAGGCTTAAGGTTCGGAATGTGAATGGCTTGTAACCGGCAACGGCGCGTCGCCCTTGGCATTGCGCCACAAAATCGCATTCAGCTTTTCGACGTTGGCCGCATCCGGCCTGGAAAAGTCCATCTGCGACGATTCCCTTGCTCCCGAAGCCGTCTTCGCGTTCACCTGATAGATGAGGCCGCTGCGCAGATTCTTGTCGTCGGCCTGATAGGGCGGCTGAGTCCCCGCGCCGGAGAACAGCGGCGCCATCAGCGGCGCGTGGGCGTCGAACAGGTTCATCGGCGGAAGGCCGAGTAGAGCCTCCATGGTGTGGATCATGCTGACCGTGGTGTAGAAGTTGTGGTCAACAAACGGCGGCGGCGTGCGCGGCGAATATTTACTGACGACCAAAGCGATGGAGCGGTGCGCATCGACATGGTCGGCGCCGTCCTGCGCATCGTCTTCAACGATGAAGATGGCGGTGTCGTCCCAGTAGGGGCTGTGGGAGACGGCATCGACGACCCGGCCGAGCGCGAGATCGTTATCCGCAACCGAGGCCTGCGGAGTTGGCTTGCCGGGGCGCGTGCCTCCGGTGTGATCGTCGGGCAGGTAGAGCAGCGTAAACTGCGGAAGCTCTTTGGCGCTTCCCCTGGCTTTCACGAACTCGTCGAACTCGCGGAGGAATTCGTCGGCGCGGAGCTGGTCGGGATAATCGGTTTGGAAGTCGGGAAATTGCGGATCGTAGTGATCGCGGAGCGCGGCTTTCGTGGGACGCATGCGCTTGAATTGCGGAATGGCCCAGGGCCACGGACTCGGCCCGCCGCGCGGATTGCCGATGTTCGCGGGTAAGGGATCGCCTTTTTTGATTTCGGAAACGGGGCACGTCGCGGTCGAGGGAGACGGCGTTCCTTCCTTGGGCGACCCCATCTTTATCGTTGGCGACTTCGCGTTTTCGCTCTTGCACCATACGGCGGCGATGAACTCTCCGTAGATGCGATAGGTCAGGCCTTTTTTCGCCAGATTGTCCCAGAGGAAGCCGGTGGCGGGATCGTCGACATCGGGGATTCCCTGCTCGAGCGGAAATTCCTCGGCGACAGCGCCGCCGGAATCATAGGTACGCTCTTTGCTGCGATAGCCGATGGGCCAAGTCTTCTCGTTGTAGTCGGAGGTAGTGGAAGCGGTAGACCAGAGGTGGCCGTCGCCGGATACTTCTCCGCTATCGTAGAAATTGTCGAGCACTCCAAACTGCAACGCGAGCTTGTGCTCGTTAGGCGTGATTTCCGCACCGTACATGGTTAGTGATGGGTCGCCATCGCCTGCGGGCACGTCGCCGAGGATTTGATCGTAGGTGCGATTTTCTTTCAGTACGTAGATGACGTGGCGGATGGGATTGCTTCCACTAGCGAATTCGAACTTGCCACCGTCGGAGTGGATGAGATTGTCTTCTTCGACTTGGCGCGTGTAGGCGGCCAGATTCTTGTCGATGTCGGAGAGGCTTAGGCGCTGGATGGAGCCTCCGATCAGGGTTGGAATGTAGGGATGCTCTTTTCTTTTGCGCTCGCCTTTCAGTGTGCCCAACATGTTGTTGGGGCCGCTGCTTTCACCTTTGGCGGTAGCAATGAGGAGATCGTTGCCGGCGACAGCGAGTGCGCTGGGATACCACTCGGTGGGGATGAAGCCGATCGGGAGCGAATCCGACGTGCGGGTCGTCACCGGCGGTCGATCGGAATCCTTGACGTCGAACACCGCGATCGCATCAAGCGAGGCACTGGCAGCGTAAAGATATTTGCCATCCAACGAGAGAGCAATGGACTGAAAGACAGATCCGGGGTTGCCTCGATCGCTGCGATACCGAATGTATGTGACAGCGGAACTTAGATCGACAGCTGCCACGGAATCGGCGTTCGCCAGCGCAATGTAAAGACTATTCTCTTTATCATTCAGTAGCATCGAGGTCGCGTGCGAACTCGGACCTATGGAATCATCAGATTTTCCTAGTTCTATCCAGCGTGCGGCCTTGCCAGTTTGAAGATCAAGCTCGGCAACTCGGCTGCCATTCCACAAGCTAACCCACGCTTTCGTTCCGGCTTTGTTGGCAATAACCGAGTATGGATATTCGGCGGGAATGTAGCGGCTGCGGCTCAAGTCGAATGACTTTTCAGTTTTTCCGGAACTCACATCGAGAAGCACGACATTGTCGGAAAGATTATTCGCGATGAGCAGACGGTCGCCTTGGGGGCTGGGTAACACTGCGAATCCAGCCGGATACGGCAGCGCGGTTCCCTCGGGAGTTTTGCGCAGGCCGAACGCAACTTCCTTGCCCGCCGCAATTGGCTGCGGCCCGATCTTGATGAAGCGCTCGGGAGTAACCTGTCCGTCCACGAACTTGTAGACCGCGACGCCGTTGCCCGTGCTCTTCGGCTTTTCGCCAGTAGGGTCAGTAATCGAACCCATCGAGGCATAGAGATGCTTGCCATCCGACGAAAACGCCAGGCCGATGAAATAACTTTGACGTGTGGAATAGTCGTCACTCAGGCGGTCGTCGGGAAAGTCGTGCAGCTGATTGTTGCTGAGATCGAGAATCGCGATCGACTGGCGCGCACCGGTTTCCTGGGTTCCGTACCCCTGGTTGAGCAACGCGGCATAACGGCCATCGGGGCTGAGGGCGATGGTGGCGGGAAAGCTGTTGGTGCGGGCGAGGTATCCGGGGACGGGGAGGGTCAGGCTCTTGCTTGTCGGAAGATTGATACGTCGCGAACGGTCGGCGGCACGGGCGACTAGGAAGACGCCAAGCAGCGCGGAAAGAGCGAGGGGCGAGACGACGGCGATCTTTTTCATGAATTTGTTCACGAACTTTTTCACGAGCGGAGTCCTCGGGAGTTTGTACCATCCGGGTCGTCAGTGAGGCAAACCGGGAGCCTTCTCCTGAGCGCAGCTGAGGGAATCCAGATGCCGTTGTACAAACGGTGTCCCGTCTCGCGACGCTGGCGATAAGGAGCTTTCTTCGTCATGAATATGCAATTCATCGATAGGCAACTCACAAATCGGAGAATCATATTTCCGACTTTCTTCTTTGTGCTCTTCCTTTCCGCGGCAGTCGCGCAGGAAGTGCCAGTCGTCAAGCCCGAAGCCGTCGGCCTGTCGTCGGAGCGGCTCGAGCGGATCTCGAGCGCGGTGCAGCGCGAAATCGATAACAAACGCATCGCCGGTGCGGTCACCCTGGTGGCCCGTCGCGGGCATGTGGCATGGTTCAAGGCGCAGGGCATGGCAGACCGCGAAGCGGGCAAGCCGATGCGCCCCGACAGCATGTTCCGCATCTGCTCGATGACCAAACCCATCGCCAGTCTGGCGGTCATGATGCTGTACGAGGAGGGCCGGTTCATGCTGGAAGATCCGGTCTCAAAATACCTGCCCGAGTTCAAGAATCCGAAAGTGCTGGTAAAACCCGCGTCCGGCGCGCAGTACACCATCCCCGCCACACGGGAGATCACCATTCGCGACCTGTTGCGTCACACCTCCGGAATCACCTACCAGTGGAATGGCGACCTCGGGCCCATGTATAAAGACGCGAATGTCGCTTCTGGCCTCCTGCCTTACGACGGCACCATTGCAGACAGCACCAAGCGCCTCGCGGGTCTCCCACTGCTCTTCAATCCCGGGGAGAAGTGGGAATACAGCCTCGGCGTTGATGTGTTGGGACGGCTCGTGGAAGTCATCTCCGGCAAGCCGCTCGATGAATTCTTCCGCACTCGCATCTTCGAGCCGCTGGGCATGAAAAACAGCTATTTCTATCCACCCAACGGCAAGTTGGACCGGCTCGCCACCGCCTACACCTACTACGACGACAAAGGCCTGAATCGCTTTCCCGATACTCCGATCACGGAAGGCGCCTTCACCTATTCGGCGGACTACCCGACGCGCGGCCCCAAGCAGCTGTTCTCTAGCGGCGCCGGACTGGTGTCGACGGCGGCCGATTACATGCGCTTCTGCCAGATGATGCTCGACGGCGGCAAGGTGGGAAACACTCGGTTGCTGAGCCGCAAGTCGGTGGAATTGATGACCCAGGATCAATTGGGCAAAGTCAATCCGGACTTTGGCTTCGGACTCGGCTTCGGCATCGATGGAGTGAAAGTACCGCTTAAAGAGCTTGGGTCACCGGGGGAATACAACTGGGGAGGCTTCTTTTACACCGAATTTTCCATCGATCCGAAGGAACAGATGATCGTGATTTTCATGGGGCAACTGCATCCGTCGGGCGGTTTAACCCTCAACCATCAAACGCACGAACTGGCGTATCAGGCGATCATCGACTGATACGGGTCCCCCTTCCAAAACTCAAGCGAACCAAAATTATGCAGCGGGTGTGAGACGGGGCAAACCCCGTCTCTACGGAAAGGTTGGTTCTTCCGCAGATTGTGTAGTTGTGCCTTTTCCAAAGCGATTTACGAGATGCCTTCCAGTCTCTACTTGGTTCCCACCAAGTGCACTTCCGACACGGGAGGCCCGCTCTGCGACTTCTTCACGCCGATCAGCTCCACTGCTTT
>Ga0116134_1000459_pt1 | contig 21310 bp, 23 predicted proteins | sample June2015DPH_19_5_FD_89737 | JGI IMG/M metagenome (GOLD analysis project Ga0116134, IMG submission 89737) | Peatland microbial communities from SPRUCE experiment site at the Marcell Experimental Forest, Minnesota, USA - June2015DPH_19_40 | ecosystem: Environmental > Terrestrial > Soil > Wetlands... | reverse complement strand
CTCGCCGGAGTACGGAACTGCTGGCGACGCGCCCGGAATCGGCGTCCCATGCGGCAACGTGGGGGCGTCGGAAAGCGGTGCGTTGGAAAGAGGCGGAGGCGTCAGAGCCCCAGCGCCCACGGCATCTCCGGGCAGACGGGCACCGGGCATCGTCGGGCTATCAGAATCATTGCCCCTGTAATCGCGCTCGTCCATTAGGATTGCCTGGATCCGGAGAACCAGCGAGGGAGCGCGCCCCGGTCCCAAGAGAAAGGCACGTTCGCCTCAGGTCGTCGACGGGGAGTTCGAGAACCCAGCACTCCGATATGCCCACAGAGTATACCCCGTAGATGGTTCTGGGGAAAGCAGCCCCCCTTCTAGATGGTGTTTCCTGGGAGCAGACCGTTTCCCAAGCCGAGGATTACTTAGGACAAAGATTACTAAAGTTCTCTTTCGCCGCCGCGGTCTTCCTCACGACCGGGTTTACACGCCAAGCGCGTTACCAACCGGTCGGTATGAGAATTTCGCGATTGCTGCCGCTCGTGCTTAAATGACAAGTTGGGCGCCAAGTTTTGCGCCATCCCCGCGCGCGGCATCCCAATCGGAAAGTTCTGAAACGCGAGCCGCATACTCACATCTGCTTGTCATCCCGAGCGGCCGGGGCCCCCAGCCAGCCGCACTTGCTGGCTGGGGTGGGGAGCGAGGGATCTGCGGCTGGGGAGTGCCGCAGCGCTCAGCTCTCACGCCGGCAGCTGTCACGTAATGAGGAGACTATCTCTTGGACTTCCAGTTGAACGAAGAGCAACTGCACCTTAAGAAGATGGTGCGCAAGTTTGCCGAACGCGAAATTGCACCGAACGTCATTCGGTGGGATGAAGCCTGCGAATTCCCGCTTACGACCATCAAAGAACTAGGCAAGCTCGGCCTGCTCGGCATGATCTTCCCACCCGAATACGGCGGCGCCGGCATGGGCTACGTGGAATATGTCACCGCCATCGCGGAACTCTCTCGCGTGGATGGATCCGTCGGCATCATCGTCGCGGCCCACACGTCGTTATGCTCAAACCATATTTTCCTTGCCGGAAACGAAGCGCAGAAGAAGAAGTATGTGCCCAAGCTGGCCACCGGCGAGTACATCGGCGCATGGGGACTGACTGAACCCTCGGCGGGCTCAGATGCGGGCAGCGCGCGCATGACCGCGGCGCGGGCCAAAGGTGGATGGGTGCTCAACGGCACCAAGACTTTCATCACCAATGGCCATTATGCGGACGTCGTAGTGGTGGTCGCGGTCACCGATCGCGCCGCGCATACCCATGGACTCTCCGCTTTTTTGGTGGACAAGAACACCAGGGGATTTCGTCCCGGAAAGAAAGAGAACAAACTCGGCCTGCGCGCCAGCGACACCGCCGAGCTGATCTTCGAAGATTGTTTTGTGCCGGCAGAAAACCTTCTGGGCAAGGAAGGCGACGGCTTTATCGACGCCATGCGGGTGCTCGACGGCGGACGCATCTCGATCGCTGCCCTCTCGCTCGGCATGGCCGAGGGCGCATACGGAGCGGCATTGAAGTATTCGAAACAGCGCCAGCAATTTGGGCAGGCGATCTCGGAATTTCAGGCGATCCAGTGGAAACTGGCCGACATGGCAACAGAAATCGAGGCGGCAAAACTCCTGACGTTTCGGGCCGCCACCATGAAAGACGCCGGCATGAAGACCACGCTCGAATCGTCGATGGCCAAGCTCTACGCCAGCGAGGTAGCCGTGAGATGCGCCAATGAAGGCGTGCAGATCCACGGCGGCTATGGGTTCATCAAGGATTATCCAGCGGAAAAGTTCTATCGCGACGTGAAGCTGTGCACGATAGGCGAAGGCACAAGCGAAATCCAGCGTCTGGTGATTGCGCGCCAGCTGTTGAAAGATTAATAGCTCAGCTCTCGTAGAGACGGGGCTTGCCCCGTCTTAGACTGCTAAACAACTCTGGTTAGTTACGTTTTGGGAAGGCACGTCTTTTACAGCCAGCGGAGAAACTCGATCTCGCGCGTGATTTTGGGTGGCGCAGCGCTTCAGCGCTGCGGTAACGGCATTGTTTTGGACGCGGGCTTTAGCCCCTGAGGGCCCGCACACCTCGACCTGGAAATGAATGCTGAAGGTCACGCCTGCGCCCAGATTGGCTATAAACTCGGTTCATGAGCGAGCGTGGCGCGTCAGTCATCATCATCGGTGCCGGCATCGTCGGCACCTCCATCGCTTACCACCTGGCCGCGCGCGGATGCACCGATGTCTTGATTCTGGAAAAAGCGGAGACCGAAGTCACCGGGAGCTCGGCCCGCTCCGCTGCCGGGGTACGCCATCAATTCGCGGCTGAGATTAACATCCGTTTGTCGTTGTACAGCATCGAACAACTCAAACATTTCAACGAACGTGTGGGCGGGCACGCCGACTTGAAGCAGGTCGGATATCTGCTGCTCGTCAACCATGCCGAAACCTGGGAGACCTACCAGCGCAACGTGGCCCTGCAGAATTCGCTGGGAGTGCGCTCTCGAATAATAGGCATGAGCGATGTCCTCGACTTCGTTCCAGGCACCCGGATCGACGACTTGCTGGGAGCCACTTATTGCCCCGATGATGGCCATTGCGATCCGCACGGGATCGCCACCGGATATCTCGCTCGCGCCCGGGAATTAGGTGTTCGGCTGAAGCGATCAACCCCAGTGGTCGGCCTGCAAACGGCCGGGCAACGGATTGTTGCCGTCAAAACACCCCACCAGGTTTTCAGTTGCGACACGGTGGTGAATGCGGCCGGCCCTTGGGCGGCCCAGGTGGGAGCGCTTGCTGGATTAGATATTCCGGTCGTCCCTTACCGCCGCTGTGTATACATGGCCGAGCCCTTCGCGCCGCTCCCGAATGACATGCCGTTCACCATCGACGTGGGCAGCGATTTCTACATGCGCAAGGAAAACCAGAAGATACTCTTCGGGCTTTCCAATGAAAATGAGCCGCCCGGCGAAAACCTCGCCGTTGATTGGGATTGGCTGGAGGTCGTGATGGAAGCCGGCATCTCCCGATTTCCCATGCTCGCTGAAGCCGGCCTGGCAACCAGGAATTGCTGGGCCGGCTTGTACGAAGTAACTCCGGACGATAATCCAATCCTGGGAATTCATCCCGATCTGCCGAACTATGTGGATGCCAATGGTTTTAGCGGTCACGGAGTGATGCACGCTCCTGCCACCGGTATGTTGATCGCAGAAGAAATTCTGGATGGCCGGGCCCGCACCATCAACATCGATGAACTGCGCATTACCCGTTTTCGGCAGCAAACACTCAAACCGGAAAGTAACGTGTACTAACAGGCTGCAGAAAAGGGCGGCGTTGCACTTGCCTTTGGGTGGCACAGCGGTTTACCGGGGTTGCACTTGCCTTTGGGTGGCGCAGCGGTTTACCGGGGTTGCACTTGCCTTTGGGTGGCACAGCGGTTTACCGGGGTTGCGCTTGCTTTTGGGTGGCGCAGCGGTTTACCGCTGCGGTTAGTTGCCTGTTTTCAGAGACGGCTTTAGCCGCTGAGGGAATCCCTGTTAATATGCTCGCCATCCAGCAAAGCGAGAAAGGCGCCGCGATGATCACTGGGGCTCATGTCATCCTCTACAGCAAGGACCCCGAAAGCGATCGCGCTTTCTTTCGCGATGTTCTTAAGTTTCCCGCAGTGGACGCCGGTCACGGCTGGCTCATTTTTGCCCTGCCGCCCGCGGAGGCCGCGTTTCATCCCTCCGAGAAGAACGACCTGCACGAACTGTACTTCATGTGCGACGACCTGAACGCGACGATGGAATCGTTGAGAGGAAGGAAAGTGAAGTGCGGTCCGGTCACGGAGGAGCGATGGGGCAGTCTGACCACGATCGTTCTCCCCGGAGGCGGGAAGATCGGCCTCTACCAGCCCAAGCACCCGACCGCGATCGGCCGCTGAAGTTGGATCAAGCCAGATCCTATCAACACGGTTCGATCAACACCGTCCGGCCGGTATTGCTGGACTGCTACACTATCCTGCTTGACTCCTGCGACCACAGCCCTTGTCGACCGTCTTCGCTCGGGCGACGCCCGCGCCCTGGCTCGCGCCATCTCTACCGTCGAGAATCGCGCGCCGGGCTGGTCCGAGCTGCTCAAGGCGCTCTTCCCGTACACCGGCAAGGCGCGAGTCATCGGGCTGACCGGCGCCCCCGGATCGGGCAAGAGCACGCTGGTCGATCAGCTCGCCAAGCACTATCGCAAGAAGCCTGCTAAGAACGAGAAAGAGAAGCAAACCGTCGGCATCATCGCCGTCGACCCCACCAGCCCCTACACCGGCGGAGCGATCTTGGGCGACCGCATCCGCATGCAGGATCACTATGCCGATCCCGGGATCTACATCCGCAGCATGGCAACACGAGGATCGCTTGGAGGCTTGGCACGCGCCACCGCCGACGCGGCCACAGTGCTCGACGCTTCGGGCCGCGACTTGATCATGATCGAAACCGTTGGTGTCGGGCAGGACGAAGTCGACATTGTGCGGCTGGCCGATGTCACCATCGTGATTCTGGTGCCCGGTATGGGCGATGACGTCCAGACCATCAAAGCCGGAATCATGGAAATTGCCGACATCTTCGTCATCAACAAAAGCGATCGCGAGGGAGCCGAGCGCGTGGAGCGCGAGATTCGCGCCATGCAATCCTTGGCCACGCGCAGGCAAGGCACGATCAACGAACGCTGGACGCCGCCGATCGTGAAGACCATCGCCAGCGAGGGCGTGGGAATCGAAGAGTTGGCAGAGGCGATTGCCAACTACGAGGCGTATCTAAAGAAGGAGAACCTGGTCCACAAGAAGAACGTCGAGAACTGGCAGGCGCGGCTGGTCGAGATGCTGCGCGATGCCATGCTGGAAAAAGCGCGCGCTCAAATGGATGGCGGCAGCCTCGAGCGTTACGCCGCCGAGATCGCCGAGCACAAACGCGATCCATATTCGCTGGTGGAGGAGATAGTCCGGGCACTGGCAAGAAACACGTAGGGGCGGACGCATTCGTCCGCCCAGCGGAGCGTAGCTCCGCACGCTTGCCGGGGGACCTGTGCGAAGTCGAAGGAATGCGTCGGCTACGTGTTTCGTGCTGCTCTAATTCTTGAGGAGTTGCAGAATGTTTCAGATTGATCATCTCGGCATTGCAGTGAAGTCACTAGATGCGGCGAAGTCCATTTACGAGAAGCTCGGGCTGAGCGTTTCTCCGGAAGAAACCGTCGAGCAGGAGAAAGTTCGGCTGGTCATGGTGCCCGTGGGCGAGAGCCGGCTGGAACTGCTGGAGGCGACTTCGGACGATTCGGCCATTGCCCGGTTCATCCTCAAGCGCGGCGAGGGGCTGCATCATATTTGTATGCGCGTTCCGGATCTGGCGGCGACCGTTGCAAAATTGAAGAGCGAAGGCGTGCGCCTGGTATCGAATGAGATCAAGACGGGCGCGGGCGGCCATCGCTATGTGTTCGTGCATCCGCAGAGCACGGCGGGCGTCTTGCTGGAGTTAGTAGAAAGCGCGCACTGACCATCGCGCCGAGGATGTCCCCTGTGTCCTCTGTGGTAAGGCGTTTCGGCAGTAGGGCCAGTTTCGAATCTATGCTAGTGCTAGCGATCGATACGTCAGGCAAAAACGGCAGCATCGCATTGGCGCGTATCACGCCCGGCCAGAGCGATGTCGCGATCGTCGAAGTTCTGCCGCTAACCGGCGGCGCGTTTTCCGCGCAACTGGTCCCGCAGATTGCCGCGCTGCTGCAAGCACACGGCCACAACAAGCGCGATCTGGAAGCGTTTGCGGTCGCGTCCGGTCCGGGTTCATTTACCGGGTTGCGCGTAGGATTGGCTGCCATCAAAGCTCTGGCCGAGGCACTGCAGAAGCCCATCGCCGCGGTTTCATTGCTGGAAGCGGTTGCGTGCAGCAGCACCGCGCACGGTGCAGCGCGTGGCCGGGTTCTCGCGGCCTTGGATGCCGGCCGCGGCGACGTGTATGTCGGCGACTACGAACTCGGGCCGCTAGTTCGGATGAACGCTCACACGAACGCTCAGATGCACAGCGAACGCCTGCTCAGCCGGGAAGAGTTTGTAGCCGAAGCCAAGGGTGCCGAAGCCGGGTTTCCCGAAAGCAAGCCGAAGGCGGTCGTCACGCCCGATGCCGCGCTGGCGGAGACGGTGCGGGCTGCCGGAATTCAGATCGAGCTCATTGAGACTCCAAACAGCGCAGTGATTGCCCGGCTGGGATGGCAGCACATCCAGCGCGGCCAGACGGTTCGTCCCGAAGAACTGGAAGCTAACTACATCCGCCATTCCGACGCCGAACTTTTCTCGAAGCCGAAAGCGTGAGACTGTCAACTCCCCATGCCCGTGACCATTCGCTCCGCCGCATTGAACGATGTGCCGGCGATTCTCGCCATCGAGCAGTCGACGCGGGGCGCAGCCCATTGGACCTCCGAGCAATACAAAAAATTGGTGGATCGCGGTGTAGTTCTGCTGGCCGAGGAGGCAGGCCAGCTTTGCGGATTTATTTGCGCACAGCAGGTCGCGGGCGAATGGGAGATCGAGAACGTGGTGGTGTCTGCCGAGTTCCTCCGCCGCGGCATCGCCAATCAGTTGGTGCGCGCGTTGATTCAGCGCGCGCACATTGAGGCTGCGTCAGCCATTCTGCTCGAAGTTCGCGATTCGAATCTGCCGGCCCGCCGGCTATACGAAAAACACGGATTTCGCGAGGTAGGCCGCCGAAGGGTGTATTACAGGGATCCGGTGGAAGATGCGATTCTGTACGCTCTTCGCTTCAACCGCTGATCCTGGCCGAAAAGCCTTAGTTTCTGCACTGGTTTCTGTGCAACTTCCGTACCCCAGGGCCCTCTGACCACGGTGGAAATTAATCTATGAAATTTCATTGAACCCCGACCGATCCCTGTGCTACTTTTTAATCGTGCAGTAACAATCAGCAGGAGGTCTAGCAAGGATGCTGACTCCAAGAGACCAACTCCTGACCGGCAATGATCAGTTCCAGCGGCTGGTTCAGGAGCACTCGCAATATTCCCAACGGCTGGAATCCCTCACCCAGAAACGATACCTCACCGATGATGAAAAACTGGAAGAAGTGCGGCTGAAGAAACTAAAGCTGCGCCTGAAAGACCAGATGCAGAGTCTGGAGCATCAGTTCCAACGGCAGTCTGCCTAGACAGCCGAACTTGGATTGGCCGGGCTTGGATTAGCCGAGTCTGGATCGGTCGAGCTTGGACTAACCGGCTTGGGCAATTGGGCCTGAACCTTAAGGTCGCGAACCGTAGGGAGTTGATCCTTGTCGACGTGCCGGGCGCTTCTAAGCGCCTTTTTTTATTGCGGTTATGTAGAATACCGCAGCTCCGCTCTATAATCATTCTGAATTCCCATGGTGCGTGACGGCTACTTCTACGGTGTGGGCTGTCTTCTGGCTGCGGGTGTGATAGCGTGGCTGGCGGTTTGGCCCTACGCTGTCCCAATTTTGCTGCTGGCAGCTTTCTTTCTCTGGTTTTTCCGCGATCCCGAGCGCCAGATTCCTACGCTCCCTGGGGTCGTCGTTTCTCCCGGTGATGGCAAGGTGACCGATGTTTCGGTCGTAACCGCTGGCGGACTCTCGCGCCACCGTATCAGCATCTTCCTCAGCGTTTTCGACGTCCACGTGAACCGCTCGCCGATCGCCGGCGTGATCCGCGACGTGCGCTATCAGCGCGGCAAGTTCCTCAACGCCATGTCTGGCCATTCGGCGGAGGAGAACGAGCAGAACATCGTTACCGTGGAAGGTGAAGGCCGCACCGTAATATTCAAGCAGATCGCTGGCCTGATCGCGCGCCGCATCGTTTTCAACTTTAGAGTAGGAGATCAGGTAGCCTGCGGCCAGCGCGTGGGGCTCATCAAATTTGGCTCTCGCGTCGATGTTTTGTTCGATCGCGATGCCGAAGTCCAGGTGAAGCCCGGCGATCGCGTCAAGGGAGGGGCGACGGTACTTGCTCTCTTGCCGGTCACGCCACCGGTTCATGCCGGCACGGCCGGCGAGCGGCAGGCACGTTGAAGTGGAAGAGCTAAAAATATGGACGAGCTAGAGCCACGTCGTCGTGAGTCCGACCGTCCCCGCGGAAAATTGCGCAAGGGCATGTATATACTGCCCTCGCTGTTCACCACCGGGAACATCGCAGCTGGATTCTACGCGATTTTGCAGACCGTGCATGGCAGTTCGGGTGAAACCTGGCACTTGGACTATGCCGCCATAGCCATCGGCTTTGCCGTATTGTTTGACGGTCTCGACGGCCGCATCGCGCGCATGACCAACACCTCCAGCGATTTTGGCAGGGAACTCGATTCGCTGGCGGACGTGATCACCTTCGGTGTTGCTCCGGCCCTGCTCGCCTGGATGTGGGGATTTCATCTGTTGCCCATGGTCATTGCGCCCGAGCTGCGCCAGAAAATGACTGAGCTGGGCTCGGTAGCCTGCTTCGCCTTCCTCATCGCAGGTGCCAGCCGCTTGGCGCGCTTCAATATTGCGAAGAATCCGGAGCCTTCGAATCCCGGACGTCCGGGTAAGAAATACTTCGTGGGCATGCCGATCCCAGCCGGCGCGGGAGTCGTTGCGGCCATCGTTCACTACTCCGCCGGGGAGCCCATAACTTCCTGGTGGACGGCGATGAGCTGGCTGATGATGGTCGTCGTCATCGGCTATCTCATGGTCAGTACCTGGCGTTTCTATAGCTTCAAGGATATTGATTTTCGTTCGCGCCATCCTTTCCGCTTGATTGTGCTGTTTGGCGTGGTCGGCGCGTCCATCTGGTTCTTTTCCCGTCCGGCGCTCTTCATTATCGCGATTTTATACATGGCTTCCGGAGTCCTCTGGCGTCTGCAGTGGATCTTCCATCGCAAGACCCCGCCTGCACCTCCGGTGTACCGGGAAGCATCTCACACTCCATGACTCCCGTTTCGAAGCCTCTCGTTTCGAAATCCGCCGCCTCGCAGGCTCAGTCTGACGCCCGCGGCGCCAACCTTTATCGCGTGGCCATCGTCGGCGCGGCCTCACTCAAGGGAAAAGAGATCGCCGAGATCCTGCGCGAACGGAATTTTCCCGCCGTCGATGTGCGCTTGCTCGATGAAGACGAGTCGCTTGGCCAACTCGAAGCGGTCGGCGACGAGATAAACTTCATCCAGAGCATCCGATCGGAACAGTTCGAGCGCGTGGACTTTGCCTTCTTCGCTTCCGACCCACGCTCGACCCGCAGTAACTGGAAAGCGGCCCGCGACCTCGGCGATACCATCGTGGATCTCACCTACGCGCTGGAAGATGAGGCGGGAGCAGGAGCAACGATCCGTTCGCCCTGGATCCAGCGCCAGACCGGCCAGCCCATTGCCCCGGAGTTGCAGCCGGGCCCGGTGGTGGTGGCCCATCCCGCGGCTACGGTCCTGGCGATGCTTGTCTTGCGCAGCCAGAAGGCTGCCAAAATCGAACGCATAGTCGCGACCGTGTTTGAACCAGCGTCCGAGAACGGCCAGAAGGGGATGGACGAACTGCACGAGCAGACCGTGAACCTGCTCTCCTTCCAGGAGTTGCCGAAGAATGTGTACGACATCCAGGTGGCCTTCAACATGGTGCCACGCTTCGGACAGAGATCCGAGTTGGCGCTGGACGCCGTGTCCCAGCGCATCCGGAAACACTACCGGAGTATTGCCCATGGCGCCGCCGAGCCTGCGTTGCAAGTGCTGCAGGCGCCCGTCTTTCATGGCCACGGCTTTTCGGTTTATCTGGAGATGGAGAAGCCAGTCGCAATCGCGGATTTGTCCCAGGCCCTGGCCGGAGAGCACGTGGTCGTGAGCGGCAGCCCGGAAGATACGCCCACCAATGTGAGCGCAGCGGGGCAGGGCGATATCCTGGTCTCAATCGCCATCGATGCGAATCACAAAAACGGCGTGTGGCTTTGGGCAACCACCGACAACCTGCGCATTGCCGCTTTGACCGCAGTCGAATGCGCCGAGACCATGACCGCATCCCGCCCCCGGGGTCAGATTCAATGAGGTCAGATTCAATGATCTTAGGGATGCACCGGCTGCGGAAAAATTCGATTCCGCGCCTGGTTTTGGGTAGCGCAGCGCTTCAGCGCTGCGATAACTGGCTCGCCTCCACCGGCTTTAGCCGCTGCGGTCAGACTGCTGCGCAGGCAGTACCTTCCCCGCAGCCTGTGACGATACGCGGGGCCGCCGCAACTGTCCTCGCCGTGTGCCTGGCCGCGTCCGGCTGCGGCTACCACCGCGCCGGAAATGCCATCGAACTGCCGCAGAACATCCACACCGTCGCGATTCCCGGCTTCGTGAGCCACAGCCAGACGTTTCGCATCGAGCAACTGCTAACGGATGCCGTCGTCCGCGAATTTGACGCCCGCACCCAGTATCACGTCGTCCACGATACGCACGGCGACGCGGATGCAACTCTGAAGGCGACGGTTTTATCCGCATCGGCGACCCCGCTCGCCTACGACTCCACAACCGGGCGCGCCGTCAGCGCCCTGGTCACCGTGAGCGTACAGGTGACACTGACTGACCGTCAGGGCAAGGTGCTCTTCGAAAACCCTTCCTATCTTTTTCACGATCAGTACGAAATATCGCGCGATCTCCCCAGTTTCTTTCAGGAAGATTCTCCGGCTGTCGATCGCCTGTCGCGCGATTTCGCCCGCACCCTGGTAGCCAATATCCTGGAGGCCTACTGAATGCGCGCCTTCAGTCAGGCCGACCGCTTTCTCTCCGAACTTGAGTCGCGCAAGCTGAAGCCGGCTTACGTGCTGGTGGGCGATGAAGCATTTTTTCGCAAGCGCTGCCGCGATGCCGTTCTTGAGCACCTGGTCGCGCCCGACTCGCGGGACTTCGGCTTGTTCGAGTTCGACCTCGCCGAAACTTCGCTGAACGAGGTTCTGGATCGCGCCCGTACCCCTTCGCTGATGGCGCCGTTTCAGGTGTTCTTCGTGCGCGGCGTGAAGACCTTGTTTGGCCGCGGCTCGAACGAAGAAAAGATTGCCGCCATCGCCGACTACTGCAAGAATCCCAATCCCGACGCGCTCCTGGTTTTTGTCGCCGATCACATCAGCATTCCCGCCGACGCCCGCCGCATGGAGATGACGGACAGGGACCGCTACCAGAAAATCCGCGAAGACCTGGGCCCGTTCTGCGGCATTGTGGAACTGTCTCGCGTCCAAGAGGGTGAGGCCGTCCGCTGGATCGCCGAGTACTGTGCCACCCGCGAGGTCAAGATGGACGCCGACGGCGCACGCGAATTAGTGGATGCTCTCGGCGGAGACATGATGATGGTGTCGAACGAACTGGAGAAGCTGATCCTCTACGTAGGCGAAAAGAAGAAAATCACCCTCGGCGATGTCGAGACCATGGTGTTAGCCGCGAAACAGCGCTCGCTCTATGAGTTGACCGATGCGATTTCTTCCAAAGACCGAGTGCACGCCCTCGAAATCCTCGATGCGCTGCTCTCGACCGGCGACGGCGAAGAAGCTGCCATTGGCCATCTCTACATGCTGGCCAAGACTTTTCGCCAGATGCTGGTGATCCTGGAGCGCAACGTGCGCGACCAGCGCATGCTTTGGGCGGCATTGTGGCAGGGCTTTCGCGTGCCGCCGTTTGCCGCCGACGATATCATCCGGCAGGCGCGGCGTTACAAATCGAAGCGCGAACTGACGCGCGCCATTCGCCTGGTCGCGAAAGCCGATCTGGCGCTGCGTTCGAATCCTCCCGGCAAGCGCCTGATCCTCGAAAAGCTGGTTCTGGATCTGGCCACCGAGCCCAAGCTCGAAGCCGCCGGCGGATGGATGCAGGAAGAACTACCGGTGTGATGTGAGCCTCAGGACGCGATGCTAAGCCCAGGCGACGTCATTTCGTATTTGGAGATGTGCGCCCCGTTTGGACTGAATCTCCAACGGGGGATGAACTATCGGATTAGGGATGGCGAGAGTCTCATTTTGATGAGCCAGAGATTCGGCGCGCCCTATCAGGATAGGGTCGAGCAGGACGGACGCATCATCATCTATGAGGGGCACGACCTACCGCGGACAAAAGGAGTTGTTGATCCCAAGATTGTCGACCAACCCGAGTTTCAGCCGAACGGTAAGCCAACCCAGAACGGACTGTTTGCAGAGGCAGCAAGAAGGTCGAAGGACGGAATTTCCCCGCCGGAACGGGTGAGAGTCTTTGAGAAGATCCGCGATGGAATATGGGCTTACAACGGAGTCTTTGAACTGATCGATTCGTGGCAGGAGGAATCTGGACCTCGAAAAGTGTTCAAATTCAAACTGCAACTGGTGGGCGACGTGCCGTTTGCGGGGAGGTCTCCCAGCGTCTATCTTGAGGATGACCGCGTTATCCCCACCCACGTTAAGCTGGAAGTGTGGAAACGGGACAAGGGGTGCTGCGTGAGGTGTGGCAGTGCAAAGAATTTGCATTTCGACCACATAATCCCTTACTCCCTTGGAGGGTCGTCTAAAGCCTCCGAAAACATCCAGCTGCTGTGCGCCAAACATAACCTTGCAAAGCACGATGCTATTGAGTGACTACGCTTGAATTCTCAGCATAAATTGGCCGTGGAAATTGAGGCCTACCTTCAGCGAATCAAGTACGCAGGAGAAGTTCGACCGACCGAAGCAACGTTGCGTTCCCTCCATCGCGCCCATCTCTTCACCGTCCCTTTCGAGAATCTCGACATCAGTCTGGGACGAGAAATCGTTTGTGACGAAGCCCGTATTCTGCACAAGATCGTGAACGAACACCGCGGCGGCTTCTGCTACGAACTGAATGGAGCCTTCGCCGCCCTGTTGCGAGCCTTGGAATTTCAGGTGACGCTGCTCTCCGCCCGCGTCGCTCGCGAAGATGGCAGCTACGGCCCCGAATTCGACCACCTCATCCTGCGCGTCGATCTCGAGGAACCGTGGCTGGCCGACGTCGGCTTTGGAGAGGGCTTCCTGGAACCGTTGCGCCTCGATTCAGCCCTCGAGCAGCCACAGAACGGCCGCGTCTATCGTCTGACATCCCGCCCGGAATCCCGTTCGTCCATCGATGCCGGCTTCGGACTGGAGGTCATGGTTGAAGGCAAGTGGAAAAGAGAATATGCATTCACCCTCCAACCCCGGGAACTCTCCGAGTTTGCTGGGATGTGCCACCATCATCAGACCTCGCCAGAGTCGCATTTCACGCGCCAGCGAATATGCTCGCTGGCTACTCCCGAAGGTCGAGTCAGTCTATCTGACAACAAGCTGATTCAGACACACGGAGGTTCCCGACAGGAAACGTTGCTCTCTGGAGACCAGGAATGGCGCGCGAAGCTGAGCGAGCTTTTCGGAGTGATTCTGCCGCAGAGCGCCAGCCAGAATGAGCCGCGGCAAGAACAACGGTAGAGACGGGGCTTGCCCCGTCTTGCCGCACCCGCGCCAATAGTCCTTTACCCCTTCGCCTCAGCCACTGCCCGTCGTAGCTCGTCAACCTCCGGGAAGAGCGCCTTAAGCTTCACCACGCGGTCCAGTTGTTGCCGAGCCAGCGCGGCTTGACCATTCTTGGCATAAGCCAGTCCCAGGTGGCAGTTGAAGAGCGCGTTGTCCGGCTCCTTTTTCACCGCTTCCTTGAAAAGGTTAATCGCGGACGTGTAGACACCTTTGTGATAGAAAGCCCACCCCAGCGTGTCGGCGGAGTTCGCATTATCGGAAAGCTGACGCCGCGCCGTCTGCGCCATCGTGAAGGCGAGGTCCACATTCCCACCCTGCTGCAGCATTACGTATGCCAGATTGTTCGAGGCATACGGATTGTCCGGCTGAATCTCAAGCACCTTCTTGTACTGCTGTTGCGCGTGGTCCCAATCCTGCTTGCTCTCATAGATGCTGCCCGCCAGCAGGTAGAATGCGACCTCCTTGGGATTGGTCTTGGCCCCATCCAGATAGGTTTGCAACGCCTGATCCGTGGCCCCGCGCTGGTTTTGCACCTCGCCGAGCTTAAACCGTGCCTCGCTGTTCTTTGCGTCCAAGTCGGAGGCTTGTTTGAACTCCTGTTCCGCCCCCACTAGATCCTTTTTCTGTTCCATCAGAAGCTGACCCAGTATGATATGAAACCCGGGATTCTGGGGATACCTGGCCAACTGTGTCTTGGCGGTAGCAATGGCCCGGTCCGGCTGCTTCTGTATCAGGTCCACGTTAAGCACGCCGCCCAGCGCTTCGGTGGAATTCGGATTCTGATCCAGCGCCTGCTGGTAGGCTTTTTGCGCTTCGACGAACTGGTTCTGTGCCATCCGCAGGTTGCCCAACTGCACATAGGCGGCGGGATTATTGGGCTCCTTCGTCAGCGACCGGTGAATGTACTCATCCGCCGTTGCGAACTGCTTGCGATCGATATCGGCCACCGCACGCAAGAGGTATCCGTCAGGAGCGTTTGGCTGCCAGGCGATGATCTGGTCCGCTTCCGTTGCCAACCCCGCGGCATCACTCCGGTGGATGGCAATGCCCGCCAACGCCCGGTGGGCTTCCACAATGTTCGGTTGCAGTCGAACTGCATCGCGCCACTCGGCTTCTGCCCGGCTGGCGTTGCCCTGTTGCTCGAATGCCAGGCCCTGCTGGTAATGCGCCACCGCGTTATCGGGATCGTTCTTCAGCACCGCTTGCAGCGTATTGACGGCGTCGCCGGCCTTGCCGTCCCGAATCTCAATCTCGCCCTTGTAAACCTGCGCAACTTCGTCATTCGTCTTCGCCTTCAGGATTTCGTCATTCAGCTTGCGCGCGTCGCCGATCCGGTCGGTCAGGATCAGCAGCTGAATGTAATTCTCCTTCACCACCATGTCCTTGGGATGGGCCTGATACAGCGCCGCATACTCGGCCGTGGCCTTGTCGAACTGGTTATTGGCAAAATAGAAATCGCCCAGCATGCGGTAGCCCACGGAATTATTCGGAAAATCCTTCTTCGATTGGCGCAGGAATTCCTCGGCTTGGTCAAGCTTGTTCTCCGCCATGTACAAGCTGGCCAGCGAGAGCCTGGGGTTGGGATCGTCCGCTGCCGACGCAATGGCTTGCCGATACCACTGCTCTGCCTCGGGAAATCGCCCGCGTGTCCGGTAGAAATTTCCCAGCGAAAGCAGCGCATTCATGGACTTGGGATCGAGTCCGGCCGCTTTCTTGAAATTCGCCTCCGCGTCGTCCCACTTCTCCCCCTGCATCTGCAGCATGGCCAAATTCAGATAAGAGCCGGAACGTTTGGGATCCAGCCGCAGTGCCTCTTTCATGTCCGCCAGCGCGGTGCTGGTGTCATTCATACCGGCGTCGTAGGTGGACCGAGCGATGTAGAAGTCGGGATTGTTGGGTTGTTTTTGCTCCAGCAGGTCCAGATGCACCTTCGCGGCACTGAACTCCCGAGCCATGATCAGCAGGTTGGCCATGTCAAGGTGCGCCGCATAGTTGTCCGGCTGCAGTTGGACCGTGGTCGACAGCTCCTGGATTGCAGTCCTCCCGTCCCCCAGTTTCAGCGCCGTCAGCGCCAGCTTGTAGTGCGCCTCGGCGAAACGTGTATCCACTTGAATCGCGTTCTCGAACTGAATCGCCGCTTCCCTGTACTGCCCTTTGTCGAAGTAGCGCTGGCCGCTCTCCAGGTACTTCTGCTTGCGCACGTTCGGATCCCGCGACGAGCACCCTGTCAGCAACGCCCCCAGCAAGCACACCGCCGCTATTGCAATTTGAAGTCTTGACCCCTTGCCCTTACCCATATCTATGAACGCCTCACATCACGCAAACTTTGTCTTTTCAATGCCCTACTGCACCAAGGTACTCTCTGGCTCGAAGCCAGAGAAGTTACTGCCATTATTACCGCAAACTCGGTCAACGGAAAGTACCGATCGGCCCTGTCTTTAGAGCATACGCTCGTGTACAGGCGCTTTGGTAATCTGCCCCAACCGCCCGCCGCATGCCATAGTTTAATCGGCTATGACTCATTTCCCCCAAAGCAATGTCAACCGGCGTTCGCCCAGAGTACAACTTAACGGATCGATCTCGGCCGCAGTGGTGGCCGAGGGCGGTGAGCGGACGCGCGCAAAACTACAATCCATTTCCATCACCGGCGGATTGCTGCAGTTGCAGCACGAGCTTTCTACCGGAGACTTCGTCGAAATCGCCTTCCACACCCGATCGGGGGCCATCTGCGGTATGGCCGAAATGCTGCACCCGACGCGCAAGTATCAGAGCGCGTGTCTTCAGCCCTTCCGCTTCATAGCCCTGGCCGACGAGGACGAGCGCAAGCTGCGCATGTCCCTCGATTCCGCTCTGGACCGCAGTTTCCTGGACCCGGCTTCCGAGCGGATTCAGGCGCCAAAAGGATTTTGAGACCCCGAATTCTGAGTCGCCTGCTCACCGGCAGGTTCGGCTTGCCGCTATACTGAGTCGTAGCGGGTTGCGGAAAACTCGGGCTTTGTATCAGGGCATCCGCTTTAGCGATGCCGAAGGCTGTCGAAATCAGACGCCCCTTCAGGGGTTCCTCATCGAAAGTCGCCTTCTTCCGTGCCCTGCTCCGGGATGAAGAGCCAGACCATCACCAGCCAGACCATCACTCACTCCGCCGAGGAGACAATCGCCTTCGGGCGGAAGCTTGCCGCCGCACTCTCTCCTCCGCTCATCGTGCTGCTGCGCGGCGACCTCGGGGCGGGAAAGACGACCCTGGTGAAGGGGATTGCCGAGGGCTTCGAAGCCGCTCGCGCCGACGACGTGACCAGCCCGACCTTCACCCTCGTCCACGAATACCGCGGCCCTCGCGCCACTCTCTATCACATTGACCTTTACCGCATCGATACCCCGCGCGACCTGGAAACCCTCGGCCTTGACGACCTGCTCGCCCCCAACTGCATCTTACTGATAGAGTGGGGAGAGAAGTTCCGTCGCTTCGAACGCGACTGGAACGTGGAAATTACCCTGGAGCAAGCGGGGGAAACTGTCCGTAGAATCTCGCGGACCACCCGTTGAATCTCGGGATTTACCCAGGCTGGCACACTGCAGAATTGCGGAGTCTCTTTGCCGAGAATGGACCGCCAACAGTAGACAGCCAAGATCTCCCCGGCGCATCTCAATCATAGAACCTGGAGCCGTAATCGACTTGAAGCTACGCTATTCCATACTTGCAGGCCTGCTAACCGTCTCGATCTTGTCCTCCTCGACTTTTTGCGCAGGTCAAAGCGCCCCGCGGACTCAAACACCGGACCCTGCCCAATGCCCCCAGTCGCCCGCCCCCAGTCCTCCAAACCAGGGCAAACCCGGAGCCCAGCCCTCTGCCCAGAGTAATTCTCAGGATCCAAGCGGCCCAGTCCATGAAGATACAGAGAAGAAGAAGAACGACCGGATGTTTTACGTGATGCCGAACTACTTGACGGTAGATGGTCAGTCGCAAGTGCCGCCAGTCTCCTGGAAAGAGAAGTTCGCCATGGCAGCAAAGGGCTCCTTCGACCCATATGAATTCACGATCATCGGTATTGTGGCGGGCATCCGCCAGGCGGAAAATTCCGATCCGGCGTTCGGTCAGGGAATGAAGGGATACGCGAAGCGCTATGGAGCCGCTTTCGCCGATCAGGTGGATGGCAATATCATGGTGGGCGGCGTTTACCCCACGATCCTGAAGATAGATCCTCGCTACTTTCGATTGGGCAGGGGCCCCTTCGTGCATCGCTTTGGCTATGCCATCAGCCGTATTTTCGTCGCCCGAACAGACTCCGGCGCTCACCTGTTCAACATTCCCGAGTTTGCCGGCAACGCAACCGCGATTGCCATTTCCAATGTCTATTATCCCGCCTCCGATCGGAACTTCTACGCGAATTTCAACAACTGGGGAACGCAGATGGGCCTCGACGCCTTCGGGAATGAACTGAAAGAGTTTTGGCCGGATGTTCACGGCTATTTGCAGCGGAGACACGCCCGCCACCTGCAGAAAGCCATCGACCGCCAGTAGTCGGCATGCATCCAAACGCCGGTTCCAACAATCCAACTCGGAGGGCGGGAAATGCCTGAAGAGTGGAGCAGATACGGCCCGAAAGCAAAAATCCGGATTTGGGGGAAGATTTGAAAGCGATTCGATCATTTTGCATGGCGGTAGCGCTGGCGGGGATGTTGGGAACGACGTCTGTTCAAGCCCAGGGACCAACGAACGCGCCGGAACACTCCCAAGAAGCAACGGTGCGGCGGGGGCTGGACGATGTTTCTCTGCTCACCCAGGACTCTCAGCCGGCGACAGCGGATGGAAAATCCTCTCTGCCAGACGCGCCGATGCCCAACGTCAGCCCCGCAGAATCAAATAACCCCAATGACCAGTATGGTAAACAACCCAAGAGAATTCTGTGGGTCATTCCAAATTACCGTGCGGTCAGCGCCAACACGCATTTGCCTCCGCTGAATTTCAAGAATGAACTCTGGCTGGCGACCCAGGATACGTTCGACTACTCCGATTTCATTTTCGTGGGAGGGCTCGCGGGAATTTCGTTGGCCGGCAAATCGCAGCCGTCCTTTGGGCAAGGCGCTGAGGGCTTCGGTCGATACTACTGGCACGTCTTTCTCGACGGCAGCATAGAAAACTACATGACGGAAGCGATCGTCCCAGCGGCGACGAAAGAAGACCCCAGATACTATACGCTGGGCAAAGGCGGATTCATTAAGCGGACCGATTATGCGGTAAGTCGGCTGTTTATCACCAGGACCAACGCTGGAAGGAGCACCCTCAATTTGTCCGAGATCGTGGGGGCTGGAGCGGCCGCGGGCATCGGCAATGCGTATTACCCGGCAGAATCTAACCCCTTCGTGAAAACGTATCAACGCTGGGGAACGCAGGTGGGCTTGGACGGCGTGTTCAACGTATTAAAAGAGTTCTGGCCGGACATCAATCAAGCGGTGTTTCACGGAAAATACTAATCCCCTGTACAAGCACTACCTTAATTGTAACTGGCGCAGCCCAGGGCGGAACATGACTACCAAGGTAGGATTTCATGTTGCGTGTTAATCCCAGCCGCGGGCAGCTTGCCCGCGCGCTCCATTCCAGGACCACTGAGAACAATTCACAACCGCGAACCAGGCAAACGCCAACACGCGAGCGCGCATTCTGTTGACATCGTGACCCATGATGCCCCGGCCTGGTAACCTCATCGGTTCTTCCTCCTGTCTTTCCTCATCCAATCAGAGGATGCCCTCAAGAGCCGAAGCAACCATCAGGAAAGCCACCGAGCCAGATCTGCAAGTGGGCTTAATCTGCGCCGACCGCAACGGCAATCGCATCCGCATCGACCGTATTGCTATTGATATTGCCCGCGGCGCCCGGACCCTTTCCTACCATTTTCTGAACGACGAACTGCGTGTTCAGGAAGGCATCCAGGAGTGCTCCATCGAGCAATTCCTGAGGGAAGGCTGGTACATCGCAGCTCCAGGTCGAACCCTGTAGCAGGCTGCGGCAAATTACCACCAGGCTAGGATAAGGATCCACCACCAGGCAAGGATAAGAAATCAAAGATAAAGATAGAGATAGAGATAAAGATCAAAGATAAAGGGTTCGTAAACTCCTCGCGCTGCTTTACGAACTCTTTATGGACGTTTTACTCGAAATTTATGGCTCCTCGTGTCCAATAGACGGAGTGGTTCGAGGGCCTTCCCGTGGGGCCCGGAAAAACCGACCGAACCTAGAAAGGGTATCTGATGTCGATCCAGGAAGTATCAGCGGAACAATTAGCGGAACTCTTCCACCATTATCACCAGGCGCTTGCCCCGGATTTTGGCTGCGCGACCCAATCCACACCCGAATCATGGGACGAGATATCGCAGCCCGAAAAGAATCGCATGGTAGCCGCCGCGCGCCTCGCCATATTGGAAGTGGCCTCGACCTCCAAGGAAGCCGACGACCCGAGACGCTATTTTGCCAAGCCGGGCGCCGCCGAATGGGGTTGCTAGCGCGGAAACCAACCGGTCGGAAATAAACTCGACCGCGGCTAGTGTGGCAAATACCCCGACTCCATCGGCAGTTTCCCGTCTACTCTGACCACCCCCACGCGATCCGTGATCGATCGCTCTTCCACGAACCCGATCGCGCCCGGAGTGGAGGCCACAGTTTCGATCACATCCGCATCCGTCCCTACTGTCCGGATCGAATCTTCATGCGAGGTGAGCAGTGTCTTCACCTCCGCCTCGGTCATCTTGGTCAGATGTTCCAAAGTGACCATCTCGTCCCGCGAAGAGCTGTGCAACACCAGTACCACATTCTTGCCGTCAGCCCACTTCTTCACTTCCCCTTTGAAAATCTTCGCTAGATGAGCGGACGTGACGTTCTGAACAGTGTTGTCCTTATTGACCACGACCGCCATATGATGCGCAAAACATGGCGTAAGCGACAACGTCACCCACGCACTGAGGCAGAGAATCCGCGAATACTTCATATGACCTAAGGTTAACCTCGTTGTCTGAGATTCTTGTCAAAAAATTGTCAAAAGTGCGGCAGGAATCAGTCTTGTCAACGAACTAGCATGCCGCGGAAAAACTTGGTGGTCCACTCGATTTTGGGTGGCGCAGCGGTTCACCGCTGCGATGGAGGGCTTGCTACCAAGCCGGCTTTAGCCGCTGAGGGCCACCGCGGCTTACATCGCCACTCTTTCAGCAGCCTCCTAGCGGATTTCAGAACCCCATGATGTTGTATCCGCAATCCACGTAGATAGTCTCGCCCGTGATGCCCGAACTCGCATCGGAAGCGAGGAACACCCCCGTGCTACCCACCTCGCTGACTTCCACATTGCGTTGCAAAGGCGCGCGCTCGGCGTGCCCTCTCAGCATCTCTCCCATGCCCGAAATGCCGCGCGCCGCCAGCGTCTTGATCGGCCCGGCGGAAATGGCGTTGACGCGAATCTTCCGCCGCCCCAGATCGGAAGCCAGATAACGCACCGTGCACTCCAGCGCCGCTTTGGCGACGCCCATCACGTTATAGTTGGGGACAACTTTTTCCGCGCCGTAGTAAGTCATGGTCATGACGCTGCCCCCGTCTTCCATCAGCGGCGCCGCCGCCCGGCACACCGCGATCAGCGAATACACGCTCACATCGTGCGCCACCCGAAAGCCCTCGCGCGTCGTGTTCACGAAGTCGCCCTTCAGTTCTTCCGCCGGAGCGTACGCCACGCTGTGCACCAGCACATGCAGCTTGCCGTAACGCTCTTTGAGCTTCACGAACAGCTCCGCAATCGCTGCATCGTTCGAAACGTCGCACATGAATCCTTCCGCGCCCGGCAGCGACAGTATCAGGTCTCTGGCTTCCTG
>Ga0116134_1000458_pt1 | contig 21327 bp, 15 predicted proteins | sample June2015DPH_19_5_FD_89737 | JGI IMG/M metagenome (GOLD analysis project Ga0116134, IMG submission 89737) | Peatland microbial communities from SPRUCE experiment site at the Marcell Experimental Forest, Minnesota, USA - June2015DPH_19_40 | ecosystem: Environmental > Terrestrial > Soil > Wetlands... | reverse complement strand
CAGGATCGCGGCCGGCAGCAACAACGGCAGGATGGTCGGGTACCGGTTGACCGTGGTGTGGTTGTAGTGCGTCAGCACGCTCGGGTCCAGCATCGCCGTGCTGGACAGCGGGACGTAGGCGAGGAGCAGCCCGATGAGCATGGCGCCGGTATCACCCATGAAGATCCGCGCCGGGTAGAAGTTGTGCGGCAGGAAGCCGAGGCACATGCCGGCCAGCAGCGCGGCCACCAGCGCCGGGACCGACTGGGAGTGGATGCCGACGACGCGGGCGAGCGTGTAGGAGTACACGAGGAATGAGCAGGCCGCGATGGCGACGATCCCCGCGGCCAGCCCGTCCAGCCCGTCGATGAAGTTGACCGCGTTGATCGTGATCACGACGAGCAGGATGGTCAGCGTGAGGCTGAGGTCGGGCGGGAGGATGTAGACGCGGGCGCTCGGCCCGGGCACCCAGGACAGCTCGACCTGGCTCCAGACCAGGATCCCGCCCGCCGCCACCTGAGCGGCGAGCTTGCTGATCGCGCCCATCCCCCAGCGGTCGTCGATGATCCCGGTGATCACCAGCAGGCCGCCCGCCAGCAGCAGGCCGGGCACCGTCCTGGTTGAGGGGAACGCCTCCCGCAGGTAGGTGAGCTGATTGGCGACGAGCAGACCCGCGGCCAGGCCGCCGTACATGGCCAGGCCGCCGAGCAGCGGCGTCGGCACCACGTGCACGTCCCGCGTGCGAGCAGCGTGCATCGCATTGGTGGCGATGGCACCACGCCGGACCAGCGGCGTCAACAGGTAGGTGGTCGCGGCGGCGAGCAGCAGCGCGAGAACGTACTCCCGCACGCTAGATCAGCCAGCCGCGGCAGAGTTGGCGGACATTGTTAGCCACTTTAGCTTGCGGGGCAAGCGCCCGGCCGCGACTACGGGCCGACGGCGTCTATTTGCCGGCCGTGTCCTTCGCGTCCGGGGAAGACTCGCTGGTCTTCGCGGGGGTTCCGGCCGGGGCCGGAGAGGGCGCGGGCGCGGGGCCCTTCGGCAGACCCGGATCATCGGCCGCGACGGGAGCCGACGCGCCCGCAGGATCACCCGACGGGCCAGGCGCTTCGGCCACCTTGGACACCCCGGGCACATCGGCCCTGCCAGGCAGGCCACGCACGCCGGGGACACCGGCCCCGTCCGGCAGGCCACGCACGCCGGGGACACCGGCCCCGTCCGGCACGCCAGGCACATCGGCGACATCGGCCCCGCCAGACAGGCCAGGCACATCAGGGATGCCGGCCCCGTCAGGCAGGCCAGGCACGTCAGGGACACCGGCCCCGTCAGGCACATCAGGCACGCCGGCTGAGCCGTTGGCAGAGGCAGAGGCGGAGGCGGAGACGGGCACATCCTCGCCGGTCACCAGCGCCGCGACCTCGCGGAGACGGTCCATCGGGATGACCCCGGCCCGCAGCAGTCGCGGCACCGAACCCGTCAGGTCGATGATGGTCGACGCCACCCCGCCGGGGCACGGGCCGCCGTCCAGGTACACGGCGACCGAATCGCCCAGCTGAGCGAGTGCCTCGTCCGCCGTGGTCGCGGCCGGCTGACCGGTCCGGTTCGCGCTGCTGACGGCCATCGGGCCGGTCCTCTTCAGCAGGTCAAGGGCGACGGCGTGCAGCGGCATGCGGACGGCCACGGTGCCGCGGGTATCCCCCAGGTCCCAGGCCAGCGTCGGGCTGGACCGGCAGACCAGGGTCAGGCCACCGGGCCAGAACTGGTCGATCAGATCCTGCCCGAACGACCCCATGTCGTCGACCAGCGCGTTCGCGGCACGCACGGTGCCGACCAGCACGGGCGGCGGCATGTGCCGGCCGCGGCCCTTGGCGGCGAGGAGCCGGCTGACCGCCCACGACGTGAACGCGTCCGCGCCGATGCCGTAAACCGTGTCGGTCGGCAGGACGACCAGCTCGCCCTTCTGCACGGCCGCTACCGCCGCCGCGATCCCAGCCTTCCGCTGCTCCGGGTCGGAGCAATCGTAACGTTCGCTCATTGCCGCCTATCCCGTCATCCATCGGCTCGCTCACCCGGCCACGTCGCCGTGACGAAACGGTCCCGGCGGGCCAGATCCTTGTGGTTGCGCGTGTCACGCCAGCCGGCTTCCTCGCAGAACACCCAGTACACGGCGGCACCTTGGGGCGCGCCGTGCTCCACGGCGACCAGCCCGCCCGGGCGCAGCAGCCGCCGGGCGGCGCGCTCGACGCCGCGGATCGCGTCCAGCCCGTCCGCGCCGCTCCACAGCGCGGCCGGCGGGTCGTATTCTCCCACCTCGGGCGGCACCGACGCGCCGAGGGGGATGTAAGGCGGGTTGCTGATCACGAGATCAACTTTGCCGCCCAGCTCATGGAGCCCCTCGGCGCCGCTCCCCGCAGCGCCGCTCCCCGCAGCACTGCTCCCCTCAGCACCGGATGCTCCGCGACCGGATGAGGCGGGACTGGGCGCCGCGGTGAAGTCCGCGCCGTGCAGGCTCACCCGGCCCTTGGTGTACGGCGCGGCCAGCGCGCAGCGCTCAAGGTTGCGCCGCGTCCAGTCGCGGGCGATCGGGTCGGCTTCCACCATGTGGACGCGGGCCCGCGGAACCTCCTGGGCGATCGAGAGCGCGATCGCGCCGGAACCGGTCCCCAGGTCGGCGACGACCGGCTCGGCCACGTCCATCTCCCGCAGCCGGTCGATGGCCCAGCCCGTCATGACCTCGGTTTCGGGCCGGGGCACGAACACGCCGGGGCCAACCTCAAGCTCGAGATAACGGAAGTACGCGCGGCCGGTGATGTGCTGCAGCGGCTCGCGGGCCGCGCGGCGGCCGACCCCCTCCCAGAAGCGGGCGTCGAACGCCTCGTCGGGAACGGAGTACAGCTCAGTCCGGCGCACCCCGTGCACATGCGCCGCGATCAGCTCTGCCTCGGCGCGGGGTGATTCCACCCCGGCCTCGGCGAGCCGGGCCGCGGCGAGCGCGATCTCATCCAGCAACAGGCTCACCCGGATGGCTCCCGCCGCTGCTCACGCGCCGGCGTTCCCGTCGTCGCCACCGAGCTTCTCAGCCATCTCGGCGTCGGCGAGGGATTGGATCACCGCGTCCAGATCACCGTCGATGACCTGATCCAGGTTGTAGGCCTTGAAGCCCACACGGTGATCGGAGATGCGGTTCTCGGGGAAGTTATAGGTGCGGACCCGCTCGGACCGGTCGACGGTCCGGACCTGGCTGCGCCGCTCGGCCGAAGCCTTCTCATCGGCCTCGTGCTGAGCCTGGGCCAGCAGGCGGGCGCGCAGGATTCGCATCGCCTGCTCCTTGTTCTGCAGCTGGCTCTTCTCGTTCTGGCAGGAGACCACGATGCCGGTCGGGACGTGGGTGAGGCGCACGGCGGAGTCGGTGGTGTTGACGCTCTGGCCGCCGGGGCCGGAGGAGCGGAACACGTCCACCCGTACGTCGTTCGGATCGATGTCGACCTCGACCTGCTCGGCTTCGGGCATGACAAGAACGCCCGCGGCCGAGGTGTGGATGCGGCCCTGCGATTCGGTGACCGGGACCCGCTGGACCCGGTGCACACCGCCTTCGTACTTCAGGCGCGCCCAGGCGCCCTGGCCCGGCGAGGCGCCCTTCTTGCCCGCCTTCACCGCCAGGGTCGCGGCCTTGACGCCGCCGAGCCCGGTGACGGTGGAGTCGAGGACCTCGGTCGCCCAGCGGTGGCGTTCGGCGTAACGCAGGTACATCCGCAGCAGGTCCCCCGCGAACAGGGCGGATTCCTCGCCGCCCTCGCCCGCCTTGATCTCGAGGATGACGTCCCGGCCGTCATTGGGGTCACGCGGGACAAGCAGCCGCCGCAGCCGCCGCTCGAGCTCCGCCTTATGCCCCTTGAGCTGGTCGGCCTCGGCGGCGAAGGACGGGTCCTCGGGCGCAAGCTCACGCGCCGTCGCCTCGTCGGCCTCGGTCTGCTGCCACTCGGTGTAGGCGTTCACGATCGGGGTCAGCTCGGCGTACCGCCGGCCGAAGTCGCGGGCCTGGTCCTGGTCGGCGTGCACGCCGGGATCGGCTAGGGCACGCTCTAGCTCCGCATGCTCCGACGCCAGCTCGGCGAGCCGGTCGAACACAGTGATTCCTCCTACGTAAGCGCCACCGAACGTCCCGCGCCCGCGCCTGACGGCGCGGGACGCGTCAGCGCTCCGGTAACGCATTCGGGTTGAGTTCTCCGCAACATGCGCGGAGAACTCAACCCGATCATGTTGAGCTAATGAGCCTGGCGCGCTGATCCGCGCGCCAGGGGCTCCGGCCCGGCTTACTTGCTGTCGGCGCCTGCAGCCTTGCCGTCGGCGCCCGCAGCCTTGCTGCCGGTGCTTGCAGCCTTCTTGCCGAACCGCCGCTCGAACCGCGCGACACGGCCACCGGTGTCCAGGATCTTCTGCTTGCCCGTGTAGAACGGGTGGCAGGCCGAGCAGACGTCGGTGTGGATCTCGCCGTTGGCGGCGGTGCTGTGTGTGGTGAAGGTGTTCCCACAGCTACAGGTGACCGTGGTCGGAACATACTTCGGGTGAATGTCAGGCTTCACGTTAACTCCTGCCTCGTGCGGTCGCCGGGTCGCCACCAGCCGAGCCCATCTGGGGGCTGGCCGTCGTGACGTGAACCGGTACCACGTGGTCGCGGCTTCCTAGTGTGCCAGACCTTGCAACATTCCGTGGCCCCCGATGATTCCCGTCCGACTCTGAGCCGCGCCCCGCCCGGCCGCGCGCTACCGCCCCGGTCGGGGCCTGCCCGGCTGCGCGCTACCGCCCCGGTCGGGGCCTGCCCGGCCGCACGCCACCGGCCCGGCCGTGCCCCGCCCGGCCGCACGGCACTGATCCCTGCTCACGCTGGGCTCACGCTGGCCTGAAGCGGTCATAAAAGCTCATCTCGTCGCTATTGACATCGTTATCTACCGCGTGATTCGGTGACTTCGTGTTTAATTCAGCCATTTTATCTGCTTAAGCGCACATGACTGACCTATCCCGCACACGCTGCTTACCGGAAGGGCATCTCCTCATGACACGTGGTCGTACCAGGCGCATCACGTATGCACTGGTCACGGCGGCTACAGCGCTGGGAACAACGGTCGCCGCCGCGGGCACGAGCTCCGCGGCCACCTCCGCTGCCAGCGCTTCCGCCAAGCTGGTCACCAGCCCCGCCTCCCTCGTCAACCCGTTTATCGGCACCTCGGGCTCGGTGGACACCTTCCCCGGCCCGGACATGCCGTTCGGGATGATGCAGTGGAGCCCGGACACCTCGCCGGACCGCCCCGAGGGCGGCGGCTACGAGTACAACGACTCCCAGCTGATGGGCTACAGCCTCACCCACGTCAGCGGCCCCGGGTGCAGCGCGTACGGCGACGTCCCGATCCTGCCCACGGTCGGCGCGATCCCGTCCTCACCCACCGACGCCACGGACTCCTTCACCCACGCCAGCGAGACCGCGCAGGCCGGCTACTACGCCGACACGCTCGGCAATGGCGTCACCGTCCAGCTCACCGACACGACGCGGGCCGGCATCGGTTCCTTCAACTTCCCGGCCACCACCCAGGCCAACATGCTCATCAAGCTGAGCGACAGCGCCGACCAGGTGGACGGCACCAGCGCTCAGGTCGTCGGCAACGACGAGGTCGGCGGCTCGGTCACCGGAGGCCATTTCTGCGGTCAGAGCTCGCCGCCGGAGAACGACTACACGCTGCACTTCAACATCGTCTTCAACCACCCCTTCACCGCGAACGGCACCTGGGGCGGAACCAGTTCCTCGTCCTCGGTGACCAAGAACGCCAAGAAGGTCACGCAGAACAGCGTCAAGCACGCGGCCGCGGCCACCCCGAAGGCCGCACCCCCGGCCACCAAGGTCTTCGCGGGGAAACAGCCTGACCTGCACCCGCGGCCGAGCCCGCAGCCCACCGTGCACGGCGCGAAGGCCGGGGCGCCGCAGACCACGGTGACGAACCCGGACGGCATCTACCTGACCTTCGACACCACCAAGAACCAGACTGTGACGGCCAAGGTCGGCATCTCCTTCACCAGCGACGCCAACGCGTCGAAGAACCTGGGCGCGGAGATTCCCGCCTGGAACTTCAGCGCCGTGCGCAGCGCCAACGTCGCCGCGTGGAACAAGGTCCTCGGCAAGATCCAGGTCGGCGGCGGCGACCAGGCCCAGCAGACCGAGTTCTACACCGCGCTCTACCACGCGCTGCTGCACCCGAACGTCTTCAGCGACGACAACGGCCAGTACATGGGCTACGACGGCAAGGCCCGCACCGTGCCCACCGGGCACGCGGAGTACGCCAACTACTCCGGCTGGGACATCTACCGGGACCAGGTCCAGCTGGCCGCGATGGTCGCCCCGCAGCAGACCAGCGACTCGATCACCTCGATGCTGAACGACTACGAGCAGACCGGAATGCTGCCCAAGTGGAACCTGGGCGGCGGCGAGTCCTACGTCATGGTGGGTGACCCATCCGACTCGATCATCGCCGGCGCCTACGCGTTCGGGGCGCGGGACTTCAACGTCAGCGAGGCGCTGTCGGCGATGGAGTCCGAGGCGACCACGACCAACAACATCCGCCCGGGCAACGCCACCCTGCTCCAGGACGGATATCTGCCCTACGACGGGACCTACGGCTGCTGTAACTTCTACGGCCCGGTGTCCACGCAGCTGGAATACGACACGGCGGACTACGCGATCGCCGCGCTGGCCAAGGACACCGGCGACACGGCGAACTACACCAAGTTCGCCACGCTCGCGCAGAGCTGGGAGAACACCTTCAACGCGGGCACCGGCTACATGCAGGCCAAGCTGTCCAACGGCCAGTGGCTGCCAGGCTTCACCCCCGGCACCTCGGACGGCTTCGTCGAGGGCACGTCGGCGCAGTACACCCCGATGGTGCCGTTCAACCTCCAGGGCCTGATCAGGGCGCGGGGCGGGAACGCGGCCTGGGTCAGCTTCCTGAACAGCCTGACCTCCAACCTGACCAACCCGAGCGCCACCAACGCCGACCTGTCCAACGAGCCGAGCCTGGAGATCCCGTACGAGTACGACTACGCGGGAGCGCCGTACCTGGCCCAGCAGACCGTCCGCAACGTCGAGGACCAGCTTTACTTCGACGCCCCGGTCGGCCAGGACGGCAACGACGACCTCGGCGCGATGAGCTCCGCCTACGTCTGGGACGAGCTCGGCTTCTACCCGGAGACCCCGGGCACGCCGACCCTGGCCCTGGGCAGCCCGGTGTTCCCGAAGACCGTGGTGCACCTGGGCAGCGGATCGACCCTCACGAGCAACGCACCGAACGCACAGGATGCGGCGCCCTACATCCAGAGCATGACGGTCAACGGAACGGCGTGGAACAAGGCCTACCTGGACTACTCCACGCTCTCGTCCGGCGCGACGCTGAACTACACCCTCGGCACGACGCCGAACACGTCGTGGGCCGGCAGCGCCAGCGCGGCGCCGCCCTCGGACTCGACCGGTGAGCAGACGGCACTGACCTCGGCCGGCCCGGCCAGCGGGCTGGTCGTCCCCCCCGGCTCGACCGGGACCGCCACGCTGACGGTCACCAACCTGAGCGATCAGGCGATCACCGCTGACTGGACGGCGACCCCGTCCAGCAGCAACCTCTCGCTCACCCCGGCGTCCGGGACCCTGAACGTCCCGGCCGCCTCGTCGGCCACGGCCCAGGTCACCGTGACCGCAGGGGCGACCGAGGGCAGCTATTCGGTGGCGTTCGCGACCAAGCTCAGCTCGGGCACGGCGCTGCCGGCCACCGCGGTCGGCGTCGACGTGGCCAAACCCGGCGAGCTGTGGCCTTACTTCACCTCGATCGGCGTTTCCTCCGACGGGCAGGTGACGTCCTCGGGGTACAACGGCGACTCCTGGCTGTACTCGGCGAACGCGCTGGCCGCGGCCGGGGTGACGCCGGGCGGCACGGTCACCGCGAACGGCATCGCCTACACCTGGCCGAACGAGCCGGCGGGCACGAACGACTCGATCGAGGCGTCCGGCCAGACGATCCCGGTGTCGCTCCCGGCCGGCGCGACCACGATCGGCCTGCTCGGCAGCGCCACGGACGCCGCCGCCAGCGGCGCCACCGGGACGCTGACGGTCAACTACACCGACGGCAGTACCCAGCAGATCCCCGTCGCGTTCAGCGACTGGACGCTCGACGCGGGCAGCTACTCGCCGCTGCCCGGTGACACGGTCGCGGTGACGACGCCGTACCGGAACATCGACGACGGCACGTCCGACCCGACGACGACGTACGTGTACTCCGTCACCGGATCCCTGCAGTCGGGCAAGACGGTCGCCAGCGTCACGCTGCCCAGCCCGTCCGGCGGTTACGTCGGCGTCTTCGCCATCGGCACCGCCTGACCGAAGCCGTCCGGTGCCGGTTCCGCCGGCACCAGACGGCCGTGCAGTAGCGCGAAGCCCGGGCCCCGGCCGGCCCGGGCTTCGCCCAGACCGGGCGGCTGATGGGGGTGACCGGGAAACCATCCATCACGGCGCCGAGATCGCGCTGCTGCGCGACCTTTACGCCCGCCAGGTGCGCTAGACGGCGCCCCTTTTGCGGTACGGAGACCGGAGATGCCGGTTGCGGTACGGAGACCGGAGATGCCGGATACGCCGCGGCGCCCCTCTTCCCGCAGGGCCGCCGTTCGTTTTCAATGAAGGTGTGCGGAAACGCCGGATAGCGCGGGCTTCCGAGTCGACCGGCGGCAGGCGGCCTCGTACGGCGGGTCCCGGCACGGGAGGAAGGCGGGCCCAGTAAGGCGGGGCCAGTAAGGCGGGGCCAGTGCAGCAGGTCCCCGCCCACGAGGGAAGGAAAGTCGCGGAATTGTAACGGAATCCAGGACATGATCACCGGCGAACGAATGAACCATTCCTGGATTTTTTTCGTGGTCACGAGCAGGGGATGCAACATACGGCCCGGGAGGACAACGGATGCGACACCCGAAGAATCCCTTCTCCTCCGATGAGCCAGGTGACGACGCCTTCGAGTGTCGGCGCGACGACCAGGATCCGGCCACGGAGGCGCCGGGGCGGGGCAGAGGTACTCCTCCACCGCTGCCACACCGCGCCGGAGATTCGGGATTCCGGCCGCACGGCCGCCAGGCCCCACCGCCGCAGGACTTCTGGCCGATGACCGATCCGGAGGGCGCCTGGCCGCTAGCGCCCCGGCCGCTGGCTGCACCCGCGGGCTTGTGGTCCCCGGCCGGCCCGGAGGACGCCTGGCCTGCTGGTGGCCCGGTGCAGGGTTACCCCGGCGACGACCGGGCCCACGCTGATCCCCAGGGATCCCGGGAGCCTCCGGCTCCGCAGCGGGATGACCCCCGGGACGAATGGGCGCACGCTGACTCCCGGGATGAATGGGTCCAGGCCGGCCCGGAGGAGCCGTGGGCCGCTCGGGCCCCGCAGCCCGCTGACCCCCAGGGCGAATGGCTCCAGGCCGGCCCGGACGAGCCGTGGGCCGCTCAGGCCCCGCAGCCCGCTGCCCCCCGGGACGAATGGCTCCAGGCCGGCCCGGACGAGCCGTGGGCCGCTCAGGCCCCGCAACCCGCTGACCCCCGGGACGAATGGCTCCAGGCCGGCCCGCAGGACTCCGGGCAGGCCCCGGCCCCCCAGCAGGGAGACCCCCAGGGTGACGGGGGGCAGGCCGGCCCCGAGGAGTCCTGGGAGCATTCTGGGCCGGCGCAGGGTGGCCCCCCCGGGTCGTGGGGCCGGGCCGCCGAGCGGGACTCCTGGTCGCCGGACTCCGGGCCGCAGGCAGCCCCGCGCGATCCGTGGCTTCCGCCCCCGGCCAACGGCGACCACTCCGCGCTGGGGCCGACCGCCCTAGGCGACCTGCCTTCCGGCGGGCGCGACTTCTTCCCGGCCCCGCCGCGCTCTACCGACCGTGCCCAGGAAGACGACCGCCAGCAGTACGACGACTATGCGGGGTACGACGATCTTCCGCAGTACGACGAGCGCCGCGGGGAGGGCGGCCGAACCGGGGAAGACGAAGGACTGCGGTCGGACGACGGTCCCTGGGAGGACGGCCGGCCGCGCCAGGAACGCATCCCGGCCGCGGGCCAGGCACCGGGCCAGGAAGCCGCTCCGGCTGCCGCCTCGATGGGATTCCAGGATCTCTGGGAACCGTGGGAGCCGCCGCACGACCCCGCCGGCGCCGTCCCCGAGCCGGCCCTGTACCCGACGGCCCCCTACCCGGAACTGGTCCGTGACGCCGAATACGAAGACGAGCTGGGACTCTGGGAGACCCCCGCTCCAGGTGGCCCCGGTCGCGGCGGCCCGCACGGCAACGGCCCCCGCGGCGGCGGCCCGCACGGCGACGAGCCCTACTACCCCGGTCCGCGCCGGGCCCAGCACGCGCGGAACGCCGGGCGGCCACGGATGAGCGGCGCGTTCCTGGCGCTGGCCGGAGCGCTGGCCATCGCGGGGGCGATACCGCTCGGCATCCTGGGCGTCCGGACGCTCAGCCATCACGGGAGCACCACGCTGAAAACGGCTCCGCTGTCGGAGAGCCATGCCGCCGCCTCGGCCCCCGGACCGAAGGGCGCCCCCACCTTCAGCGCCCTCGCCGGGCCGGGCTGCCCGGCCGCCGCCGGTGCGAGCGTCTTCCCCTACCACCCGGTGAATGGGGACGACTGGTTCCCCGGGACGGCTTCGGCTAGCGGGCCGTGCGGGAGATCGTTCAGCTACGTCTACCTGGCCATGATTCCCGGCGACCCGGGCGCATGGCGTGATCACTACGCCTGGGTCTTCCGCACCGGGATGAACAACCCCTCGTGCACGTTCAGCCTGTACATCCCGGTGGCACCGCAGGCGAACTCGACCGACTACTACTGGTTCAGCGCCGGCGACAGCAACGCGAACAACCGGATCGCCGACTTCACCATCGATCAGGCCACCCACCAGGGCCAGTGGGTCACGAAGGGCCCGTTCACGTTCCCGGGCGGCACCGTGCTGATCGAGGCGACCGACCGCGGCGAGGGATCGCTGACCTCCTCCGTCGCGGTCGGCCCCGCGCGCCTGAGCTGCTGACCGGCAAATGACGACGCCCATCGACACCACCAAACCGAACATCGCCCGCATCTACGACTACTGGCTCGGCGGCAAGGACAACTTCGAAGCCGACCGCAAGGCGGCCGAGGAGATCCGGAGGATACGCCCCAACGTCGCGGAACAGGCCCTGGACAACAAGAAGTTCCAGACTCGCGCCGTCACCTACGTGGCGGGCCTCGGCATCCGGCAGTTCGTGGACCTCGGCTCGGGGCTGCCCACCTCCCCGGTCCAGGAATGGGGCAGGCCGCCACTCTGGCTGCCCACCCACGAGGCGGCCAGCGGGGCCCTGGGCGACCCGGTGGTCGCCTACGTCGACTCCGACCCGGTGGCCATGCGGCACTCCCGGGCGATGCTGGCCAGCGGGAGCAGCCGGGTCGTGGCCGTCGCCGCGGACATGCGCGAACCGGAGAAGATCCTCGCCCACGACCAAATTCGCGACGCCGGCTTCCGCCGGGACGAGCCCGCCTGCGTGATCCTGGGCTGCGTGCTGCACTTTGTCGACGCGGCCACCGCCCACGGCATCGTGGCCACCCTGGCCGGGGCCCTGGCCCCCGGCTCGTACCTGGTCATCTCGGTGGGGTTCGGCGCGGGCCGGGAAGGTTCCGACTTCGCCCGCACCTACAACGATCAGGACGGCCCGCGCATCTACGCCCACTCCTGGGACCAGATCATGGCCATGTTCGACGGCCTCGACCTGGTCCCGCCGGGCGTCGTAGACGTCTCCGTCTGGCGCCCGGAACGGCCGGAGGTCACGCCGACGGAACGATCCAACATGATCGTGGGCGGGGTAGGCCGCCGTCCCTGAACGGCCGGCTGACCGGCTCCGGCCGGTCCCGGTCCCGTCCGTCCCGGTCCCGTCCCCCTCATCGGGCCCCGGCGCCCGGCGGGGACCGCGGCGGCACGAGGTACAGGGCAACCAGGGCCGCGAAGCCGGCTGCCCGGGCCTTGGGGCATCGGCTGCCGCGACCGGGGGAACGGACCCACGGCCGGCCTTGCGGGCGCCAGTTGCCGCGCTCCGGGGCGGACCCGCTGTGTGGCCTCAAGGCACCGATTGGCCGTGCCCGGGGGACGGGCCCCGCCGCCTGTGGAGGGGACACAAGCGACGGGGCGCCCAATGGTTCCGGCGGGTGCAGCGGGCCACGCGCATGAACCGGCCTACCCCCGGGGCACGCTCGTGACACCCCCATCACGACCTGCCGCCCGGCCGCACGCGCGCCAGCCCCCCGCAAAACGGCCGCTAAAAAAGATGGGTTGCCATATCTTTTGGTAGTGGCTATCATTTTGATGAGACTACCGAAAGGATGTGACTGTCATGGAGATGACGGGAGCCCGCCGGTGGTGGGCACTGATCGCGGTGGCCGCGAGCATGCTGGTGGTGGGGCTGGACCTCACGGTCCTGAACCTGGCCCTGCCGACCATCGCGAACAGCCTGCACGCGTCGACGAGCGACCTTCAGTGGTTCAACGACGCGTACAGCCTCGTGCTGGCGGCGTCCGTGCTGCCCGCCGGCCTGCTCGGCGACCGTTACGGGCGCAAGAAAGTGCTGATGACCGCGCTGGCCATCTTCGGCGCGAGCTCCGCCGCCTGCGCGTACGCGGCGAGCTCGGGCGAGCTGATCGCCGCGCGGGCCGTGCTCGGGCTCGGCGCGGCCGCCATCATGCCGCTGGCCCTGGCCATCATTCCCGTGCTGTTCACGCCGGAGGAACGGCAGAAGGCAACCGCCGTCATGGCCTCCACGATGTTCCTCAGCTTCCCGATCGGACCGCTCGTCGGCGGCGCGCTGCTGGACCGCTTCTGGTGGGGTTCGGTCTTCCTGATCAACGTGCCGGTCGTCCTGCTGGCCCTGGCCGCGGTGACGTTCCTGATGCCGGAGTCGCGCAGTGCGCAACGGCCCCGGGTGGATGCCGTGGGGGTCGCCGTCTCCAGCGCGGGCCTGATCGGGCTGACGTACGGCTTCATCCGGGCCGGTCAGGATGGGTGGGGTAACGCGGCCGCCGTCGCGGCCATCGCGGCCGGCGCCCTGGCCCTGGCCGCGTTCGCCGCCTGGGAGCGCGCGCTCACCCGGCGCGGCGAGCGGGACGCCGCGGGCACCGCGGCAGGAACGCAGGCAGGCGCACCGGCGGAAACACGGACGGTGCGGCCGCTGATCGAGCTGGCGCTCTTCCGGTCGGCCGGCTTCACCTGGGGCACGATCCTGGCCACGCTGGTCACGTTCGCGATGTTCGGCATCTTGTTCGCCATGCCGCAGTACTTCCAGGAGGTGCGGGGGGTTGACGCGCTGGGGAGCGGCCTGCGGTTGCTGCCGCTGGTCGGCGGAATGCTGGCCGGCATGATCGGCGGGACGCGGCTGCAGAGCCCGCGCCGGAACGCGGCGGGCCTGCCCATCGAGCCGCTCGCCGGGGCACGGTCCATGGTCGCGACCGGTTTCGCGGTGATGGCGGCGGGATTGGCCGTGGGCGCGTTCACCACCGTCACCAGCGGCACCGGTTTCACCGCGGCGTGGTTCGCGGTCAGCGGCGTCGGCCTGGGCGTGGCCGTGCCCTCGGCGATGAACGCGGCCCTGGGGGCCCTGTCCGCCGACCGGAGCGGCGCCGGCTCCGCCCTGATCACGGCCATGCGGCAGGTGGGGGCGACGATCGGGGTCGCCGTCCTCGGCACGGTCCTCAGCAACGTGTACCAGGCCCGGCTCACGCCGGTGGCACTGCCCGCGCCGGTGGCGGGCGCCGTGAAGAGCAGCGTCGCGGCCGGCGTCGTGGTCGCGCACAAGCTCCATTCGGCAGCATTGCTGGAAACGGTGCGGACCGCGTTCGTGCACGGGATGGACACGATGCTCTGGGCGTGCGGCGGAATCGCGCTCGCGAGCGCGCTGCTGGCGCTGGCGTTCCTGCCGCGCCGGGCCCGCTCCGCCGCCGGGCCGGCCGAATCGGCCGCCCCCGGTACCAGTGAAACCGGCCCTCAGCGGGCAGAATTGGGACTATGACGCATACGCTCGGGACCCCCGCCGGTCAGCCGGGTGGCCTGCGCGAACGGAAGAAGGCCCGGACGCGCGCCGCCATCCGGGAGCACGCGCTGCGGCTGATCCGCGAGCAGGGTTACCAGGCCACCACCGTCGAGCAGATCGCCGCGGCGGCCGAGGTCTCGCCGAGTACGTTCTTCCGCTACTTTCCGACCAAGGAAGACGTGGTCCTGCAGGACGACATGGAAACGCTGATGCTCGAGGCGTTCGAGCGGCAGCCACCGGAGGTTGGCCTGGTCGCCGCGGTGCGGGCAGCGACACGCGAGATGCACGATGCGATGAGCGAGGCGCTCTGGGAGCAGATGCGCCAGACGACCGAGCTGGCGATGACGATCCCCGAGGTCCGCGCGCGGGCCATGGACGACTTCGCCCGGACTATCACGATGATGGCCGAGGCGATGGCCAAGCGCACCGGGCGCAACCCGGACGACCTGGCGGTCCGGGCCGTCGCGGGCGCGATCTTCGGCGTGGTCCTCTCGGTCACGGCACCCTGGAACGACTGGCGCGGCGAGCACATCAACGCGGACCTGTTCGAGCGGATAGACGCGGGCCTGGCTCAGCTGGAGAACGGCCTGCAGCTGTAGGTCACGGCTGAGCCTTCAGGTCACGGCTGATCCGCGGCACCAAGAGCCCGCAGTGCGGATCGCGGGCCACGGACGTCCGTTACCGGAAATGATTCTGCCCATGCTGGCCGCACACCCGGTCGGCCGCGCGGGAATGTTGATAATTCAAGTACTGTTATGCGTGCCATCGGACCTTGCGGCACCGGGGCGGGTTGGCCGCCCGTAGCGGGCCCGGTCAGGAGGAGATATGCCAGCCGTTACCGTCGAGGACACCCTCGTACTGCCGCGCGTGGCGGAGCCCGACCCGGCGACCTCGGCCGAGCGCCCCGTGCGCGCCATCACCACCGCGCCCAAGGGCTACGAGGGAGAGGGCTTCCCGGTCCGCCGCGCGTTCGCCGGCGTGGACATGCGGCAGCTCGACCCGTTCATTCACATGGACCAGATGGGCGAGGTCGACTACGCCCCGGGGGAGCCGAAGGGCACGCCGTGGCACCCGCACCGCGGGTTCGAGACCGTGACGTACATGATCGACGGGATCTTCCGTCATCAGGACTCCAACGGCGGCGGCGGCCTCATCACCAACGGGGACACCCAGTGGATGACCGCCGGCGGCGGGATCCTGCACATCGAGGAGCCGCCCGAAGAGGTCGTCATGAAGGGCGGTCTCTTCCACGGGTTCCAGCTCTGGGTCAACCTGCCCGCCGCCATGAAGATGACCACCCCCCGGTACCAGGACATCCGGGCCGGCCAGGTGAAGCTGCTCAGCTCGCCGGACGGCGGCGCGCTGCTGCGGGTCATCGCGGGCGAGGTCGGCGGGCACGAGGGGCCCGGCGTCACGCACACGCCGATCACGATCGTGCACGCGACCCTGTCCCCCGGCGCTCAGCTCCGGCTGCCGTGGCGCGCCGACTTCAACGCACTCGCCTACGTCCTGGCCGGTTCCGGCACCGTGGGCCGTGACCGCCGGCCGATCCGGATGGGCCAGCTGGCGGCGTTCGGGCCGGGCGACGCCGTCACCGCCGCGGCGGGCAGCCGCCAGGATGGCCCCAGCGCCCAGCTCGACATCCTGTTCCTGGGCGGGCAGCCGATCCGCGAGCCGGTCGCGGCGTACGGCCCGTTCGTCATGAACACCCGCGAAGAGCTGGTGCAGGCGTTCGAGGACTTCCAGGCCGGACGGCTGGGCAGCATCCCGGCGGAGGCGACCACGGTTCCGGCGGAGCCGCACCCCGGCCACGACGTGCTCTGACCGTCACGGCGCCCGGAACGGCGGCCGGGCCGGGCAGGTGTGATCCTGCCCGGCCCGGCCGTTTCGCTGGTGGCGGGGTCAGGGCTTGCGGCCGAGCTGAAGCGCGAGAACCGGGCACCCGTTCACCGCGCGCCGCGCCTGGCGCTCCAGCGCCGGCGGTACCGGCCGCGGGTCGATCAGCGGGTAGCCCCATTCGTCCAGGCTGATCATCTCGGGCAGCAGCTCGGCGCAGGCGCCGTGGCCGGAGCACTCGATGGGGTTGACGCGCAGCTGCTTGTCCATGTCCGTCGCCGTCTTCATCACGTCAGCTCCAGTCCTCATCACTGAGTGCCGTGGCCGGCGGCAGCGGCAGGAACGGCCGGCGGGCGGTGGCCGAGCAGACGCCCCGCTCATGGTGGCGAAGCTCGGCGGCGAACACGGTCAGGGCACTGCGCACGAAGCGCACCGAACCGTCCGGGTGGCTGCACGCGCCGCGCCCGGCCACCAGGCCCGCCCAGCGCTCGACGTCCTTGCGGACCTGCCGGGGAGGCCGCATCCCCGCCAGCGTGGCCAGCCCCTTCGCGATGCGGGGCAGCCCGTTGAGGCACGGCCCGCACTGCCCGGCCGACTCGAGCGCCAGGTAGTGCGCCACGCGCGCCGTTTCGGCGAGGCCGCAGTGGGCGGCGGGCAAGGCGGCCAGCACGCCCGCGCCGACGCTGGCTCCGACCGGCCGGAGCCCGGCGTTGTCGAGCGTCAGCTCCGCCGCGCGCGGCGCCGGGATCCAGGTGCCGTGGTAGCCGCCGGCCAGGATGGCCTGAGCCGGGCCGTCGATCCCGTCGGTGCCCAGGTCGGCCGCGAGGAGGCTGCGCAACGACGTCCCGATGGCCGCCTCGATGATGCGGACCGAGCCGTCCGCGTGGTTGATCGTGCTGAGCATGCTGCCCGGCTCGGCGCGCGTGCCGACCCGCCGGAACCAGTCCGCGCCGTACCGGGCGATCAGCCCGATGTGCGCGAGCGTCTCGACGTTCTGAACGAGCGTGGGCGCTCCGGCCACCCCGCGCTCGAAGACCCGCGGCGGGGCGAAAGTCGGCAGCGCCAGACCGCCGTTGAGCAGGTTGACCATGGCCGTTTCCTGCCCGGCCAGGAACCGCGGTGGCGCTACCGCGAGCCGGACGGGCACCCGGTCGATGCGCGCCGACCAGCGCTCGCTCAGCGCGCTCTGCAGCGCCGACGTGAGCTGTCCGCCCTCGGTGTCGTGCACGTACAGGCAGGCTTCGTGCGCGCCGACGGCCTCCACGGCGAGCTGGAGCCCGTCGAGCACGAGGTGCGGCGCCAGCCACATCAGCGACGCGTCCTTGCTGGAGGCCGGCTCGCTCTCCGCGCCGTTGGCGACGACGAAGGGCCGTCCGCCCACGGCGGTGACCGCTTCCAGCTTGCGGTACACCGGGAAGGACGCACCGCCGCGGCCGGTCAGCCCGGCGGCCCGCAGGTCGGCGGCCAGGCGCAGGCGGTCGTTCCGGTAGGGGACGAAGCCGTGCCGGGCGAGGTGTCCGCGCAGGCCTTCCGGCCTGGTGGTGTCGGCCGGCAGCAGCCGCGGGAGACCGTCGGGGCCAGACCTGGAGGCGGTGGATTCGCCGCGCCGCAGGGGCATGGTGGGCACGCTCATTCGGATCTGCTTTCAGGAGTCGGCGGTCAGGGCCCGCGAGATACAGGGGGCGGAATTCAGGAAACGGAGGCCCGCTTCCGCGGCGTCGCGGCGCGATCGCCAGCGGAGCGGCGGCCGGGGCCATCCGGCTGACGGGGACTGGAGCCGCCCCGCTGACGGGGGCCTGCGATCAGGGAGCGGGCCATCAGGGTGCTGACCCGCTGCGCCCGCGGCACTTCGCGGGCGACGGCGGCCACGCGCCAGACCAGGGAACCCGCGACCAGGAGGGCGCAGGCGACCGCGAGGTCCAGCAGCAGCCCGCGCTGAAGATCCGTGCTGGAGCCGATGCTGTGCGCGAAGGCGATCGGCCAGCTGGCGTAGGCCAGCCAGTGCACGGCCCGCCACACCTTACGGTTCAGCCGGCCCCGGATGAGGCTGGTGACGATCAGCGCCAGCATGATGTCCAGGGAGATCGCGCCCAGACCGAGCCAGAAGCCCTCGTACCCGGAGGTGAAGGGGACCACCGCGGAGATCAGCGGGATGCTCACGAAGGAGTCCATGACGGCGGTCACGATGTGGATGACGAGGAAGATCACCGCCAGCAGGGACAGGTTCCGGTGCAGGTTCGTCACGGCGAACCGGGGCAGCCCGGGGAGCCGGCCCTGCCGGTTGACGAGGATGCCCAGCACCATGACGGCGGTGAACAGGAGCAGGGACACCACGCCGGTGGCCCGGCTGGCGTACCACGGTGCGGTACTCGCGGTGATTCCGTTCATATCGTCAACCCTCGCCGGTCGGCCGTCGCTGAAGCTGGAAGATTCCTCTGTGCCTGTTCTGAGATTTAGGGGCCCTCAGGGGCTTGCTCACGGGCCCGCCCCCGGGGGTCCGCCCGGCGGATCAGGAGCCGCCGGACGTCGAATGGCCGATACCCGAACTCGACGACGGCGCGGACGACCCGCTGCTGAGGCCCGAGCTTGAGGAACTCGAACTGGACGAGCCGGAGGTGGACCCGGACGAGCCGGAGCCGGTGGAGCCGGAGCTCTGGGTACCCGATGAGCCCGCGGAACCCGACGATCCCGACGAGGTAGAGCTCTGCGACGAGGACGTCCTGCTGTGCGAGCCGGGCAGGGCCAGAACGATGGCCCCGGCCGTCACCATGCTGGCCAGGCCGACCGTGACGGTCGTGGTCTGGACCCGGCTGCGCCCACGGGCCCGCGCCGCCACGGCATGAAGGACGTCGTTTCTCTTCGGGGTGTTCATGACTGGCAGTCTGCCGCCCTCCTCTGGGGAACCACTCTGAGCTAGTTCTCAGCCGTCTATGAACCTGAGGGCCGCCGGGTTTCTGCTGGTCATCTCGGTGCCCTTTACCTCATAACGCATAACGTGGTCATTTGATTACCCATGAACACGTGATTGCGGCCACACGCCTTATACGGCGTCCACGGGGCAAGGGGATTGCCCTCGTGCCCCCTCACGGGTGGGACGTCCGGCCCTTTCGCCGATTCGGGCAGCGTTCTGTCGTATGCGCTGAAAACGCTCCCCGGAACGGAGTGCGGTCAGGGGAGGCGGTTGAAGGGGTCCGGGGAGGTGAAGGCGCCGCGCAGGGAGGGCGCGCAGGCGGTCAGCGCGCGGACCTGGAAATGTGCGTGCCACTCGGGCTCGGGCGGCGTGATCTGGTACCCGGCACTGAGGCGGAATCCGAACCGGTGGTAGTAGCCCGGGTCGCCCAGCAGCGCCACGAGCGGCTCGCCGAGGGCTTCGGCCGCCCCGAGCACCGCGTGCACGAGGGCGCTGCCTACACCGTGCCGCTGCCGGTCCGGCCGGACGCTCAGTGGGCCGAGCGCCAGCACGGGGGCCTCCCCGACGTGGGCGCGCGTGCACAGGACGTGCCCGATGACGTCACCGCCGGGTGTGGTGGCCACCAGCGAAAGGGCCGGGAGCCAGGCCGGGCTGCCGCGAAGTTCATCGACCAGCCACGCCTCCGCCGTGATCTGGCCGGTGGGGGCCTGGCCGGTGGGGGCCTCGGCGGGCGCGGGCGCCGGGGCGAACGCGGCGTCCGTGATGGCGCGGATGACCGCCGCGTCGGAAGGCGACTCACGCCGGATCAGCACCGGCTTACCATGAGCCGCCGCCGGGCTACCGCGCAACCGAATTACGCGCCTAAGGTGCCCGTCTCGGCGTATCCAGCGTGCCGCGATCCGGCGCAGCCTCATACCAGCGGATCTCTGACGACTTTTCGGTATTATGTGCGGAAAAGTCGTCACACATGCTGGAACTCTTCCTCGAGGGGGACGCCGGTGGGGCGCCTGCGTCTCGTGGGACTCCGCACCCCGGGGTGAGGTGACACCCGGCTGGGGGGCATTCGTTCCCTCAGCCGCGATCAGTCCCGTCCCGGTTTGGGTGGTAAGCGGTGCCGTAACGGCACGGGCGGGACGCCGATCCGGGCGGACACGCCGAATGATCATGCTGGTCAGGGGTTACGGTTACGGGATTTACTGCCAACATGACTGGCATGACAGACAGCCGCAAGGACGCGGCCAGCTTCCGGGCCGCACGCGATTTCCTGCTCCGCCATCGCGATGACTACAACGCCGCCAGGGCCGGGTTCTCCTGGCCTGAGCTGCACGAATACAACTGGGCGCTGGACTGGTTCGATGTGATCGCCGCCGAGCATCCGGACCGGACCGCGCTGCGCATCGTCACCCCGCCCGGCCCGGAGCACGGCGGCCCCGCCACCTCGGCGGGTGCGGCCGGCGGCGAGGCGGAACGCGGGACCAGGATCAGCTACGCGGAGATGGCCGCGCGCTCCGGCCAGGTGGCCAACTGGCTGCGGGACGTGGGCGTCCAGCGGGGCGACCGGCTGCTGCTCATGCTCGGCAACATCACGCCGCTATGGGAGACCATCCTGGCCGCGATGAAGCTCGGCGCGGTGATCATCCCCACGTCGACGCTGCTCGGGCCGCCGGATCTGGCCGACCGGATCGCCCGCGGGCAGGTCCGGCACGTGATCACCGAATCGGTGCACGTGCCGAAGTTCCGCGAGGTGCCCGGCAACTGGACCCGGATCGCCGTCGCGCCGACGATCGGCGGGGCGACGGCCCCGGCCCCGGCGGGCCCGGCGTCCCCGGCGAGCGGGCCCCCCGGCGCTGGCCCGGCCGGGCCTGCGAGGCCGCCCGCACCCGGAACCTGGCTGGCCTACGAGGACTCGCTCACGGCGAGCAGCGAGTTCGCCGCCGACGGCGCCACCTACGCCAGCGACCCAATGCTGCTGTACTTCACCTCCGGGACGACCGCCCAGCCCAAGCTGGTGCAGCACACCCACGCCTCCTACCCGGCCGGGCACCTGTCCACGATGTACTGGATCGGGCTGCGGCCCGGCGACGTGCACCTGAACATCTCCTCCCCCGGGTGGGCCAAGCACGCCTGGAGCAACGTCTACGCACCGTGGAACGCGGGGGCGACGGCGCTGATCTTCGGCTACGACCGGTTCTCGGCCGGCACCCTGCTGCGGGTGCTCAGCGAAGAGCAGGTGACCACGTTCTGCGCGCCGCCGACCGTGTGGCGGATGCTGATCCAGTCCGACCTGACCGTCGCGGACGTGAGCGCGCTGCGAGAGTGCCTGGCCGCCGGGGAGCCGCTCAACCCCGAGGTCATCGAGCAGGTCCGCAGCGCGTGGGGGATCACCGTACGGGACGGCTACGGGCAGACCGAGACCACCGCGCAGGTCGGCAACACCCCGGGCCAGCCCGTCCGGCTGGGGTCGATGGGCCGCCCGCTGCCCGGGTACGACGTCGCCCTCAT
>Ga0116134_1000457_pt1 | contig 21334 bp, 14 predicted proteins | sample June2015DPH_19_5_FD_89737 | JGI IMG/M metagenome (GOLD analysis project Ga0116134, IMG submission 89737) | Peatland microbial communities from SPRUCE experiment site at the Marcell Experimental Forest, Minnesota, USA - June2015DPH_19_40 | ecosystem: Environmental > Terrestrial > Soil > Wetlands... | reverse complement strand
GCGGCGCTCTTCGGTCCTTCCAAGTACGGACTGCTCCCCGAGTTGCTGCCCGAGGCAAGGCTTTCCTGGGGCAACGGCGTGCTTGAACTCGGAACCTTCCTGGCAGTGATTGCCGGGGGCGTTTCAGGCGCGTTTCTGGCGGATGTCTTTCCCGCACGCCAGGGCTGGTCAGGTCTGATCTTTCTGAGTCTGTCATTCGTCGGATTGATCTTCAGTCTGGGCATCACCAAGGTTCCCGCCGCCGATCCCACCAAGACGTTTCGAGCCAACCCAATCGGCGATCTCTGGATGCAGGGACGCCTGATACGCAAGGATCGAGTTCTCTGCCTCGCGGTTCTCGGCAACACGTATTTCTGGTTTCTAGGAGCGCTGCTGACCGCCAACATCGTTTTTTACGGCAGCGATGTCCAGCACATCAGCTCCACTCGCACCGGAATTCTTCAGGCTGCGGTCGCGATCGGTATCGGGTTGGGCAGCCTGACTGCAGGCTATCTGTCGGGCGGCAAGGTCGAGTATGGATTAATTCCTCTAGGCTCTGTCGGCATGACCGTATTCGGAGTCCTGCTCTCCAGACCAAGCCTTTCCTTCGATCATGTGCTCGTACTGCTGGCCGCTCTCGGATTCTCGGCCGGTTTCTTCGCCGTTCCCGTCAACGCGCTCATTCAGCATCGCCCCGACGAAAAAGATAAAGGCGGCGTGATAGCAGCCGCCAACCTGCTTTCATTCGTCGGCATCGGCGGAGCGGCAGGCGTTTACTATGTGTTTCAACATTATTCCCACCTTACTCCGCCCGCGATCTTTCTATGCGCCGCACTAGCGACAGTGGCCGCGACGATCTATGTCTTGTACCTGCTGCCCGACGCTCTACTCCGGCTCTTACTGTGGATCGCAACCCATACTTTGTATCGAATTCATCTGGAAGGACGCGACAACGTTCCTGCAAAAGGCGGCGCATTGCTCGTGCCGAACCACGTCTCCATGGTGGATGCGGTTTTGCTGATCGCCTCCATCGACCGCCCGATCCGCTTTCTCATGTTCAAGGGCTCCTATGACCACCCACTGGTGAAGCCGTTCGCCAAAATCATGGGAGTGATTCCGATTTCCTCGCAGCTCCGTCCGCGCGAAATGATTCAATCGCTGCGCACAGCCACGCAAGCCTTGCAGGATGGCGAAATTGTCTGCATCTTTCCCGAAGGCCAGATGACTCGAATCGGACAGATGCTCCCCTTCCGGCGCGGTATGGAAAGAATCGTTAAGGGCGTGGATGTACCGATCATCCCCGTGAATCTCGGTGGCGTGTGGGGCTCGGTCTTCAGCTTCGAGCGGGGAAGGGAATTTTGCGGTGAAGCTTCCACAAGAACCGCATCTTGCTCCCACCATCCGTTCCCGGCGCGCTCGTGAACCTCGCGGCGCTCCTGATGGGGAAGGTCCCGGTAAACCTGAACTACACCGCGTCGAACGAGATCCTCGCATCATGCGCTAAACAATGCGAACTGAAAACCGTGATTACCTCGCGGGCCTTTCTGGAACGTGTCCACATTCAACCGCCCGCGCAGGCCATCATGCTGGAGGATCTCGCCGAAAACCCACGATTCCTGGAGCGTCTAAGCGCTGCCCTCATCTCCTGGCTATTGCCCGTGCGACTCGTCGAAAAGTCTGTCGGCGCTGGGAAGAAAGTGGGGCTTGACGACGTCGCGACGATTATCTTTTCCAGCGGCAGCACCGGTGACCCCAAAGGAGTCGTGCTCACTCACTACAACGTGGCGTCGAATGTCGAACAACTGAACCAGGTTTTCATGCTTGGATCGCACGACAAGATCCTGGGCATTCTGCCCTTCTTCCATTCCTTCGGCTTCACCGGAACGCTGGGCTTGCCCACGGCCATCGGCATGGGCGTCGTCTTCCATCCCAACCCTCTGGAACCGCGCGCGATCGGTGCGCTGGTGAGCCAATACGCGGTTACATTCTTGCTCGCAACGCCGACATTTCTACAGACCTATACCCGGCGTTGCTCTCCTGAAGACTTTGGCAGCCTGCAGTATGTAATGGCGGGCGCGGAAAAACTTCCCGAGCGAATCTCCATCGCATTTGAAGACCGCTTCGGAATCAGGCCGCTGGAAGGCTACGGTTGCACCGAGTGCTCTCCCGCCGTCACTGTGAACACGCGGGACTTCCGGGCAGCGCAATTCCGGCAAGTAGGCGCGAAGCGTGCCAGCATCGGCCATCCTCTGCCCGGAATCAGCGTGAGAATCGTGAACCCTGAAACCTTCGATCCCGTTCCTCAAGGAGAAACCGGGCTGCTGTTGGTGCGTGGCCCCAATGTCATGCAGGGGTACCTGAATCGTCCGGAAAAAACGGCTGAGGTTCTCCGCGACGGCTGGTACAACACCGGCGACATCGCCGCGATGGATGAGGACGGATTTGTCCGCGTCACCGATCGCCTGACCCGGTTCAGCAAAATTGGCGGAGAAATGGTTCCTCATATCAAAGTCGAGGATAAGCTCCACGAAATGATCGGAGCGACCGAACAAATGTTCGCCGTGACCTCCGTGCCCGATGAGAGAAAGGGAGAACGCCTGATCGTGTTGCACACCCTGCCCGATGACAAGTTGCAAGAATGCTTCGCCCAATTGGGCAAGTCGGACTTGCCGTCACTCTGGAAGCCGCGGCCCGATCAGTTCGTGCACGTAGAATCGTTGCCCTACCTCGGCACTGGAAAGCTTGACCTGCGAAAGTTGAAGGAAATCGCGACGGGATCTTCCGCATGAGTTCAACCGGAACGCCCCCTCGCGTCGTCAACCATTCACGTCCGGCCCGAAGCGGACGAGCATTAGCAATTCGCCTGACGGTTACCGCCGTAGCGCTCGTGATCTGGTTCTGGACCCAGTCATTGATCGGCACTCGCCACGCCCCAGACGCCGGCATCGGGGATCGCCTGCACACTGCCACAGCGTCGGCGAATTCTTATCTACACACTCATCCAACGGCGGCAAATGCACTCTTGATTGTGAGCTCCGCCATCATCGATCTGCTGGGAATCTTTCTTCTCTCGCAATGGATCGTTGGAGCTTCGGTCCGGCCATTCCTCGGAATGGTGATTGTGCTCGGGCTTCGCCAGATCATGCAGGCGCTGGTGGCACTTCCAGTTCCACCGAACGCGATTTGGCATTATCCAGGATTTCCTTCTTTGCTAGTCACCTACGGCGTGGCCAATGATTACTTTTTTTCAGCACATACCGCGATCGCCGTTCTGGCAGCGACCGAAATGGCTCGCATGGGCCGGCGCTGGCTCACCGGGCTTGGCGTTCTGATTGTCTTCTTTGAGGTGGTGGCCGTGCTGGTGCTTCGGGTGCATTACACGATGGATGTTTTCACTGGCGCAGTGACCGGGCTATACGCAGCGCATGTCGCTGGCTCTATTTCGGCCATGCTGAAGTCTGCCAAGTGACGGATTTACGTAGTGTCACCTGGACGGAGTTGTTGGAGCGTAAATCCTTATCCAGTGACTGCGAAACTGCGGCGTAGTCTTCTTCCCGTTCCAATCGAAAACGATGAGATTCGTCTTCTGCAGAGGCATATGGCAATCAATACAGTTGCTCGCGGCGTCGTGGCCCGCCTTTGGGAACATGGCGGATCCCTGTCTGTGGCAACCCATGCAACGCTTCGAATTGGCTGCCGGATCGCGCTGTTCGGTGTGAACGTCGTGGCAAGTCAGACATGTCATTGCCGATGACTGGAAGCAGCGGCTTTTCGTCAGCAATTCGACTTGGCTGCCGTGTACGTCGACTTCCGCGTTTGGGTCTGGCGGAGGGAGTTCGATGTAGTTACCGAGTAATTCGCCCGGAACATAGGAGAACGCCGGGGCAAACGCCACCCCATGGCCCGCATGGCACCAGGCGCATAGGTCCATTTGCCGGTCGCGAGTAAATCTTGCGGGATTGAGTATGGCTGAGCCGGAAGAGCCTGACGGTTTCAAGCTCCCACTCTCCGCGTGTTCGCGTCCGGGTCCGTGACATTTTTCACAGGTGATGCCCACGATAAAGCCGGTCTTAGCGTATCGATTGGGTGGAAACGGAGCCGGCTCGAAGTAGGTGGCATGACACTCCAGGCAACGTGGAATGATCGCGCGATCGAAATTTGCGACACCATCGCGGTACCCAGGGCTGTTTACCCAACCAAGTTCAGTCCAGTAAGAAACAGGCAATTGAAAAAGTTGGTTCCCTTTCCAGAACAGGTATGTTTGCCCCTTCCTTCCGGACCCAATTACGAAGTCAAACCGCTCAGTGCGTTCCGTGGTGTGTGGAGGAATCCCCTGCACCGCGGTCTGGAAGAAACCGTCTTCCTTTTCATCCATCCGGAACAATAGCTGCGGATTGGACGTTTTGAGCGTGTTTGATGCGGGCGCGAATCTTCCGAGGATCGAACTCTTATCAGGCAGACTGGATGTGAGGTAATGAGCTGTTTGGTGAAAGGTAGTGGCCTTTTCCCGGTGGCACGAGCCGCATACCTCGTCCCCGACATAGCCATTGCGCCCAGTCGGGGACGCGACTGGTGCCGACTCGGGACGGGGCGACTGAATCTTACTTTGGCCAAAGACATTCAGTGCTGCCAGCAACACCGAAATCAAGACGATTATGGAGGCCATCCTCATGCTCGCTCTTTACTCTCGGGGCAAAGGCCCTCCACCGTCACTTCCACTTACCCTGACCCTCCACGATCGTGATGTAACGATCGATGGGAAGATCGGTGAAGCGTTCGACCAGGTTGCTGGGTTGCGGCCACTTGATTTCGAGCCAGTCCAGCTTCGTCTGCTTGCCAATTCCTAACACCATCCGCGGATCGTGTGATGCGAGATAGCTCCCGCCACCCACTTTCATCCGGCTGCGCTTCAGATCGCCAGCTTGGTAGGCAACGCGCGCGCCAATGGCGTCGATGTTCGCCTTCTTTCCGATGAGATTGATCCCCAGCCAGTGATTCTGGCTGCCAACGTTGTTGTGTAAGAGAACCGGCGGCTCGTCGTTGCAGGAGATCAGCACATCGACCCCCCCGTCATTGTCGAAGTCTCCCAAGGCCAGACCGCGAGCCGAAATGAGATGGGAAAAGGCGGGGCCGCTCTCCTGCGTTACGTTCTTCAGGCCGTTCCCGGCGTTGTGAAACAGCAGGATCCGCTCGCGGTAGGTCACGTTGTTGCGGATGGTTTCGATCAGGTCGTCGGGGTGACCATTGGCAATGAGAAGATCAAGGTTCCCATCGTTGTCGTAGTCCAGGAATTTCAGTCCCCAGCCACTCATGAGCATGGTGGCGCTCGCGATTCCAGAAGGCCCTGCTATGTCGTCAAACGTTTCGTCGTGCCGGTTCTGATAGAAGCCGTCGAGCTCGTGGTTCAAGTCGGTCACAAACAGGTCCATCCACCCGTCCTGGTTGAGGTCAGCGGAATCGACTCCCATACCCGAGCGCGCTTTCCCACCTTCACCGTAGGCCACTCCCGAGGTAAAACCGATTTCCTCAAAACGCCGTCCCGCCCGGTTCATAAAAAGAAAGTTGGCCGTCGTGTCGTTGGACACAAACAAGTCCATCCACCCGTCATTATTGATGTCTGTCGCCACCACACCCCAGGACTTGCCCGGATTCTCCGTAATCCCCATCTTCTGGCTGACGTCCGTGAATGTTCCGTCGCCATTGTTGTGGAAAAGCCAACTGGGCATCGGCGTGTACACCCCCGGATAGCAATATTCATACAGCCCTTTGGCCCCAGGGCTCGTTGCCGGGCAATTGTGATGCTTTGCCTTGCTGAAGTCCACGAAGCGGCAGACAAAAAGATCCAGCCGTCCGTCGTTGTCGTAGTCGAACCACACCGCGCTCGCCGCCCATCCCGGAGCCGCTACTCCAGCCTGTTCGGTGACGTCGGTGAATGTTCCATCGCCATTGTTGCGATACAGAATGCTGCGCCCGTACTGAGTTACGTACAGGTCGGGAAATCCGTCGGCGTTGTAGTCGCCGACCGCGGCACCCATGCCGTAACCACCGCCGGCAACCCCAGCCTTTTCCGTGACGTCGGTAAACGTGCCGTCGCGGTTGTTCCGATAGAGGGCGTTCCGCAGCGGCTGTGTTGGCGTGAAAATGTCACATTTCCCGCTGTTGACAAGATAAATGTCCATCCACCCATCGTTGTCGTAATCGAAGAACGCGCAGCCGGCTCCGGTTGATTGGGGCAAGTATTTCTCTGCGGAGAGGCCTGAGGTGTGCTTCCAGGTGATTAAGCTGGCGGAGGATGGAACTTCAGAAAATGGATAAATTAAAGGAGCGTCTGCGGCGGCCACCATCCGCGGCAAAGCCGGGAAAGCAAGTGTTCCCGCCAGAAGCCTCAGGAATTCTCTCCTGCCGACCGATCCGGGGGCGAAGCGCATCGTTACTTCGGCTCCGGCGACTGCGCATCGGGAGAGGTTTTCTTCTCCATGGCAGCGGCCGTCTTGCGTTTCACCGCCTCCATCGCTTCCGCCATTTCCCGCTGCAGCGCAGCCTCGCGGTTGGAGTCCTCCCGGCGTCCCACTCCGGCATAGGCGACCGCGAGTTGATAATGCCCATTCGGACTGCTGGGATCCATTTTCTCGTAGGTTTCAAGCGCCGCGATCGCTTCGGGGAACTGCTTTGTCCCGTTCAGGGCCGTCCCCAGCGCCAAGTAGGCCTCGGAAAAGTCCTTGTCCAACTTGGAAGCCCGGCTGAAATGCCGGATCGCTGTCGAAGGATCTTGCGCGTCCACCGCTAGTTGGCCGAGGACATACTCCACTCCGGCATTTCGGGGGTCGACCTCAAGCTCTTCCTGAAAGCTCTTCGTCGCTTGCTCTATATCGGCCGGCGAGGGCTGCGGCTTCGACAGCAGCACGCGGCCCAGCCGTGCATGGATGCTAGGCAACATCGGATTACTATCCAGAATCTTGCGGTACTCCGCCGCGGCCTCGTCCCACTTGCCCTCCATTTCGAGCGATTCGGCGGAGATCTCATGCACTTGATAGGAGAACGGCGCTTCGCGCAAAAGATCTTGCGAGGCGAGCGCGGACAGGTCCGAGTACGCGTGCGTCGCCTGATACAGCACCTCGGGATCGCGCGGAAAGTCGCGGCGCAGGATCTGCAACAGGTCCACGGCTTCAGAGGGCAGGTTGTGGGTCATCGCGCAACGCACGCCGGCAAGACCAGCTCTCTTCTTCAGGTCGCTGTCCGCGGCGCTCCGCATTGCCCTTTTCAGCTCGGGTATCGCCTCGGCGCAACGCCCTGCCGTAGCCAGGTTGATCGCGTGTTCCGCGGCTGCGGAGGGGTTTGCCACCCCCCCCGCTTTTGACTGCGCCCTGGAAGAAAGTGACGAACCTAGCACCAGGCACAAAATGGCGAGCATCTTCGCAATGCGGGGCATAGCAAGAATCATAGAATGAAACCAGCGCGAAATCGAGCGGAATGACGGTCCCATGAGGCCTTCGTCTGCTAGTTTCACGGCACTTGCCTTCGCTAAAAAATGAAAAAGGCAGGCGCGGTCACGCCTGCCCATTCCGTTTCCATCTCCGGCTAGAAGTTAAACTTCAAAGCCAGTTGGAGTTTACGCGGATCCTGCGCCGAGGTAATCGCGCCGAAGCCGCCGTTGGGCAGACCCAAGTCCCCGTAGTTCAAGTCGGGCGCATTCAGCGACGCGTGGTTAAACACGTTGTAAGCCTCCGCCCGGAACTCGATTCTCATTCGCTCTGTGACCGCGAATGACTTATGGATGCTCGAGTCGACGTCCACATACTTTGGTCCACGTATGCCGCCCGCGGCGCAAGTGCCATAGGCGATTTGACCTCCCGCGGTCTCCGCCGGATTGGAGAACGTGGAAGGATCAACCCACTGCACATAGGCGCTGGTGGTGGCAGTTGCCGGCACGAGCTTCTTCAAGTAGTTGGTCGGCCCGCTGCAGTTGCTACGGTCGCCGCCAAAAAGATTGGAAGCGCCAGTAGTCATCCACGCAACCGGGTCGTCGCCCCAGCCGGTGAAGTTGGACATGGCGTTGCCAGAGTGTACGGACAGAATTGCGCCGACCTCCCAACCCCCAACCACCTCGTCCAGGGCCCGGCTCATATTGTTGCCGACCAGCTTGCCCCGTCCGAGTGGCAGTTGGTAAGTCACGTAGCTCGTAAGCACGTGAGTTTGATCCCAGAAACACGGCCCCCAATCGATGCGTGGTGCGAAGATACTCGTCCAGCCCACCTGACCATGCGAAGTCTGCGTGTTCGACCAGGTTCCATAGAAGCCGCCGGAATCGCTCATGCACTTCGACCAGGTGTATGCCACCTGCGCATCGAGGCCCTTGGATAGGCGGTGCTGCAGTACGGCCTGCAGTGCGTTATATTCCTGCGATCCGTTCGAAGCATTGCCCCTGGCCCACGAGACCTTAGTCGGCGCCGCGGGAGGTGGCGGGTTCTCTATCAAGGCTGGATTGCCAGTGAGGTAGTACGGGGTGCCAGGTGTGCCCAGTTCGCCCGCTTTCGTGATGACGTTACCGCTGCCATCGAGCAGCGGCACTTGGTTGTACTCCATGAAGTTATAGAGGTGAGTACCGTGCTGGCCGACGTAGCCAATCTGGAAAGTGGTGGCATTGCTGATCTGTTGCTGCACGGTCACGTTCCACTGCTGCGCCATGGCAGGGCGGAAGTTAGGATCGAACATATAGATACTGCTTATGCCCGCATAGCAAGCCATGGTAATGGTGCTCCCGCAGCCCGCTGGCGTTGCGTTGGCAAAAACATTACCGAAATTCTGCGTCGCGGCAACGCCTTTCAACGCGGCATTGTAGCTGGTCGCGAACGGGAAGTTCGCGGTCAGATTCTCGCCCACGCCGCCACCCTCGACATACTCGGAGATTCCATAGCTGGCACGAACCACCATCTTGTTGTGCATGGCTTCCGGCGACCACGCGACTCCAAGGCGGGGCAGGAAATCGCCGATGCCCAGATAGTTGTTGTACAGCGCTTTCTCACCCGACATTACCTGCAACCCGCCCGCGATCAGTCCGCCGCCAGCGAAGTTGACTTCGTTGTTGTGAATCTCATTGAATGGAGTGTGGTCCTCCCAGCGCAGGCCCAGATTCACCGTGAGCGTGTTCGTGACTCGCCAATTGTCCTGGGCAAAGACGGCGTTAATGACGCCACGGCGGCCCAGCAACTCCGGAGTGCTGCCTCGGGCAATCGTACTGGCATTGCCCATCCACAGGTCCGAGTAAGGCGAGCCAGTCAAGCCGCCACCGAAAGTGATGCTGCCCAGTTCGCCGGCGTTTCCAGAATACTGTTGGTCAAGTCTCAACCGCTCGTACTGGTACCCCACCTTAAACTGGTGACGTCCGCGGGTGATAGAAAGGATCTCGTCGACCTGCGGGGTCGAGGTGTGGAAGGTTTGGTCCAGGCCGTTCGCGCCGATTTCGAGGTTTCCCGCGGTAATGATCGGCAGGCCGGCACTAAAGGCGTTACCGTCGATGATGCCGATCGTCTGCGCGAGATTGCCCACACTCCCGGCCGTCGGCTGGGAATTGTTGATATCGACCGCATTAAAACCGAAGCGGACCTCATTGAGCAAGTTGGGGCTAAACGTGTGTAACCACTGCACATCGGCGTTTCGCACGGGCTGGAGGGCCGGCGAAACCTCCGATAGCGCAAAGCTGCTGGTGAACGGATTGCGAACGCGCGCCTGGGACCAGCGCCCACTTATATGGTTCCTGTCGGACATGTTGTAGTCGATCTTCAAGTCGCCCTGGTCGTTATTGAGTACCTGGCCGTTGGTCACCGCAACATTCCCTTCCGCGTTAGGCGTGGGAAGAGCAGCGAAAAGAGCTTGAGTCACAGGACTCTCGCTGATCTCGGCTGCCGGAAAGTTATTGTTCGCGACCGGCGTTGGGTTAGTGTAGTGCAACGGCGGGGTTACATAATAGTTCGTCCCCGTCCCGGAATTAGGAACAACCAACTGATTCACGTAATACTGGTTGCCGTTCGTATCCTTCGCGAGATCCGGGCAGATACCACCGGCGGTGAAGGCTTGACTGCACAATGCGCCGAAGTTGCCGGCCTGGAATGCGCTGGTCATGAGATAGACGTTTCCCCCCGACGGAGGCTGGTCGAAACGCTGGCCTTCGTAGTCGGCGAAGAAGAACAGCTTGTTCTTGATAATGGCTCCGCCTACCGCGACTCCGAACTGGTTGTAGTTCAGGCCAGGCTTGGTAACAGCCGGAACTGTCAGGCCGTCTGCCCAAGGGTTTGCGTTGAGATTGCCATCGCGGTAGAACTCGAAGGCGCTGCCGTGGAGACTGTTGGTTCCCGATTTGATCGCAGTGCTGATCACGCCGCCCTCGTAACTGCCGAATTCGGCCGAGGCATTCTGCGTAATCATATTGAATTCCTGAATGGCATCGGGGCTGGGCGTGTATCCAACTTCGTTGTTACTGTTTTCGCTGATATCAATACCATCCAGCAGCAAGGCGTTCGCCTGCTCGCGGTTTCCATTGATATAGGGGCGACCGGCAGTGGTCATCAAGCCCGGCGCGTTGTACTCCCCAGGGCTCGGCGTCGTGGCTCCAGGGGCGAGCAGCGTGAGCGACATGTAGTTGCGTGTCACCAGCGCCATTGACGTCACCGAGGTCGAATCGATTAGTGTGCTGACCTCCGTCGTCTCCGTCTGCAGGATGGGCGCAGCGCCAGTCACTTCGACCGTTTCGCTGACCTTGCCCACCTTCATCTGGAAGTTGAAACGCGCCGTCTGGTTCAACACCAGCGTATACGGCGGGTACACGGATTTATCAAAGCCAGGAGCAGTGGCCTCGACCGTGTAGGTTCCCACCGGGAGGCGCAATAGGTTGAAGTCGCCCGTGTCGTTCGTCTCCGCCTTCCAGACGGTGCCACGCTCGGTGTCCCGGGCGACAACGGCTGCGCCCTTGATCGGCGCCCCGCTGGGATCCGTAACCGTACCTACAATTACCGCAGAGACTTCCTGGCCCCACGCCGGTACCAGCGCGCCCAGCAGTCCGATCAGCAGCAAAATTCCAATCCACATCGACTTTCGCATCGCAAACCTCCGGAAGACTTTTTGATAGAAAAATAGCCGCATCAAAATAACGCAATAATACTAGAACAATGCTATATAGTACTTTTGCATGACAACGTCAAGAAAAAAATTACAAGACAGCCTGAATTGTCCATTTTTTCCGTAGTGCTTATCTATAGCACAACCGGAAGCCCGTTGCCGGCCGGATGTGGATCGACTATCAGCCTGTGGAAAACTGAACTTCTTGATTATACAAAGAATGGAATTTTGTACCTATGAAATGCGGTATTTCAGAAGCCAGTACCCGCAAACGCTCTTTACAAGTTTCATGGCGAGGTTTAAGGTGTGAAACGCCAAGTGTATGTAGTCCTGAATGGTTCAGTTCTGAAAGCTATATAGTATGGAAAACCGGGGAAAGCATCGGGGCCCAGCGGGACGGCGTGTTCTTGACTCAATTTGCTCTATAGCACATTATCATTGAAGAAAGGGCACAATGTCCTGAATTTTGCGTTCGCATAAGCACACGAGCGAAGCGAACGGCAGCGCGTCTGATCCGAATGATTGGGGAGTTCATGCCAAACAGCCGCCCAAATGGAATGCCCGCGTACAAGCAAATCCAAGCCACGATCATGGAGCTCATTGACAGCGGGCAGTTGAAACCGGGGGATGCAGTCGATTCCGAACGGGAATTGGCGAAGATTCACCAGGTCAGCCTGATGACGGCTCGACACGCGCTAACCGCGCTCGAACGCGAGGGTATGGTGCATCGCAGGCGAGGCGCCGGAACTTTTGTGGCGCCCCCCACGATCCATTTCAACAAGCTGACGAGTTTCACCGAGCAGATGGCTAGTCGCAGTCTAGCCGCGTGTTCTAAAGTCTTGTCGTTCAGCGTGGTGGACAACGAGCAAGAAGTCGCGGCCCGGCTGGGCTTGTCGGCCCATGCTCGCCTGCTCAAAATAGAGCGGCTCCGGCTGGCAGCGGACGAGCCGTTCGCGGTTGAAACCTGCTATCTGCCGGCCGAGCAGTTTGCCGGTCTTACCCGCAGCGCGGTGGCGCGCGGGTCGCTGTTTTCTATTTTGGAGGGCAGCTATGGCATCCAAATCGCTTATGCCGACGAGGAAATGGATGCCACTGCCGCCGCTCCCGCAACCGCCAATCTTTTGAAGGTTGCGCGCGATGAGCCCTTGCTCAGGATCCGCCAGCTCATTTATTCAACAAAAGGGAAGGCCACACTTTATGTGCTCGGGCTGTATCGATCGGATCGGCACACCCTGTTAGTCCGAAGATTTCGCTAGAGTTGTGGAAAACTCCAGTTGCGGGTTCGCCGCGGGACTCGGCCGGACAAATTCGTGGGTCCGCAATCGTGGCCGTGCGGGACCAGAAAATCCACTGCCCTATCTTCAGGGCGGCGTGCCCTCTTTCTTATATATCGTCAAACGATATATACTGGATTCGAACACGCTGCATTGTTGTGACCCGAGAGGCAAGTTGGAATTAGGAGAGCCTCCGTCCTCATGGCTTACGTGATTGCCGAACCTTGTATAGGAACGAAAGACACGGCCTGCGTCGAGGCATGCCCCGTCGACTGCATACATCCGAGGAAAAACGAGGACGATTTTGTCACGCAACCTCAGTTGTACATCGACCCGGTCGCATGCATCGATTGTGGAGCTTGTGTGCCAGTTTGCCCGGTGTCCGCGATCTTTGCCGTCGATGATCTACCGGAAAAGTGGAAACACTATACTGAGATCAACGCCAAGCAGGCGCTGATGGCGGTGGTGTCCAAGGCGGAGCAAAACTAGGCCGTACGACACGCTTCGCCCGCAGTCTTAGCAGAACGTCTTACCTGTCCGCTTGTGCCGCTGGAGTCGACTGGAACGCGACCTCCCTCCAGTTGCCTCCCAGCTTCACGTACACGAAGGTCGCGCGATACTCGCCATTGATCGGCTTGCCCTTGCTGATCAGTTTCACCGCAGCCATCGAGTTCACAATTGCTGTGTTCCCGTACAGGTTCACCTTCACGTCGTGTTCGTCAATGGATTCGTACTTGATGCCACCCGCTTTGAGATCCTGAATCGACTCCGCCTTCGTCCGCAATCGGCCATCATCGCCAATTCCGAAGTAGCCAGCGTCCAAGTTCTCTTCAAAAAAGCTGGCATCCCCCTTTAATGCCGCCTGCCGGCCTTGGTCATGCAGGGTCCTGATCTGTTGTTCGACATTTGCCTGGGAAGCCTGTTCTACGGCCGTGTAGCCGTGACCCGAGGTCTGCCCGCTTTCCTTGGTACTGGCTGGCGGGTTCCCACCTTGCCCCCAAGCTGACCGCGATCCTACGCCCACAACCACCATCCCGATGAACATGGAAATCGCAAAAGCTTCTAACTTTCTCATGGTTGTCCTCCTGACCTTAACTTTCGAGTTATGGATGAGCTCGCTCTAACTTCGCAACAGCTAGGATCGCCGGTCGAGAGGAAACATTTGTAGGAAAACACAATAATATCGTATTACGATATAAATGACAATCGCATAATTCAGCGAATTAGCCACTTTGATCTTCGACGGCAAGTGAGGGCCCCTGCGCCGGTCTTTTAAAGCCTCATTTGTGGGAAGGCAGCACGGTCCAGATCGCCGGATCCTCGGCCCCCAGCACCCAGGAACAAAATCCCTGCAGATGGCGATCACGGGCCAGATTCAGGCGCTCCTCGAACCCGCGCTTGTCGGTGTAGAAAACCCACTCGCGACTGTCGTCCCGGTAGAAGTAGAACCAGGCCGCGCGATCGAACGAGTCCCACTCGAGATGCGGGTGATAGGCAGCCACGTATTGGTCGACATCCTGCTGCCCGACGTATTCCGCGGTCGGATTCGGTTTTTCATCCTTGCCGGGGTCCCCCGCAAACCAGTGATATCCATAAATCGGGATGCCTAGCGACAGCTTTTCCTTGGGAACGAATTGCAGTGCGTATTCCAGCTGTTGCACTGTCCATGGATAACCCGCGACCGGGCCGGGTGCGGTCCATCGCGTGTTTTGATCGTAGGTCATCAGGCAAATCAGGTCGGCTGCCTGCGCCAGGGCCTTCAGATCGTATGCGCCACGCCAGTTGGCATAGAGCCAGTGTGCGTAGCTGCTCTTTCCCGGAGCGCCGGGACCGTTGGGCACGGTGGCGATGGTCAGCTGCAAGCCTTCTTTGTGGAGCGCGGCCGCAGTTTCGGCAACCAGGTCCGAGAGCAGATCGCGGTCGATCCACTGCACATTTTCGAAATCGATTTGAAAACCGCTGTATCCGTTTTTCTTGCACTCCCTGAGAATCGAGTCGACGAAGGCCTTGCGCGCCGCCGCCGTCGTGAAAAGTTTGTGCAGCTCCGCTTGCACGGTGGTGGCGACGATCGGCATGACCGGCACATGGTGCTGCGCCGCTGTCTGTAGAACGTACGGATTCGGTCCACCCCAAATGAGTCCGTTGCCGTCAACGCCATACCAAGTAGGCACGAGAATGTCGATTTTATCCGCGTGCTCGGTGAACGATTGCACGGAGTCAGGCCTGTCCATCATGTAGAAGAGCGCCTTGGGCTGCGCTGCCGCCATGATCGCGCTTACGAAAAGAAAAAGAACGACGCGCTTCATCGGATAACTCCCGAACCTTGCATTCAAGAACGCCAGCCCCTTTAGATTTGCCATGAATTCCCCCTCGGCAGGGGATTGTAATTGATAGGCGCTCTGTTCCCTGAGCAGCAAGCAGGAGCAGGACGGCTTTCGGGAAAACTTCCGGGAGGTTATCACCCACCTTGCGTGGGCAAGGAGAGTCAGATGTCCTGGAATCACTTTGTAGGTTTGCGGATTTCGATCTCCCCAGTCCAGGTTGCCGAGCGAATATGTTGCCCGATAAGAGGTGAGGGCTCATCATCATTTGCTCGATTGCAGCGCCTGCAGGGCCCCGTGGCTCCGCGCGACCGGGGCCGGAACATCACCCTTCAACATCAGCCAAAGAATGCGGTTGTAGAGCTGATCGTCCACGCGATCGGGTGCGCTGAGATCCAACCCCTCCGACATGCGTGCCGCTGCCGTATTCGGCGGATTCTTTTCATTCAAGTCTTGCGTGGGGATGATTGGGTCATAAGGCGTCAGGTCGGCCGTCGGTGCGAAGATGTCCGCCAGCGAGCGGCTGAAGTAATCGAACTTCGAGAGCCGCCCCATGCCGAGGATGTCCTCGATCGCCGCGACCACGTCTGTCGTGTTGATGAAGCGATGCACGGTCCCCGGCCGGTTGAAGGCCGAGATGGCGTAGAACGGCGCGCGGTGCGAATCGGTGTGGTCGGGCCCGGCCTGCGCGTCATCCTCAACCACGAGGATTACCGTGTCCTTCCAATACGGGCTGTGCGAGAGCGCCTGCACGATGCGCCCGAGCGCGAGGTCGTTGTCGGCCATGCACGCGCGCGGCGTGCACTTCCCCGGCCGCCCCGCCGCCAAATGGTCCATGGGCAAGTGCATGACTTCGAGCTGCGGCATGTTGCCGTCGCGCACGTAACGTTGGAGTTCGGCGATCCACACGTCGGCGCGCTTCTGATCGAGCGTGGTCAGATCGAAAGGTATGTAGTCGGGATTCACATCGGCGGCCAAGTCGCGTTGCGTCACCGGCCAGCCGGGATTCCCCTTGACCATTTCGCCGTAGTCCCGGAAGGTGATGCCCTCGCGGATCGCGAGCGTCCACAGAAAGCCGCGCTCCGGCTCATCGCTCTCCTCGCCGTCCATGTCGGCTCGCTTGCCGGCGTAACCGGAGGGCACGGTCTTCTCACCGTAGTTCGTCACGTAGGCGGCGGTGGACCAGATGTGTCCTTGCGAACTGACCTCGGCATTCACGAAAAAGCGATCGAACAGGCCGAAGCGCCTCGCCAGCGCATGATGGTTCGGGGTGATGGTGATGTCGGGGAAATAGACGAGGCTTGCATCGCCATCGCCTTCCTTCATGTCTCCGAGCACCTGATCAAAGGTGCGGTTCTCTTTGATGATGTAGACGACGTGACGGAACTGCGGATAGCGCCGCGCCGCGGGCCTCTGCTGCCAGTTATTCGCGGTGGCGACGCGCTCGGTGAAGTTAGCCAGTTGCGCCGGCGACAAGGATGCGGGAAGCACGCGCAGTGTGCCATTCAACTGTCCGAGCGTATACGCAGTCGGCTTCTCATTCGGCCAATTCGTGAGCGGAACCGGGCCGTCGGGGTTGGCGCGTGTGCCGTGGCCTTTGCCGGAAAGGACCAGCAGTTCTCCATTGTCTTCGGCGATCGCGGTGGGATACCAGTCGGTCGGGACGCGCCCGAGCAACTTGCCGGTGGCCAAGTCGAAAACGGCGACGGCATTGTTGTCGGCTTCTGCAACCAACAGCTGCTTGCCATCGGAGCTGAACGCGACCGCGTTCGGCGTGCTGCCCTCGGGTGGTGCACCGGGTGCGGCATCGTGCAGATAGCGCGCGACCTTGCGCAGCTTCGGGTCGACGACGGCCACTCGGTCGCTGCCCGCGAGCGTGACGTAGAGCCTCGTTCCCCTCACCGCCAGCGCCGACGGATGCCGACCGACCTCGATCCGGCCGAGATACGCGAGCGTTCCGTCCGCCAGAACGCGGAACTGCGACACCGTGCTGCCACCCCACGCCGAGACGAACATTTGACCGTCCGCCGTGAGCGCGACACCGTAGGGATAATGATCGGTAGAAAACCGTTGCACGATCTCGCCGGTCGCGGCGCTTACCACCGCGAGCCGATCGCCGACATCCTCTGCGACATAGACGAATTTTCCGTTAGACGAGACCGTCAGTCCTGCCGGATAGCTTGTGCCTGTGCCGTCCTCCGTTTTCGCCTTCGCGAGTTCGAACTTGTTCTCGAGCGTCGCCGCGCCGTCTTTCCACGCATAGACGAAGAGCATTTCGGTGTTGCCGCCGGAGACGTACAGGCGATGACCGTCGGGCGAGAAGGCGGCGCCGTAAAACGCGCCATCCTGGAGCAGCATCTGTGTGACCTTCCGCGTCTTCAGATCGACGACCTGAACGCCTTGCTCGCGCCAGCCGCTGAGCACGACCACGGCTCTGTCCGTTTCGGGCGCGAGGACGAGATTGATCGGCAAGCTGCCGAGGTCGACCGCTTCGCCGGCGGGATCGAGGCGCACACCAGTCGGCAGCGGCGAAGTGAATAGCGGATTCCTTTGTGCGGACACCGATACGCACAGCAGTGCAGAGAGCAAGAGAGCGAGTCGACAGATACGCAACATTTGATGATTAGACGAGGACCTGCGAGAGTGGTAACAATAAAAATGTCTGTTGGAGCATCTGCACTCGGCATTTCGATTCAAGGCTGCCACGCGATAAAGCAGGGATAGTCGGCTAAAGCCCGGTGTGCCCGCGGTAATGGGAGCGCTTGGGCCGGGCGGCGTGTGCGACCAATTTGGTGGAACTTCCAGCATCGTCAGATGATGGGTCTTTTCATTGGTGCCTGGTCCCGCCTGCCCATCGAAGAAGTCTGTGTCTGGATCGCCGTTACCTACGCCACGGCTGTTGTCTTTGAAGTAGTAAAGGTCTGGCTGGCGTCGGAACGCTCGGTGCACGACGCCCTGCTGGGCGCGACCGAAACCGAGAAAAAAGCCGCGTAAACGACTGGAATGGGCGGAAGAGAAGATTGGTCGGGGAGAGAGGATTTGAACCTCCGACCCCCTGGTCCCGAACCAGGTGCTCTACCAGGCTGAGCCACTCCCCGACTGACCGCTGGAGGACGGCCACCACAGGAACGATGTGGCGACTCGAACTCAGACAGTATAGCATTCTGCGGTCTGGTCATTTGCGGACGCGCAAAGGCTGCTACAATCTTGGTCACCGTCGTCTTTTTATAACTATTAAAACGTTTCTATGCTGGCTTTTACCATTGGAAGGCTTTTGACTCCGACGGGCGCCGTCGAGCATCCTCTCGTGCTCGTCGAACACGGACGCATCCTGGAAATTTGCCATCGGAGCAGCCGGCAGCTTCCCGCCGGAGTTTCTATCTCCAATCTCGGCGATGGCGTGATGGCGGCAGGTTACATTGATCTTCACATCCACGGCAGCGCTGGTTACGACGTCATGGACGATACCGCCGAGGCCCTGCCGGCGATCGAGCAACTGCTCCCACGCCACGGGGTTACGAGTTATTTCCCAACCACCGTCACCGCTCCGATGGATAAGACTTTGCGTGCCCTCGAACGGCTGGCAGACGCGATCGAAGAGGGTGAACACGATCGCGAACAAGCGCTCGAACGACAACCTACGGACGGCAAGCGCCGAGCCCTCCCGCTCGGAATTCATCTTGAGGGGCCATTCATCAGCCACGCGCGCCGTGGAGTTCATCCGCCGGAACAGTTACTAACTCCGACGCTGACCCTGTTCGAGCGATTCTGGCAGGCGGCGCGGGGCCGGATTCGCATGATGACCATTGCCCCTGAACTGGAGAACGCTCCCGAGGTCATTGCCGAAGCCGCGCGGCGCGGCGTTTGCGTGAGCCTGGGACATTCCGACGCCGATTTTGCCACCGCCGAACGCGGCATCGCAGCGGGAGCGCGGCACGCGACGCACACCTTCAATGCCATGCGTCCGCTCGATCATAGTACGTTGGACCATCGCAGTCCCGGTATTTTGGGTGCGGTGCTTACCGATCGTCGCTTGAGCGCGGACATCATCGCCGATGGCGTTCATCTCGATCCCGCAATCGTGAAGCTCTTTGCCAAGGCCAAAGGCCCGGAACAAACCGTGCTTATCACGGATGCAATTTCAGCGACTGGCATGCCGGAAGGCCGCTATCGCCTGGGGTCGTTCGAGGTGGATGTTCGGGATGGCAAGTGCATGGCCGATGGCAAGCTGGCCGGAAGTGTGTTGACCATGGATCGTGCGGTACGCAATCTGGCGCGTTTCGCGGAATGGGATCTGGCCCAGGCAGTGGCGGCTGCCAGCCAGAATCCGGCGCGGGTGGCGCGAATCGCCAATAAGGGTGTTCTCACGGCGGGAGCCGACGCGGACTTCGTGGTCCTCAACCAGGAAGGCCAAGTGTTGCGGACTTTTGTCGGCGGCGTGGAATGTTCCAGTTGCTAGTTCTCAGTTCCCGGTTCTCAGTTCTCAGAGGCCAGCAATAGGAGTTTGGGTGCGATCCGTTCGTCTGGATTTCATGGTTTAACTGAGAACCGGGAACTGAGAACTACTGTTAAAAATGTGTGACGATCAAGGGGCTAAGAGCAATGGCTGAGACGCGCAAATTTCCACATCATCTGATTCGAGAAATTTTTGAGCAGCCCGACGCTTTGCGCCGAACCATTGAGCCGCGCGTCCTGCTGGCCGACGGACGAGTCCGCCTGGACGACATCCGTATCTCGCGCGAGGAACTGCGCGCGGTGCGGCGGATTAACATCGTGGCTTCCGGAACCAGCCGTCATGCGGGGATGACAGGCCAGTTCATGATGCAGGAACTGGCCGGAGTGCCCGTCGATGTCGACTACGCGAGCGAGTTCGAATACCGCGACCCAGTCATTGGGCGGGGCGAACTCAGCATTTTTATTACTCAGTCGGGAGAAACCGCCGACACCACCGCATCGCAGCGCGAAGCCCGCCAGAAGGGATCGCGCACCATCGCGATTTCGAATGTCGAAGGCTCGACGATCGCACTCGAGGCGGACGGTTTCATCTACACCGATGCCGGTCCCGAGATCAGCATCGCTTCGACCAAGGCATTCACGGCGCAGATGGCGTGTTTGTTTCTGTTCGCGCTGTACCTCGGCGAAATCAAAGAGAAGATTTCGAAGGCGCCGGCCCAACACTACATTAGCGAGCTTCTCGCGCTGCCCGAAAAGACGGAAACCATCCTGGCTGCGTCCGATCAAGTGGAGCGACTGGCCGAGCTTTACTATCGCGTGGACGATTTCATGTTTCTCGGCCGCGCCATCCACTACCCCATCGCCATGGATGGAGCTCTCAAGCTGAAAGAAGTTTCCCTCATTCACGCCGAAGGCTATCCCACCGGAGAAGCCAAGCACGGGCCGAACGCGTTGATCGATTTCCGCTTGCCGCTGGTTATGATCGCGACTTGCGACCGCAACGATGCGGGTTCCGTTGCGCGCTACAAACAGAACGTCAACAACATGGAAGGCTTCAAGAAACAAGGCGCGACGGTGATCGCGCTGGCCACCGAAGGAGACACGACCGTACCGCAACTGGCGGACAACGCCATCTTTATTCCCGCGGCGCCGGAACTGCTCTCGCCGATTCTGGAGATTGTTCCGCTGCAGCTGTTCGCTTACTATGTCGCGGCCAAGCGCGGGCTCGATGTGGATCGTCCGCGGAATTTGGTTAAGGCGGTGACGCTGGAGTAGGGAGGACAGCCATCAGCCGTCAGCCCTCAGGAAAACCAGGTACCCCCTACCCCCCCACCCCATAGCTAGGTATATTAGAATCATTGACTTAGCTAATTAACCCCCGCAACGTATTGAGCGGAATGGACTTATAGGCAAAGTCTTGAGCGCGTGGGAGTTAGCTCCGGAAAATGGGGTGTTCGACTCGGTCCGACCTCGCAGAGTATTGATTACAAATAACTTATTTGTACAGTATTCATTATAAATAACTTAGCTTGGCGGTCCCTCTGTCGCCCTTCGGGGTTTCAGCTGTCAGCTACTGTACCCACGTGGTGCCCGTGGGGCTGCATTCTTCCGCCGCTTCGCGGCTGCGGCGGGTTCCTATCTAGGTTGTCAAAGAGCGAAGTGCAGATTTGACTGCTACTTCTATCCTATCGCGGGGTGTCAAGAAAAAATACGAGTCGTTGCAATACCCGCCACAAGCCTGAGCGCAGCCCCATAAGCGCCATCCTTAAGACCTGGACGGCCCCTCAATCTTCCGGAAGCCCGTTTCTGGATGTCCGGAATCGGTACGCATCCTCTGCAGCGTACGGGCTATAATTGCGCGCACCGATGGCTCTTACTCCTGGGACAAAACTCGGCCCCTATGAGATTCAGTCACCGCTAGGCGCTGGCGGCATGGGTGAGGTGTACCGCGCGCGCGACACGCGGCTTGGGCGTGATGTCGCGATCAAAGTGCTGCCAGAGGCGCTGGCCCATGATGCGGACCGACTGCGGCGTTTCGAACAGGAAGCGCGCACGATTGCGGCGCTGAACCATCCGAACATCCTGGGAATCCATGACATTGGTACGCACGACGGTGCGCCGTTTCTGGTCAGTGAAGTTCTTGAGGGAGTAACACTGCGTGACAAGCTCATATCGGGGCCGCTGCCGGTGCGG
>Ga0116134_1000455_pt1 | contig 21369 bp, 15 predicted proteins | sample June2015DPH_19_5_FD_89737 | JGI IMG/M metagenome (GOLD analysis project Ga0116134, IMG submission 89737) | Peatland microbial communities from SPRUCE experiment site at the Marcell Experimental Forest, Minnesota, USA - June2015DPH_19_40 | ecosystem: Environmental > Terrestrial > Soil > Wetlands... | reverse complement strand
TGCGCCAGTCTAGGCCAATGACTTCGGCTCCGGTCTCCTGCATCGAGGGCAGAAGAGTAGAGCTGTCGGTGCCGAAATAAATCACGGGCGCTCCCGTCTTTTGCACGCGTTTGACCAGGTCGGTTACATGCGGCAGAACATAACGGCGATAATCTTCGACGCTCAGGCAGCCGACCCAGCTATCAAAAATCTGGATGGTGTCGGCGCCAGCGCGCACCTGCTCGGCGGAATATTCGGCGGTCACCGCGACCAACTTCTTCATCAGTTCGTTCCACGCGACGGGCGCGGAGTACATCATCTTCTTGGTGAAAAGATAGTTGCGCGAGCCTCCGCCTTCGATCATGTAGCTGGCGAGGGTGAAGGGCGCGCCGCAGAAGCCGATGACGGGGAGCTTGTCGCTGAAATGCCTGCACACTAACTTCACCGCTTCAGAAACATAGCCGAGGTCGGCGGCACGATCGGTGCGCAGGTGGGCAACGTCTTCGGCGGTGCGCACCGGCTTCTCAATTTTCGGACCTTCGCCGGCGGCGAAGTGAAAGGGCAGTCCCATGACTTCGAGCGGGAGAAGAAGATCGGCGAAGATGATGGCCGCATCGACTTTGAGGATCTCGGCGGCTTCGATGGTGACCTGGGCCGCGACCTCCGGCTTTTTGCAGATCTCGATCAGGGAATATTGCTTGCGGACGGCGCGGTACTCAGGCATGTAGCGTCCAGCCTGGCGCATGAACCAGACTGGAGTGCGTTCGGTGGGCTGAGCCTTGGCGGCACGAACAAAGAGAGAGTTTGGGGCGGACATGAATCTTCTAATTTAGCATTTTCGAGCGAACTGTGGCCGGGGTGGGCTGGGGCTGGCGGCCGATTGCTTCCGGATGGGCGGTGACTCGTTGTTCATTGTTCATGCGTCACAGACTCGCCTGAAAAGCTCGTGCTATATTTCGCTTGCAGGCTGGGTGTGGCCGTGGACCGTGTTTCCGCCGGGCCATGGCAGCGGCTGCGGGCATGCTGGCGCAAGGAGTGGCGCATGTCAGGAGTGAGCGGCAAGGCTCTGCGATTCGTTTCTGTCGCGCTTTGGTGCGTGTTCCGGGCAAACCTCGCCCCGGCTCAGCGGATTGTCCCTCCCGAAACTGTTCCATCCACTTTCACCGCGGACGCCGTGTTCGCCGCGCGGGTCCGGTCACTGCTGCTTCCCTACACTGAACCGGCGACCGGACAGTATGCGACCGGCCAGCGTGTCCTGGAGACGCTGCTGCGGCAACTTCCCGCGGACCGCGGGCGCTTCTCCTGGGACCTGCGCATTGCGAAGGATGCAGGGAATGTGTTCTCCTCTCCCGAGGGAACCATTTTCGTCGACGAAGAACTCGCTCAGACGCTGGGGCCGCGGGCCGGTCTTTGGGCGGCAGCGCTGTCCCATGAAATCTCTCACATCGTTCGGCGCGACTGGGCGCGGCGGTATTTGTACCAGAAGTCGTTAGAGGAGGCCTCGGGCTCGCAGATCACGCTGGGCGACGCTGGTGCGCTCTCCGGCTCCTGGGTGGACGCTCGAGGCGCTTCGAGCCTGCTGGCCAGTTTCTGCCAAACCATGGAACTGGAAGCTGACGCCGAGGGTTTGAAGTTGATGACGCGCGCTGGATTTGATCCCGACTTCGTGCCCGCACTGCACCACTTGCTCGAAGGTCAGCCCGAAAAGGCGGAGGGAAGTTTTTTTGATCCCTCCCATCCACGCTGGGACGAGCGCGACCAAAAGCTGCAGAAACTCTATGCCGCGGCAGGCAAAGAGTACGATCGCCTTTGGCCGGAACGTTATGCTTCGCCAGGCGGCAATTCGCCCGTTGTGGTGTATGCCGGGTTGCCCAGCGCAAAGCGCGGCGTCAGCGGACTGGAAGTGCTGATTCCGCTGCACTGCCAAAATCTCAGCGGATCGGTAGAGGTCGTCGTGCGTTTCACCGGCCCGGACTCTGAGCTCCCCACCGAAATGCGACAGTTGACCGGCTGCACATCGGAGCGGACGTTGATTACATTTATTTTGCCGAGCCTGAAGGTCCGTAGAGGCGGCTCCCGCGTTCAGGCTGAGATTTCGGTGCTGGACGAGGGCGGCGCGGTTTTGACTCGCTCCCTTGCTCCCATGGCAGTCCGCTGAATCAGTTCGCTTGAGCAAAATCGCGGATCTTGCCGCGTCTCCAGACGGGGCAAGCCCCGTCTCTACATGCGCGATCAGGCTGTCGGCTGTTCTTTGGAGACCAGCGGAGTCGTCAGGGGCATCGCCTTCGATTGCAAATAGGCGTCCACACTCGCGGCTGCTTTTCGGCCCTCGGCGATGGCCCACACCACTAACGACTGGCCGCGCCGCATATCGCCCGCCGCGAAAATTCCGGGCACTGATGACATATTGTTCAGGTCGGTGGCCACGTTGCCGCGCGCATCGAGTTTTACTCCCAACTGCTCGATCATGCCATTCCGAACGGGTCCGAGAAAGCCCATCGCGATCAGTACGAGATCCGCTTCCATCGTAAATTCGGTGCCTGGAATCGGGTCGAACTGTGGCGGCGGCCCGACACGCACGGCATGCAGTTGCTTGACGTGACCGGAATTGGAGCCGGTGAATTTTGTGGTCGCTATACTCCAGTCGCGGACGCCACCCTCTTCGTGTGCGCCTTCAGTGCGCAGTTGCATCGGCCAAAGCGGCCAGGGCGTGAGCGGCGAGCGCTCGTCTGGAGGCTTCGGCATGATCTCGAACTGGTGCACGGAGAGAGGCTTTTGCCGATGGCAGGTTCCGAGGCAATCGGCGCCGGTGTCGCCGCCGCCGATAATGACCACGCGCTTGCCGGTCGCTAAAATTTCTGTTTGTGGCTCGATGATGTCACCCAGACACCGCCGATTTTGTAGCGGCAGGAACTCCATCGCGAAATGGATTCCTTTCAGTTCGCGTCCGGGAACGTTCAGATCGCGCGGCCACTCCGCTCCGCCGGCGAGCACAATCGCATCGAACTCGCACTGCAGTTCCTCGACCGCGACGTTCTTGCCCACCTCCGCGCCGGTAACGAATTTCACGCCCTCGGCAGACATCTGTTCCAGGCGGCGATCAATGAGCTGCTTTTCTAACTTGAACTGCGGGATGCCATAACGCAGCAAGCCGCCGATGCGGTCGGCCTTTTCGTAGACCACTACGGAGTGTCCGGCGCGGCACAACTGCTGGGCCGCAGCCAATCCTGCGGGGCCTGAACCAACGATCGCAACTTTTTTTCCGGTGCGGAATTTTGGCGGCTCGGGATGAATCCAGCCTTCGGCAAATCCGCGCTCCACGATATTTTTTTCGATTTGCTTGATCGTGACTGGAGGCTGATTGATCCCCAGCACACACGACGCTTCGCACGGCGCGGGACAAATGCGGCCGGTGAATTCCGGGAAGTTGTTGGTCGCGTGCAATTGCCGAACGGCATCTTTCCAATGGCCGTGATAAACCAGATCGTTCCAATCGGGAATCAGGTTGTTGACGGGACATCCGGTCTGACAGAAGGGCACGCCGCAGTCCATGCAGCGCGCACCCTGGGTGCGAAGATTTGCTTCGGGAAAATCGAGATAGATTTCGAACCAATCGTTGACGCGCTGAGTGACTGGACGACGAGGGGCGAGCTCGCGCGCGTATTCCAGAAATCCCGTGTCTTTACCCATGTTGCACCTGCTCGGGCGAGGACAGAACGGCGAGCGGCGGACTCGGGATATAAGGCTGGCGCCGGCGGCTCACTCCGAGCACTCGCTTGTGTTCGTGGGGGAAGACTTTGATGAACCGGGATAGCGACTCAGACCAGTTGTCGAGAATCCAAGCGGCACGCGGGCTCCCGGTAAGTCCGAGATGGCGGGTGACGAGCTTCTTGACAAGTTGTGCCTCGGCAAGCATGGCCTTAACGAGTTGCGGATCTTCTGTTTCGAAAGCTGGTGTTCCGAAAGCTGGCGTTTCGAAAACTGGCTCGAGATCGACCGAGTCCAGATTGCAGCGCTTTTCGGTGAAGTCTCCGCGCTCGTCAAAAACGTAGGCGACGCCGCCACTCATGCCGGCGGCAAAATTTCTGCCACAGGCTCCGAGCACCACGACCAAGCCCTTGGTCATGTATTCGCAGCCGTGGTCGCCGACACCTTCGACTATCGCGGTCGCTCCGGAGTTGCGCACGGCAAAACGCTCGCCCGCGACGCCGTTGAAAAACGCTTCGCCGCTGGTTGCGCCGTAGAGGGCAACATTGCCAATCAGAATATTTTTTTCGGGCGCGAAACGGGATCGTCGCGGTGGATAGGCGACCAAACGTCCGCCGGAAAGCCCCTTGCCAACGTAATCATTCGCCTCGCCTTCGAGTGTGAGGGTGACTCCCTTGGCCAGGAACGCGCCCAGGCTCTGCCCCGCCGATCCGTCGAGATGAATTCGAATCGTATCGTCGGGCAGACCGGCGGACCCGTAGCGGCGGGCAATCGCTCCGCTTAGCATGGTGCCGACAGAGCGGTGAACGTTGCGCACAGGCACCTTGATTACAACCGGTGTTAGGGTTTCTAGCGCAACTTGCGACTTGGCAAGAAGCTGATGGTCGAGCGCCTGCTCCAAACCATGGTCCTGCGCCTGCACGCAGCGGCGTGACACGCGCGCGGGCACGGGCGGATCATAGAGAATGGCCGAAAAATCCAGGCCTCGGCCCTTCCAGTGATTCACGGCTGGCTGCATGTCGAGCATGTCGACGCGCCCGATCATCTCGTCCATATGGCGGAAGCCTAGTTCGGACATGTACTGCCGCACCTGCTCCGCGAGAAAGAAGAAGAAGTTGATCACGTGCTCGGGCTGCCCTTGAAATCGCTTGCGCAGCACGGGATCCTGCGTGGCAATGCCGACCGAGCAGGTATTGAGATGGCACTTGCGCATCATGACGCAGCCCATCGCAATCAACGGCGTGGTAGCGAAACCGAATTCTTCGGCGCCGAGCAGCGCGGCGACCACGACGTCGCGGCCGGTCTGCAGCTTGCCGTCTGTCTGCACGCGAATTCGGCTGCGCAGATCGTTCAACAAAAGCACCTGCTGCGTCTCCGCTAGCCCAAGCTCCCAGGGAATGCCGGCGTGCTTGATGGAGCTCAGCGGTGAAGCTCCCGTGCCTCCGCTGTCGCCGCTGATCAGGACGACATCGGCGTGGGCCTTGGCAACGCCCGCCGCCACCGTGCCTACTCCGACCTCCGCCACCAGCTTCACCGCGATGCGGGCTTGCGGATTGACATTCTTGAGGTCGTAGATCAGTTGCGCGAGATCTTCGATGGAATAAATATCGTGGTGAGGCGGAGGCGAAATCAAACCCACGCCGGGAATGGAATGCCGCAAGCGCGCAATGACCTCATCCACTTTGTGGCCGGGAAGCTGGCCGCCTTCACCGGGCTTTGCGCCTTGCGCCATCTTGATCTGTAACTCGTCCGCATTGACGAGGTAGTTTGCGGTGACGCCAAAGCGCGCCGACGCGACTTGCTTCACGGCGCTGCGCCTCAGGTCTCCATTCGCATCCGGATTGAAGCGCTCTTCATCTTCGCCGCCTTCGCCGGTATTGGATTTTCCTCCGATGCGATTCATGGCGATGGCCAGAGTCTCGTGCGCTTCTTTGCTGATCGATCCGAATGACATGGCTCCAGTGTTAAAGCGCTTCACGATTTCTTTGGCGGGCTCGACTTCTTCGATCGGAACTGGCTTGGCGCTCTTCTTGAACTTCATCAAACTGCGCAGCGTGGCCATGTTGCTGCTTTGGTTGTCGATGAGGTCGGTGTATTCCTGGAAGGTCTGGAAGCTCTCTTGCCGCACTGCCTGCTGCAGCTTGCTTATGGTCAGCGGGTTCAGGAGGTGATACTCGCCGTTGACGCGCTGATGATAAGTTCCTCCGACCGCGAGTTCGGTCTCGGACTCGGTCAGAGGACGGAACGCGTGCTCGTGCTTCATCTGCGCTTCGCGGGCCAGTACTTCGAGGCCGACGCCTTCCAAACGCGATGCCGTGCCTGCGAAATACGAATCCACCAGTTCCTTGTTCAGCCCGATGGCTTCGAACACCTGCGCTCCCTGATAGCTCTGTAACGTCGAGATGCCCATCTTGGCGAAAGTCTTCAGCAAACCCTTATTCACCGATTTGAGGAAATGCTTCACGGCGAGTTCGGGAGTCACGCCGTCATACAACTCGCCGCGCCGCGCCAGGCTTTCAACGCTCTCCAACGCAAGATAAGGATTGATGGCGCTCGCCCCATAGCCGCTGAGCAGCGCAAAGTGCATCACCTCGCGAGGTTCGCCCGACTCCGTAATCAGAGCGACCTGGGTTCGCGTCTCCTCCTGGACCAAGAGGTTATGCACGGCGGCCAGCGCCAGCAGGCTGGGGATCGGAGCAAAATCTTTGTTCACTCCGCGATCGGAAAGAATGAGCAGCGTGTATCCGGCTTTGCCGGCAAGCGACGCACGCTGGCACAATTCGTCGAGCGCCCGCTTCAGTCCGGCTTCACCTTCGCTGGCACGGAAGAGCGCGGGCAGCGTGATGGCCAACAGATCTCCGGTTGAGACGCGGCGTAGTTTCTCCAGTTCGAGGTTGGTCAGAAGCGGGTGAGCCAGCTTCAGCATGTGACAGTTCTCGGGCTCTTCCGAGAGGATGTTGCGCTCTGCCCCGATATAGCTGATGAGCGACATCACGATCTCTTCGCGAATCGGGTCGATGGGGGGATTCGTGACCTGCGCGAAGAGCTGCTTGAAGTAGTTGAACAGCGACTGCGGACGATCCGAGAGACAAGCGAGCGGCGTATCGGTCCCCATGGAGCCAACCGGTTCCTCGCCCTTCGAAGCCATCGGGCTGAGGATCATGCGCAGATCTTCATCGCTGTAACCAAACGCGCGCTGGCGCCGAAGCAGGGTTTCCGCATCCGGATGATGCATGCGCGAGGGCTTGGGCAACTGATCGATGGTGATCTGATTGTCTTTGAGCCACTGCGCATAGGGCTGTCGTGAAGCCAGCCGGTGCTTGATTTCCTTGTCGGGGACGATGCGGCCTTCGACCGTATCCACCAGAAACATCTTCCCCGGCTGCAGGCGGCCTTTCATCTTTACCTGTTCCGGCTCAATGTCGAGCACACCGGCTTCGGAGGCCATGATGACGAGCTCGTCATGCGTGACCACGTAACGTCCGGGCCGCAAGCCGTTGCGGTCGAGGATCGCACCGATGACTCTGCCGTCGGTGAATGCGATGGCCGCGGGCCCGTCCCACGGTTCCATCAAGCACGCGTGATACTCGTAAAATGCGCGCTTCTCCGGATTCATGTGAGAGTTTCCAGCCCACGCTTCCGGAATCAGCATAGCCATCGCGTGCGGAAGGCTGCGCCCTGCCTGCACCAGAAGTTCCACAGCATTGTCGAAGTTCGCGGAATCGCTGCCATTGGGCGCAATGATGGGATGGAGCTTCTTCAGGTCTTCTCCAAACAGCGGAGACTGCAGGAGCGACTGGCGGGCATGCATCCAGTTGACGTTGCCCTTGAGCGTGTTGATCTCGCCATTGTGCGCGATGTAGCGATAGGGATGCGCTCGTTGCCAACTCGGAAATGTGTTGGTCGAAAAGCGCTGGTGCACCAGACATAACGCGCTGGTCACGTCGGGATCGGAAAGCTCGCGGTAAAAATTGGTGATCTGCGGGGCGAGCAGCAGACCTTTGTAAACAATGGTGCGGCAAGAGAGCGAAGGAATATGGAACATCTCCGCATCCTTGATTCCCGACGCTGCCATTTCGTTCTCAGCGCGCTTGCGCACGATATAAAGTTTGCGCTCAAAGACGTCTCCGTCTGGCACCCCAGTGCCGGTGAACGCGGCACAGCCTACAAAGATCTGCTGGATGTAGGGCTGGGACGCTCGCGCCTCGCGGCCAATGGCGGACGCGTAGACTGGCGTATCCCGCCAGCCGAGTACCGTCAATCCCTCCTCACGAATAATGCGCTCCAGAATTCCTTCGCATTGCAAGCGCTCGTGTTTCTCCACCGGCAGAAATGTCATGCCCACGGCATACGCGCCGGGCTGAGGCAGTTCGAAACCCAACTTGCCGCACTCACGCACAAAAAACCGGTGTGGGATCTGGAGGAGAATGCCGGCGCCATCGCCGGTTTCGGGATCGCATCCGCAGGCGCCCCGGTGCGTCAGGTTGAGCAAAACCTGGATTCCCTTGCTTATGATGTCGTGGCTTTTGTGGCCGCGGACGCTGGCCACGAATCCGATACCACAGGCATCGTGCTCTTGCGCAGGATGGTAGAGACCCTGGGCGGGCGGAAAGCCATTCGTTTTTTTTCGACGCGTCGTCATTAGGACATTTACAGCACGGCACGTTGGCGGCATTAGCGTGGTTGCGGGGTGCTTGGCCACTTCCCGATCCGTTGTTCTTGAGTTGGGAGTTGGGACTTCGCCGCAAAGGCTGCGGGGGTGTCGCGCACTTCGGCTCAGGAACACACCTCTGTATATTCTTACTTACCGCCAGACGAGCCGGAAAGTACAATTCAGAATTTCGATGCAAAGGATGCAAATTTCAGAGTTTCGTGATTCCAAGCCAAGTTCAGTCTAATTTCCCGCGAGACCGCGGCGTCCGTTATAATCCCCGCATAAACGCAATGGATTTCGATCAGCTCATCACGTTTCTGGAAGTGGCCAAACAAGGCAGCTTTTCGCGCGCGGGAGAGAAGGTTTTCCGGTCGCAATCGGCGGTCAGCGCCCAGATCCGCCAGTTGGAGCAGGAGTATGGCGACCGGCTGCTGGACCGCTCGGGCAAGACCGTAAGACTGACCCCGGCCGGACGGGTGCTCTATGACTATGCCGAGCGGCTGAAACTGCTGCGCGAGGAATCGCTGATGGCCGTGGCGGACCATAGCCGCACGCCCCGGGGCACGCTTCGCGTCGGCGCCAACGAGGCGACCTGCCTGTACGTTTTGCCAAAAGTGTTTGCGGAATACTGCCGGCGTTACCCGCCGGTGCAGATCAACATTTACCGGAATTTCAGCTACAAGATCACGGAAAAGCTTGAGAACGGCTCCATCGAAGTGGGTTTTCTAACTTTACCCATCCAGTCTCCGAGCCTGGAAATACAAACTATCTTCCGCGACAAGCTGATGTTGATGGTGAGCCCACGAAATCCCCTGGCCAAACATAAGACGGCGGCCGTCCGCGATATCGTCAAGCATCCCCTGCTGCTGCCGAAGACAGGCCACACCCGAAGGCTCCTGGACAAGCTGTTCCGCCCGCATCGCGACGAACTGCAAGTGCGAATGGAACTGCCCAGCATCGGCATGATCAAGAGCTTTGTGGCAGCCGACCTGGGAGTGTCTATCATCAGCTCGTCGTTCGCCCGTGATGAGGTTGCATCCGGCAGCGTCAAACTGATTGATCTGGAGGATGCAGAACTTTTTCGCGAACTGGGACTGGCCTATCGGCGCGACCGAACCCTTTCCTGCGCCACCACTGCATTCATCGAGGTTTTGCGCCAATTGGCCACGTCAGCGAAGAACGAGCACGCTTTGCCAGGCTCCAGTCGCCGGATCATGACACCGGCCGCCCCTAACGGGTCAGGACGCGCCTGATTCCGGCGTGAATCGCGTCGCCGCCCCGGGAGGCCCGTGTCCATTTGCCAACTTCCAGAGACCGCTTTATGTTTTTCCCAGGAGAGAAATTCATGCCCAGGCGGTCGTCGCTGCGCTTACCATCGCTGATCCTGCTGTTGCTGCTGACGTTTTTTTATTCTCTGTTCGCTTCTGCGCAAGCCAAGCCGGTCGATGCGGAAGGCCATCAGTGGTGGCGGCACGCCGTGTTTTACGAAATCTATCCCCGCAGTTTTGCGGACAGCAACAACGACGGCATCGGCGATCTCAACGGCATCAGCTCCAAGATGAGTTACCTGCATGAACTGGGCGTCGATGCGATCTGGATCACTCCCTGCTATCCCTCACCACAGGTCGATTTCGGCTACGACGTTGCCGACTACCGAAACATCGACCCCATGTATGGGGATCTCGCCGACTTCGACCACCTGGTTGCGGCGGGCAGGAAACATCATGTCCGCATCATCCTCGATTTTGTGCCGAACCACACCTCCGACCAGCACCCGTGGTTTCTGGATTCGAAGTCTTCCCGCACCGCGCCGCATCGCGACTGGTACATCTGGCGCGACGGCAAAGCGCCCGGCCAGCCTCCCAACAACTGGGTCTCGCTTTTCGGCGGCTCGGCATGGACGCTCGACCCCGTCACCAACCAGTTCTACTATCACTTCTTCTACTCGCAACAGCCGGACCTGAACTGGCGGAATCCCGCCGTCGAAAAAGTGATGCTCGACACCACGCGCTGGTGGTACAAGCGCGGAGTTTCCGGCTTTCGCCTGGACGCTGTTGACACCCTGTTTGAAGATCCCGAGCTGCACGATAATCCCGTTCTTCCTGGCACTAACAAGCAGGGCGATCCCAATTTGGAGAACAAGAACAACACGAACCTTCCCGAAGTTCACGAGGAGTTGCAGAAGCTGCGTAAAGTCGCCGACGAGTCTGGGGCCGTGCTCATCGGCGAAACCTGGACGTCGAACGTCGCCGAGCTCGACCAGTATTACGGCCCGCGCGGCAATGAACTGCAGATGCCCATGGACTTCATGTTCACCACGGTCGACAAACTTTCCCCGGCCGAATTCCGGCGGCAGATTGCGGCCGTCGATGGCGCCCACGGGTGGCCGGTGTTCGTGATCGGCAATCACGATATCGTCCGGTCCTACAACCGCTACGGAGACGGCAAGAACAACGACGCCATCGCCAAGCTGATGGGGGCCTTCTACCTGACGCTGCGCGGCACGCCCATCATGTATTACGGCGAAGAAATTGGCATGGAGAACAACGACCCCATTCGCAAGGAAGACGTGAAAGATCCGATCGGCCGCACCGGATGGCCACAAGAAAAAGGCCGCGACGGAGAACGCACGCCCATGCAGTGGAACAGCGCGCCCAACGCCGGGTTCAGCAAGAAGGATCCGTGGCTTCCGGTGCCGCCCAGCTACCGCACTCACAACGTGGCGACGGAGTCGAAAGATCCCAACTCGGTTCTGAACCTCTATAAGAAAGTTCTCGCGCTGCGCCACACCAACGAAGCGTTACTCGAAGGTAGCTACACCGCTCTCAATGAAGACGACCCCAAGGTAATGTCGTACCTGCGCAGCTACAAAGGAAAAGCCGTGCTGGTGGCGCTGAACATGTCGGCCACTCCGCAGCAAGCAGTCTACAACCTTGCCCCACAGGGATTCGCCGGGGCCGCTCTGAAAACCCTGATCGCGTCGCCCGAGGCATCGGTCAAAGGCAAGGAGGTAACCCTCGAGCCATTCGGACTGGTGATCGCCGAAGTGAACCCATGAAATCAGGACGCGAGGTTCGAGCCGCCCCGGCTACACTATCTCGCGGGCAGTACTCGCCAGTTTTCCCTGCGGCGCGGACCTCACTTGGTTCGCGGCTTTTACTTCCCAGATGCCGTCGAACTTCACGAAGTAGGGCTCGACGGAAATGCCGGGGAAGTTTGAGGTGAGAAGTTCTCCGGCGCGGAGAAGTTCGCTGCGGTGATGTTCGGCCTCGGCTGCCTCGTCTCCTTTGAAATGAGCCAGGCCGCCATAGGTGGCGCAGTCGGAGTGGCTCATGACCAAGACGCGTTTGGTCCGGTGCAGGCGGGTGGACATGCGGACCTGTTCGAGGATGAAGTCCTGTTCGAAGTCGTTGCGCGGGGAGGCGAGGGTCTTGGCTCCTCCGGCGACGATGATCATGTCGCCGCGCTCGATGCCTTGTTTCTTCAGGAACTTTCGCACGGCCGTGCTGATGCGGTGATCGAAGCAGCAGAGGACGGCGGCATCGGCCACGTACGGGTCGGCGGGCGAGTCAAAATGGAAGACCTTGCGCATAAGAGATCCTCTTCGATTCTAATCGGGCAACCGATGGATTGCGCTCTGTGCCGCGGACGGCGAGGGCGCCCGTCGCTCCACAGTCTTCTCGAGCATACGGGCGGACGCCTCGTCCGGCCGGGCGTAGGCCCTATCCCGGCGTAGGCCTATCTAAGACGCTTCAATAACAAGGCCACAATCAGCGCGGCGATGCCGATGAGCATCCCAATTAAACGGGCTTTATTCGCGCTTTCCGACATGATTCTCCGGCTACGCTCCGCGCTTTGTCTTCAGCTCGGTTAGTAACTGCTCGATGCGGTCTTCTTTTTCCAGGGCGGCGAGGCGGTTTTCTACATCGTCGGCCAGGATTTGCGACTTGGCTTCTCCCAGGGCTTCTTCGCGCGCTACTTTTCTCTTCATGCGATCGAAGGTGGCTGACTTGCTGTTGGCGCTCATGCCGGACTGCGCGTCGGTGGCTCGATTGGCGGCCCGGGCGCGGCGGTGCTGCGCGATCAGCAGATCAGCTTTGGCATTGGCCTCGGCCAACTTCTGATCGAGATTGCGCAGGGCCGATTTCAGATTCTCGACCTGGGCCTTCTGGTCTTCCAGTTGTTGCGCGAAATTCGAGCTCAGGTCGCGATAACTTTCAACGCGAAGCAGCGCGGCGCGGGCCAGGTCGTCTTGCTTTTTGTCGACGGCGAGCTCGGCTTTGTGCATCCATTCCTGGATTTTGTCATCGTTTTCGAGTCTCTTTTTTTCCAGCAGATGCTGGTCGGCGATGGCGATGGCGACCTGCGTTTTGACCTGCAAGAGCTGGTTGTTCATGTCGAGGATGACTTGCTTGATCATCTTTTCGGGCTCCTCAGCTTTGTCGATCAGGTCGTTGAGGTTGGCCCGGACTAAGGTGGAAACGCGTTCGAGTAATGCCATAAAACACCTCGTGTTGAATCGTCGTTGGTCGTTCGTCGTTCGTCGTTAGTCGTTCGGTCTTTTGCTCCAGGCGCCACCTACCAGCGAAATCGCGATGTAGGCTGCAATTCCGGCAGCTACCCAGAGGCCCATGTGGCCGGTGGCGGCGCCCATGGCCGCGCCCATGGCGGCTCCGAGGGCGACGGACAGGCCGAGTGATCTGGCGTGATGAACTTCCTGTTGCACGGAATCCTCCTGAAATCGGTCGTTGTGAGTGGAGAGCCGGGCGTCCCCGCCCGGCCGGACGGGCGAGACGCCCGTCCCTCCACCAACGACCTGCCTTACTGTTTTTCCTCCGGTTTCGGCGACTTATCGCCGATCTGCCGCACTTTGCCTAACAGTTCTCCCAGTGGCATGCCTGATAGCGTTTCGAACAGGGCTGGCACTTGTGCTGCCATTTTCGTTATGTCGCCGGTGATCTTGTTCAGTCCAGCGGTGTCGCTGTTGCCGGTGGAGACGATGGTGATCTTGTCCACGTTGGCGAGCGGCGCGGCCAGAGCTTTCACGATCTCCGGCAAGCCCGTTAGCAGCTTGTCAAGGACCGCGGCCTGGTTGTACTCCTGAAATGCCTCGGCTTTTACGTTCATGGCTTTCGCTTCGGCCTCACCTTTTTTGAAGATGATTTCGGCCTCGGCTTCTCCTTGAGCGCGAATCGCGGATGCATGGCCTTCGGCTTCCGCAATCAGGCGTTGCTTTTCGGCGGCGGCCAGGGTTTCGATCCGCTGACGCTCGATCTCGGCGCCTTTCAGTACGGTCGCGATGAGTTCTTTTTCGCGGCGGCTGATTTCGGCGTCCTGAACTTTGACCTGTCCTTCTTTTTCGACTTGCTGCACCCTTACGCTTTCGGTGATAACTTGCTGCTGCATGACGTTGGTTTGAATGTCATACGCCTTGTCAGCTTGCGCCTGCTGCTTCTTCGTTACTTCGAGGTATTGCGCTTTCTTGACCTCGAGGTCGCGCTGCGATTCGGCCTGCTTGGCCTGGGAGAGCGTTTCCGCGAGCACGCGCTCCTGGTCAGCTTGCGCTTTCGCAATCGCCGCCTCGCGAGTCGCCTGGGCGCGCTTGATGGCCGTATCGCGCTCGGCTTCGGCGGTGGCGACGTCGGCATCGCGCTTGATGCGGGCGACGTCGGGCTTGCCCATGTTGGTGATGTATTCGTTCTTGTCGCGCACCTCTTTGATGGTGAAGGAAATAACTTCGAGCCCCATCTTGTTCATATCGTCGGCGCAGGTGCCGCGCATGCGATCGCCGACCATCTCCGGCTGCTTGACGATTTCTTCCACGGTGAGCTGTCCGATGATGCCGCGCAGATGGCCTTCCATTACCAGCCGGATCAGGCTTTCGCGCTCCTGATCGGTCTTGGTGAGGAACTGCTCGGCCGCGGTGAGAATGGATTCCTTGTCGGACTTCACTTTGATTTGAGCGACCGCCTCGACAGTGACAGCGACGCCCTGCTTGGTGTAGAGATCCTGTTGCGGAGCTACGTCGAACGACATGAGTTCGAGCGAAAGGTCGCGGCAGTTTTCTACCATTGGAAAGATGACGGTGCCGTGACCTTGGACCACGCGGGTTCCGCGAAAGCCGTAAACAATCAGCGCTTCATGTGGTCCCGCTTTGCGGTATAAGCGGGCCAGCATGCTCATCAGGAACAGGATGGCCAGAACCATCAGTCCCGCGATGACCCAGATTTCCATTGCTATGCCGAACATATCGCCTCCTGAAAAAATCGTTGCCCGCAGCGGCTAAAAGCCGCCTTTTACTCCGGGCACTTACGGCACGACTGAAGTCGTGCCCTTCCCAAAACCTGCGCGAAGCGGGAGGGATCCCGCAGCTTGCGGGTGCCCCATAACTCGGTCCAGATCGTGCACGATGCGTTGGGGATCGCTGTGGCCGAGGAAAATGTCGCCGCTCGAAGTCTTTATATGCACCACCTTGTTGCACCACACGTAAGCCCGCGTGCTGCCGATGCCGCGAATACCATAGCCGCGAACAAAGGCCCAGGGCTCGATCGAATAACTCACAATCGATTGCTTCGGAATCGATCGCAGCCGGAATCCCAGCATCCGAATCTCGACCCCGTGCCGCAGAAAGCGGTAGTGAAAGCCACTCCACGACATGGTGAAGGTCCCGATGGCGAGCACTCCGACGAGCGCGACCGCCCAGCGTCCGGCTGTGGATGGCACCAGCGCCACTCCGATCATCGGACCCATCAGCGCCAGCAGAATGATGAGACTCCACGCGCGCCCCGAATGGGTCTCTTCCGCCAACACATCGCCTTGGAATGCATCGCTCATATTTCTTTTCCGCTGTTAGCCATTAGCTATTGGCCTTTAGCTCCTCGTTATTCATCTCTTCCCACAACTGCACATACGCAATGCCCTTGTCATACCTTGTGACTACAATCTCGGCGCCTTTTTTGATGGCGCTGCCGTTTTCGCTGCGTGCGCCGCAAGTGCGCCTGGTTCCGGCCTGCGAGTAAATGATTTCGCCGGTGCCGTTTTCGCGGATGGGCATCGAGATTCGTCCCAGCACGCCGACCATCTCGTAGTCGGCGGAGTCCATGGTCTCCTCGTGCGAGATCAGCACGCGGGTGAGGAACAGGAAAACAACAGCCGCGCCAAAGAGTCCGGCTCCAAGGGCGATCATCAGGCCGAGCGCGAACCATATACTCGAGAAGCGCGTGAGCAGAAAGCCGGTGCCTCCGAACCAGGCGAGAAATGCCGTCAAAGTGACAAAATTGAAGGGCGACACCGCCGCCTGTCGACCGCTATGCGGAGCGGTGCCGTTGCCCGCGCTGCCATGCCCCACGGGTGCGTGTCCGGCGCCGGCGCCAATATGGCCGCCGCCATGCGGAAGGTGCGGCAGATGCAAGTGCCAGCGCAGTCCGCCGGCGAGGAACGAAATCGCGCTCAGCAGAAAACCGACGGCGAAGCAGGTCAGGTAAAAATCGGCCCAAGTCATGTTTCCGGTTATATTCCCGGTCATATTCCCGATCATAGTTCCGATCATGGGTTTCGCCTCCTGGGCGCGGCGGCGGTGGCGCGCGCGGGTTCCGGATGCAGAGCTTCGAACAAGCGGTCGGCGAGTCCGGGCGTGTTCAGGATTTCGCCGAGCAGTAGCAGGCAGCGGCGCGTGTCCTTGTCACGCGCGACCTTGATCAGGACGTCGCTCACCTCCGGGTCGTTGGCGAAACGCTCCGAGCCCTGCAACAGCCAGACATCGAGCTGGCCTTCGGTGGTGCGCAGGTCGGAAACGAGTTCGGTGTGATAGCCCTCGGGGTCGTCGACCAGAAAACCGGGGTGCACCTTGAAGAAGCGCGCCAGCACAGTGCGCGAGGATTGGGTCATATGCGGACGCTTGCCGCGCTCGATCTGGGAAAGATACGACTGGCTGATGGTCTTGCCGGTCTCGGCTTGAATGCCCTTCATCAACTCCTGTTGGGTGAGGGGGCGATTCATGCCGCGGAGAGAACCCTCGACCTCGCGGAGGTAGCGAATTTTTTCGCCGAGCGTCATATATTCCAGATCGCGATCATAATATCGCAATTTGAAATATTGTCAAGAACTGAATCACGCCTGTTTGCAATGGTTTAGCCGAAGTTCCAGCGGCCGCGTTCCGACGAAAAAAGCCTCCGCCGGAGCGGAGGCTTGAACGGAGAGGCTGGAAAGCGCCTCAAATTTTGTTTAATCCACGATCAAATATACCTGCTGGGTGTGCGTCGCTTCGGTTCCGGCGGAGCCGGTGATGGTGATGATGTACCTTCCCGCCAGCGTGCCTCCGGGGGTGGCAGTGCTGGTGCTGGCTGATCCGCAGCCCGGCTGCAGCAATATGATGCCGGCAATCAGGCCGAGAACAGCTCCAGCCAGCCAGCGGCGACGCTTGCGGCCAGCGCCGATACCCAGTCCGACCAGGCTCAGGCCGCCGATGGGGAGCCACGCGGCGTAGAATGAGCCGCGGCGAAGCAGGCTGCCGGTGTTCACGGGACGGGCCACAGTAGCGATGCTCAGGGTCGTACTCGCCGACCCACTGCCGGAAAGCGTGACGGTGGAGGGGTTGAAGCTGGGAGCGGTCGCGGTCACCATCGAAGGCGATGTGGTTTGGCTGGGGGTGATGGTGGCGTTATAGCCTAGGCTACTCGTAGGACTAAAGACGATTTGGAACGTAGCCGTGTCGCCTGCATTAATAGTCTGTGTCGTGGGCACGCCAGCCATGGTGAAGTCGACGACGTTCGCTGCCGGCTGCGCGACCGACGTTCCCACGGGACCGCCGTTGGCGCTGGCGTTGCCCGCGATACTGATTGGCGTTGTAAGGACAGGACTGGATGGCGTCACATCGACTTCGACGGTGGCGATGGCATTGACGGCCAGGGTCGGAATATAACAAGAGAGAGTGGACCCCTGCGGCGAGTTGCAACTGGCCGCGCCGCCCCCGCTGGTGACGGTGGCGCTAATCGTCTTTGCCAGGCCGGTGGTAGGCAATCCTGTAGCATTAAAAGTCACGAAGTTCGCGTTGTCGGTTCCGTTGTTGGTGATGTCGAAAGTAAACGCGACCTGAGTTCCGGCGGCGACCGGGTTGGGGGACGGACTGGTGTTGGGGAAGCTTATGGCGAGCGAACTGGTGGCGCCGATCTGGCTCACGAAGGCATCCTGCGTTCCGGCCAACGTCCCCTGAAACGGAGTTAGACCGCCCGGCTTGGGGAAGGGGAAATTCGTCGATTGAGTTGTACCAGCCACGTAGGCGGCGCCGAAAGTGTTGTCGATTGCGATTCCAGTGCCTTGATCCAACCCGCTTCCGCCCAAATAGGTTGAGTAATCGCCAGGGGGGGTGGTGACCGGAAACGTGCCCGACAAGGTGGTTGAAATCAGCGCGACGAATGCGTCTCCGCTGCCGCCGTAGGCCTGGAGGGCATCGTTGGTTACGGGGAAGTCTGACGACGAGGTCGAGCCCGCCACGTGCGCTGCCCCCACCGAATCCACCTTAATATCCTGGCCGATATCGGGGCCGCTGCCGCCCAAATAGGTGAAGTAGGTCATCGGATACACTCCTCCGGTGCCGGTCTGGTTGCCGATCTTGGCGATGAAGGCGTCGCCGTTCCCGCCATAAGCGGTCTGAAAACCAGTCAAGCCGCAACCGAGACAATCCCAATCGTCCGAGAACGTCGAACCGGTGACGTAGGCATTGCTGGTGGTGTCCACGGCGATGCCGGTGCCGGCATCGTTGTCGCTGCCGCCTAGATAGGTGGAATAAACCAGACTGGCAGTGCTCACCACGTTGGGATTGATCTTGGCAACGAAGGCGTCCGTTGTGGTCGCCGGGGTGTTCGAGCAGTTGGTTGTCTGACCGGATTGGTTGAGGCAGGACTGCAGCGCATTCAAGATGGGAAATGGTGCTTCGCCGTTCGGTCCTTGCACCGGAAGCATGTTAGTCGCGCCGGTGATGTACATGTTGACGGTGGTCGCGGATGGGTCGACCGCTATGCCGCCGCCAGTCGCAAGATCGGTAGTCCCAAAATATCCGCCACCGAAGTAGGTGGAATAGAGCATGCTCTGGGAACCGCTGTTTGCTGGGTAGATCTTGCTGGCGAAGAACTGGAGGTTCCCGGCAGAGTTCGACTGGATGGAGTTCGACTGGGTCTGATAGCCATTGGCGTTAGCCGGGAAGCCGTTGCCGGTCCCGTTCGTGGAAGTGGTGACGCCGGTGACGTAGGCGTTGCAAGAAGCTTCGGAAGATTGTTGCGTGCTGCATGAATTGTCGATGGCCATTCCGGTGACCGTATCGGCGCCATTGCCGGCGAGATAGGTGGAATAGGTGAGAGTGTAAGTGTTGTTGACGGCGTTCAAGGTGATGGCGCTGAGGAATCCGTGGGTCCCGGGAAATCCGTTGTTCGTGGCCACGGTGTTTGCCGTCTGGAACGCATTGCTGGTGGTAGGAAAGTTGGGAGAAGTGGTCGTACCGGCAACGTAGATATTGGAACTCGTGTCGACCGCGATTCCTGCCAGGCTGTCAACTTGCGATCCGCCCAGGTAGGTCGCGTAAACCAGTTGCTGAGCGGGCAGATATGTGGGCGGCTGCAGACTCGTATTGATCACCGCGATGAAGATGTTCTGCGCCGTGCTGGCCGAACATGGAGGTTGAACTCCTGGGGCTTCGCCGAGACAGCGCTGGTACGGCGGGGGCGCCGAAGAGCTGCTCGGAAACGGGAAGTCTGCCGAGGTGGTTGAGCCGGCGACATAAATCCAGTCGGCGGTATTGATCGCAACCTTCACCAGGCTCTCGCCGCCGCCTCCGAGGTAGGTGGAATAGGTCAGTACCGGGTCGATGACGAGTTCGCGGCTGTGGTCGTAGGCGCCGATGGTGAAGCCGATTTTGTTTCCGGCGAGCTGACGGAAGCTTCCCGCGATCGGCTGGCGGTTGTTTCCGTCCTGCTGATATATGGTGGGAGCGTTGAAACGGACGTCTCCGTTGGCGGTCGTGAGGATCAGGTTTCCTGCATCAATGCGCGCGGAAGCGCCTTGGAAACTCAGCGCGATCTGGTTCGGCTCGGCCCCCGGCGCGACGCGAAAGTCGTATTCGAGCTGTCCCTGATTGCCGTAGTAAATCAAATCGACACCTGGATAAACCGCCTGGTACTGCACGCGGGCAAATTGCGGAATGTCATGATGCCACTTGGAAGAATCATTGCCAATAAAGTAGGTGCTCTTGCCCGGCAGAGGCGAAGCGCCGGAGACGCGAGAAGAAGCGTTCGCACCGTCCAGCCGCATCCGAATCACCGAACTGGACGCACGCTGAGAACTGGGAACCGAGGACTGAGAACTGACAACTGAGAACTGAGAACTGGCGGCTGGGTGCTGCAGTTCCAGCACCGCTTCGTCGGCGGTCAGGAACAAGCCGTAGCCGGCGCCGCGCGCCAGGAATTTGACCTGGGGGGCGGTCTGACCCTGGTTTGGCTCGAAGAACATCGGCAGCGACAGCGCCTGAGAAACCAGCGCCTTGGTGTCGGCAGATCTTCGTTCGGCAGATCTGCGTTCGGCAGATGCTGGCCCGCTCGCTTTGGCGGCATGTACCGCGGTTCCAAAATAAAACACGACGCCTGCGGTGGCGAGCACTGCCGCCGCCAGAAACACAGCCTTCATCCCGTTTCCCGTCTCTTTTCCTGTCTTCTTCACCGACTCTGAACGTCTCACCGAACCTCCTACCGCTACAGGGTAATTCCAATTCACGAAGCTCCTCCGATTTCCCAATTTCGTGGGGTGAGAACAAGAATGGCACACAAACACCGCTGCGGCCTGACGCCCTTTGGAAGCGGATGCGTGCCTGTCACCAGAACTGGGGTTGAACCAAACAAATACTTTTACATTCAACAGATACGCTGTCAAGCCGGACAGACATCTGGGGCCGCCTAGTGAGAAGCCGAAAGAGGGGGAAATGGTTGCCGGACAGGACGCGGCGAGCCCGGTCTGTACGGATTTATTTTTTCTTGAGGCCTTCAATCTCCCGCTTCAGGCGCGAGTAGCGGCTGACGATCGTCCCCAAATAGGCGATGTGGATGAGCCAGGTAACGGCGTAGGCGGCAAAAAGGTACCCGTTTCCGCTCATCGCACACTCCCGCGGGGATCGAGCAGCGATTCCAGGGCATGGGCCTGGTCGACGTCGCGCTGCAGCTTTTCCAATCGATAACGCAACCAGCAAACGAGATATGCGAAGCAGGAAAAAGCCAGCCAGTTGATGAGCAGCACATGCAGCATGCGGGGATCGATGGAACCGCCTCCGCCCATGACCGGCTGCGGGTGCTGGGTGCGGAAGAACCAGATCGAGAAGTAAACGAAGGGTACGCACAGCGCGCCCAGAACCGCTAGGGCGGCCGCCAGCAACGGCGTCTGTCCACCGGAAGAAAAGCGGCGCAGAAATAGATAGCTCACGTAGATGAGCCACAGAACCAGGGTCGAGGTCAGGCGCATGTCCCACGTCCACCAGATGCCCCAGACCGGCCGCGCCCAGATCGGGCCGGTGATCAGCACGATGGTGCAGAACACGACGCCGACTTCAGCGCTGACCAGCGCGACAATATCGGCAGCAGGCCGGCGCCTGATTAGATAGAGAACCGAGGCTACGAAATTGACGAAGAAAAGAATGAACGCCGTCCAGGCCGAAGGCACGTGGTAGTAGAAAATTCGCTGCACGTTGCCCATGGTCCGTTCGGTGGGAGCCCACACCAGCGCCATGTACAGCGCGTAGCTCAGCAGGATCGCGGTCAGGACACCGAGGATGGGGAAGGCCTTTTTCATTGTGCGTTCGTCGTTCTGCGTTCGTAGTTGCTGGTGGGGAGCCGGGCGTCCCCGCCCGACTGGACGGGCGAGACGCCCGTCGCTCCACCGTATCACTCCGCGTTCAGTACCGTTTCAAACAAGAGCAGACACACCGTAGTAAACACCAGATCGTAGGTCACAAGCAACACGATCCAGAAACGCGCGCCTTCGCCGTTCAGTAT